>Ga0247825_10000073_pt1 | contig 53778 bp, 46 predicted proteins | sample 13C_Vanillin_Day_FD_194413 | JGI IMG/M metagenome (GOLD analysis project Ga0247825, IMG submission 194413) | Soil microbial communities from agricultural site in Penn Yan, New York, United States - 13C_Vanillin_Day48 | ecosystem: Environmental > Terrestrial > Soil > Agricultural land | place...
GGGCGAGATCCTGGAGCTGAAGAACACCATCAACACCATGGTGGACCAGCTGCGCTCGTTCGCCTCCGAGGTGACGCGTGTCGCGCGGGAAGTGGGTACGGATGGAAAGCTCGGCGGCCAGGCCGACGTGCAGGGCGTGGCCGGCACCTGGAAGGACCTTACCGAGTCGGTGAACTTCATGGCCGGCAACCTCACCTCGCAGGTGAGGAACATCGCCGAGGTGACCACCGCCGTGGCGGCGGGCGACCTGTCGAAGAAGATCACGGTGGACGTGAAGGGCGAGATCCTCGAGCTGAAGAACACCATCAACACCATGGTGGACCAGCTCCGTTCCTTTGCGGCAGAGGTCACCCGGGTAGCGAGAGAAGTAGGTACCGAAGGCAAGCTCGGCGGCCAGGCCGACGTGCAGGGCGTGGCGGGAACATGGCGCGACCTCACCGACTCGGTGAACTTCATGGCCGGCAACCTCACCTCGCAGGTGAGGAACATCGCCGACGTGACCAAGGCGGTGCAGGCGGGCGACCTCTCGCGCAAGATCACGGTGGACGTGAAGGGCGAGATCCTCGAGCTGAAGAACACCATCAACACGATGGTGGACCAGCTCTCTTCGTTTGCCTCCGAGGTCACGCGCGTGGCGCGGGAAGTGGGAACGGAAGGGCGCCTCGGCGGCCAGGCCGAGGTGCGCGGCGTGTCGGGGGTGTGGAAGGACCTTACCGACAACGTGAACTTCATGGCGGGCAACCTCACCTCGCAGGTGCGCGGCATCGCGAAGGTGGTGACCGCGGTCGCCAACGGCGACCTGAAGCAGAAGCTGACGGTGGAGGCGAAGGGCGAGATTGCGGCGCTGGCGGAAACGATCAACAGCATGACGGACACGCTCGCGACCTTTGCCGACCAGGTGACCACCGTGGCGCGCGAGGTGGGCGTGGAGGGCAAGCTCGGCGGCCAGGCCAAGGTGCCGGGGGCCGCGGGCATCTGGAAGGGCCTCACGGAGAACGTCAACGAGCTGGCGGCGAACCTGACCACCCAGGTGCGCGCCATCGCGGACGTGGCGACCGCGGTGACGCAGGGCGACCTGACGCGCTCCATCACCGTCGAGACGCAGGGCGAGGTGGCGGCGTTGAAGGACACCATCAACGAGATGATCCGCAACCTCAAGGACACCACGCAGAAGAACACCGAGCAGGACTGGCTGAAGACCAACCTGGCGAAGTTCTCGCGCATGCTGCAGGGCCAGCGCGACCTGCACACCGTCGGCCAGATGATCCTGTCCGAGCTCACCCCGGTGGTGGGGGCGCACCAGGCCGAGTTCTACGTGCTCACCAAGCCGGACAACGAAGACCCGAAGCTCAAGCTCCTGGCGAGCTACGCGTCGAAGGGCAAGCGCGCCCACGGCAAGCAGATCGACATCGGCGAGGGGCTGGTGGGGCAGTGCGCCATCGAGAAGCGCAAGCTGCTCCTCGCCAACGTGCCGAACGACGCCTTCCGCATCGCCACCGGCCTGTCGGAATCCACGCCGCTCGACGTGCTGGTGATGCCCGTGGTGTTCGAGGGCGAGGTGCGAGGCGTGATCGAGCTCGCCTCGCTCGAGCACTTCAACCCGTCGCACCAGGCGTTCCTCGACCAGCTGACGGAGTCGATCGGCATCGTCATCAACACCATCGAGGCCAACACGCGCACGGAGGACCTGCTCAAGCAGTCGCAGTCGCTTGCAGAGGAGCTGCAGCAGACCAACCAGGAGCTGGAGGAGAAGGCGCGCCAGCTCGCGCACCAGAACCAGGAAGTCGAGCGCAAGAACGCCGAGGTCGAGCAGGCGCGCCAGGCGCTGGAGGAGAAGGCGAAGCAGCTCGCCCTGACCTCCAAGTACAAGTCCGAGTTCCTCGCCAACATGTCGCACGAGCTGCGCACGCCGCTCAACAGCCTGCTGCTGCTCTCGGACCAGCTCACGCGCAACGCCGAGGGCAACCTGAACGTGCGCCAGGTCGAGGCGGCGAAGACCATCCACGCCTCCGGCAACGACCTGCTCGCGCTGATCAACGACATCCTCGACCTTTCCAAGATAGAGTCCGGCACGGTGCATGTGGACGTCAGCGAGCTGCGCCTGGTGGACCTGCAGCGCTACGTGGAGCGCACCTTCCGCCACATCGCCGAGTCGAGCCGCGTGGGCTTCAACGTGCAGCTCGACCCTGCGGCGCCGCGCTCGATGCACACCGACATCAAGCGCATGCAGCAGATCATCAAGAACCTGCTGTCGAACGCCTTCAAGTTCACCCACGAGGGCGCCGTGACCTTCTCGCTCGCGCCCGCGACCTCGGGCTGGTCGCCGGAAAACGAGGAGCTGGAGCGCGCCGGCCAGGTCATCGCGTTCTCGGTGACCGATACCGGCATCGGCATTCCGCCCGACAAGCAGCAGATCATCTTCGAGGCCTTCCAGCAGGCCGACGGCTCGACCTCGAGGAAGTACGGCGGCACCGGCCTGGGGCTCGCCATCAGCCGGGAGCTGTCGCGGCTGCTGGGCGGCGAGATTCGCCTGGTGAGCTCGCCCGGCGTCGGCAGCACGTTCACGCTGTACCTGCCGCTCGCCTACGCGAGCGCCCGCAAGTCGCTCGCGCGCTCCGGCGCCGTGCCGCTCGCGCAACCGGAGCCGCAACCGCAGATCGAGCCGATCTACGCCGAGCCAGAGCCCGAACCCGAGCCTAATGAGGCGGCCGACGACCGCGCGGAAGTCAAGCCCGACGATCTGTCGATCCTCATCGTCGAGAACGACCTGTCGTTCGCCCGGCTGCTGCTCGAAGCCGCGCGGCAGCAGGGGTTCAAGGGCCTGGTGGCGGGGACTGCGGCAAGCGCGTTGTCGATGATCAAGGAGTACCAGCCCTCGGTCATGACGCTCGACATCTACCTCCCCGACATGCAGGGCTGGCGCATCCTCGACCGCCTCAAGGCCGACCTCTCCACGCGGCACATCCCGGTTTGCGTGGTGTCCACCGACGACTCGCGCGAGCGCGCGTTCAACTCGGGTGCCATCGCCTTCATCGCCAAGCCGGTGGCCTCCACCTCGGTCATCGACGAGGCCTTCGGCCAGCTCAGGAACTTCATGCTCCGCGGGCAGAAGCGCGTGCTTCTCTTCATGCCGCCGGGCGCCGAGCGCGACCGGCTGGCGGCCCGCCTGGAAGCCGACGACATCGACATCGCGGCCTGCGGTACGCGCGCCGAGGTGTGCGAGCGGCTGCGCAGCTCGCCGCCGGACTGCCTGGTGGTGCACGACGGATTCGGCGACCTGCAGCCCGCCGATCTCGTCGAGGCCGTCGAGGACCGGCCGGTTACGCGCCAGCTGGCGGTGGTGCTCCATGGCCCGGACGCCACGGGCGCGCTGGCGGGGTGGAAAAGGGCCGACGGCGTCTTCGCCCTGCGCGAGGCGCGCTCCGAGGAGCGGCTGCTCGACACCATCTACTTCTTCCTCCACCGCAGCATCCTCGGCCTGCCGCAGGAGGAGCGCCTGGCGGTGCAGGAGCTGCACGATTCCAGCCGCGTGCTCGAGGGGAAGAAGGCGCTGGTGGTCGACGACGACATGCGCAACATCTTCGCGCTCTCCACGGTGCTGCACGAGCAGGGCATGCGCATGGCTTCGGCGAGCAACGGCCGCGAGGCGATCCGCCTGGTGAAGGACGACCCGCAGATCGACATCGTGCTGATGGACATCATGATGCCGGGAATGGACGGCATCACCACCATGCAGGAGATCCGCAAGCTGCCCGACAAGCGCGACCTGCCCATCATCGCCGTCACCGCCAAGGCGATGAAGGGCGACCGCGAAAAATGCATCCGCGCGGGCGCGTGGGACTATTTGTCCAAGCCGGTCGACACGGTGCACCTCCTTGCCGTGCTTCGCGGATGGCTTTACAGATGAGAGAAATGGGGTCTGTCCCCATTTAAATGGACGAAAAAGTCAACATCCTGGTCGTCGACGACCTGCCCGACAAGCGCCTCGCGTTCCAGGTGGTGCTGGAGGAGCTCGGGCAGAACCTGGTGATGGCGAGCTCCGGCGCCGAGGCGCTGCGCGAGCTGCTGGAACACGACTTCGCGGTGGTGCTGCTCGACGTCAACATGCCGGACATCGACGGCATCGAGACCGCCGAGCTCATCCGCCAGCACGGCAAGACGCGGCACACGCCGATCATCTTCGTCACGGCCTACGCCGACGAGATGCAGACTGCGCGCGGCTACCAGCTGGGCGCCGTGGACTACATCCTGTCCCCCATCGTGCCGGAGATCCTGCGCAGCAAGGTGCGCGTATTCGTCGAGCTGTACCGCGCGCAGCGGCGCGCCCAGGCGCTCGCCCGCCTGGAAGCCGAGCGCGCCGCGGCCGAGGAGGCGACCCGGCGCTCGGAATTCCTCGCTTTCGCCAGCCACGAGCTCGGCGTGTCGCTCGACCTCGAGGAGGCGATCGAGCGTTTCCTGCGCCTGCTGGTTCCCGGCCAGGCGCAGTCCGCCGCGCTTTCCATGCGCGTCGACGGGGAGCTGCTGCAGGTGACGAGCGACGGCGCGCCATGTCCGCCCGAGCTCGCCGCGGCGCTGCGGCAGGGCGAAGCCGAAGGCGCGCGCACGCGCGTGGCCCAGGCCGAGGTCATTCCGCTCAAAGCCGGTGCACGCACCGTGGCGGTGCTGGCGTTCGTCAACCGGCGCGGGCCCCGCGCGCGCTCCACCGCGGACCAGGCAATGCTCGACGAGCTGGCGACGCGCGCCGCCGTGGCCTTCGACAACGCGCGGCTGTACTGGAACCTGAAACGCGAGATGGCGCGCACCAAGGAGGCGGAGGAGAAGCTGCTCGAGGCGGCGCGGCGCAAGGACGAGTTCCTCGCCATGCTGTCGCACGAGCTGCGCAATCCGCTCGCGCCGATCCGCAATGCCGCGGAAGTGATGCGGCGCATCGCGCCCGCCGACCCGGCCATAGCCTGGGCACGCGACGTGGTGGAGCGCCAGGTGACCCACCTCGCGCAGCTGGTCGACGACCTGCTCGATGTCTCGCGCATCACGCAGGGCAAGATTGCGCTGAAGAAGGAGCCGGTCGAGCTCGGCAAGGTCATCCAGCACAGCATCGAGACCGCCCGGTCGATGCTGGAGGCCAAGCGCCACCAGCTGGTGCTCGGCATGCCGTCCACGCCCATCTGGGTGCACGGCGACTTCGCGCGCCTTGCGCAGGTGGTCGGCAACCTGCTCAACAACGCGGCGAAGTACACCGCCGAGGGCGGGCGCATCGAGCTGACCGCCTCGGCGGACCGCGGCGAAGCCGTCATCACGGTGCGAGACAACGGCATAGGGATCGACGGCGAGCTGCTGCCGCACGTGTTCGAGCTCTTCACGCAGGGCGAGCGCACGCTCGACCGCAGCCAGGGCGGCCTCGGGGTCGGCTTGACGGTGGTGCAGCGCCTGGTCGATCTGCACCAGGGGCGCGTCGAAGTGCACAGCGCCGGCATCGGCAAGGGGGCGCTCTTCCGCATCACGCTACCCTGCATCAGCGAAGTGCCGCAGCAGCATCCCGCCGATGGCGCGGCGCGGCCAGCCGCCCGCTCGGGCGGCAGGCGCGTGCTGGTGGTCGACGACAATATCGACGCCGCGGAAAGCATCGCGGTGTTCCTGCGCCTGGAGGGCCACGAGGTGCGCACCGTGGGCGACGGCGCGCAAGCGCTGTCGATCGCCCAGGTATTCGCGCCCCACGTGGCGGTGCTGGACATCGGCCTGCCCGGGATGAGCGGCTATGAAGTGGCGAAGCGCCTGCGGCAGAAAGGGCTGGACGCGCCCGGCCTGCTCATCGCGCTGACGGGCTATGGCCAGCGCGAGGATCGCAGCCGATCGGACGAAGCCGGCTTTCACCATCACTTCGTCAAGCCGGCGGACCCGCGCGATATCCAGGCCGTAATCGCCGGCTGGACGGCCCAGCCTGGGATAGCGACGCAAAGCTCCGCCTCGTGAAGCGCAAGGCAGGGCCGCACTTTCTCGACGGTGGAGGCGAGCTTGGCGCCCTCATGCGAGCGAAAGACTGGTCTACCACGCCGCTCGGTGCGATAGACACGTGGCCGCAGAGCTTACGCACAGCCGTCAGCATTCTGCTGAATTCCCGGTATCCCATGTTCATCTTCTGGGGCCCGCAGTACATCAAAATCTACAACGACGGCTACCGTCCGATCACCGGCGACAAGCATCCCTGGGCGCTCGGCAGGCCGGGGACCGAAGTGTGGCCCGAGATCTGGGACGACATCGGTCCGATGGTCGAGCGCGTCGTGCGGCACGGCGAGGCCACCTGGTCCGATGACCTGCGCTTGTTCATGCACCGGCGCGGCTTCCCGGAGGAGGTTTTCTTCACCTTCTCCTACAGCCCGATCCGCGACGAGTCGGGCGGCATCGGTGGCATGTTCTGCGCCTGCACCGAGACCACGGTCAAAGTCCAGGGCGAGCGGCGCTTGAAGCTGCTGCGCGACCTCGCCGCCGCCCCCGCCGAGGCGCGCAAGGTGTCGGAGGCCTGTGCGCTATCCGCGGAAGTGCTCGCGGGCAATCCCGCCGACATCCCTTTCGCGCTCGTCTACCTCTTCGAGGACCGCGGCGCGCGATTGGCGGCGAGCGCCAGTGTCCGGGCGGAAGACGTCGGCTGCGACTGGCCGCTGGGCGAGCGCGCCGAGCTGGGCCGTCTGCAGAGCCGGTTCCGCCGTGTTCCTGCCGGCCCGTGGCCCGAGCCCCCTTCGCGCGCGATGGTCCTGCCGCTGATCGACCGCGCCCAGGAAAAGCCGAGCGGGGCGCTGGTGCTCGGCATCAGCTCGCGCACGTTGTTCGACGACTCGTACCGCGGCTTCTTCGACCTGGTGGCCGGGCAGCTGGCCGCCTCGGTCTCCAACGCGCGCGCGAGCGAGGAGGAGCGGCGCCGCGCGGAGGCGCTGGCCGAGATCGATCGGGCGAAGACCACCTTCTTCAGCAACGTGAGCCACGAGTTCCGCACGCCCCTCACCCTGCTGCTCGGGCCGGTGGAGGACCTGCTCGCCAATGCCGAAGAGCCGCTCGCCCCTGCGCAACGCGAGCAGCTGCAGCTCGTGCGCCGCAGCGGGCTGCGGTTGCAGAAGCTGGTGAACACGCTGCTCGACTTTTCGCGCATCGAGGCGGGCCGCGCGCAGGCGAGCTATGTGCCGACCGATCTCGCGGCGCTGACCGCGGACATTGCCAGCACGTTCCGCTCGGCGATCGAACGGGCCGGGCTGCGGCTCGTGGTGGATTGCCCGCGGCCGCCCGAGCCCGCGTACGTCGACCGCGACATGTGGGAAAAGATCGTTCTCAACCTCATGTCGAACGCCTTCAAGTTCACCTTCGAGGGCGAAATCGAAGTGGCGCTGCGCCAGCGCGCGGCGGGCTTCGAGCTGAAGGTCCGCGATACGGGCACCGGCATCCCGGCCGTGGAGTTGCCGCGAATGTTCGAGCGCTTTCATCGCATAGCCGGCGCGCGCGGACGCACGCACGAGGGAACCGGGATCGGCCTCGCGCTGGTACAGGAGCTGGTGAAGCTGCACGGCGGCACGATCGGCGTGGAAAGCACGCTCGGCGCGGGCGCGGTGTTCACGGTTTTCATCCCTGCGGGCAGGGCGCATCTTGCTGCCGATAAGCTCGGCGCGGCGTCCACCCCGGTATCGAGCGCGCTCGGCGCCGAAGCCTTCGCCGACGAGGCGTTGCGCTGGCTGCCCGGCGAGTCGCCCGTTTCCCGCGGTGCGCTGCCCGGCCGGCGCGAGCGCATCCTGTGGGCCGACGACAACGCCGACATGCGCGAATACGTGCGCCGCCTGCTGAGCGCGCGCTACGAGGTCGAGGCGGTGGCCGACGGCGAAGCCGCCCTCGATGCGGTGCGTTGGCGCCGCCCCGACCTGGTGCTCGCCGACGTGATGATGCCGGGGCTGGACGGCCTGGGGCTGGTGCGCGCCCTGCGCGCCGATCCGCACACCCGCTCGATTCCGGTCATCCTGCTTTCCGCGCGCGCCGGCGAGGAATCGCGCATCGAAGGCCTGGACGCGGGCGCGGACGACTATCTCTACAAGCCGTTCAACGCGCGCGAGCTCCTCGCGCAGGTGTACGCGCGGCTGGAGCTCAGCCGGCTGCAGGCCAGGCTGCTGCAGGAACGTGCCGACCTGGCGGACCTTTTCCACCAGACGCCCGTGCCGACCGCGGTGCTACAGGGTCCCGAGCTGGTCTTCGAGCTGGCCAATCCGGCCTACATCGCGGTGGTCGGCGGGCGCGACGTCGTGGGCAAGCCCTTGCTGGAGGCGCTGCCGGAGGCGAGGGGGCAGGGGTTCGACGACCTGCTTAGGGAGGTGATTCGCACCGGGCGGCCGCACGTCGGCCACGAGACGCGCATGCGCCTCGAGCGCGCCGGCGGAGTCGAGGACCGGTACTTCACGTTCATCTACGCGCCGCTGCGCGGTGCCGGCGGCGAGCTCGACCGCGCCATCGCCATCGTCAACGACGTCACCGAGGAGATGCAGGCCAGGAAGCAGATCGAGCGGCTCGCCGCCGAGGCGACGGCGGCCGAGTCGGCGCTGAGGGAAGCCGACCGGCGCAAGGACGAGTTCATCGCCACGCTGTCGCACGAGCTGCGCAATCCGCTCGCGCCGCTGCGCCACGCGCTCGACGTGCTGCGGCTCTGGGGCGCCGGCGGAGCGTCGGCGACCACGCTGGAGATCATGGAGCGCCAGGTCAAGCACCTCGCCCGCCTGGTGGACGATCTGCTCGAGATGTCGCGCATCACGCGCGGCGCATTCGAGCTGCGCCGGGAACGCCTGCCGGTGTCGGCCGTCGTCGCGCATGCGGTGGAGACGAGCGAGCCGTCCATCCGCGCCGCACGCCACCGGCTCGCGCTCTCGCTGCCGGGCGAGACGCTGTGGGTGGACGGCGACGCGGTGCGGCTCGCCCAGATCCTGGCCAACCTGCTCGACAACGCGGCCAAGTACACTCCGGCCGGCGGGGAAATCAGCGTGAGCGCGCGGCACGACGGCGGCGCCATCGAGGTCGTGGTGAGCGACAACGGCGAGGGCATATCGCCCGAGGCGCTGCCTCGCCTGTTCGAGATGTTCAGCCGGGGCGGCCGCGCAAGCGGCGGCGGGCTGGGCATCGGCCTCGCCCTGGCGCGGCATCTCGCGCAAATGCACGGCGGCACGCTGCAGGCGCGCAGCGAAGGACTTGGCAAGGGGGCGCAGTTCATCCTGCGCCTGCCGGCCGTTGAAGCGGGGCCGGCACGGGCCGGCAGCGTGCGCTCCGGGGAAGAAGGTCTGCCGCAGCGGCGCGTGCTGGTGGTCGACGACAATCGCGACGCCGCCGAAAGCCTCGGCACGGTTCTCGAGCTGCTGGGCGCCCAAGTGCGGCTCGCGCATGCCGGCCCGGAAGCGATCGAGGCGGTAGCTGCCTACCGTCCATCGGTGGTGCTGCTCGACCTGGGCATGCCCGGCATGGACGGCTACGAGGTGGCCCGGCGCTTGCGTGCTCGCCAGGGCGGCGCGCCCCTGTCCATCGTGGCGCTCACCGGCTGGGGCCAGGATGAGGACCGCCGCCGCACGCTGGAGGCAGGCTTCGACCATCACCTCGTGAAGCCGGCCGACATCGAGCAGCTGCAGTCGCTGCTCGCCTCGCTGCGATAAGCGCCGCGGCAGGAAGTATGTAGACTGCGCGGCGTGGAGCAGGAAAGACCGCCGACCTCCGACGAGGTGTTCTACGCGCGCACGTTCGCGCTGCTGACGATGGCGCTGCTCGCGTACCTGCTGTTCCAGATCCTGCAGCCGTTTCTCGCGCCGATCGCGTGGGCACTATTCATCGCCTTCCTCGTCCATCCGGTGCACCGCTGGCTGTCGAAGCGGCTGCGCGGGCGCGAGGGCTGGTCCGCCGCGCTGCTCACCACGGCCACAGTGCTGCTGCTGGTGGGGCCGCTCACCGGCCTGGGGGCGGCCTTCGCGGCGCAGGCCGCCGAGTTGCTGCGCTACGCGCAGAACTTTGCCATCGATCACACACCCACCAAGGCATCGGACCTTGCCACCATTCCGTTCGTCGGGCCGGCCGTCGTGTGGCTGCAGGAATCGGTCGGCGTGTCCCTGGCGCAGATCCAGGGCTGGGCGGTGGAAGGCGCGCGCACCGTGCTGCGCACGCTCGCCTCGCTCGGCCAGAAGGCGGTGCTCGGCGCGCTGGGCACCGTGGTGGGCTTCGCCCTGATGGTCTTCATCCTGTTCTTCGCCATCCGCGACGGACGGGCCATGTTCAACACCTTGCGCGAGCTCGTTCCCATGTCGCGCGGCGACCGGGGACGTCTGTTCTCCCACCTTGCCTCGGTGACGCGCGCCATGGTGTACGGCACCGGCATAACCGCGCTGGTGCAAGGGGTGCTGATCGGAATCGGCTTCGCCATCGTCGGCCTGCCTTCGCCGATCGTGTTTGGCGTGCTGGCCGCGCTGCTTGCGCTGGTGCCGATGGCCGGCACGCCGTTCATCTGGGTGCCTGCCGTGCTGGTGCTCGCCGCGCAGGAGCGCTGGTACGCCGCGGTGTTCCTTCTCATCTGGGGCAGCCTGGTAGCGACCGTCGACAACGTGCTGCGCCCCATGCTGGTCGCCGGGCGCGCGCAGGTCGGCACGCTGACGGTGTTCATCGGCGTGCTGGGCGGGGTTTCGGCTTTCGGGCCGATCGGCGTGATCGTCGGGCCGCTGGTGCTCGCGCTCATCATCGCGCTCATCCGCTTTGCGCTCGACGAGCGTGTAGCCGAACCACGACAGTAATTTCCGGAATTCCGCGACGAAATAGTTCGCAGCGCGCGGCGCGCGGGCACCGACGTTGCGCGACCATTGTCTATCCCTCATGGGTTCGATACTGGTCGTCGACGACAATCGCGCGAATCGCGAAGCGCTGGCCTCGCTGCTGGAAGTGGCGGGTTACCAGGTGACGCGGGCAGCCAGCGCGCCGCAAGCGTTGTCGCAGGCGCGCGCCGTCCCGCCGGATCTCGTTATCTCGGATGTCCTCATGCCGGGCATGGACGGCTATGTCCTGGCGCGCGAGCTGCGCGCGGATCCGGTGACGGCCGGCGTGCCGGTAATGTTCTATACCGCATACTTCGCCGGCCAGGACGCCCAGCAGCTGGCGCAGGCGCACGGCGTGGCGCGGGTCCTGGTGAAGCCTTCGGACAACGACCTCATCCTGCGGGCGGTGCGCGAAGTGCTCGGCGAGCGCCGTGAGCGCCCGTCCTCGGGCGCGGCCGACCTCGGCGGCGAGCATCTCCGCGTGGTCGTCGACCAGCTGCTGGAGAAGACCGGCGCGCTGGAAGCGCAGCAGCGCCGTATCGAGCGGTTGAATCGCACGCTGGAAACCCTGAGTGCCGTGAATGCGCTCATCGTGCGCGTGTCCGACCGCGACGAGCTGCTGGCCGAGGCGTGCCGCATCGCGGTCGAGCGCGGGGGCTTCGGCTTCGCCGCGATCTCCGCGGACGGCAAGGTGGTGTCGAGCGGCGAGGGCCCGCGCGCGCCGTTTCCTGAGCCGGGGGTATGCAACGACCTGGAGGCCGCGGATTTGCCCGGCCGGGAGGCCGCGCTGCGGCACGGCTTTCGCGCCTATGCGGTGCTGCCGCTCGACATCTCGGGGGAACGCCTGGGCGCGCTGCTGCTGTACGCGCGCGGCAAGGATGTGTTCGACGAGGAAGAGATGCGCCTGCTGCAGGAGCTCGCCGGCGACATCGCCTTCGCGCTGCATCACCTGGCGCAGCGGGCACGCATGGATTACCTCGCCTACCACGACTCGCTCACCGACTTGCCGAACCGCAGCCTGTTCGTCGACCGGCTGGGACAGGCGCTGCTCGCGGCGCGCCGCGACAAGCGCTTTGCCGCGGCGATGTTCCTGGATCTCGAGCGCTTCCGCATGGTGAACGAGACTTTCGGGCGCCGCGCGGGCGACGACCTGCTGCGCGAGGTGGCTGCGCGCCTGCGCACCGCGGCGCGCGACCAGGACACGGTGGCCCGCGTCGGCGCCGACCACTTCGCTATCGCGGTAGCCGGCTTCGACCACCCCGGCGACACGGTCCCCTGGCTGCTCGAGCGCTTCGCCGAGGCCTTCGCGCGGCCGGTAATCATCGACGGCGTCGAGCTGCGCGTCACCATGAAGGCCGGCATCGCGGTGTTCCCGGCCGACGGGGAATCCACCGAGACGCTGTTCGCCAATGCCGAAATGGCGCTCAACCGCGCGAAGCAGCAGGGCCAGCCGTACCTGTTCTATGCGCCCGAGATGAACGCGCGCGTCGCCGAATCGCTCGCGCTGGAGCACCGTTTGCGCCGCGCGATCGAGGACGGGCGCCTCGCGCTGCACTACCAGCCGAAGGTCGACGTGCGCACCGGAGAGCTCGCGGGCCTGGAGGCGCTGATCCGCTGGCAGGACCCGGAGCTCGGCGCCGTGCCGCCCGCCAAGTTCGTGTCCCTCATGGAGGAGACCGGCATGATTCTGGTGGCCGGGCGCTGGGCGCTGCAGCGCGCCGTGGAGGACATCCGGCGCTGGCAGGCGCTCGGCGCGGAAGTGCCGCGCACGTCGGTCAACGTGTCGGCGATCCAGCTGCGCCAGAAGGACTTCGTCGACTCGGTGCTCCAGGCCATCGCCGGCTTCGGCCGCGAAAAGCCGCTGCTCGACGTGGAGATCACCGAGAGCGTGCTGGTCGACGACATCGAGGAAACCACGCGCAAGCTGCAGACCCTGCGGCGCGCGGGCGTGGAGATTTCGGTGGACGACTTCGGCACGGGCTACTGCTCGCTCAGCTACCTGGCACGGCTGCCGGTCGACGTGCTGAAGATCGACCGCAGCTTCGTGGTGCGCATGCGCGATGCCGGCTACCCGCGCAACATCGTCGCCATGATCGTGTCGCTCGCCCATACCCTGGGCCTCAAGGTGATCGCCGAAGGCGTGGAGGACGACGAGCAGGTGCGCCTGCTGCGCGACCTCGGCTGCGACCAGATCCAGGGCTACCTGGTCAGCCGCCCGATCCCGGCCGACGAGGTGGCGCGCATGCTGCCGCGTGCCGCGGGCCGCGCCGCCGCCTAGGCCAAATCAGGGTCAGACCCCGTTTTCTTCGACAGGCAGAGCCTGTCACCGGAACGCCAAACGATTTTCCGCAGGCCGCCACAGCGGAAAGCTTGCGCGAGCGATAGTGCGCGGACGCCACATGCGCGCAGACTTGCGTATGGAATCGCATCGGCGCGTGCTGATCGTGGAGGACGACCGCGACACCGCGGAAGGCCTGCGGCGCCTGCTCGGCCTGTGCGGCTTCGAGGTGGAGGTGGCGCACACCGCCGCGCAGGGGCTCTCGACAGCCGCACGGCTGCATCCCCATATTGTCCTTTGCGACATCGGCCTGCCGGACAGCGACGGTTATGTCGTGGCGAGCGTGCTGCGGCAGAGCCGCCAGACCAGCGCTGCGCGGCTCATCGCGGTCACGGCATACGGGCAGCCGCAAGACCGCAGGCGCGCCCTCGCGGCCGGGTTCGACGCGCACCTCGTCAAGCCCGTTGATGCCAGGACGCTTCTCGTAGAGCTGGAAACCACCCTCTAGCTGCACGTTGGGTTAGGGAAGCGCTGAAAGAGCGGCGTTTCGTCTTCCCCGCGAAGGAACGTCACCCCCGAATGCTTCAGTCGGGGGGCGGACTGCGGGCACAACGGTTGCGCCGGTTCCCGATGACGGCCATCTGATGACTGCGGAACTTCATGTCGAGCTTCGGGGCGATGTAGTACTCGTTGTCCGGAAGGGCGCACCGCTGTTTGAAGATACCCAAAAGTCGGTAGCTGCCGCCCTAGCGGCTGCACGGGATGCGGGAACCAAAAAAATACTGTTCGACGTCCGGCTCGCGGACCTCACCAATTTCTACGCCTACATCGTCCGCGACGTTGATCTCGACCCTTTGCTGGGGCTGGATACGAGCTTCCGCATTTGCGTCGTCGGGACGCGCGAGCAGGCGGATGTAATGTCTTTCATCGTGCGTGTCAGGCAGATGCGCGGCTGGCAAGCCGAGTGCTTCTTCGACATGGACGAAGCCCTGAGGTGGCTCGCGGGAGCCCCTTAGCGAATTGCCTGAAACCGATTACGGCATGGCAATTGCGTACACGGTAGTGGTGGGCAGGGCCAGTAGGTAGTCGCAGGCAGGAAGCTCAATCGCGCTTGCGGCCGTCCTTCTCGGCTCCCGCCCGCGCGGAAGAACGATTCACTACATGTTGGGATAGTTCGGGCCGCCGCCGCCTTCGGGCGCCACCCAGACGATGTTCTGCCGCGGGTCCTTGATGTCGCAGGTCTTGCAGTGCACGCAGTTCTGCGCGTTGATCTGCAGCCGGCGGCCGCCGTTCGACTCCACGAACTCGTACACCTGCGCCGGGCAGTAGCGCTGCTCGGGGCCGTCGTACACCGCCAGGTTGACGTCGACCGGGATGGACGGGTCCTTCAGCGTGAGGTGAATGGGCTGGTCCTCGTTGTGGTTGGTGTTGGAGACGAACACCGACGAGAGGCGGTCGAACGTGAGCGCGCCGTCGGGCTTCGGGTATGCGATGCGCCGGGCCTGGCTCTTGGGCACGAGGGTCTGGTGGTCGGCATGCGCATGGCGCAGCGTCCAGGGCGCCTTCCCGCGGAACACGATCTGGTCGATGCCGACCATGAGAGTGCCGGCGTAAAGTCCCTTCGACATCCAGGGCTTGAAGTTCCGTCCGCGATGCAGCTCCTCGTAGAGCCAGCTCGCGCGGAAAGCCTGCGGGTATGCGGAAAGCTCGTCGTGGGCGCGCCCGGCCTCGAGCGCATGCGCCGCCGCTTCGGCGGCCAGCATGCCCGACTTGATGGCGCAGTGGCTGCCCTTGATGCGCGAGGCGTTGAGGAAGCCCGCTTCGTCGCCGATGAACGCGCCGCCGGGGAACACCAGCTTCGGCAGCGACTGCAGGCCGCCGGCCGCGATGGCGCGCGCGCCGTAAGAGATGCGTTTGCCGCCCTGGAGGAACGCGCGGATCGCCGGATGGGTCTTGAAGCGCTGGAACTCGTCGAACGGCGAAAGGTACGGGTTGGCATAGCCCAGCCCGACGACGAAGCCCACGGCAACCTGGCGGTTGTCCTGGTGATAGAGGAACGAGCCGCCGTAGACGTCGGCGTCGAGCGGCCAACCGGCCGTGTGGATGACGAGCCCAGGCTGGTGGGCTTCGGGCCTCACTTCCCACAGCTCCTTCAGCCCGATGCCGTATACCTGCGGGCTTGTGCCCCTCCGCAGCCGGTAGCGCGCTTCGAGCTGCCGGCCGAGATGCCCGCGGCAGCCCTCGGCGAAGAACGTGTACTTCCCGCGCAGCTCCATGCCCGGCTGATAGCCTTCGGTCTTCTCGCCTTTGCGGTTGATGCCTACGTCTCCGGTCGCGACGCCCTCGACTCTATCGTTGTCGTAGAGCACTTCGGCGGCGGCAAACCCCGGAAAGACGTCGACGCCGAGCGCTTCTGCCTGCTGCCCGAGCCAGCGGCACACGTTGCCCAGGCTGACGACGTAGTTGCCGTGGTTCTTGAAGCAGGCCGGCAGCAGGAAACCGGGCGCCTGCAGCGCGGATTTCTCGGTGAGGAAAAGGAACCGGTCCTCGGATACCGGGGTGGTGAGCGGCGCGCCTTGCTCTCTCCAGGCCGGGAGCAGCTCGTCTAGCGCCCGCGGATCCATGACGGCGCCCGAAAGGATGTGCGCGCCGACTTCCGAGCCCTTCTCGATCACGCATACCGAGATGCCGGCGGCGAGCTGCTTGAGGCGGATGGCGGCGGCGAGGCCCGCGGGACCGGCGCCGACGACGACCACGTCGTACTGCATCGATTCGCGGGACATGCGGCGAATTATAATGAGACTGGAAAATGACCGAGGCGCGGAGGTTAGTCCATGTCGAGACCATTGCCATCCGCTGGGGCGACATGGATGCCATGGGCCACGTCAACAACACCGTGTACTTCCGCTACATGGAGCAGGCGCGCATCGGCTGGTTCGAGGCGCTGGTGCCGCGCGGCGAGGCGTCGAGCAGCACCGGCATCGTCATCGTCAACGCGTCCTGCAACTTCAGGAAGCCGATCAACTACCCCGGTACGGTGGAGGTCAAGGTGTTCAGCGGCGCGCCGGGGGGTTCCAGCGTGCCGACGTTCTACGAGCTGAGCGTGGAGCAAGAGCTCTACGCCGACGGCGCGGCCGTGGTGGTGTTCATCGACATGCAATCGCAGAAGCCGGTGCGCATACCCGACCGGATCCGCGCGCGGCTCCAATGAACCCGCTGTGGACCCCGTCTGCCGAGCGCGCCGCGGCCACCGAGCTGGCGCGCTTCCTGCACCTTGCGCGCAGGCAGTCCTTCGAGGAGCTCCATGCCTGGTCGGTGGAGCGCAGCGAGGAATTCTGGAACCTGGTCTGGGACTTCTGCGAAGTCCGCGGCGATAAGGGCAAGCGCACGCTGGCCGACGGCGAGCGCATGCCGGGCGCCCGCTGGTTCCCCGAAGGCAGGTTGAACTTCGCGCAAAACCTGCTGCGCCGGCGCGACGGGGCGGACGCCATGGTGTTCTGGGGCGAGGATCGCATCAAGCGCAGGCTCAGCCATAAGCAACTGTACGACCTCGTCTCGCGCCTCGCACAGGCGCTGGCCGATGCGGGCGTGAAGAAGGGCGACCGCGTAGCCGGCTACCTGCCCAACCTGCCAGAGTCCGCCGCGGCCATGCTCGCTACCGCGAGCCTGGGCGCCATCTGGTCGAGCTGCTCGCCCGACTTCGGCGTGCAGGGCGTCCTCGACCGCTTCGGCCAGATCGAGCCCAAGGTGCTGTTCTGCGCCGATGGCTACCTTTACGCCGGCAAGGAGTTTGATTGCCAGGAGAAGGTCGAGGCGGTTCTCGCGAAGCTGCCGAGCGTCGAGGAATGCGTAGTGATCGACTACCTCGGCCAGCCGGCCACCGCCGGCACCTCGCTGTACGAGTTCATCGAGCCGTTCGAGGCGGGCGAGATCCCCTTCGAGCAGGTGGAGTTCAACCACCCGCTCTACATCCTCTACTCCTCGGGCACCACCGGAGTGCCGAAATGCATCGTGCACGGGACCGGCGGCACGCTGCTGCAGCACCTGAAGGAGCACCGGCTGCACAGCGACGTGAAGCAGGGCGACCGCGTGTTTTACTTCACCACGCTGGGCTGGATGATGTGGAACTGGCTGATGTCGGGGCTCGCCTCGGAGGCCACGCTGCTGCTCTACGACGGCTCGCCCTTCGTGGAGCGCGGCCGCATCATCTTCGACTTCGCCGACGCGGAGCGCATGACGCATCTCGGCACGTCGGCCAAGTTCATCGACGCCATCGCCAAGGTCGGCCTGAAGCCGAAGGAGACGCACCGCCTGCGCGAGCTGCGCGGCGTGCTGTCGACCGGCTCGCCGCTGGTCGCGGAAGGCTTCGACTACGTCTACGAGAACGTCAAGGACGATGTGTGCCTTTCCTCGATCTCGGGCGGCACCGACATCGTCTCCTGCTTCGTGCTGGGCAACCCCATGGGGGCGGTGTGGCGCGGCGAGATCCAGGCCAAGGGCCTGGGCATGGCCGTGGAGGTTTTCGACGACCAGGGAAAACCGGTGGTGAATCAGAAAGGCGAGCTGGTCTGCACCCGTCCTTTCCCGTCGATGCCGGTGGCCTTCTGGAGCGATCCGGATGGCGCGAAGTACCGCGCCGCCTACTTCGAGAAGTACCCGGACGTCTGGCGCCACGGCGACTGGTGCGAGGTTACGCCGCGCGGCGGCATAGTCATCTACGGCCGCTCGGACGCGGTGCTCAATCCGGGCGGCGTGCGCATCGGCACCGCGGAGATTTACCGGCAGGTGGAGCAGCTGGACCAGGTGGTGGAGTCCCTGGTCATCGGCCAGCAATGGGAGGGCGATGTGCGGGTCGTCCTGTTCGTGAAGCTCAAGGACGGCTTGACTTTGGACGACCCTTTGATCGCGCGTATCCGTTCCCGGATTCGGGAAAACACCACCCCGCGCCACGTGCCGGCGAAGATCGTGCAGGTGGAGGACATTCCCCGCACCAAGAGCGGCAAGATCGTCGAGCTGGCGGTGCGCGACGTGGTGCACGGGCGCGACGTGAAGAACCTGGAGGCGCTCGCCAATCCCGGGGCGCTCGAGTACTTCCGCAACCGCCCCGAGCTCGCGTTACCGTAGGCCATGGCCGGCGACGACGCTCCCTTCGCGCATCTCGACGAGCAGGCGATGCGGGGCCTTGCGCCCCACGGCGCGGTGAGATCGTTCGCGCGCGCCGTGGTGGTGGTAAGCGAGGGCGATCCGACCGATTCGCTTTACGTCATCCTGTCTGGGCGGGTGAAGGCCTTCGTTGCCGACGAGAACGGCAAGGAAGTGGTGCTCGACACCATCGGCGCCGGCGATTTCTTCGGCGAGCTGGTGCTCGACGGCGGCGCCCGGGCGGCTTCCATCATGACGCTCGAGGCGTCGCGCTTCTTCGTGATCCCGCAGCGCGATGCCGAGGCGCTGCTATCCGGGAACCCGCAGTTCGCGCGCCACCTGGTGCGCAAGCTGATCGGCAAGGTGCGCTCGCTCACCGACCGGGTGCGGGACCTGGCGTTGCGGGACGTGTACGCGCGGCTGGTGCGCTTCCTGGAGGAGCATGCCGAGGAGCAGGCGGGCAGGCGCGTGGTGCTCGAGCGGCTTACCCAGGCCGACATTGCCGCCCGCATCGGCGGCTCGCGCGAGATGGTGAGCCGGATCCTGAGCGACCTCGCCGACGGCGGCTACGTGAGCGTCGAGGCGAAAAGGATCGTGCTGCATCGCAAGCTGCCGGCACACTGGTAGCGATGTGAATCCGTCACAAGGCGGGCGTGCCGCGCGGCGTCGAGCCGGCGAGCAGCCGCGCCTACAGTGGATCGCGCTGAACCACTGAGACGGAGGTTCCGGATGGAAGCGCTGCTCGACGTGCTGTTCGCCGTGGCTGCCTTGTCGTGCGTGCTGTTCCTATTTTGGGGCGCCTGGCTGTGCCTGCCGCCGCGTCAGCGACGCTCGCGCGCCGGCGGGGCGGGAGCCACCGAGTCCAGGAAGCGCTTGCGCTCCGATTCGGGAAGGCTTTCGGCCAACAGCAGGTAGAAGCGCTGCACGGAGCTGGTCTGCGCGGCGGCTCTTTTCGCCATCACCCTGGCGATCGGGCCGATGTAGAAGGCCAGAGTACGGGCCGCAGCGTCCACCTTCTCAGGGGTCAGGGCAGGCTCTCCCTGGGTCGCCGGACGGATGGTGCTGCCGTGCGGCGCCCCGGCCAGCCGGCGGCGCGTCGCCATGAAGGCGTCGCGCTCTTCTGCCGATTCGAGCTTTTCCGAGAGCTGCGCATAAAGCTGGTCGACATCCAGCGTGCCCCGGCCGGCGCGCCGCACCAGCACCTTGGCAACCGGGCCGAGGAAGCGCGCGAGATGAGCCTCGATTTCCTTCAGCAGCGCGGGGTCCCAGCCGGGCGGCGGCGCGGTGGTGCGGGCCGTAGTGGGTCCGCTGGAAGCGCTCAGCGGGTTGGTCGGCTCGATTCTCATGGTCGGGATAACCTCGGTGATGATGGTTTCCTCGGACAGCGTGGCGGCGACCGGCGCGGCATACGCATCGAGGAGGGCGGCGCGGAATTCTTCCGCGTTTCTGAAGCGCTGGTCGGGGCTTTTCGCCATGGCGCGCGCCACGACGGAATCGTAGGCCCCGGGCACCGGCGCGTCGGTCTGGACCTGAGACGGCGGCGGCGGCGTCTCGTAGCACACCTTGTAGGCGACGGCCTCCACCGTGCCGGTGAACGGCTTCAGGCCGGTGAGCAGCTCGTACATGACCACCCCGGCGGAGAACACATCGACGCGCAGGTCGACCGTGGCGCCGGTGTATTGTTCCGGCGCCATGTAGCCCGGGGTGCCCATCACCACGCCGACGTGCGTGAGGTTGGAGGACTCGATGCGGGCAATGCCGAAATCGGCGATCTTCAGCTTGCCGTTGCGCATCACGATGAGGTTCGCCGGCTTGATGTCGCGGTGCCAGACGCCCTGCTCGTGCGCGTAGGCGAGCGCTTCCAGCAGCTGCACCATGATGGACACGACGTCGCGCTGCCCGAAGCGCGTGCCGCGGCTGAGGTACTCGCGCAGGCTGTTGCCCTCGATGTACTCCATCGCGATGTAGGCCAGGCCGCGATCTTCGCCGTAGTCGTAGATGCCGACGATGCCCGGGTGCGAGAGCCTGCCGGCCGCCTGCGCCTCGTTCCTGAAGCGCGCCAGCATGGCGGGCGTGCGGCCGTCGTCCATCGCGTCGAGGCGCACCACCTTCATCGCCATCGTGCGGCGGATGTTCGGGTCGAACGCCTTGTACACGACGCCCATGGCGCCCCGCCCGATCACCTCGGTGATCTGGTACTTCCCAAGGCTTTCGAGCGGCGCCGCCATGCGCTACTCCTCCAGCATCTTCATGGCCTGCACCAGGCTCTTCTTCATGCGGTTGAACGAGTCCACGAGCACGCGCATCTCGTCGCGCGAGCGCACCTGGAAGTCGGGCACCTCCATGTTGCCCAGGCTCACCTGGTCGGCGAGCTTGGCAAGGCGCGTGACCGGCCGGATCACCATGGAGATCAGCATCACGTTGAGCACGATGCCGACGACCACGAAGATCGCCGTGAGCGACAGCATGAAGGTCTGGAAGGTGGCCCGCGCCCGCTGGACGGGCACCGCGGTCGGCACGGACACTACCTGGGCGCCGACCACCTCGTTCAGCTTCCAGCCGAAGCCGTTGGCCGGGCCATACCGGTCGATGAGCGTCTTCGGCGCAACGTCGACCGTGCTGTGGCAGGTGAGGCAGGCGGGGTCGCGCACCTGGATGGGACGCGCGATGTAGAGCAGCCGCCCGGCCGGCGTGTCGCGCTCGCCGATGATCTCCGTGTGCTGCGGGTTGTTGCGGAACTCGTTGACCACGTCGGTTTCCCAGTCGACCGCCCGGTTGCTCGGATTGGTCGGATTCAGGGTCGCTTCCTTGTAGGCGTATTCCGGGAACTTCTTGCGCACCCCGTTGAAAACCTCGGTCGCGGAGTAGGCCGGCACCGACTGGGGCAGGAACTTGTAATTCAGCTGCGTCTTGAGCAGGGGCCCGATCTGGCCGGAGGTGTAGGCGCGTGTCGACAGCGCGCTTTCCATGACCAGGCGCGCGCTGTTCAGCATCTCCTCGCGTGCGTTGTTTTGCAGCAGCCGCTCGGCAACATAGGCGGTGACCGCCAGGCCGAGCAGGAAGATGGCGACGAACACCAGGTTGAACTTGAGGATCAGCTTCATGGCACCTTCCGCATTGGCTTATCGACCCGGGGTGGCCGCAGGCGGCGTGGCAGCGCTCGACGGCGGCTTGGGCCGGTACTTCTCGGGGAACAGGATACGGTCCCACTCGGGATGGAACGACAGGTTCTTGATCAGCGCCTCGCGGAACGCCGGGTCGCGCGCGCGAGAGCGCAGGCGCTGCATCAGCGGGCGGCGGACTTCCGGCGGGCCCTTGAGCCACGGCTCGACGTCCGCGTAGACCATGTCTCCCAGGCGCTGTGGCACCACCTCGCGGTCGTTGAAGCGCGCCATGCGCTCGGGCAGGCTGTCCAGGTACTGCCGCGGCATGGCGTCCACGAAGGCCGCCGCCGGACGCGGCTGGATGACCCCTTTGCCGTCGGCCTTGCGCACATAGTGCTGGCCGGCGCGCACCGCGAGCGGACTCGCGGCCGTGGCCCTGGTGAAGCCCTCGGCGAGGCGCAGCTCGCCTCTTTCCGCGAACACGCCCGCCTCGGCATCCTGGACCTGGAGCACGGCGGTCGCGTCGGCCGCGGCAAGCCCGAATAGCGGCGTGGTGATGCGGAAAGGGGTAGCTTTGCGGGTGAGCTCGAACTTGGTCCACCCGTGCAGCATGTAGAAGTCCGAAATGGCGGCGGCTTTGCTTCCACGCTCGGCCGCCGGGGCGGCCAGTACGGCGAGATAAAACCGGCTGCGCGGCCCGAGGCTGAGCTTGGTGCCGTCGGCGAAGCCAAGCTGCAGCACGCCCTTGTCGCCCACTTCGATCATGTCGCCCGACTGCAGGCGCACGCCCTCTGTCAGGGCGAAGCGGCCGGTGCTACGCAGCAGCGCCGCGGAGCTTTCCACCACGGTGACGACAGCCGGCCCCTCGGCGCCCGCCGCGATCGCGGGCACCGCCAAGCACGCCGCGAAGGCAGATGCGACCGTGATGCGCATTCGGCATCCCGCCCGGACGGTATGCCAGCGCCACGGACCATCCGCGGGTCTGGGCCTCCGGACGCGATTGGCGATACTATGCGTCGCCCTCCAGCCACGTCAATCCGGTCAGGAACTGCTGCGTGATTCGCTCGCACACCTGCGCGGTGCTGTTCGCCGACATCAGCGGCAGCACGCCGCTGTTCGAACAGCTCGGCGACGGCCAGGCGCTCGCCAGCATCGAGCTGTGCTTCCGCCTGCTGCGCGATGTGACCGCCGAGTTCGGCGGGCGCGTGATCAAGACCACCGGCGACGGCGTCATGTGCGCCTTCGACGCTGCCGAGGCGGCGCTGCACGCCGCCCGCGTGATGCAGGTGCGGGTCACCGAGCAGGCGGCGCTGGGCGGCCCGACGCTCGCGATTCACGTCGGCTGCCACTTCGGTCCGGTGCTGGAAAGCGCGGGCGATCTCTATGGCGACAGCGTGAACGCCGCGGTGCGCGTGGTCGGCCTCGCCAAGGCGGGCCAGGTGATCGCGACCCAGGAAGTGATCGTAAGGATCGGCGATGGCCTGCGCCAGCGGGTTCGCATGCTCGACCGCGTGCAGGTGAAGGGCAAGCGCGAGACGCTGGAGATCTTCGAGCTCGTATGGCAGGACTCCGAGGAGCTCACCGCCCTGGGCACGCGCCTGGAAGAGCAGCAGGCACCGCGAATCAAGCTGACCTTCGGCGGCCGGGAGTTGATTTTCGACGGCACGGCGGGCGCGCTGCGCCTCGGCCGCGAGGCGGCGTGCGAAATCGTGATCGTCGACCCCAAGGTGTCGCGGCAGCACGCCCGCATCGAGAAGCGCCGCGACAAGTTCGTGCTGGGCGATCACAGCTCCAATGGCACCTACGTCGTCATGGCCGGCGACGCGGAGATCTGCCTGCGCCGCGAGGAGCTGATCCTGCGCGGCGTGGGCCGCATCGGCGTGGGGCATCCCACGGCGCACGAGGCCACGGCGGTCGATTTCCAGTTCATCTGAACCTGCGCCTGTTTGTGGCGGAACCCGGCTTCCTGTAGACTTGTCCATCCCTACACGCCGTGGGTAAATGACCAAGTATGTTTTCGTAACCGGTGGTGTAGTTTCCTCCCTGGGGAAAGGCATCGCCGCCGCCTCCCTCGCCGCGATCCTCGAGTCGCGCAGCATCCGCGTCACCAACATCAAGCTGGACCCGTACATCAACGTCGATCCGGGCACCATGAGCCCGTTTCAGCACGGCGAGGTGTTCGTCACCGAGGACGGCGCGGAGACCGACCTCGATCTCGGCCACTATGAGCGTTTCCAGAGCTCGAAGATGCGCCGCTGGAACAACTTCACCACCGGGCAGATCTACGAGTCGGTGATCAAGAAGGAGCGCCGCGGCGACTACCTCGGCGGCACGGTGCAGGTGATCCCGCACATCACCGACGAGATCAAGGCGTTCATCAAGCGTGGCGCAGGCGACGCCGACGTGGCGATCGTCGAGGTGGGGGGCACGGTGGGCGACATCGAGTCGCTGCCATTCCTCGAGGCCATCCGCCAGATGGGCCTCGAGCTCGGGCGCAACAACGTCTGCTACATCCACCTGACGCTGGTGCCCTACATCGCCTCGGCGGGCGAGATCAAGACCAAGCCCACCCAGCACTCGGTGAAGGAGCTGCGCGAGATCGGCATCCAGCCCGACGCGCTGCTGTGCCGCACCGACCGGCCCTTGCCGGAGGACGAGCGGCGCAAGATCGCGCTGTTCTGCAACGTGCAGAAGGAGGCGGTGATCTCCGCCTGGGACGTGGACTCCATCTACAAGATCCCGATGATGCTGCACGAGCAGATGCTCGACGAGATCGTGTGCCACAAGCTCGCCATCCTCGCGCGCGCCGCGGACCTGAGCTCGTGGAAAAAGCTGGTGGAGGCACAGGAGCATCCGCAGCACGTGGTCGACATCGCCTTCGTCGGGAAGTACGTCGAGCTGCAGGACTCCTACAAGAGCCTCAACGAGGCGCTGCGCCACGCCGGCATCCACAGCAGCGCGAAGATCAACATCCATTACGTCGACTCGGAGGAAATCGAGAAGACGGGCGTCGCGGCGCTGGAGAAGATGGACGCCATCCTGGTTCCCGGCGGCTTCGGCAAGCGCGGCACCGAGGGCAAGATCGCTGCCATCCGCTGCGCGCGCGAGAACGGCATCCCTTACCTCGGCATCTGCCTCGGCATGCAGCTCGCCACCATCGAGTTCGCGCGCAACGTCGCCGGGCTGGAAGGCGCCAACAGCACCGAGTTCGACCCCGACACGCCGCATCCGGTGGTGGCGCTCATCACCGAGTGGCTCGATCGCACCGGGCGCATCGAGAAGCGCACCGAGAAATCCGAGTTGGGCGGGACCATGCGCCTGGGCGCGCAGAAATGCCCGGTCGAGCCCGATACCCTTGCTTTTTCGATTTATGGAAAAGAAGTCAATGAGCGGCACCGGCACCGCTACGAGGTGAACAACATCTACGTGCCGCAGCTCGAGGCGAAGGGCTACAAGGTTTCCGCGCGCACGCCGAGCGAGAACCTGCCGGAGATGATGGAGCTGCCGGCGCATCCGTTCTTCGTCGGCGTGCAGTTCCACCCGGAATTCACTTCCACTCCGCGCAACAGCCACCCGCTGTTCAAGGCCTTCGTTGCGGCCGCGCTGCGCCACCGGGCCCGGGAGAAGCGGCCCCTCTCGGTTGTCGCAGCGTGAGGCTGTGCGGTTTCGAGGTCGGCCTTGACCGACCTTTATTCCTCATTGCCGGTCCCTGCGTGGTGGAGTCGCGCGAGCTGCAGATGGACGTCGCCGGCCAGCTGAAGGAGATCACCGGCAAGCTCGGCATCCCGTTCGTCTTCAAGTCGTCCTACGACAAGGCGAACCGCAGCTCGGGCAAGTCGTTCCGCGGGCCGGGGATGGAGCAGGGCCTGCAGATCCTGGCGGAGGTGCGGAAGAAGATCGGCGTTCCGGTGCTCACCGACGTCCACACCGCCGAGGAAGTGAAGCCGGCCGCCGGGGTGGTGGACGTGCTGCAGACGCCGGCCTTCCTGTGCCGCCAGACGGACTTCATCCACGCGGCGGCTTCCGCCGGCAAGCCGGTCAATATCAAGAAAGGCCAGTTCCTGTCGCCACAGGAAATGAAGAATGTCGTGGACAAGGCAAGAGAAGCCTCCGGGCAGGAGAACATCCTGGTTTGCGAAAGAGGCTTCTCCTTCGGCTACGGCAACCTGGTGTCCGACATGCGCTCGCTCGCCATCATGCGCAACACCGGCTGCCCGGTGGTGTTCGATGCCACCCACTCGGTGCAGCTGCCGGGCGGGCAGGGCACCGCCTCCGGCGGGCAGCGCGAGTTCATACCGGTGCTGGCACGCGCCGCGGTCGCCACCGGCATCGCCGGGCTTTTCATGGAAACGCATCCCAACCCGGAAAAGGCGCTGTCGGACGGCCCCAACGCCTGGCCGCTCGCCATGATGCGCGAGCTGCTCGAGACGCTGGTCGAGCTCGACCGGCTGGTGAAGAAAAACGGATTTGCAGAAAGCAAGGTGAAGCAATGAGCTCCATCGTGGACGTGGTAGCCAGGGAGATTCTCGATTCGCGCGGCAACCCGACCATCGAGGCCGACGTGCTGCTGGAGTCGGGCGTGATGGGGCGCGCCGCCGTGCCCTCGGGGGCCTCGACCGGCAGCCGCGAGGCGATCGAGCTGCGCGACGGCGACAAGGGGCGCTACGGCGGCAAGGGCGTGCTGAAGGCGGTCGAGAATGTGAATACCGAGATCTCCGAGGCGATCGTCGGCCTGGACGCGGTGGAGCAGGCCTTCATCGACCGCACCCTGATCGAGCTCGACGGCACGGAAAACAAGTCGCGCCTTGGCGCCAACGCCACCCTTGCGGTGTCGATGGCCGTGGCAAAGGCCGCTTCCGAGGAGGCCGGCCTGCCGCTGTACCGCTACTTTGGCGGCTCGGGTGCCATGCACATGCCGGTGCCGATGATGAACGTGATCAACGGCGGCGCGCACGCCAACAATCGGCTGGATTTCCAGGAATTCATGATCGTGCCGGTGGGCGCGCAGACGTTCCGCGAGGCGCTGCGCTGCGGCGCCGAGGTTTTTCAAAGATTGAAAACCATCATCGACTCCAGAGGAATGTCCACGGCGGTCGGCGACGAGGGCGGCTTCGCGCCGGCCGACCTGCCGACGCACGCCGCGGCGATCGATCTCATCCTCGAGGCGGTCGAGAAGGCGGGCTACGGCGCGGGCAAGGACGTCGTGCTGGCCCTCGATTGCGCCGCCTCGGAGTTCTGCCGCGACGGTACCTACGTCCTCGAGTCCGAGGGCAAGCGGCTGGACTCGGCGGCATTCGGCGCCTACCTCGCCGAGCTCGCTTCGCGCTATCCCATCGTCTCGATCGAGGACGGCATGGCGGAGAGCGATTGGGAGGGCTGGAAGGCGCTCACCGCGAAGCTCGGACGCAAGGTCCAACTCGTCGGCGACGACCTTTTCGTCACCAACACGCGCATCCTGCGCGAGGGCATTCAGCAGCAGGCGGCCAACGCCATCCTCATCAAGGTCAACCAGATCGGCACCCTGACCGAGACCTTCTCGGCCATCGAGCTCGCCAAGCGCGCGGGCTACGGCACGGTCCTGTCGCACCGCTCCGGCGAGACCGAGGACACCACCATCGCCGACATCGCGGTAGGCACCAATGCGCTGCAGATCAAGACCGGGTCGCTGTCGCGCTCCGACCGCGTGGCGAAGTACAACCAGCTGTTGCGCATCGAAGAAGACCTGGGCGACTCGGTAACCTATCCCGGCCGGGAGGCTTTCGCGAGAGCCGGATGAGGATCCTGGTCTTCGTGCTCGGTGCGCTCATCGTCCTCATCCAGTACCCGCTATGGCTCGGCAAGGGCGGGTGGCTGCGCGCCTGGGAAATGGACCGGCAGCTCGAGGCGCAGCGCGCGCACAACCGGCTGCTCGAAGGGCGCAACGCGGTGCTGGGCGCCGAAGTGCGGGACTTGAAGCAGGGCATCGAGGCTATCGAGGAGCGCGCCCGCTACGAGCTCGGCATGGTGCGCGAGGACGAGGTGTTCTTCCAGATCGTCGAGAAGCCGGGGGCCAAACCGGGCTCGGAGCGCAACTGAAAGGCGTAAAGTAGCGCCTGGACGCTGGAGGCCCTCATGCACCTTTCCACGAAGCAGCTGGAGCAGTTCGACCGCGACGGTTACCTTTTCTTCCCCTCTCTTTTCGGCCCGCAGGAGGTGAAGGTCCTCACGGACGAAGTGCCGGCTCTTTACGCGCAGCGCCGCCCCGAGAACGTGCGGGAGAAGACCGGCGACGTAGTGCGCACGAACTTCGCCGCGCACATGTACAGCTATCCCTTTGCCAAGCTGGCGCGCCACCCGCGCATGGTGGAGCCGATCCGGCAGCTTTTCGGCGAGGACGTGTACATGCACCAGTTCAAGATCAACGGCAAGGCGGCCTTCGACGGCGACGTGTGGCAGTGGCACCAGGACTACGGCACCTGGCGCGCCGACGACCAGATGCCCGAGGCGCGCGCCATGAACGTGGCGATCTTCCTCGACGAGGTGAACGAGTTCAACGGCCCGCTGATGTTCATCCCGGGCAGCCACAAGCTCGGCGTGCTCGACGCCGAGCACGACACCGGCACCACGAGCTACCCGCTTTGGGTGATTTCCAACGAGGTAATAACGAAGCTGGTCGATCGCGGCGGCATGGTCGCGCCCAAGGGGCCGGCGGGCTCGATGATCCTGTTCCACGGCTGTCTGGTGCACGCGTCGACCTCCAACCTCTCGCCCTGGAACCGGGTCAGCGTGTACCTGTCGCTGTGCGCGGTGTCGAACCACATCCGGCGCTTCAAGCGCCCCGGCTACATCGCCCACCGCGACTTCGCGCCGATCGCATCGCTTCCGGACGACTGCCTGCTAAAGCACTACGACGTGCCGCTGCCGTGGAAGGACGGCACGCCGGCCGACGAGCTGCAGCCGAGCCTGAAGGCCGCCTAAATGGTGACAGTCACCATTTTTCTATGAACCTCCATTCCAAGCTCCTCGAGCGTCGCGACAATCCGCTGCGCGTCGGCCTCATCGGCGCGGGCAAGTTCGCCGCCATGTACATCGCGCAGGTGCCGCGCACGCCGGGCGTGCACCTCGTCGGCATCGCCGACCTTTCACCCGATTACGCTCGCGCGAACCTGGATCGGGTGGGTTGGGCAATGGACGCCTACTCGGCCGGTTCTCTGGATGAGGCGATCAGGCAGAAGAGAACCCACCTGTCGGACGACTGGGAGGCGCTGGTGCGCCACCCGGCGATCGACATCGTCATCGAGGCCACCGGCAATCCGCCCGCGGCAGTGGAGCACGCGCTCGCGGCGTTCCGGCACGGCAAGCACGTCGTCATGGTCACGGTCGAAGCCGATGCGTTCTGCGGGCCGCTGCTTGCCCGAAAGGCGGCAGAAGCCGGCGTGGTCTACAGCCTGGCCTACGGCGACCAGCCGGCGCTCATCTGCGACCTCGTCGACTGGGCGCGCACCGCCGGCTTTCCGGTGGTGGCGGCCGGCCGCGGCCACAAGTGGCTGCCGCATTTCGCGAAGTCCACGCCCGAAACGGTGTGGGGCCATTACGGGCTCACGCTCGAGCAGGCGAAGGCGGGCGGCCTCAACCCGAAGATGTTCAACTCCTTCCTCGACGGGTCGAAGCCGGCCATCGAGACCACCGCGGTGTGCAACGCGACCGGGCTCACCCCGGCGCCCGAGGGCCTGCTCTATCCGCCCGGGTCGGTGGATGAGATTCCGGCGCTCATGCGCCCGCGAAGCGAGGGCGGGGTGCTGCATCACAAGGGGCAGGTGGAAGTGGTCTCCTCGCTGACCAAGGAGGGAGAACCGATCCCGTACGACATCCGCTTCGGCGTGTTCGTGGTGTTCGAGGGGGAAAGCGAGTACGTCCGCCGCTGCTTCATGGAGTACGGCGTGAAGACCGATCCGTCCGGCCGCTACGCCTGCATGTACAAGCGCTGGCATCTCATCGGCCTGGAGGTCGGCATCTCGGTCGCTTCGGTCGGCCTGCGCGGTGAACCGACCGGCTGCGCCACCGGATGGCGCGCGGATGCGGTTGCGGTCGCGAAACGCGACCTGCAGGAAAAGGAGATCCTCGACGGCGAGGGCGGCTACACCGTGGTGGGCCGACTCATGCCCGCCGAGGTCTCCCTCGCGCAGGACTGCCTGCCGCTTGGCCTCGCGCACGGCTGGAAGCTGCTGCGCCCGGTCGCCGCCGGGCAGCCGGTGCGCTGGGGCGACGTGGCTTACGACGCGGCTTCGACCGCGGTGCGCGTGCGCCGGGAGATGGAGGCGCTGCTCGGCGCGCGCGAGCGGCAGCGCGTTTCGGCCTGACGCTCTCGAGGAAGCGGAAGATTTCGGTGTGGTCAGCAGCCGCCGGCAAGGCCTTTTGCGCGGCACGCCAGAGCTGCAGCGTCTTCTCCAGGTAGGGCGCCGCAACGCCGAGGTCCCCGGCGAGCCGCGCGGCAATGCCGACATCCTTCGCCATGAGCGCCAGCTTGAAGCCGGAGGCGAAGGCGCCGGTCAGCACCTGCTGCGGAATCTTGCGCTCCGTGGTGCTGTTGCGCCCGGTGGAAGCGTTGATGGCCTCGAGCATCGGCCTGGGCTCCAGGCCGAAGGCCCGCGCGATGCGCAGCGCCTCGAACCCGGCGAGCGTTCCCGCGGCGCCCAGGTAGTTGTTCAGCGCCTTCACCGCGTGGCCCGCACCGAGCGGCCCGACATGGAAGACGTCGCTACCCATGGCCTGGAGGATCGGGCGCACCTTCTCGAGGGCTTCGCTTTCGCCGCCCACCATGATGGCGAGCGTGGCGTCCTTCGCTTTGGCTATCGCACCGGAGACCGGTGCATCGACCAGGTCGATCCTCCTCGATCGAAGGGCGGGGGCGAGCGCCCGGGTCGCGGCTGGATCCGATGAGCTCATGTCGACCACCACGGCGCCCTCGCGGAGCGCTGGAAGCGCCTCGAGCACCGCGTCGCGCACTGCGTCGCCGTCGGGCAGCATGGTGATCAGCACGTCGGCGCCGCGCGCCGCCTCGCGCGCCGAACCGCGGTTACCCGTCCCGTTCCTGTCGAACGACTGAACGGCAAAGCCGGCGCGCGCCAGGTTGGCGGCCATGGGCTTGCCCATGGTTCCCAGCCCGATGAAGGCTACTTCTCGGATTGGAAGACCTCTTTCGCGCAGCGGAAAGCGACCACCGCGGCCGGCACGCCGCAGTAGATCGCCGTCTGCAGGAGCACCTCCTTGATCTCGTCCTTCGTCAGGCCGTTGTTCAGCGCGCCGCGCAGGTGGAGCTTCAATTCGTGCTCCTTGCCGAGCGCGGTAAGCATGCCGAGGTTCAGCACCGAGCGCATCTTGCGCGACAGCCCAGGCCGGTTCCAGACGTCGTTCCAGCAGTAGGTGTTGAGCAGCTCGGTGAACTCGCGGTTGAAGTCGTCGACGCCGGCCATCGACTTATCGACCCAGGTCTTGCCCAGGACCTCGGTGCGGGTCTTCAGGCCGTCGGCGTAGCGTTCCTTGTGGCTGCGCTTGTCCATGTCGCCTCCGTGCGAAAGCCGCGATTATGCATGCTAGATTCGCCGCGTGAGCGACCTGCTGCAAGCCTCGCGCAAGGCGATCGCCGCGGAACGGCAGCGCTGTTTCGCAGAAATGATGGACCTAGCCGCCGCGCGCCACCGGGCGACGCGCGCGCGGCTCGCCGCCGCCGGCCTCGTGCGCGAAGCGTTCGGCTCGCTCGCCGACCTGCCGCGGCTGCCGCCGACGCTGAAGGCCGACTACATGCGGGACCCGGACGCCTTCGTGCTCGACGCCGAGGGCCTGCCGCAGGAGATGCGCACGGTGTGGGACGTGATGTACACCACGGGCACGAGCAGCGGCCGGCCGACGCCGTTCGTCTCCACCACTTTCGATTTCTTCCGCATCCTCGAGCTCAACCGCAACATGCTGCGCCTGCGCGGCGTGCGTCCGGACGACGTCATCGCCAACCTGTTTCCGCTCACCGCCGTGCCGCACGGCGCCTTCACTCGCGCGTTGCACGCCGCAGCCAGCATGAGCCTGCGCGTGGTGGCCGCTCTGCCGGGTAATCCCTCGCCGTACTTCACGCTTGGCAACGACCTCGAGCGGGTGGTGGAGATCATCGCGCGCAGTCGTGCCACTATCCTATGGGGCGTGCCGAGCTACGTGCGCCGCCTGGTGGCGCGCGCCGCGGCTGGTGGCGCCGATTTCTCCGCGGTGCGCCTCGCCTTCGTCACCGGAGAGGCGCTGGCGGAGCCGGCGCGCGAGGTGCTGACCGCGGAGCTGCGGCGCGTCGGCCGTCCGGACGCCTGGGTGAGCGGCTCCTACGGCGCGACCGAGATGCAGGGCGGCATGGTGGAGTGCGCGCCGGGCTCGGGCTTCCATAACCCGGCACCGGATCAGTTCTACGTAGAAGTCGTCGATCCTTCTTCGTACCAGCCGCTTCCCGACGGAGAAGACGGGATGGTCCTGCTTACCCACCTGCGCCGGCGCGGCACGGTGCTGCTGCGCTACGCGCTCGGCGACACGGCGGCGCTGTCGCGCGAGCGCTGCCCGCACTGCGGCTCGTGGACCGAGCGCCTGGTGAGCATGCCGAAGCGCATCGACGGGCTCGTGAAGATCAAGGGCGCGCTGGTGAACCCCGAGGTGCTGACGCAGGCCGCGGAATCCTCGCTCGGCGGCCTGGAGTATCAGTTCGAGGTTTCTGCCGAGCGCCTGACGTTGCGCATCGCTTCTCCCCTGGACGATGACCTCGCTGCCCGCGCGGCCCGGGTGGTGAAAAGCGCGTGCGGCGTCACGCCGCAGGTGCAGTTCGTCGAGGCCGGCGCGCTGGCCGAGGGCTGGAAGGTGAAGCGGGTGGTGTCCTAGCGGCGTCCCATGTAGAGGCTGGCGAGGCGCGGGTCGCCGATCAGCTTGGGCGCTGCTTCTTCCAGGCGGATCTCGCCCAGCTCCATGACGTAGGCGCGGTCGGAGGTGGCGAGCGCCTTGCGCACGTTCTGCTCCACCATCAGCACCGACTTGCCTTGCTCGCGCAGCAGCCGCACGGTGGCGAACACGGCGTCCACCATGCGCGGCGCGAGGCCGATCGAGGGCTCGTCGAGCATCACGACCTTGGGGTCCATCAGCAGTGCGCGGGCGATCTCCAGCATGCGCTGCTCGCCGCCGCTCAGGGTGCCGGCGAGCTGCCCGCCGCGCTCGGCGAGCACCGGGAAGAGGCGCCGCACCCCGGCGATGCGTGCCGCGAGCAGCGCCTTGTCGGCGAGCAGGTAGCCGCCCATGCGCAGGTTCTCGTCCACCGTGAGCCGGGAGAAGACGCTGCGGTTCTGCGGCACGTAGGCGATGCCGGCGGAGAGTATCCGGTCGGGGGCGAGCCGCATCATGCCGCGCCCCTCTAGCAGCACCTCGCCGCTGCGCCACGGAATCAGGTTGAACACCGACTTGAGCAGCGTGGACTTGCCGGCGCCGTTGTGCCCAACCACGGCGACGATCTCGGCCGGCTGCACGCGCATCGACACGCCGTCCAGGATGTGCTTGCCGCCGTAGCTTGCGCTCAGGCCCCGGACCTCCAGCACGCTGGTCATCCGAGGTAGGCCTCGAGCACCCGCGGGCTCGCCTGCACGGCGTGCGGTGCGCCGCGCTCCAGTACCGCGCCCTGGTGCATCACCACGATCTCGCTGGCGAGCGCCATGATGAACTCCATGTTGTGCTCGACGATGAGGAACAGCAGCGGCCGCTCGTCGTACATGGTGCGGATGAAGCGCTGCAGCACCTCGAACAGCGCCGGGTTGACGCCGGCTGCCGGCTCGTCGAGCAGCAGGATGCGCGGCCGGGCCATGAAAGTGCCGACGATCTCGAGCAGGCGCCGCTCGCCGAACGACAGGCTGGCCGCCGGCTCGCCGGCGTACTTTTCCAGGTTCACCAGGCGCAGCAGGCGCCGCGCTTCGCTCTCCGGGGCGCGCGCGCGGAACAGCAGGTTCTCGAGGCAGGTGAATTCCGGGAATACGCGGCACTCCTGGAAGCTGCGCGCCACGCCGGCGGCGGCAAGCCGGTATGCCGGCCAGCCAGTGACGTCGCGCCCGTCGATGCGAACGCGGCCGGCGTCGGGCTCGACGATGCCGGTCACGACGTCGAACAGCGTGGTCTTGCCGGCGCCGTTCGGGCCGATGAGCCCGTAGACGCCGGGCCGCTCGAACGCGAGATGGCAGCCGGCGAGCGCGGCGACGCCGCCGTAGCGCTTGGCGAGGCCTTCGACGGCAAGCAGGCTCACGCGCGCACCGCGCGCCAGGCGCGCGCGAGCAGCCCGGCCAGCCCTTGGGGCGCGAACAACGTGATCAGCACCAGCGCCACGCCGAAGAGCACCAGGCGCCACTCGGCGGCGATACGCAGGTATTCCGGCAGGCCGACGAACACCAGCGCGCCGAGCGCCGGGCCGGCGAGCGTGCCGGCGCCGCCGACGATGACGATGAGCACCGCGTTGATGCTCTCGGCGAGCGTGAAGCTGGCGGGCGCGGCGACGCGCAGGAACGATACGTGCAGCACGCCGCCCAGCCCGGCGAGCGCCGAACCGAGCGCGAACACCGCGCTCTTGTACAGCATGCCGTTCACGCCCTTCGCCTGCGCCAGGCGCTCGTCCTGGCGCAGCGCCACCAGCACGCGGCCGAAGCTCGAGCGCACCGCCAGCCACTGCGCGGCGAAGGCGGCGAGCGCGCCGCCGAGCGCAAGGTAGTAGAAGTGCGAGAGCGGTCCGAAGCTCCACTCGCCGATCGGCGCCGGGCGCGGGATGCCCGGAAAGCCGGCGGCGCCGCGCGTCACGTCGTCCCAGTTGTTCATCACCGAGTACAGCATCAGTCCGAAGGCGAGGGTGACGATCATGAAGAAATGCGTGCGGAAGCGCAGGCACACCGCGCCGATCGCCGCGCCGGCGGCGGCCGAGCCGAGCACGCCGGCGGCGAGCGCGAGCCAGAAGCTCCAGCCGGCGTCTACCATGAGCACCGCGGCGGTGTACGCGCCGACCCCGGCGAAGGCCATGTGGCCGAGCGACACCAGCCCGGTATAGCCGAGCATCAGGTTGAGCCCCACCGCCGGGATGGCGTACAGACACGTGAGGATCAGCACATGCAGCACGTAAGGCTGCTGCGCGGCAAGCGCCGGCACCGCCAGCAGCAGGGCCGCCAGCGCCGCGGCGGCAATGCGGCCGGCCATCAATCCTCGCCGCGCACGCGCACGCCGAAAAGGCCGCGCGGCCACGCGAGCAGGATCAGCACCATGACGGCGAACGCTACCGAATCACGGTAGTCGGTCGGCAGGACGAGCGTCGACAGCGCTTCGGTTATGCCGATGATGAAGCCGCCGACTACGGCGCCGGGCACGCTGCCCATGCCGCCGAGCAGAATGCCGGCGAGCCCCTTGACCATCGGCGCATCGCCCATCTGCGGAAACACGAGGAACAGCGGCCCGATGAGTGCGCCGCCGAGCGCTGCGAGCGCGGTGCCCAGGCCGAAGGTCATCCAGTCGACGCGCTCCACCGGGATGCCGACCACCATGGCGGCCTGGCGATCCTCGCTGGTGGCGCGGATGGCGGTGCCGAGCTTGGTGTACTTCAGGAAGGCGAACAGGCCGGCGATGATGGCGAGCGTCACGCCGATGATGAGGACGTGCTGCAGCGGGAAGCGCAGCGCGCCGATCGGCACCAGCGCCTCGGTGGCGGGCACGCGCATCTGCAGCGCGTTCGGGCCCCACAGCGCGATCACCAAATGCTCGATGGCGAGGATCAGGCCGAGCGAGGCGATCACCTGGCTGCGCAGGTTGCCCTGCAGCGGGCGGAACACGGCGCGCTCCAGCGCGATGCCGATCAGCGCGAGCGCCGCGATGCTGAGCAACAGGGCGGCGAGGTAGCTGCCGGTGAGGCGCGTGAAGAAGAAGTGGCACAGGTAGGCGCCGACCATAAGCAGCACGCCGTGCGCGAAATTGAGCACGTGCATCACGCCGTAGATCAGCACCATGCCCAGCGCCACCAGCACGTAGATCGACCCGGCCATCAGGCCGTTGAGAGTCTGCTCCAGGACCGCGGTCAGCACGCGCGCTCAGCCGGCGCCGCAGTCCGCCTTCAGGTTCTCCGGGTAGAGGATGCGGCGCTTGCCGTCGGCGCACCACTGGGTGACGTACACCGGCGGGTGCGCCTGTCCCTTGGCGTCGAACTTTATGCGACCGATCACGCCGTCGTACTGGAGCCCGGCGAGCGCTTCGCGGATCGCGCGCCCCTCCAGCTTGCCGGCCTTCTGCATCGCCGCCACGGCGAGCTTGAGGCCGTCGTAGGACTGCGCGGCGAAGCCGTGCGCCTCCTCGCCGTACTTCTTGCGGTAGCGCTCGCTGAAGGTGCGGATGCTGCCCACGTCGGCGTTCGGCGGGAAGGCGTTGTACTGCACCATGCCTTCCAGCCGTGCGGCGTCGAGACGCTTGAGGAAGCGGTCCGAGCCCATGGCGAGCGTGCCGACGAGCTGGGTCTTGAGCCCGGCGTCGCGGACCTGCTTGATGGCGAGGCTGCCCGGCTCCTCGTCCATGAGCAGCATCACCGCCCTGGCGTCGCCGGCGCGGATGTTGGACACGTGCGCCGAGAAGTCGACCTCGCCGACGTTGAAGTAGCCGACGTAGCCGATCTTGCCCTCGCCGAGCAGCTTCCTCATGCCGTTGACGCCGCCCCGGCCGGCGTCGTTGTTCCAGGCAATGAAGGCGAGCGGCGTCCAGCCCTGGCGCGCGATGAACTCGGCGAGCGCTCGGGTGAGCTGGTCGTTGTTGGCGTTCACGCGGAAGAGGAAGCGGTTGCCCTGCTCGGTGAGGTTGGGCCCGGTGGGAATGGTGAGGATGAGCGGCAGCTGGTAGTCCTGCGCCACCGCCGCCTCGGCGGCGGCCACGCCGCTGTGCAGCTCGCCGAGCACTACCGGCACCTTGTCGACCGTGGCGAGGCGCTGCATGGCCGAGGCGCCCTCGGCCGGGTTGGCGCGCGTGTCGTAGGCTTTGAGCTCCACCAGGTACTTACGGCCGCCGACGCTGAAGCCGCCGGCGGCGTTGATCTCCTCCTCGGCGAGGCGGAAGCCGTTCATCTGGAACTTGCCCGGTGCGGCCATCGGCCCGGACAGCGAGGTGACGATGCCGACTGCCACCCGGTCCTGGGCCCAGGCGAAGGCCGCGCTCAGCGCGAGCGCGGCAGCGGCGAGTAGCTTCGACGGCATGCGGGTCTCCTTAGCTCAGCTTGTAGATGTTGAGGGCGTTGTCGCGCAGCAGCCGGCGCTTCGACTCCTCGCGCAGGCCGAGCGCCTCGATCTCCTCGCGCGTGCGCTTGAAGTCGAGCACCGGGTAGTCGGTACCGAACAGCACCTTGTCGCGGCCGTAGCTGTCGATGAACTTCACGAAGGCGGCCGGCCAGTACTTCGGGCTGTGCGCGTCGCAGCCGATGAAGACGTTCGGGTGCTTCCAGGCCATGGCGATCATCTCCTCGGCCCAGGGGATGCCGACGTGGATGCCGACCAGCTTGAGCTCGGGAAAGTCGCAGGCCACCGCGTCGAGCGCGATCGGCCGGCCGACGCTGCGCAGGCGCTGCTCGGGCGTGTAGATGAGCGACTGGCCGACCTGCATCTGCACCGGCACTTCGAGCTCGACGCACTTGGCGTAGAAGGGATACCAGCGCGCGTGGTCGGGCGCGAGCTCGAACCAGTGCGGATACATGTGCGCGCCGATGAAGCCGTACTCGCGCACCGCGCGCTCGAGCGAGCGCACGCCGGCCATGCCCTCGGTCGGGTCGAGGCCGGCGAGGCCGTAGAAGCGCCCGGGATGGCGCTGCACCGCCTCGGCCACCATCTCGTAGGGCAGGTGCCAGCTGCCCGGCAGGCCGAGGCGGCCGGTCTTGGTGGCGATGAGGAAGGCGCGCTCGATGCCGGCAGCGTCCATCAGCGCGAGCATCGCTTCCTCCGTCACACCGCTCGCCAGGCTGGCATCGCGGCCGATCTTGCGCAGCCAGAACTCCTGCGACCATTCGGGGCGCAGCCGCATCACCTCCGGCGTGACGGGATTCACCACGCAGTCGATGGCCGCGACGGAATAAGCGCTCACGACAGCATCTCCAGCACCTCGTCGCTCGAGCGCACGTCGGCGAAGAACTGCGCCAGCGTGGCGAGCGCGGCGACGTGCTCGGCATCCGAGCGCGCGGCGTTGGCGTCGGCCACCATCACCGTCTTGAAGCCGGCCATCATGGCGTCGCGTGCCGAGGCTTCGCAGCACACGTTGGTCATGGTGCCGGTGATAAGCACGGTGTCGACGCCGCGCTCGCACAAGAGCTCGGGCAGCGGGCAGGCCCCCGGGAAGAAGGCGCTGTAGCGGTTCTTGCGCACGCGCAGGTCACCCGGCTGCACGTCGAGCTCCCGCCACAGCGCGTGCCCCGGCCGCCCCTCGGTCAGGCCCTCCAGGATGGCGGCGGACAGCTGCGGCGCCACGATGTGGTCGAAGAAGAGCGGCCAATAACCCGGACCCTCGCGGGTGTAAGTAGCCTGCACCCACGCCACGGCGCCGCCCCGGCTGCGCATCGCCCCGGCGAGGCGGTTGATGTTCGGCACGATCTCGCGCGCGGCGGCGACAGTCGAGGGCGCGCCTTCGGCCACGAAGCTCTCCTGCATGTCGATGACGGCGAGGGCCGTGCGCCGGGCGTCCAGGGCATCGAAGAGGTGCAGGCGGCCGCGCCGCTCGCGCAGCCGCTCCACGATCTCAGGCGGAAGGCGTGTCGGATGCATGGTCGAGCAGGAGCGTGCAGGCCGCGATGGGCCGGGGCGATGGGTGGGGAGACACTGGCAGCGATTTTACATAGCATAGCGGCCCGCTTTCGGAGATTCGCATGGACATCAAGCAGCTCCACCCTGTCGCGCACCGCTGCCGCGACGACGAGCAAGCGCCAATGCGCAACAGGAGCCGCGCGAAGAAAGTGCCGCTCGTCCGTTGACGCGGGTCGCGTTCATCCTCGCCGCCGGGTTCTTTGCGCTGTTCGTCGGCGGCGGGTCGCGCTTTGCCATCGGCCTGACCTTCAAGCCGATGGTCGACGACCTGGGCTGGGCGCGCAGCGACCTCGGCCTGGCGGTCGGCGTTTACATGGTGGTCTCGGCGTTCGCCACCTTCTGGGCCGGGCGCCTCGCCGACCGTCTCGGCGCGCGGGCGATCCTCGCCGCGGGCACGCTGCTCGGCGGCATCGGCATCGGTCTCATGAGCCTGGTGTCGTCGCCCTGGCAGGCGATGGTGCTCTACGGCCTGGTGTTCGCGCTCGGCAACGGCGCCGCTTCGCTCACCACGGTCGGCGTAATGGTGACCCGCGCGGCGCCCGGGCGCGCGGGGCTCGCCAACGCCTTCGCGATCTCCGGGACGAGCCTCGGGCAGCTCGTGATGATTGCCGCGCTCGCCGCCGTGCTGGTGGAGATCGGCTGGCGCCCGGTGTTCGTGTGGCTGGCAGCCGCGCACGTGGTGCTGTTGCTGCTTATCTGGCCGCTGCCCGGGCCGCGCGAGCATGCTGGGCAGGGTTCTTCGGCGGGGATGGATCTGCGCGACGCGGCGCGCACGCGGCGGTTCTGGCTGCTGCTCGCCCTCTACGCGCTCTGCGGGTTGCAGGACTTCTTCGTCGCCACGCACGTGGTGGCGTTCGCGCAGGACCGTGGCGTAGCCGCGCTGTTCGCCGGCAATCTGCTTGCGCTGATGGGGCTCACCGGGCTGATCGGCGTGCTGGTGGCGGGCGCAATCAGCGACCGCGCCGGCCCGGTGGTGCCCACGGCCGCCGCGTTCGCCGCTCGGCTCGCGGTCTTCGCGCTGATCGTCATCGACCAGTCGGCGCTGTCGATTTCGGTCTTCGCGCTGGTCTATGGCGCCACATTCCTGGTCACGGCGCCGCTCACGGTGGTGTTCGTGCGCGAGAGCTTCGGCATGAAGAACCTCGGCGCGCTCACCGGCCTGGTCACCATGGTGCACCAGGTATTCGGCGGCATCGGCGCCTACGGGGGCGCGGCGAGCTTCGACGCCACCCGAAGCTACGACGCGGCGTTCATCGTCATGCTCATCACGACCGCCGCGGCCCTCGCGCTTGCGCTGATGCTGCGCCGGCCTACTTCTTCGGCTGCATCCGCACGATCCAGTCCCTGAAGCCGTTCAGCAGGTCGGTGAGGAACTTCTTGGTGGTTTCGTCGGTGAGCCTGCCCTGCGCGTCGAACTTGGTGTTCGCCATGCCGATGAAGACCTCGGGACGCGGCAGCGGATAGGCCCAGAGCTGGGTCAGGATGCGGCGCAGATCGTACTGCACCCGCGCGCCGCCGAGCGGGCCGGGCGAGGAGGCGGAGAAGATCGCCACCGGCTTGTCCTGGAACACCTGGTTGGGTGCGCGCGAGGCCCAATCGATGACGTTCTTGAGCGGCGCCGGCACGGAAAAGTTGTATTCGGGCGAGGCGAGCAGCAGGCCGTCGGCCGCCGCGATTTCCGCGCGAATGCGCTTGACCGGTTCCGGCATGCCGGCGTCCATGACGTCCTGGTTGTACATCGGCATGTCGGCGATGCTCGTGATGGTGAGCGTCATGCCCTGAGGCATGAGCTCGGCGCAGGCGCGCAGCGCCGCCATGTTGTAGGAAGCCTTGCGCAGGCTCCCGCAGATTCCGAGGATTTTCATGCCGGGAGTTTAGCCGCTCGCAGGCAGGCGGGCGGGTCGTGGTTTCGATCCGGCCCGCTGCCCGGGGAGCTTGCCGCGCCGAAGGCGCTAGTTGCCGATGCGAACCAGCGTGACCTCGTTCGTGAGACTGTTCGCGAGAACGAAGCTGCCATCGCTGGTGACGTCGGTGTTGCGCACAATCCTGCCGCCACCGGGAATCGCCCAGCTCTGGAATTTCTCCGTTTCCGGGTCGAAGCGGACCACGGTATTGGGAGCCGCCTCGGATTCGCTGTACCAGATCACGTTCTTTATGGAGGAGATTCCATACGGTGCGGATTTCGGGCCGCTCGGCGATAACCACTCCTTCACCGCGCCAGTGTCCGGATCGAGCCTGCCGAGGTAGCCGCGGGAGTAGTCCGTGTACCAGACCTTGTCATCGCCGGTGATGGCGATGCGCCGGGGACGCGAAGCCTTGTCCGGCAAATCGTACTCGCGGATCTGCAGCGTCTTCGGGTTGACCGCGCCCACCTTGTTCGTGCCGAAGGCGACGTAGAAGACCGTCCCTTTGGAGTCAATGGCCATGCCGTACGGCCGGGTTTTCTCCGTCGGCGGCCTCAACAGCTTGATCTCGCCGGTCTTCGGGTCCAGGCGTCCAACGCGATTGGCCCCCTGTAGCGTGAACCACAGGACCCCGGCCCGATCGAAGATCAGCGTATGCGGGTCCTTGGCGTCCTTGTCCGGCATCTTGTACTCGGTAACTTCGCCGGTTTTCGGATTCAGCTTGCCGACAAGCGCGCTCGCGTTGCCCGTGTACCAGATGTTGCCGCTTCCATCTTCCACCAACCCGTGCGGCCCGGAATGCGGCGTCTTGAGCGGGAATTCCTTCACTTCGCCGGTCTTCGGGTTGACGCGCCCGAGCGCGTTGACCATCTGGCCCGTGTACCAGAGCGAGCCGTCTCTTGCCGCGAGCGGATCATGCGGACGCGCTCCCGGCGTCGCCGCTTTCCAGGCTTGCATTGACGTCTTGATCGGTCCGGGGAGCACCACCGCGGTGGGCCGGGGCTTGACCGGGAAGGTTATGGCGAGGTATTCGGTCATCATGGGCAGGTCTTCGGGCGATATCTTGACGCCGTGATTCGTCATCATGCGCATGACCACTTGCCACTCCTCCTTCGTATATCCCGAGCCGGTGCGCGCGGTCAGCGCGTGGCAACTGTTGCATTGCGCGTCGACCAGGGCCTTGCCGCGATCCGTCGTGTCCTGACCCCATGCGGCGGCGGTTGAAACGAGGGCATACGCGATCAGGCTCGCTTGGAATCGAGACTTCATGACGGGACACCTCCTCTGGTGAAAGAGGATCCTATTCCCGCTCGCGGCGTGGGTAAACTGCGCAAATGAAATTGCCGCAGCGCGACATCCCCGTTTCCCTCCCGCAGCAGGATGCCCTCTGGGGGAGCGACGCCATCGCTGCCATGCTCCGGGCGCTCGACATTCCCTACCTGGCGCTCAACCCGGGCGCCAGCTACCGCGGGTTGCACGACAGCATCGTCAACTACCTCGGCAACGAGCGGCCGCAGATGTTGCTATGCCTGCACGAAGAGTCGGCGGTGGCCATCGCGCACGGCTATGCCAGGGCCGCCGGGCGCCCGATGGGCGTGGTGCTGCACTCGAACGTCGGCCTGATGCATGGCTCGATGGCGATCTTCAACGCCTGGTGCGACCGGGTGCCCATGCTCGTGCTCGGGGCCACCGGGCCCTGGGACGCGGCGCGCCGGCGCCCGTGGATCGACTGGATCCATACCGCGTCGGACCAGGGCGCACTGGTACGCGACTACACGAAATGGGACAACCAGCCCGCCTCGGTGCCGGCCGCGTACGAGGCGCTGCTGCGCGCGGTGCAGATGGCGCGGACCGCCCCCTGCGGGCCGACCTACGTCAATCTCGACGCGGCGCTGCAGGAAGCGAAGATCGGCCCCCTGCCGCCGCTTCCCGATGTCGGGCGCTTCCGGGCGCCGGCCGCCGTTTTCCCCGACACCAATCTCGTGGGGGAAGCCGCGAAGCTGCTTTCCACCGCCAGGGCCCCGGCCATCCTGATGGGCCGCGTCACCCGGAGCGAAGCGGCCTGGAAAGCGCGCATCGCGCTGGCGGAAAAGCTCCAGGCCAGGGTGTTCACCGACATCAAGGCCGCCGCGGCCTTCCCAACCGACCATCCCCTGCATGCCGCGCCCCCGGCCACCTTCCCGGACGGCAGGCTGCTGCGCGATGCCGATGTGATCCTGTCCCTCGACTGGATAGATACGGCGGGCACGCTGAAGGCCGCGTGGGGCGACGCCCCTGTCCCGGCGAAAATTATTCGGGTGTCCTGCGATGCGCACCTGCACCGCGGTTGGAGCATGGACTACCAGGGCCTGCCGCCCGCCGATGTCTACCTGATGTGCGAGCCCGATGTCGCCGTGCCTCTGCTTGTGGATGCGGTACGGGCCCGGCCACAGGCGGTTTCGCCTTCGAAAGAAGCTTTTGAAGCAAAAGACGAGGCGGTATCGATCCGGGCGTTGGCACGCGCCTTCAACGAGCTCACGGCCGGCATGGAGGTATGCCTCTCGAAGCTGCCGCTCGGCTGGCATGGCGCCTACCGGCACTTCCGCCACCCGCTCGACTACCTCGGCGCCGACGGCGGCGGCGGCGTGGGAGCGGGCCCCGGGCTGACGGTCGGCGCGGCGCTCGCGCTGAAGGACAGCGGCCGCATGGTGGTCGGCATCATGGGCGACGGCGATTTCCTCATGGGCAATACCGCGCTGTGGACCGCCACGCATTACCGGCTGCCGTGCCTCTTCCTGGTGGCGAACAACCGCTCCTTTTACAACGACGAGCTGCACCAGGAGCGCGTCGCGAAGGAACGCGGCCGGCCGGTGCAGAACAAGTGGATCGGCCAGCGCATCGACCAGCCCGACATCGACCTCGCGATGATGGCTCGATCGCAAGGCGCGGTGGGCATCGGTCCCGTGAAGAGCCTGGATGATTTGAGAAACTCCCTCAGGCAAGCCATCGATCACGTCAAAGGCGGTTCGGTGTGCGTGGTCGACGTGCGCGTCGTTCCCGGCTATGACAGCAACATGAGCGGGGCCCCGGCGTCGGCCCATAAACGCTAGGCCGCGGGCGCCGACTGGCCTCCGCGCTCGCCTACCGCGACTTCCGCTGGTTGTGGACGGGCTCGCTGCTGTCCTGGTCCAGCCAGTGGATCCAGCAGGCGGCGCTCGGATGGGTGGTATACGAGATCACCGGCTCCGGAGCGCTGCTCGGCGCGGTGATGGGAGCACGCGCGATTCCCATGATGCTGCTGGCGCCGCTGTCCGGAGTCGCAGCCGAGCGCTACGACCGGCGCCGGCTCCTGCAGGGCAGTCAGGCGCTGGCCGCCGCAGTCTCGCTCGCGTTCGGCGCGGCGCTCGCGCTCGGCATGGTGAGCACCTGGATGCTGTTCGCGTTCACCGTCATCATGGGCGCGTCCAACGTGCTCGACCGGCCGGCGCGGCTTACGACAGCGTTCGAGCTCGTGGCGCGCGAAGACGCGGTCAAGGCGGTAGCGCTGAACACCATGGGCTTCTCCATGATGCGCATCTTCGGTCCCGCGGCCGCGGGCTACCTCATCGGCTGGTTCGGCGCGGCCGGCAGCTTCTTCATCCAGGGCGTGCTGTACGCCGCTTCGGCGGCGATGGTTGTGATGGTGGTGTTTCCGGCGCGGCGGCGTGCCGCCCCCGGACGCTCGGCGCTCGCCGATATGCTGGAAGGTTTGCGCTTCGCCGCCGCCGATTCGAAGATGCGCATGCTGATGTTCCTCGGCGCGCTGCCTTACTTCCTGCTGGTGCCCGTATGGGGCACTCTCTTTCCGATCTACGCCAAGGACGTCTTTGCTGCCGGTCCCGAAGGACTCGGCATGCTGCTCACGGCGGTGGGCGTGGGCGGAACGCTCGGCGGCCTCGCCGCAAACGCGCTGGCGCGCGCCGAGCGCCAGGCGCTCATCCAGGCGGCGTGGATCGTGTTGATGGCGGGCGCCATCGGCGGAGTGGCATCCAGCCCGTCCCTCTTCGTCGCGGTGGCCTTCGCCGTGGTGGGCGGCGCCGCCGAGATGGCGCACACCGCGAGCAACATGGCCATGCTGCAGATGCACGCGCCGGAGGAGATGCGCGGTCGCATCTCCAGCCTCACCATGCTCTATCCCGCCATGATTTCGACAGGCGCCTTCCTCGCGGGTCCGCTGTCGGACCTGCTAGGGGTGAGAGGCGCATCGGTCGCGCTCGCGGCGACGGCGACCGCTGTCATCGGGACGATGTACTTCGCGTCGCCGCGCCTCAGGGAGATGCGATTCAAATGAAGAAAGCCAGCCCGAAGATTGCCGCCAGCCGTACGCTCATGGAAGACCTCGTCGCCGGCAGCCGCATCCTCGCGATGCACGAAGTGCTCGATGCCTACGGCCACATCAGCGCGCGCAGCGACAAGCGGCCGGACCGCTTCCTCATCTCGCGCTCGCGCGCGCCCGCCCTGGTAACCGCGGCCGACCTCATGGAGCTCGGACCGGACAGCGAGCCGTCGGCCGGGGACAAGCGCAAGGGTTTCATCGAGCGCTATATTCACGGGGAGATCTATCGCACGCGCCCGGACGTCATGGCGGTCGTGCACAGCCATTCGCCCTCGGTGATTCCGTTTGGCGCCACGCGCACCCGCCTGCGCCCGATCTACCACATGGGGAGCTTCCTGTGGTCCGGGTCGCCGGTTTTCGACATTCGCAAGGTGAGGGAGGAGAACGACCTGCTGGTGCGCGACCGGCCGCTCGGCAAGGCGCTCGCCGAGACGCTCGGCGGCTGCAACTGCGTGCTCATGCGCGGGCACGGCATGACAGTGGTCGGCGGCTCGGTGCAGGAAGCGGTGTTCCGAGCCATCTACACCGAGATGAACGCGCGCCTGCAGCTGCAGGCGGCGCAGCTGGAAGGGCCGATCGAATTCTTGAGCGAGGAGGAGGGTCGTCGTTCCTCGGCGTCGAATGCCGGGACGCTCGAGCGCCCCTGGGAGCTCTGGAAAAAGAGCGCGATGCGGAGATGACCTAGCCATTGCACCGTGCCTTGCGGCAGGGGCAGAATGGAGCGGGTTGCATCATGGATCGTCCCGCGGGGCCGCCGCTCCTCCCCGAAGACCCGACTGAGCTCATCGCGCTCGCCGCCGACAAGGAAGACTTTGCCCGAGCCGAACACCTTTTGTCGAGCACGCTTGCGCTGAATCCCGAGGACCCCCAGGGGGGGATTCGCTATCTCCTTGGCTTGGCTTGCTTCCACCAGGAGCATTGGGCAGAGGCGGAAAGCCACTTCGCCAGGGTGCCGAGCGTGGCGGCGCGCTCGCTCGCCGAGCAGGCGCGTTGCAACGCGGCCACGCACGCCGAGCGGCCGATGCACGCCACGGCACAGCTCGATCCGAAGGTCCTGCTGCAGCCGCCAGCCCTGTGGTTATGTGAGCCGCGCGATCTGGAGGCGCTGCCGCGGCAGCGCCGCCCCGACGCGGCGTGGCGCCTGCTGAAGCGCGCGTGGAGCCGCTCGCTCGGCTTTGCGGCGGAAGCCGCCATCCGCGCTTGCCACCTGCTGCGCAAACGCGACGCGCTGTTCGCCTTTCATAGCTGGGACCGGCGTGGCACGTTGCGTGGCGAGCTCGAGCTCGGCGGCATCCGCGCCGACCTGAACCGCGGCAAGCTGCAATCGACCTACGGCTCGGGCCCGGTGGGCGGGCAGAAGGCGGGCCAGCGGCGTCCGCCGTGGACGGAGCGCTTTCGCACCGCCAGCGGCGCCTGGACCACCGACGACCCGATGGAAGGCGCCGCCGGCACGCAACTGCAGCGCACCGGCGCACCGCTTGGGGCGCGGCGGGACCGTACCGCGGATGATTTGCCGGACCCGCGGCGGGTCAGCCGCGCCGTCCTGAATCCCCTGCCCGCATCTATTCGCAAGGAAGTGCCCTTTCTGAATCTGCTGGCGCTCGCCTGGATCCAGGCGCAGGTGCACGACTGGGTGAGCCACCAACCGACGCCGGTGGCCGGCGTGCATTGCGTGCCGCTCGCCCAGGACGACCCGCTGCGCGCGCGCTATGGCGTTGGTGCGCTGCGCATCCCGAAATCGGCGCGCAATCCAATGCCCGGCGCGGCCCCTCTCACCTTTCTAAGCGAGGTGACGCACTGGTGGGATGCGTCCGAGATCTATGGCTCCGACCAGCAGACCCTCGACCGATTGCGCCGTGCAGACGGGTCGATGCGCATCGAGGGCGATCTCTTGCCGCTGCATCCGCTGACCAGGGTCGAGGACAGCGGCTTCACGCGCAACTGGTGGGTGGGGCTGGCCCTTATCCACACGCTGTTCGTCCGGCACCACAACTACATTTGCGAAGTGCTGAAGCACGCGCATCCCGGTTGGTCCGGCGACCAGCTGTTCCATACTGCGCGCCTGGTCAATGCCGCCATCATGGCGAAGATCCACACCGTCGAGTGGACGCCCGCCGTGCTGCCCAACCCCAAAGTCGTTCAAGGCATGGCGACCAACTGGTGGGGCTTGTTCCAGGCGGGGAAGCCGTTCGCGCAGCGCCGCATCCGCGGCAGCGCGCTGGAGCCGCTGCATCCGGTGCTGGGCGGCCTGGCCGGCGGCCGGCGCGACAACCACGGCAAGCCCTTCGGCCTGTCGGAGGAGTTCGCCGAGATTTACCGCCTGCACGCCGGCATCCCGGACGAGGTTTGCGTGCGCAGCGCCGAGGGCGCGACGCTCGAAGTGGTGCCGACCGATGCTACGCGCGGCGCCGCGGTGCGCCCGATGCTGGCGCGGCACGGCATGGCCCGGCTGCTCGATTCTTTCGGCCACCAGCATATGCCGGCGCTCGTCCACAACAACTATCCCGCATTCATGAGCGGCATGAGCGTCGATGGGCACGCGGTGTTCGACATGGGAACGGTCGACGTGCTGCGCGCGCGCGAGCGCGGCGTGCCCGCCTACAACGAATTCCGACGGATGCTCGGCTTGAAGCCGCTTTCGCGCTACGAACAGCTCGGCTGCGCTTGGGAAACCGTGGCGGCGCTCGAAGACCTGTACGGCAAGGCCGGGATCGACCGGATGGACCTCATCGCCGGCACGCATTGCGAGCTGTGCCGGCCGACGGGCTTCGGCTTCGGCGAGACGGTGTTCACGGTCTTCATCCAGATGGCGAGCCGGCGGCTGGAAGCCGATCCGTTCTACACCGACAAGCTGAACGAGCGGTACTACACACGGGAGGGCATGGCGCTGCTGGAGGCGGCCACGTTCAAGGACGTGCTGCTCCAGCACTATCCCGAGCTGGGCGGCTGCGGGCTGCAGAACGTGCGCAACGCATTCGAGTCATGGGGTACCACCTGGCAAACCGCGCCGGCGGAGCACCCGCTCGCCGCGATAGAGCGGTATTAGCCTGCGGCGTACGCCGGCCGGCCAACGCTCCGGCGCAGGAGCCAGAAGGCGATGCTCAGGTTCAGCAGATTGAAGGCGATGCCGTTCACGAAGGCGGCGCGGTAGGAACCCGTGACATCGAAGATCGCTCCCGACACCCAGCCGCCGAACGCCATGCCGAACAGCGTCGCCATCAGCACGATGCCGGTGCGCGTGCCGGCTTCGCGCGGGCTGAAATACTCGCGCACGATGAGCGCGTAGGCCGGCACGATGCCGCCCTGGAACAGGCCGAACATGGCCGACACCACGTAGAGGGAAACCAGGCCGTCGAAGGGCAGGAACAGCACCAGGGCGATCCCTTGCAGGACCGACCCGAGGAGCAGCGTGCGGAGCCCGCCTATGCGGTCGGAAATCCAGCCGGACAGCAGCCGGCTGACGATGCCGAAGCCGAGCATGAGCGACAGCATCTCTGCGCCCCGCGCCGCACCGAAGCCGAGGTCGGCGCAGTACGCGACGATGTGCACCTGCGGCATGGACATCGCCACGCAGCACGCCACGCCCGCGATCGACAGGAGCACCATGAGCGCGTTCGGCGTCAAGCCGAGCGGCAGCTCGCTTTTTCGCAGGCTGACCGAAGAAGCGGCCGCCTCGATCTCCGGCGGTCTCATCCGCAGGAGGAAAGACAGGCCCACGATCGAAACCATGCAGAACATTCCCACGCCCACATAGGTGGCGCGCCAGCCCGCGGTATCGAAAAAATGCTGCAGGATCGGCGGCCAGACCGTCCCGGCGAGGTAGTTGCCGCTCGCGCAGATCGCCACCGCAATGCCGCGATGGCGGTTGAACCACAGCGCCGTGTCGGCCACCAGTGGGGCGAACGTCGCGGAGCAGCCGAGCAGTCCGATGAGCAGCCCGTGGACGATGGTGAAGTGGGTGAGGGTGGGTGAGAGGCCGGCGGCGATGAAGCCCAAGCCGAGGCTCGCGCCGCCGATGAGCACGGGCACGAATACGCCGAAGCGGTCGGACAACCGTCCCATGAGGATGCCGCCGAAGCCGAAGCCGATCATGGTGAGGGTGTAGGGCAGGGACGCTCCGCCCCGGTCTGCGCCGAACTCTGCTTGAACCTGTGAAAGCGCGACGGCCATGCTGTACATGCCCACGCCGCCTATGGTCATCAGGAGAAGGGAGGCGCCCAGCCGGAGGCAGGCGTAAGGGGACTCCGGCGAACCTCTAGTCAATTCTGTGATCCTTTTAACAGCATTTTGAAAACATTCAGATTATCTTGCGTCACAAGAACTGACCACCATGCGCAGCCCGACGGAAAAGATAGTAGCCGCTGTAGCCCTCGCCTTGGCGGTTTCGACCGCCAGCGCAGGCGACAGCACTGCGAAAACAGCCGTCGGCGGCGGGCTCGGCGGCGCCGGCGGTGCAGCGATAGGCGAGGCGCTGGGCGGCAAGACCGGCGCGGTCGTGGGCGGCGCTGCCGGCGGTGCAGTCGGCGCTGCCGCCACGACGACCGGAAAAGGCCGTACCGGCGCGATTGTCGGCGGGGCGGTCGGCGGCGGCGCGGGCGCCGCCATCGGCCAGGAAGTCGGGGGCAAGAACGGCGCAATCGTCGGCGCGGGCGTGGGCGGGGCGGCCGGCGCCGCGGTCGGCAGGGATTTGAGCGGGGGTGGGAAGCAGCAAGGCAGAAGCACTGCAACGGTAAAGACGCAAACGGTCCAGCATGTAGTCATCCAAGAAAACTGCGGCAGCAAGAAGAAGAACAGGAACCACCCCGGCAAAGGCTGGGCGAAGGGACACAACAAGAACAACTGCTGAACCAGGGGCAGGGAAGGGGTAGGCCTCCATCGTTAAGATGGAGGCCTTTTTATTTGGAGCCCTCCATGCCCGCACCTTCCACCATCGGCCAGGTCCGCGACGTCTTCCCCAAGCTAGGCGAGCTCACCGACAAGGTCCTGTTCGGCGACGTGTGGGAGCGCAAGGGGCTTTCCAAGCGCGACCGCAGCCTGATCACGGTCGCGGCGCTGACCGCGCTAAGCGCCCCGGACCAGCTCAAGGGCCACATCTGGCGCGCGTTGGACAACGGCGTGACGCAGGAAGAGATCATCGAGGTCATCACCCATCTTGCGTTCTACTGCGGCTGGCCCGCCGGCGGCACCGCGGCCGTGGCGGCGAAGCAGGTATTCCAGGAGCGCAAGGCATGAGGATCGGTTTCATCGGCCTGGGCGCGATGGGGCGGCACATGGCGACCCACTTGCAGCGGGCCGGCCACGAGGTGCAGGCGCACGACCTGCGGCGGGTCGAGGGTTTCCCGAACTGGAAGGCGAGCGCGGCCGACGCGGCGCGCGGCTGCGAGGTGCTGTTCACCTCGCTGCCGGGCCCGAAGGAAGTAGAAGGACTGGCCCCGGAAATCGCGGGCGCTGCCCCTTCGGGCACCGCGTGGTTCGATCTGAGCACCAACTCGCCGGAAACGGTACGGCGTCTCCACGCCGGTCTGCCGGGCGTGCGCTTCCTCGATGCGCCGGTGAGCGGCGGGCCGCGCGGGGCCGAATCGGGCAAGCTCGCCATCTGGGTCGGCGGCGACGAACCGGCTTTCAGGAAATACGAATCCGTATTGAAAACCATGGGCGATCAGGTCCTCTACGTCGGCCCTATCGGCGCGGGCACGGTGGCCAAGCTCGCGCACAACTGCGCCAGCTTCGCGATCCAGGCCGCGCTTGCGGAGATCTTCACCCTCGGCGTGAAAGGCGGCGTGGACCCGGCGGCGCTGTTCCGGGCGCTGCGGCAAGGGGCCTCCGGAAGGAAGCGCACCTTCGACCGCCTTGCCGAGCATTTCCTGCCGGGCAAGTACGATCCGGCCGCCTTCAGCCTGCGCCTGGCGCACAAGGATGTGTCCCTGGCGCTGGAGCTCGCGCACAAGGCGGGCGTCCCCATGAAGATCGGCGAGATCGCGCTTGCCGAGCTGACCGAGGCGATGGGCCGCGGCTGGGAAGAACGCGACTGCCGCGTGGCGATGACCCTGCAGGAGGAGCGCGCGGGCGTCAGCGCGCGCATCCCCGCCGAGCGCATCCCCGGACTGCTCAGCGAATAGCCTTGCGCCTCCTGAGCATGACGTAGAAGCACAGCACGCCGGCCGCGGCGAGGAGGTGCTTGAGGCTGTGGCCGCTCAGCGCACCGGCGCTGCACTCCATGAGCTGCCGATCGCCAAGCTCGGCGAGCTTGGCGAGGACGTAGCAGGCGAGCGCGTACAGCAGATATTGCCGGTGGCTGTACCTGGCCGGCAGGAAGAACACCAGCACGGCGGCGAGCATGGGGGCGAGCTGCACCCAGACCCAGAGCGACAGGTCGCCGGTGAAGCGCCACCAATACACTGTGCCAATCGAAAAAAGAATGAGCGGAGCGAGCCACCGATCACCGTTCACCTTGGTGTGCTCGCCGATCAGGGCGCAAAAGAATCCCATGAATGCCGCGCCGATGGGCAGTCGATCCCAGACCAGGGTGGCGTCGCTGGGCCGCAGGTGGTAGTAGGACGAGCCGAAGAAAACGAGCGCTGTTCCGGCAAAGACGGCGATCCAGGCGGCAGACGCGCCGGCCGGCCGGCGCCGCAGCAGGTCCAAGCCCATCACGCCCACGACGAGGAATGGCACGTTGGTGGCGACGTTCCAGAAGTGCGGAATGCCCAGCACGGTGCGCTGGTCGCCGAGGTCATGGTAGGCGGCAAACTGCTCGATGGGCGCCTGCGCCAGCAGCCCCACCAGCAGCAGGCCGAGCACGACCGCGATCAGCGCCATGCGCCGCGCAGCTCCGCCACCGCGGCGTGCAGGCCCTGCGGCGTGACGGTTTCGGGGGCGAGCGGCTCGCCCACCGCGAGCCGGACGCGAGGAAACAGCGTGGCGACGTGCCGCAGCTTGTCGCGGTTGCGCGCAAACAGGCTCTGCCAGAGGCCGGAGAGCGCCATGGGCACGACCGGCACCGGTGAGCGCGCCAGCACGCGCATGATGCCGCCGCGAAACTCGCCCATCTCGCCGTCGGAAGTCAGCCGCCCTTCGGGAAACAGGCCGATGAGCTCGCTCGCCGCAAGCTCGTCGGCGATGCGGCTATAGGCGCGCTCGAGGACTTCCGGGTCCTCCTTCGCCGGGGCGATTGGGATCGCCTTGGCGGTGCGGAAGAAAAAGGAAAGCAGCGGCACCTTGAAGATGCGGTGGTCCATGACCCAGCGGATTGGACGCCGGCAGCCGGCCGAGATCACCAGGGCGTCGACATACGACACGTGGTTGCAGACGAGGATCGCCGGACCTTCCTCCGGAATGCGCTCCAGCCCCGACTTGCGCAAGCGGTACACGGAGTGGATCAGCATCCACACCATGAAGCGCATCAGGAACTCCGGAACGAGGGCGTAGATGTAGATCGCGACCGCGGCGTTCATGAGCCCGATGACCAGGATGAGCTGCGGGATGGTGAGGCCGGCGGCGAACAGCCCGATGGCCGCCAGGGCCGCCGCCACCATGAAGGCGGCATTGAGGATGTTGTTGCCAGCGACGATGCGCGAGCGATGCGCCGCGTCGCTGCGGCTCTGGATGATGGCGTACAGCGGCACGATGTAGAAGCCGCCGAAAAGGCCGATCAGCGCGAGGTCGGCGAGCAGCCGCCACGACACCGAGGGAGAAGGACCGCTCGTCGCCAGCCACAGGTCGATGGCGAATATCGTCAAGCCGAGCGAGCCGAACGGCACCAGGCCGAGCTCGACCTTGCGGCCCGAGAGCCGCTCGCAAAGCAGCGACCCCACGCCGATGCCGAGCGAGAACACCACGAGCAGTAGCGTGACCACCCGCTCGCTGCCGCCGAGCACGTTGCGCGAGAGATTGGGAAACTGCGTGACCAGCGCCGCGCCATAGAACCAGAACCAGGAAATGCCCAGGATCGAGAGGAACACCGTGCGGTTCCCGGCGGCGAAGCGCAGGTTGCGGATCGTCTCGGTCACGGGATTCCAGTTGATGCGCAGCCCCGGATCCGCGGCGGGTGCCCTGGGGATGAAGCGCGACAGCACGATGCCGAAGGCGGAAAGCGCGCACGTCACGACCGCCGCGCCGGCCACGCCCCATCCCGGCTGGGTCACGAGCCACCCGCCGAGCACCATGCCGAGCAGGATGGCGACCGACGTGCCCATCTCCACCAGGCCGTTGCCTCCCACGAGTTCGCTCTCCTTCAGGTGCTGCGGCAGGATGGCGTACTTCACCGGGCCGAACATCGTCGACTGCACGCCGCCGAGGAAAAGCGCCGCGAGCAGCACCGGCAGGCTCTTCAGCAGCAGGCCGGCGGCGCCGAGCAGCATGATAACGAGCTCGAGCACGACGGTCAGCGTAATGAGCCGGGACTTCTCGAACTTGTCCGCGAGCTGGCCCGCGGTCGCCGAGAACAGGAAAAACGGCAGGATGAACAGCGCCTGGGCCACGTTCTGCAGGGTGTCGGACGACATCGAGGTATACGACGCCGTCTGGTAGGCGAGCAGGATGACGAGCGCCTGCTTGAACACGTTGTCGTTCATCGCGCCCAGGAACTGGACGCCGAAGAACGGCCCGAAGCGCCCCTCGGCCAGCAGGCCGAACTGGCCGCGCTCGGCCAGCCCCCCGAACTGGCCGCGCTCGCTCACGCGCTTTAGAACGAGTACCTGAGGCGGATGTCGAAGGCGTCGACGTTGACCTCGTCCAGGCGGTAGCGGGTCCAGGAGAGGCCGAAGAACGCCTTTTCGGTCATCGCGTAAGCGGCACCGAGGCCGACGTAGGCATCAAGGCCGTCGTCCTTGCCGGTAAAGGTGCTGGGGTCCGACTTCCAGGAAAAGAGGCCGATGCGCGCGTTCAAGCGAAAGCGCTCGACGAAGGTCTCGAAAACCGGCCCGACATAGATGCCCGTAGCATCCGACTTGGTCGAGCCTGCCGGGGATCTGATCTCCGTGTCGCCTATGGCGCGATACCCCGCCTCGACGCCGAGGAAGCGGTTGAACATGTAGCCGCCGCCGAGCGACCAGGTGCCGGTCGAGTCGTCGGTGAGGAATCCCAGGTCCTCGAAGTCGCGCAGGTCCGCCTTGGCGCCGCCGAACGTGCCTTCGACGAAGAACTGCGCGTGTGCCGCAGCCGGGAGGAGGATGAGCGCAAGCAGCGCCAGTGTTCTTTTCATTGGAACCCCCTTGTGTTCTGTTCCCGCATGTTACCGCGACCGCGCGGCGCACCCGATGCGCAAAATTCCCGGTCGGTCGCCATACTGCGGCGGCCAGCAGCGACAGCCTATGACGTGTGTCCCCGTAGGGAACGGCGTCATGCGGTGTCAGTAGGGC
>Ga0247825_10000074_pt1 | contig 53070 bp, 43 predicted proteins | sample 13C_Vanillin_Day_FD_194413 | JGI IMG/M metagenome (GOLD analysis project Ga0247825, IMG submission 194413) | Soil microbial communities from agricultural site in Penn Yan, New York, United States - 13C_Vanillin_Day48 | ecosystem: Environmental > Terrestrial > Soil > Agricultural land | place...
GGGTGGGGAGGGACCCGGATGAAAGCCCAAATGAAAGAAAAAGGCCCGCTCCGCTTCCGGAACGGGCCTTTTTGTTGCGTGCTTCGGGCCGACTTCGGGCTCACGCAGGGGCCCGAAACCTCTCTATCAGAAGTCGACCTGTGCGCTGAGCTTCATGTAGCGCGCCGGCTGAATCGACGTCGGCGTCAACCAGGCGGTCGACGTCGGCGAGAACGTCTGGTTTTGCCCCGTGACGACGTCGGTGTTCGTCAGGTTGTAGACATCCACGCCCACCTGCGTCCGCGTCCGGCCGTACCGGAAAATCTTCGCAATCCGCAGGTCCATGTTGTTGCGGCGCTCCGCAAAGAGCGTCTGCGGCTCGATGAGATTGACCGTCACGTTCGTGGATTCAGACAGGGAACGGCCGAGCGTTCCGTTCGCCGCGATGTACGCGTTGTTGGCCACGAAGTTCGCCGCGATGTCGTCGCCCGGATCGGAACGCCACGTGCCGCTGATTTGCACGTCCACCTTCGGGATCGTGTACGTCGCGAGCCCCCGGATCGACGTCAGGAACGGCTCCTCCACGCGGCAGTACGGGTCCACCGGCGAGCCGCCGGCGATCGAGGTCGTATCGCCGCGCGTGCCCACGCCCTGTTCGGGCAGCACGGCTTTCAGCGCGCACGAATCCGAGAGCCGCCGCCCGGTGCTCGTCCCGCCCTGCACGGTCAGCCCGTTCCTTAGCCGCGCGGTGACGCCGACGTCGACGCCATGCCAGTTCTCGGTCTGCTCCGCGTAGTTCTTCGAGTTGGTCGCCCACTCGTTCACCTCGCCGACGGCCGTTGGCACGAGGTCGTACAGGCCATTGATCACTTGGCCCCCGCCGTTCGGCAGCCGGGAGTCGACCGGCGCCTTGATGCTGAAGGGCGTCCAGTCCGACAGGCCGTTCGCGAGATTGTCGACCGTGTACCAGTTCCCCCACCAGTTGCGGAAGTAGCCGACGTTCACCGACACGCGCGGCGCCACTTCCTGCTGCACCGAGAGGCCCAGGCTCCACGAATTCGGACGAACGCCATACCCCTCGACGAATCCCGGATCGTAGGTCCGGTCGAAGACCTCCTTCCCGAGGTTCTCGTTGGTCATCGGCCCGCATTCGCCGTTCTTCTCCGTGTTCACCAGGTCGCAGTTCGGCACGAAGTCCTTGTTGGTGTCGGCCCACGTCCGCGTCGTGCTGATCGCGGTACGAATGATCGGGTTCAGATCGAGATCGTTGTTGGCCGCCGTCACGCCTTGGACGTACTTGCCCAGGTTGAACTTGAGCGCCGTCTTGCCGTTGCCAAAAACGTCGTAGGCGACGCCCATGCGCGGGGTGACGTCGTGCCACTTGACCTGTTGCGTCGACCGCGACGGGTAGACGATTTCCGGCTGCGCCGAGGCCGTGTAGCCCGGTCCGCCGATCTTCGATTCGGGGTAGTTCATCAGGTAGTAGTCGTACCGGATGCCGCCCTGGAGCGTCAGCCGGTTCCGCGTCCACTGATCCTGCGCGTATAACGAGGTCGGCCACAAGTTGCGCGTCACCTTGATCCGCGCCGGCGAGTCGTCGGTCGTGATGACCTGGGTGAGCCGGTTCGGCAGGCCGCCGTTCAACCGCACGTGGATCACTTCGTTGAAGTACTGATACGTCTGGTTCGGGTTGTTGAACCCGCCCTGATACCCGAACTTCATGTTGTGCGCGCCGGTCACGAACGACAGCGACGCCCGGTTGTTCGCCTTCGTGCCGATCAGGTGATGGTTGAAGCCGCCGCCTACGCCGCCCGGGAAGCGGTAGGTCAGGTTCGGGATCCCATAGATCGCGCTCTGCTCCTGCGCGCGGATCAGGCGCGGATGATGCGTGCCGTCCTCCTTCGGATAGGGATTGCGATACCGCGCCTCGAACGTGCCCCAGCCCGCCTCGGCCAGCAGCCGGCTCGTCAGCGGCGACGACCAGGTCGCGCCCTGCAGATGGTACGGCGTCATCAAACGCGAGTTGAACGCTTCGCCGGTCGTCGTGGCGGTCCCGCCGCTTTTCCAGTTATCTTTAATGATCTGCTCCTGCCAGCTCAGGTTGATCTTGTTGCGCGGCGTCGCCTGCCACGTGACGCGGCCGGATAAGATTCGATCCAGAAATTGCGAATACGCCTGCTGGCTCCGGTCGAAATCAACGTCCCAGGCGTTCGGGTTGCCGGCATTGCGATTGGTAAACATGCCGGGCACCGAGTTGTTCGTATAGACCTGCCGGTACGACGTGTAGAACCACAGCCGGTCGCGGATGATGCGGCCGCCGCCCATCGGGTTGATCTCGTACATGTTGAGCAGCTCGGAGGGCGCCCGCAGCCCCTGGTCCTGCAGCGACTGGGTATAGTTGCTGCCCTGCCAGGATCCGTTCGCGCCGCTGGTCGCAAAGCTGCCGCTGAAGGTGTTGCCCCCCTCGCGCGGGATCACGTTGAGGCTGACGCCCGCCGTCTCGGCCTCGCCCAGCCCGCCCGACGTGCTGAGCACCACTTCCTGCGCGACGGCGACGTTTATCCCATTCCCCCACTGGCCGCCGCCGCCGCCCGCCCAGCCGACGTTCAGGCCGTCGCTGTACGTCCGCGAATCGGCGCCGCGGCTGCCGTGGATCTGCCCGGCCGAGCCGCCGCCGCCCGTGATGCCGCCAGAATCGCCGCCGCTGCTCATGCCCGGAATCAGCGCCTGGATGCCGCCGCCCGATCGCGACGAGGGAATCGCGGCGAGCACGTCCTTACTCACGGTCTGCTGCGCGCGGACGCTCTGCACGTCGACCACCGGCGTTTCGCCCGTGACGGTAATCGTCTCCTCGAGCGCCCCGACCTTCAGGTCGGCGTTCACCGTGGCCACGAACGTGCCGCTGATCTCGATCCCGTCGCGCTTGACCGTGCTGAACCCGGGCAGGCTGAACGTCACCGTATAGGTCCCGGTCAGCAGGTCGACGAGGCGGTACTGCCCCGAATCGTCGGTGACGACCGTGCGGACTTTTTCAATGAGCACCGGGCTCGTGGCTTCCACCGTGACGCCGGGCAGGACCCCGCCCGACGAGTCCTTGACGACTCCCGTGATGGCGCCGGTGAACTGTGCGTGAGCCGCGGCCGGCAGGAGCACAAGAACCGTCAGGAGCACCGCCGATCGCACTGCGAGCTTCAACATCGATTTCCTCCTTGGTATACGGAAGAGACGCGTCGTACTGACGCGAACGATATCGATGACCCATGCGATGGCCCATCCCTCTGAGAACGCATTTGTCGAGAGAAAGAACCTGACGGCTCTTTGCCTTCAACAATTTGGATGACGACGAACTCAACGGCTCGGCACACTGCAAAGTCGTCCAGCGGCCTTGCTCCCATCTATGGAGTATTCCTAGTGACATGTGACCTGAGAAGGGCCGGCGGCGACCGTGCAAATCAGCGACAAAAAAAGCCCGCCCTCTTACGAGGGCGGGCAACCGCTGCCTTCGACCGAGAACAGATGGCTTGCAGGGAAGTGGCTTGGCGACCATCCCCTGCAAGCTGTAGCCGCTAGATCAGAAGTCGATCTGGGCGCTCAGCTTCATGTACCGCGCCGGTTGAATCGACGTCGGCGTCAACCAGGCGGTCGACGTCGGCGAGAAGGTCTCGCTCTGCCCCGTGACGACGTCGGTGTTGGTCAGGTTGAAGACATCGACCCCCACCTGGGTTCGCGTCCGGCCGTACCGGAAGATCTTCGCAATCCGCAGGTCGACGTTGTTGCGCCGTTCGGCAAAGAGCGTGTACGGCTCGATGAGGTTGACCGTCACGTTGGCGGATTCCGACAGGTTGCGGCCGAGCGTCCCGTTAGCCAGGACATACGCTCTGTTGGCCACGAAGTTTGCCGCGATGTCATTGCCCGGATCGGACCGCCACGTGCCGCTCACCTGGACGTCGATCCGCGGAACCGTATAGGTCGCGAGCCCACGGAAGGACGTCTGATACGGCTCGACCTCCCGGCAGTACGGGTTCACCGGAGAGCCGCCGTTGTCCGTGATCGAGGTGGTGGCGCCGCGTGTGCCACGGCCCTGCTCCGGCAGGGCCGCTCGCAGCGCGCACGAGTCCGCGAGCTTGCGTCCGGTGCTCGTCCCGCCCTGCACCGTCAGCCCGTTCCGCATGCGCGCGACGACGCCGACGTCGACGCCCTGCCAGTTCTCGGTCTGCTCCGCGATGTTCTTCGAGTTGGTCCCCCACTCGGCCACCTGACCGACCTTCCCTGGCACGAGGTCGTACAGCCCGTCGATTACCTGGCCGCCACCACCGGGCAGTCGGTCATCCCTGGGCGCCGTGATGCTGTACGGCGTCCAGTCCGCGAGCGCGTTGGTCTGATTGTCCACGGTGTACCAGTTGCCCCACCAGTTGCGGAAGTAGCCGACGTTCACCGAGACGCGCGGCGCCACTTCCTGCTGCACCGAGAGGCCCAGGCTCCACGAATACGGCCGCACGCCATACCCCTCGACGAAGCCCGGATCGTAGGTCCGGTCGAAGACCTCCTTCCCGAGGTTCTTGTTGTTCATCGCCCCGCATTCGCCGTTCTTTTCCGTGTTCGCCAGGTCGCAGTTCACCACGAAATCCCCGTTATCGGTCCAGTCGCGGGTCGTGCTGATGGCGGTGCGGATGATCGGGTTGAGGTCGAAGTCGTTGTTGGCGGCCGTGACCCCCTGCGTGTACTTCCCGAGGTTGAACTTGAACGCCGTCTTCCCGTCCCCGAACACGTCGTAGGCCAGGCCCATCCGCGGCGTGACGTCGGTCCACTTCACCTGCTGCGTCGACCGCGACGGATATACGTGCTCCGGCTGCGCCGACGCCGTATAGCCCGGCCCGCCGATCTTCGATTCGGGGTAGTTCATCATGTAGTAGTCGTACCGAATGCCGCCCTGCAGCGTGAGCCGGTTGCTCGTCCATTGATCCTGCGCGTAGAACGAGGTCGGCCACAGGTTCCGCGTCACCTTGATGCGGGCGTCCGAGTCGTCCACCGTGATCACCTGCGTGAGCTGGTTCGCCCGGCCGTTGTTCAGCCGCACGTTGATCACTTCGTTGAAGTACTGATACGTCTGGTTCGGGTTGTTGAACCCGCCCTGATACCCGAACTTCATGTTGTGCGCGCCGGTCACGTACGAGAGCGACGCGCGGTTGTTCGCCTTGGTCCCGATCAAATGATGATTGAAGCCGCCGCCCACGCCGGCCGGCATCCGGTAGATCAGATTCCCGATGCCGTACATCGAGCTCTGCTCCTGCGCGCGGATCATGCGCGGATTGTGCGTGCCGTCCTCGCGCGGCTCGGGATTGCGATACCGCGCCTCGAACGTGCCCCAGCCCGCCTCGGCCAGCAGCCGGCTCGACAGCGGCGACGACCACGTCGCACCCTGCAGATGGTACGGCGACATCCGGGAGGGGACGGCTGCTTCGGGTGTCGTCGTCGCCGAGCCGCCGCCCTTGAAGTTCGACTTGTAGATCGACTCCTGCCAGCTCAGGTTGATCTTGTTGCGCGGCGTCGCCTGCCACGTCACGCGCCCGCTCAGGATTTGATCCAGGGTATCGTTGAACGCCTGCCGGCTCTGATCGAAATCCACGCTCCAGGAGTTCGGATTGCCGGCGTTCCGGTTGACAAACATCCCCGGAGTGCTGTTGTTGGTCGCGATCTGGCGATAGGATGTGTAGAACCACAACCGGTCGCGGATGATGCGGCCGCCGCCCATCGGGTTGAACTCATACATGCTGTTGAGCTCTGACGGCGCCCGCAGCCCCTGATCCTTCAGCGACTGCGTGTAGTTGCTCCCCTGCCACGCGCCGTCCGCCCCGCTGGCCGCGAAGCTGCCGCTGAACGTGTTGCCGCCCTCGCGTGGGATCACGTTCATCGAGACACCGCTCGTTTCCGCTTCGCCGAGACCGCCCGAGGTGCTGAGCACCACCTCCTGAGCAACGCCGACGTTGACCCCGTTCCCCCACTGGCCGCCGCCGCCGCCCGCCCAGCCGATGTTCAGGCCATCGCTGTACGTCCGCGAGTCGGACCCGCGGCTGCCGTGGATCTGCCCGGCCGATCCGCCGCCACCCGTGATGCCGCCCGAATCGCCGTTGCTGCTCATCCCGGGAATCAGCGCCTGGATGCCGCCGCCCGAGCGCGACGAGGGAATCGCCGCGAGCACGTCCTTGCTCACGGTCTGCTGCGCGCGGACGCTCTGCACGTCGACCACCGGCGTTTCGCCGGTGACCGTAATCGTTTCCTCGAGGGCCCCGACCCTCATGTCGGCATTCACCGTGGCCACGAAGGTGCCGGCGATTTCGATCCCGTCGCGTTTGACGGTGCTGAAGCCGGGCAGGCTAAACGTCATCGTATAAGTGCCGGTCAGCAGATCGACGATACGGTATTGCCCCGTGTCGTCGGTGACGACGGTGCGAACCTTTTCAATGAGCACCGGGCTAGTGGCTTCGACCGTCACGCCCGGCAGGACCCCGCCCGAGGTGTCTCGAACAACTCCCGTAATGGCGCCGGCGAATTGTGCGTGAGCCAAGGCTGGCAGAAACACCAGACACAACAGGGCCGCCGCTGATCCGGTGACGACTCTTCTCATCGGTTCCCTCCTCTACGCCGTCTTATCGAGTGACCAGGCCGAGAAAACACTCAGTTGCGCATTATTCCCAGCTGGAGGGTATTGGCCATCATGGTGAGGATGTATTTACGGTCACAAATCCTGGTAGCAGGGGGAAAGTCCACTCTTTTGAAGAGTGACCGCTGGCTGGGCCCGGGGTCTCTGACCGCGCTCACGCCTTGCCCCGGCCTGCTCAGGCCCGAAGTCCCGACAGCACGTCGCGAATCTCGGCGATCGCCCAAGCCGTCTCGCTCTCGGTAATGACGAACGGCGGCATGAAATACAGGATGTTGCCGAGGGGACGCAGCAACAGGCCACGCTCGACGAAGGCCGCCGCAAGACGCGGGCCGACACCGTCCAGATACCCTCCAGCGTTCTTGGTGGCGTTGTCGGTGACCAGCTCGAGCGCACCGACCCCGCCGAGAACACGGACATCGCCGACGACGGGCAGCGACGCCAGGGGGGCGAGACCCTGGCGCAACCAGCCTTCGAGATGCCGGACCCGTTCGAGCACCTCTGTTTCGTCGAAAAGCCGAAGGCTGGCGATGGCTACCGCGCAGGCGAGCGGATTGGCCGTGAACGAATGCCCGTGGAAGAACGTTCTGGCGCGGTCGTCGCTGAGAAAGGCAGAGTACACAGGCTCGGTGGTCGCCGTCACACCGAGCGGCAGATAACCGCCTGTGAGCGCTTTCGACAGACAGATGATGTCGGGCGACACCGAGGCATGCTCGCAGGCGAACATGCGGCCAGTCCGGCCGAAGCCGGTCAGCACCTCGTCAGCGATCATCAGCACGCCATGTCGATCGCACAGTCGCCGGATCCCTGCGAGAAACTCCCACGGCCAGACGATCATGCCGCCCGCCCCCTGCAGCATCGGCTCCACGATCACGCCAGCGATCGTGTCTCCGTCCTTCTTCAGGACCCGTTCAAGGTCGCCCAGGCAGTCGACGTTGCAGGTCGATCGCTCGAGTCCGAGCGGGCATCGATAACAGTAGGGGGCGTGGACCCGTTGAACCGCAAACAGCATCGGCGCAAATGGCCGAGTGAAAATCGAGTCCTCGCTCGCCGACATGGCGCCGACGGTGTCGCCGTGGTACGCGTGCTGCAGCGCCACGAAGTTTCGCCTGAGCGGCTCGTTGCGATTCCCCCAGTACTGACACGCCAGCTTCAACGCGACTTCCACCGCGGTGGAGCCGTTGTCGGAATAGAAGACACGGGTCAACCCGGCTGGCAGCGCAGCCACGAGGCGCTCGGCCAGCTCGACGGCCGGCGGATGGGTGCAGCCGGCAAACACGACGTGTTCGAGCCTGGCGGCCTGTGCGGCTAACGCGGCGTTGAGCGCCGGGTGCGCATGCCCATGGATGTTGACCCACCAGGAGGAGATCCCGTCGAGCAGACGCCTTCCGTCGTCGGTGAACAGATACACGCCTTCGCCCCGCACGATTGGCAGTGGCGGCGGCGCCGTGCGCATCTGGGTGTAGGGATGCCACAGGCACGCCCGATCGCGATCGACGAGTGTTCCGGTCATGTCAGGTAACCCGTCAGGCGGTCGTGAACGTCGAGGGCTCGATCGGCCCACTGACCGAGCGCTGACGGCGTCAGCGGACTCAGGGCCGGCAACTCACCGACGACTGCAATGCCGCCGTGCTGTTCGATCGCCAGGCGGTTCTCCACGTCGGGCGGGCCGACCATGACGACACCGGCAATCACAATCGAGCGTCGGGCCAACGCTTCTATCGTCAGCAGCGTGTGATTGATGGTGCCGAGCCCGCTGCGCGCCACGATGAGCACCGGGAGGTTGAGCCGGCCAATCAAATCGACGAGCAGCATCCGGTTATCGAGGGGAACGAGGACTCCTCCGGCCCCCTCCACGATCCAGCGATCGGTGACCGGCTGGTCGGCGGCGAGCGCGATCAGCGCGTCGACGTCCACGACCGACCCGTTCAGTTTCGCCGCCAGGTGCGGCGACACCGGACGAGGCAGACGAATCCCGGCATCCAGCACCTGCGTCGGATCGCATGCCGACAACCGTCGCACTTCGGCCGTGTCGTCGTCCTGATCGATGCCGGTCTGAATCGGCTTCCAATATCTGATCGGCAGCTGCCGATAGCGGCAGAGGAGCGCCGCCGACACCACCGTTTTGCCGACGTTCGTGTCGGTTCCGGCTACGAAAATCCCGCGGAACAGAGGCCGACCTCCTTCAGCGCCATCGCGACCGAACGAGCGAAGCGATCGATTGAATCGTCGGTCAACCCGGCGTTCACCGACACACGAAGGCGCGCGGTTCCCTGAGGCACACTGGGCGGCCGGATTGCACGCACATCGAACCCTTCGCGTTGAAGAGCCTCTGCGACCGATACGGCGCGGTCGTTGTCGCCGAGGACGATCGGCACAATCTGAGAGCCGGCCTGAGCGGCGTCGATTCCCGAGGCGGCGAGTTGCTCGCGGACACGTCGCACCCGGGACTTCAGGCGCTCCCGCCGCTCGGGCTCATTCTCCACGACGTCGAGGCTGGCATCGAGCGCTTCGGCGAGCGCCGGCGGCGGAGCGGTCGAGAACACGAAGGGCCGCGCGCGCTGGACCAAGTAGTCAATGGCCCAGGCCGGCCCGGCGGCGAATGCGCCGCTGACGCCGAGCGCCTTGCCGGCGGTGTTGATGGAGAGCAAGGTGTCGGCCTGGAGCTCCGAATCCTCAATCAACCCGCTGCCGGTCGCGCCGTAGATTCCCACGGCGTGCGCCTCGTCCACGATCAGCGTCGCGCCCGCCGATCGACAGAGGTTGGCGTAGTCTGCGAGCGGCGCCACGTCGCCGTCCATGCTGTAAACGGATTCGACGACGACGAAGCGATGCCCGCCGGAAGGCGCGTCCGAGAGCAGTTCGGCGAGGCGCCGAGCGTCGTTGTGGGGAAACACGACCCGGGCGGCGCGAGACAGACGAATGCCATCGATGAGACTCGCGTGGTTTCGTTCGTCCGAAAACACGATGTCTCCCCGCTCGGTCAACGAGGTCAAGACGGCGATGTTGGCCAGGTACCCGCTCGAAAAGTACAGCGAGCGCTCTGCGCTCTTGAACCGCGCGAACCGTCGCTCGACTGCGCCGAACACGGCGCGGTCACCGCGCAGCAGGCGGGACCCGGTGCTGCCACATCCATGATGGGCGACGGCTCTTGCGAGCCGGTCGAGGATCCGTGGGTGGGTCGACAAATTCAAGTAGTCATTCGATGAGAAGTCGACGCCCGAAGGCGGCCGCAGGGTGCGAAGGAGCCCTGCCGCTTCCCATTCGGCCAGTCGCCTGCGGATGCGGGCCTCGAGCGGATTCGCCGAGCTCATTGGATCGTCCTCTCGCGGATTCGGCGGCATCATGCGCGCCAGCGACGCCGCGGTCAACCCTGCGCGACGTGGTCTGGAGCAGGCTCCTGCAGCTTCATGCCCAACTTCTCCAGCAATCGCCGGTCGTCGTCCGCCTCCGGATTCGGAGTCGTCAGCAGGCGGTCGCCCAGAAAAATGGAGTTCGCGCCCGCCAGAAAACAGAGGGCCTGCGCCTCGTCCGACAAGGACAGTCTTCCCGCGCTGAGGCGAACGGTCGACGCGGGCATCAGAATCCGCGCCGTCGCAATCGTCCTCACCAGCTCGAACGGGTCTTCTGCCGGCAAATCGCCGAGCGGCGTTCCGGCAACACGCACCAGGAGGTTGATCGGCACGCTCTCCGGATGCGGGTCGAGCGCGACGAGCTGCCGCAACAAGCCGTAGCGGACGGGTCGGCCCTCGCCCATCCCGATGATGCCGCCGCAGCACACCGTAATCCCTGCATGACGCACGCGCGCCAGCGTGGCCAGCCGATCGGCGTAAGTCCGGGTGGTGATGATGCGTCCGTAGAACTCGGGCGAGGTGTCGAGGTTGTGATTGTAGGCGGTGAGGCCCGCTGCCCCGAGCGCAGACGCCTGCGCCTCGGTCAACATGCCGAGCGTGCAGCACGCCTCCATCCCGAGACTGCGCACCACACTCACCATCTCGATGACTCGATCGAACTCCTGGCCTTCGGCCGCCTCGCGCCAGGCAGCTCCCATGCAGAAACGAGTGGCGCCCTGGGCTTTGGCCTTGACGGCTGCCTCGCGCATCTCGTCGAGCGACACCAGATGTTCTCGTCGGACATCGGTCTGATAATGCGCCGATTGTGGGCAATACGCACAATCTTCGGGACATCCGCCTGTCTTGATACTGAGCAGCACGCATCCCTGCACCCGGTCGGCCAGGTGGTATTCACGCTGAATCTGCTGCGCGCGGAATATCAGATCCGAGAACGGCGCCGTATAGATCGTCTCGATCTCGTCAAGAGTCCAGTCGTGTCGAAGCACGGCAGCCAGTCTACCGGAAAACATGGTGGCGAGATTTCCTTTCCTAGTGCCTGCGGCGCCCCATCAGCCGGATGCCGATGATTGACGCGGCCAGCACGACAATCGCCCATCGAAGACTCGTTGAGGTCCCGCCGCCAGCAAGCTGAGCGACGTACAGTACGCACAGGGCAACGAGAACGATCGCCAGAACTGCCGTGACGAGGTTCCGTGACGATCGTGTCCGCCGAGCCGCCGGCGGCTTGAACTTGGGCTCGGACGTCGCCGTTCCGCACCGATAGCAGACGAGCGCGTTATCGGCAATCTCGCTTCCGCACTGACGACACTTCATCCGATCAGATCCCTTTCAATCGATCGCGAAGCAGTAGAAGAGCCCGGCGCCCCCGGTGGCCGCAAAATCTTCCTGGCCGCATCCCTGCGTCGCATGGACCGAGTTCCACGAGCTGGTTCCCGGATCGAGCCCCATCCGATCGTGATGACCCACCTGGGCGCGGCCGCGACTGCTCGACGTCCAGTTCCCGCAGGTCAGGTCGTCGCTCCCGTCGAATGCCGTGCCGTCGGGCCGCGAGCCCGTGAGGATGTCGTGCACGTTCGGCGTGTCGCCGACACCGTTGACCTCATCAAGGCGTTCGGTGACGGCCGTCTGCTTGCTGATCGCACTGCTGGGACCGTGAAGCTCGGCCAAATTGGCCGCAACGAGAATGCCCGCGGAGTTGTACCACGGGCCGGTCCCGATGCGGTCGCGGGCGTTGATTGCCGGCGACGCGGAGGTAGCGTTGGCGCTGAGATAGGCGCGCCAGGTGTGGTCGCCGGCCCCCTCGGCCTGAGCCAGCGCCTGGCAGTGAGCGTCGGCGCCGGCCAGCCCCCCGAGGTCGCCGCCTCGACCGGCCCCCTTGCTGGTCACGAAGAATCTCGTGACCGACTTGCTCCCGCCCATCGCGAGGGCTTGAGGCACCGCTTGCGGGGCGGCTGCCGGAGCATCCTCGCCGCCAGCCCGCCCGTCACCGCCGCATGCGGCCGCGACCAATAGTCCACTCAGAGCGGCGCAGAGACCGGGCGCGCGAGACATCATGGTTCCTCCCTTTGAATCGGCGCGTCGAGGTGAGCTCGCCGCCCCGTCGAATTCCGACGATAATGCGACGGGTGGGTCCGCGGCAACCGTTGGCGATCTCGGCGATGGATCCCGGCTGGCTGCGACGCGACCTCGGTCTGCTCGATGCCATCGGAATCGGGGCTGGCGCCATTGTCGGCGCAGGCATCTTCGTCGTCACCGGGATTGCTGCGGGCGTGGCGGGCCCGGCTTTTCTGATCGGCCTCGTGATTGCCGCTCTCGTTGCCACGACGAATGCGCTCAGCTCGGCACAACTCGCCGCCGAGTATCCGCAAGCCGGCGGCGCCTACGAATACGGGTACCGGGTGCTTCACCCGGCTGCCGGCTTCGCCGCCGGATGGATGTACCTCGCCAGCAAGATTTCCGCTGCCGGGACAGTGGCCCTGGGCCTGGCGGGATATCTCACCGCACTTCGCCCCGGCATACCACCTCGTATGGTTGCGGTTGCGGCGATCGTCGTGTTCACGGCTGTCAACTACGTCGGCGTCAAGCGATCGAGCCGTGTGAACCTGGCGATTGTGCTCGTTTCGGTGGGATCGCTCCTGCTGTTCGTGGTCGCAGGGCTCGCAAACGTTCGAGCCGACAATTTTTATCCCTTCGCGCCGGCGGGCACGACCGGCGTCCTCGAGTCGAGCGCCCTTCTGTTCTTCGGTTACACCGGCTACGCGAGAATCGCGACCCTTGCAGAGGAAGTGCGTGAGCCGAGACGGACCATTCCGAGGGCAATTGTCGTAACGATCGTCGGGGCCGTGGTGCTCTATGTCAGCGCCGCCTTCGTCGCGGTCGGCACCCTCGGCGCCCCCGCGCTGGCCGCCACGCCCGCACCGCTCTACCGTGCCGCCGCAGCATTTCCTCTGACGTGGGTAGCCAGGGTCGTCGGTATCGGCGGCGTGGTCGCCATGCTCGGCGTCGTCCTCTCGCAACTGCTCGGTCTTTCACGCATGGTGTTCGCGATGTCACGTCGAGGGGATCTTCCACCGGTCTTTGCCCAAGTCCACCCTCGGTCCGGCGTGCCCCGGCGGGCCGTGCTGCTGGTCGGGGCCGTTCCTGCGCTGGTGGCAGGCACTGGCACGCTGCAGGACGTGGCTTCGTCCGCTGCGTTCAGCATTCTCGTGTACTACGGCATGGCCAATTTTTCCGCACTCAGGATGGGCGCCGGCTCGAAGCTTTACAGCGACTTCGTGCCGCTGTTCGGCCTCGTCGGCTGCGCCGTTCTGGCGTTCTCGCTCACACCGTCCACGGTGATGACCGGCCTGACGATTCTCCTGGCCGGCTTAGCGGCTCGCCGAGCGGTAGGGCGTCTGCTGGTGAGCGCTTGACACGGCCTGTAACGGCCGTTACGGTGGTAGCTCGATGCTGAGCAGGTTCCGCGGTCGGAGCGGGTTCGTCGCGGCGGTGCTCGCGGCCCTGTTCGCGACGGTCGGCGCGCCGCATACCGCCGATCCGCGCCACGATTCCGACCGCGCGATTGTCGTGGTGCCGCACGACGAAGCGAACCACCAGGTTCGCCCGGCGAACCCCGCTTCGGACTCGCACGAGACGCACTGCGTCCTGTGCCACTTCACCAGGTCGTTCCGACCGCGCGCGGACGGTCGGGCCCTGTCTGCGCCGCCGGCACAGGCCTTACCCCACTACGCCATCGAAGTGTTCGCGGCGGATTCCACCGGCTGCGTGGCGCAGCCGCCTCTCCGGGCTCCACCCGTCTCTCCAAAGACTGCGTGAGGGTGGCGGCCGACGGCCGCTGACACATATGCATGCTGACCCGTCTGTCCGGATGGGTCTTCTTTGGAGACATGCTCATGAATGTCCGAACGAGAGCTTCGGCGGGCGCCGCGCTCGTGTGCGCGGCGGTGCTCAGCGCCGGCGTCGCGGCACAGGCAGGCGTCCGCGTATCGGGGCGGCTGCTCAATTCGCTCACCGGTGAACTGATTGCGGGGATTACGGTACAAATCGACGAACTGCAGCGCCAAACCACCTCGGCCCCGGACGGCACGTTCACGTTCGACAACGTGCCGCCAGGCTCCTACCATCTTTCGGTACGGTCGGGTGGGTACTCCTCCCGGCGCACCGAACTCACGGTGTCGAGTTCCGGAGTCCCCGCCGTCGACGTCATCGTCGATCCCGATCTGCATTTCGGAGACGTCGTATCGGTCAGCGCCGACTCGCCTACGAGCCAGTTCGACGCGTTTCAGCCGACGTCCGTCCTCGCGGGCCAGGAGCTGAGCAAGCAGCTGGAGAGCTCGTTGGGCGACACGCTGGAGAACGAAGCTGGCGTCGCGGCACGCAGCTTTGGTCCAGGGTCGGCCCGGCCAGTGATTCGAGGCCTCAGCGGGGATCGGATCCTCATCCTCCAGGATGGCCAGCGGATGAACGACCTGTCCAGTCAGTCGGCGGATCACGGTGTGACCGTCAATCCGGCGGGCGCGGAACGGATCGAGGTCGTTCGTGGCCCGGCCACGCTCTTGTACGGTTCGAACGCCATCGGCGGCCTGGTCAATGTGATTACGGAGGACATCCCGACGCGCGCCATCTCGATGCCAAGCGGCAATTTCCTGTTCGACCTGGGTTCGGCCGCAAACGAGGGCGGCGGGGCGGGAACATTCCGCATGGGCAACGGGAGGTTCGCGCTGAACGCGGGCGGCGGCGGCCGGCGGTCGAGCGACGTCAACACGCCAGAGGGCGAGATCGTCAACTCTCAGTCGCGAAGCGGGTTCGGGAGTATCGGTCTTTCGTGGACCGGGGCCCGACGGTATTTCGGTGGAAGCTACGGATACGACGACAGCAGGTACGGGACGCCGGTTGTGGAAGACGGACTTGTCGAGCTGACGCCGCGCAAGCATTCCTTCTCGCTTCGAGGCGGCGCGCAAGGGCTCGATGGTGCCATCACGTCGTACCGCGGCACGTTGTCGGTCAAACGATACAAGCACGAGGAACTGCTGGCCGGAGACGTCGACACCGCATTCAAGAACAACACGACCGACGGCGAGATGCTGGTGTCGCATCGCGCCTTCGGCCGCTTGTCCGGAAGCGTCGGCGGCTGGGGGTCGACCCGTGCGTTCGACACGACCGGCGAGGAAGCGCTGTCCCCGGCCATCGACCAGCGCGGATTTGCGGCGTTTGTCTATGAGGAGCTGACGTGGCCGCACGCGACGCTCCAGTTCGGCGGCCGTCTCGACCGCACGAACTACGAGCCGCTCGGCGAAGGTCCCCGCGATTTCACGACCGGGTCGGGCTCGGCCGGGCTCCTGCTCCGGCCGGCGGCCGCGGACGACAAGGTGACGATCGCCGTCAGCGTCGCGCGGGCGGGCCGCAATCCGGCTCTGGAAGAACTGTTCTTCTTCGGTCCCCATCCGGGCAACTTCGCCTTCGAGGTCGGCAACCCCGATCTCAGTCCCGAGCATGCGTTCGGGTTCGACGTCTCGTTCCGCTGGCGTTTACCGCGAGCGTCGGGCGAAGTGACCTTCTTCCGGAACGACATCGCCGACTTCGTCTTCACGGCTCCTCTCACGCAGGAAGAGTTCGACGCAAGAACCGACGAATTTGCGGTGCGTTTTCCGTCGCGAGACGTGGAAGGGGCGGATACGGAAGAGTTCCCGATCATCGAGTACGTCGGTGCCGACAGCGTGCTGACCGGTGCCGAGGCGCATGCCGACTTCCAGGTGGCGCCTCAGATCTTCGCGGACCTGACGCTCGACTACGTGCGCGGCACGTTGAAGGAGACCAAGGATCCGCTGCCGCGAATGCCTCCGTTCCGTTTCCAGACAGGGCTTCGGTACCAGCGGAACGCGCTCCAGGCCGGCGGCGAGATCCGCATCGTGGCCGACCAGGATCGGATCTACCCGACGGAAACGCCGACCAGCGGTTATCAGCTGCTCCGCTTCTACGCGGCTTACTCGCTCGGGCAGGGCAAAGCGGCCCACACGATCACCGCTCGGCTCGACAACGCGACCAACGAGCTATACAGAAACCATCTGTCGCTGATCAAAGATCTGGCACCGGAGATGGGACGGAATTTCAAATTGCTCTACAACGTGACGTTTTAGTTGACCTCTTCGTTCACGAGGGGCGCTACCGCCCGAACAGGACCCTGAAACGCGCGGCGACGCCTCCGAGATCGGTTTCGCCGGCTTCCTGCGACACGCCCCCGGTCCCGAGGATGCCGGGGACGTGCGTATATTGCACGTCCGCGCTGATTCCGAACCAGCGACTGATCCGGAAGTCGACGCCGCCCACGGCGAGATATCCGACATGACGATCTTCGAACGCCTCGTCCTCGAAGTCTGAGGTCTCTTCGTATCCGTAGGACCCGATCCCGCCACCGACGTACGGAACCACTCGGGAAGCCGGATTGAATCGGAACCCGGCCGTGAGCTCCAAGGGAGTGATCGTCACCGTCAACGGAGTGTTCAGACCGAAGCCATCCCCTTCGAAGAAGAACGCCCGCTCCCCCGTCTTCTTGAACCGCGAAAACCCGAAGTCGAGGTAGAAGCCGCCTGCGTCCACCAGCTCGAGACCGGCGCCCCAGAACGGCTGCACGCTCTGACCGAAGATCGTTTCAAACGTCTCGCTCGCCGTGAAGCGCTGCCCCGACGCGAGCACGTATCCGCGCAGAGAGATCGTGGAGGGCTGGCCCGTAGTCGGCTGCGCCGCGACGGGAACCGCTCCAGCCACGAGCAGGCAGGCGGTGGCGACCGAATACAAACGTCCTGAGATGCTCATCGGGCCAACCCCAGTCCACGCAGCGAGCTGCGCGCGTCCACGAGCCCGAAGCCGAAGAAATCGTCGCGCCCGGCGGTGCCGATATCGAGCGCGAATCGCTTCAGCGCGCCCTCGATCGCAGCGGGGTTCGAGATGCCCTGCTGGATCAGCATGGCGGCGAGGCCCGAGACGTGGGGCGTGGCCTGGGAGGTGCCGATGAAATAAAAGTACGCCAGCACATCGAACCGCGGTGCGCTGTACTGAGAGGGCGGACGATCGAATGTCTCGATCAGGCCGAGATCCAGCGTCTGTTGCAGGATCCCTCCCGACGTTCCGAATCCGCCGAATTCGCCGCCCGGCGCGGCGATTTCAATGTAGCCACCGGATGTCGAATAAAACGGATGGGCGCGTGCTCTGTTGACGGCCGCGACGGAAACCGCGCCTGTGATACGCTCGGCGATTTCCGCGATCACCTCGACCGGATTGCCGTCGTCGTACGAGTTGCCACCGGCAATGGCGACGAACGCGCCTTTGTTCACGGCATACGCGATCGCGTCTTCGATGACGGGCGCGCATCCGTCCTGATTCTGGTTCGCCCCGCAGCCGGACGGCCCGACCCGGCCGATGCTCATGTTGATCACCTTGGCCCCGTTGTCCGCCGCATAGCGAATCCCTTGCGCCACCACATCGTCGGTTCCGACGTTGGGTGAGCCGAAAATATCGTCCCACTGCGTGCTGATGACCTTGACCGGCATCAGTTTCACGTTGAACGCGACGCCGGCTGTGCCGCCGCCGTTGGTGACGTCGCCCTGTCCGTTGGACCCGTTATTCGTCATCTGCCCGATCGTGCCGCTCACATGCGTGCCGTGACCGTTGAGGTCCAGCGGCAGCGTATCGTTCCAGATGAAGTCGCGAGGCGAGACAAAGCGGTTCGAGGGACCGAGCTCGGTGGCGGCCACGAACTGCAACGTCAGGTTGCCGAGCGCTGGATACGCCGTGCCCCCTGAACCAGGGGGACCGACGTTCCCGTCCGCGTCGATCGTAAAGGCGCCGGCGTTGAACTGCGCCGTTGCCGCCGTATAGGCAATCCCGGTGTCCAGGACAGCCACGACGATCTCCGAGCCTGCGGCGGGCTGGATGTCCCAGCCCGCTTCCATGTTGATGAGGGGAAGATTCCACTGGTTCGAATACAGCAGATCGTTGGGGACGAGCTGCGGGTAGACCCGATAGGAGGCCTGCGCGTACTCCACGTCCTGGCGTTCGCCAAACGCACGCGCGACGACTTCAGGGTCGGTGGCCGGATCGATCTGAACGATGTCGAAATTCTGACTTGCAGCTCGCGGCGACATGGTGCCGCGTCCGGGCACGGACGCCACGGCGCTGAGGCGTGAGGCGGCGGTGACCTCGTCTCTGAACTTGACGATCACCTTGCCAGGACGGTAGCGCGCTCCCGACCGGTTCGTGCGATCGACCACAGCCGCAACGGCACGGAGAGACTGCCGCCGCCGCGTCTCTGGCGTGCCCGGCGCATGGGTCGTATCGGGCATGACGCCGCGCTCGATCGCCCGGGGCGCGAACCGACTGAGGATGTTCCGCCGCGCCGGCGGCGCCTGCCCAACCACCGCCGCCACCGAGAGCACGATCAGGAAAGAGAGAATCAGGAACGACAGAGGACGCAAGCGACTCATGCGCCAGTATTCTAGTACGTCTCCATCCGATTCGCTCAGCCTCTCTGTCGAAAAACGTGGGGCCGCTCGACTAGTTCGACGTCGAGAGAGCCGTCGCGGTGCCGGGGTTCTTCTCCTGTGCCACGTCGAGGAACGCGTCCGCTGCGTGAGAGCGATGCGCCTTCCGGCAGACGAGCGTCACCTGACGTCGGCGCGAGAGCCCGACGACGGGAATCGCGACCAGACGACCGCTGGCGAGCTCGGTGATCGCGCACCGACGGGGAAGAAGCGCCACACCCAGCTTCAACTCGACCGCGCGCTTGATGCCGTCCAGGCTCGGGAGCGAGATCACCATTTTCAGCGGAAGGTGGCGCTGCTCGAAAAGACGCAGCACGCGCTCGCGGGCGGGCGACGGATCGTTGTGCGCCACCACCGCCTCGGCCGCGACGTGTTCCATCGTGACCTGCGACCGTTTGGCCAACGCATGCGAGGGCGGGACCAGCAGCACCAGCTCGTCGCTGCCGACGGGGACCTCGAGCAGTCCTTCCTCTGAAGGCCGGAACGTCAGGGCGCCGAAATCAAGGCTCCCCTGCTGCACCTCGACCGCAATCTGGCGCGCCGGCACGCGTCGCACGTCGATGGCGATGTCGGCGTAGCGCTGACGAAACCGCGCGATTAACGGCAGGAGCGTATGGACGGCGGCCTCGTTGGCGCCGATCAGCACCCGCCCGCGCCGCAAATCGCGCAGGTCGCGCACAGCCGATTCGGTCTCTTCGGCCAGCCGGACGAGCCTGTGCCCGTAGTTCTGCAGCATACGGCCCGCCTCGGTCAGCGTCCCGGTTTTCGACGATCGATCGAACAGTTGCTCGCCCAGGTCGTCCTCCAGCCGGCGCACCGCCTGGCTGACGGCGGGCTGGGTGCGGTGCACCTTGGCGGCCGCCCGCGAGAAGCTGCGCTCGTGGGCGACGGCCAGGAAGATCTTCAACGCAGCCAGATCCACGATTCGACATTATAAACCACCATTATCATTTGGTAATTACTATCACTTTGACTTCTACCTCGTCCCGGCCTACAAATGTCGTCATGAGCGACGGTACGGTCCGTCCCGAACGGGTCGTCATCTTCGACACCACGCTCCGGGACGGAGAGCAGGCTCCCGGGTTCACGCTGGACGTCCCGGCCAAGCTGACCCTCGCCCGCGCGCTCGACGCGCTCGGCGTGGACATCATCGAAGCCGGGTTCCCCATCGCATCACCGGCCGACGCCGAGGCGGTGCGGCAGATTGCCGCCGAGATCCGCCGCCCGACGATCGCGGCGCTGGCGCGTGCGCGCACGCAGGACATCGAGGAAGCGGCGCGAGCGCTCGAGCCCGCGCGGCAGGCGCGCATCCATACCTTCCTCGCGACTTCCGATCTGCACCTGGCGAGCAAGCTGCGCATTACCCGCGAACGGTGTCTCGAGCAGGTCATCGCGGCGGTGCGCCGCGCCCGACAGTTCACCGACGACGTGGAGTTCTCGGCGGAGGACGCGACGCGAAGCGACTCGGACTTTCTGTGCCGCGTGATCGAGTCGGCGATCCGCGAGGGCGCCACGACCATCAACCTGCCGGACACAGTCGGATACGCGACATCGGACGAGATTCGGGACTTTTTCGCCAACCTCATCCAGCGCGTACCCAACGCCGATCGCGCGGTGTTCAGCGCGCACTGCCACGACGATCTCGGCCTCGCCGTCGCCAACAGCATCGCTGCGGTCCAGGGCGGAGCCCGGCAGATCGAGTGCACGATCAACGGCATCGGCGAGCGCGCAGGCAATGCGTCTCTCGAAGAGCTCGTCATGGCCTTTCGCGTCAGGCGCGACCGCCTGCCCTACGATACCGGCATCCACAGCCCGTTCCTCTTCGAAACGAGCCAGCTGCTCACGCAGCTGACTAGCGAGCCGGTGCAGGCCAACAAGGCCATCGTCGGCCGCAACGCGTTCGCCCACGAAGCCGGCATTCACCAGGACGGCGTCCTGAAGGACCCGCGCACCTACGAAATCATGAACCCGCAGGACGTCGGGCAGCCGGTCGGTCGCCTCGTGCTCGGACGCCATTCGGGGCGTCACGCCGTCCAGAGCCGATGCGAGGCGCTCGGCTTCGCGCTCACCAGCGCCGATGTCGACGGTGTCTATCGCGCCGTGATTGCGCTGACCGAACGACGCAAAGCCATCAGCGACCACGAGCTTCGCCGGATCGTCGAACAGCGGCAGGCGGCGATTGCCGAGTGGAAAGTGCAGATTTCAGACTGAGTGCGCGGCAGTCTGCAATCTGAACGCGTCAACCTACAATTTCCGTCATGATTCCCCTTCGGGACGTGATCCCGTCTCGAACCACGCCCTACATCACCGTGACGATCATCTCGCTCAACGCCTTCGCGTGGGTGTACGAGCTCGTGCTCCCGCCGGAGGAGCTGACACGCTTCCTGCAGGCGTTCGGCGTGGTGCCGGCGCAGTTCCAGCCGCCGACGCTGATCACCTCGATGTTCCTGCACGGCAGCTGGTCCCACGTCGTCGGCAACATGTGGTACTTGTGGATTTTCGGGGACAACGTGGAAGACCGCGTCGGGCACGTGAGGTTCGCCGCCTTTTACCTGCTGTGCGGACTGGTCGCGGCCGTCGGGCAGATCGTCATGGATCCCGATGCGGCGTTGCCGATGATTGGCGCGAGCGGCGCCATCGCCGGCGTGATGGGAGCGTATTTCGTCCTCTATCCCCGTTCCCGTGTGCTGACGTTGATTCCGCTGGTCATCTTCTGGGAAGTGATCGAGGTGCCGGCGATCGTGCTGCTCGGCTTCTGGTTCCTGATGCAACTCTTCAGCGCAGGCGCCATCGCGGTGACGGCCAGCACCGCCGGCGGCATTGCGTTCACGGCACACGTCGCCGGATTCCTCAGCGGCGTCGTCGGAATCTATGTCTTCCGACAGCCGAGACGGCGGGAGGGGTATTGGGCGTAGGGCCCAGGCTCGTGGTCTGGGCAGCTCAACGCAAATCGAGCAGCAGCGACTGCGCGCGCTCGTAGCTTGGCGCAATCTCGAGCGCCGCGAGCGTTTCTTTCCTGGCTTCGGCTCGCTTGCCGCTCTTCAGGTAGCTCTCGGCCAGATCGGTGATCGCGGCGGCCCGATCGACGGGGTTGAGCGCGAGCACGGCCCGGAACTCGCGCGAAGCCACCTCGGGCTCGTTGCGCTCCATGGCGAGGCGACCGAGCATGGCATGAGCCTCTGAGTCAAAGGGATCGATCGCGGCGATGCGCTCGTACACGGGCCGGAGCGTCGGCGGATCGTTCGTGCCGGCGGACCGGAGCAGGTCAGCGAGGCGACGAGCGGCATCGATGTTGTCGAAATCGACCGCCACGACGGCCTGAAGGTGTTTGATGGCCGAGGGGTGATCTTTTCGGGCCAGAGCCATCTCGGCCAGCTGCGCATGCGGGCTGTTGGCGCCTCGTGCGACCGGCACCAGCGCCGCCGCACGCTCGAACGCCTGCACCGCCTCGTCGGTCTGCTGCTCTTTGCGAAGGGCGCGACCGAGCGCCATCTGCGCCTGAAAGTTCTGAGGGTTTTCAGAGGCGTAGGCCCGGAGCGCGACGAGCGGCATGCCCTGCAGCTCTTCGTCCTTGGGTCCCTCCTCGAGCGCCGGTCGCAGTTTGGCGAACATCCGATCGTTGAACTGATTGAAGCTGGCCTGCAGCCGATCGAAGTCGGTGTCGAGGGCCGATTTCAGCGCCGCGTCGGTATCGACGCCCTGGGCGAACGATTTCACGAGCCTGGAGACGCCGTCATCCCCGTAGAGCTCCACCATGTGCTCGACAAGGAGCGCGGCCTGATAGTACGCGAGCGAAATCTTCCGCGGATCGGTGAAGGCGGCGTTCAACTCGCGCAGCTGGATCGTCTCCCCGCGGTTGAGCAGGATGGCGAACTCGATATCGTTGGGTCGCGCCCATTCGGGTCGAGCGCGCTTCTCTTCGAATGCCGAGATCCCCTCGGTGAGCCACCGTGGCACGCGCTGGTTCGACATCTGGATCGTGAAGACGTGCGCCAGCTCGTGCCACAGCGTCGCTTCCCACTGGAACGAGCCCGGCGGCAGCGCCTTCGGCGAATCCATCGTCACCACGCGCCCGAAGCATGCGCCAAGGGCGCCGACCATACCCGGGAGCCCGACGTTCCTCACCGCAAAGTCGTCGTGCTTGTCGAACAGCTCGATCAGAATTGGACCGGTCGGCTTGAACTGATATCGCCTGGAAAACTCGTCGAACGCCTTGTAGGTCAGCGGCACGATGAACTCGCGGAGCACCGCGACCTCGGCCTTCGGCATCCTGAATACATAGTCGCCGTCGGTGACGGTTTCGAATGTGTCCAGCTTGTCCATCATCCCCAGGAGGTTGAAGGTCACGATGCTGTAGGGATGAAGCTTGAAAGACCGTTCGAGCGCCGCGCGCGCGGCTGGCTCATCTCCCGTTCGCAGCAGATGCGTGCCCAGATCGGTGAGGGCGCGCGGATGACCGGGATCCAGCTCGAGCGCCCGTCGCGTCAGCGTCACGGCTTCGGGGAACCGATAGTTGTTCGCGGCGAGCTGGCCCGCAACGCGGTAGACCTCACCGTACTTGGGCGAGATGGCCAGGGTCTTGGCGACTTCGGCTTCGAACTCCGGCTGCTTGTCCTCGACGTACGCCATCGCGGCGAGGAGCGCGTGCGCGTCCAGGCTGGACGGATTGATTGCGAGCGCTTTCTGCAGCAGATCGCGGCCTTCGCTCCGCTTGTCGGCATCGGTCGCCTGTCCGGCCAGGAACACGTACGCGTCGACCGATGAGGGGTTCAGTTCGAGCGCCCGTTTGGCGAGGGCGACCGCTTCCGGCGGGTTGTCCTCGGCCAGCGCGCGCGCGCCGCCGATGATCGCCGGCGTCCACTTCTCGTCCGCCTCGATGGCCGCCTGGAACGACTTCAGCGCCTCGCCGTACTGTTCCGTCTGGAGAAAGAGCTCGCCCCAGGCCGTGTTGATGGAGGGATCGGTCGGCGCCCGATTGGCGGCCAGCTGGTACGCCGCGTTGGCATCGCGCAACTGTCCGAGCGCGCGGAGCGCGCGCGCGCCGCGCGCGATGTCCAGCGGATCAGGGCTCCTGCCCGCCAGGAGCGACACGCGCTCGAGGATCGGCAGCGCTCCGTCACGCCCAAGCATCTGCAGCAGCAGCCCCAGTTCGAGGGCCGCTTCGCTCGTCGGAGCAAGCGGAACGACGGCACGCAGCATCGATTCCGCCTGTTCGTAGCGACCGCGGGCCATCGCCGCACGGGCTTTCGCCGCCACCACATCGGGATCGGCCGCATCGAGCTCGGCCAGCAGGCCATCGACCTGCTCGTATCGCCCCTCCATGATCGCGCGCGCGGCCGCCTGCAGCGGCTGGGACGGACGGCGCGGGCCCTGCGCGGTGGCCGTCACGATTGGCAGTCCGAGCAGGACCAGCGCGACGAGCAGACGAAGACGTGACCGCATGGTCTCGATTATAGCTCCCACGGCTTCCATGATTGGGCCTCAACCGCCAAGGATTTGCTTGAAGACCAGGCCCGCACGCTGCATCTCGTCCATGGTCCCCACCGAGATGCGCGCGAAGCTGTTGAGCGGCGGGAACGGACGGCCGATGAACACGCCCGCCCGCCGGCAGGCATCCCGGAACGCCCGCGAATCGCGGTGAAGATCGACGACGAAGAAGTTCGCCGCCGAGGGAGCGGCCGGGTAGCCGAGCGACGCGAAGAGCCCCCGCGCCAGCTCGCGCGTCTCGCGGTTGATTGTTCGCTCGCGCTCGATGCGGCCGCGGTCCTCGATGGCGGCGCGCGCCGCCGCAATCGCCAGCTGGTTGACGCTCGTCTCCAGCTTGAATCGCGCGAGCGCCTGGATGGTCTCCGCGTGCCCAACAGCGTAGCCGCAGCGCAGACCCGCCATGCCGTGCAGCTTGGAGAAGGTGCGCGACACAATCACGTTTCTGCGGGCCACGGCGATTGGAATCGACGTCTGATATCCCGGTTCCTCGACGTAATCGTGATAGGCCTCGTCGATCAAGATCGCGGTTTGAGGCGAGGCTTGACCGACCCGCTCCACAAAAGCGCTCACGGCAGATCCACTCAGGATCGTCCCGGTCGGGTTGTTGGGATTGCAGAGATAGACCAGACCGGCTCGATCCGCGCTCAGCTCCATCACGGTCAGGTTGAGCGCGAGGGCGGCATCGACCCGCACCGCCTGAACCGGGACCCCGAACGACGCAGCATGGCGGCTGGGTCCCTCGAAGGTCGGGGCAGCCGTGACCAGGTGTCGCGTTCGCGACGCAAACGCCTGTATCGCCATGCGCAGCACTTCAGCCGATCCGCAGCCGAGGATCACTTCCGACGTCCTGACCCGGTGCAGCCTGGCAAGAGCCGCCGACAACCCGTCCTGTTCCACGTAAGGATAGCGATTGGCGAGCGTCAGCGCGGCGCGCATCGCGTCGAGGGCTTTCACGCCAGGGCCGTTGGGATTTTCGTTGCTATCCAGGCGGATGGCCGTGGTGCGCGCAGATGCCGGCTGAGAAGAGACGAGCGCTTCGCTTCCGCGTGCCGTGGCGAACGGCGACATCGTCGCAGCGGCCCCACCGAGACCGAGGGCTCTGACGAAAGCACGACGCGAGAGGGGGTTTCTGAATCTGATCATCTGGTCATTGGGTCCAGATTCCTCGTGGCGCGTTCCTCGACCGCAATCCGTCTGCGCAGGAGGGCACCGAAGATCATCACCGCGGCTGAGCCACTCACCCAGGCTCCTGTCAGCAGCGCCGCGCCGACCAGTTCTCCCATCACTCCGATGTAATTGGGATGGCGGACGTACCGGTAGGGGCCGGTCGTTACACGTCGGTCTCCAGGAACCACGATAACCCGAAACGTCCATTGCGGTCCCAGCGCGAGAATCGCCCACCACTTGATGAGTTTGGCGCCCACGAACACGACGACCCCGGCCGCAAGGCCCAGGGGGGTCGATCCGCGAATGGCCCCCTCGACGAGCATCGCGGCAAACGCAGCTGGATAAACGTACTGCATGGTCGCGTAGACGTCGTCCGACGGCTCGAGGCCGCCGCGCGCCCGTTGCCGCTGCTCATTGCGGCTGGAGCGTATCGCCTCGAACAGCATCGGCAGGAACACCCCCAGCGCCACGGCGGCGACGTGGATCATTCCTATGAAGATACCGTCTTATGAAGAGATGTCGCTGCCGACTGCAAAACGTCTGCTCGGACGAGGTCGCAGTCACCTGCGTGACGGACGATGGCCCGCAGGATTGCGGGCGCGACCGCAGCGGTCACCTCGCCGACGTGCATGGCTCCAGAGGACGCGACAAGCGCACGGAGCAGGCGGTTGAAGCGCCACTTGCTCGCGAACTCATGCCGCCGCGCGCGCGTCAGCGCCGTGTGAACGCCGGTCCATCCATGCTCGAGGACCCGGTGCGCCGCCCCGGCCGCCAGCTCGGCGCCCCGCACCGCGAAGCGCAGCCCATCGCCCGTCATCGGATCGATGAAGCCCGCGGCATCACCAGCCACCACGAGCCCATCCATTCCCTGCTCTGCGACATCAACCGCCAGCGGACCGACCATCACGGGCCGGGTCACCATTCGAGCACTCGCGAATCGATCCCTGAGCAACGGATCTGTCTCCAGCGCGCGCCGAAGAACACTCGCGGGATCTCGCAGCGTCGGGCCGTTCAAACCCAGATGACCGGGCCCGGCAGGAGTGTCGCGCGAGATGACGAGACACACATTCGTCAGCCCGCCGGGAATCGGGGAGATGCCGATATAGCCGCCCCGTCTCAGATGCATTTCCCCGTGCAGCGCCGTTCCAGAGAGTCGGGCGACGTTGTCGAAGTACGCCCCAATCGCCCAGCGCCGGGGCCGATCGGGATGTCGAGCCAGTCCCAACCCGAACGCGATGGTCGAATGCCGACCATCGGCGGCGACGACAACGCGCGCGCGCACGGGACGATTCCCCGACGCCACCACACCACCGACCAGGCACTTCGAGCCGCCCTCGATGAGAGCCCGTCGGACTGCGGTCCCCGGCTCGAACTGTGCACCCGCGGCGAGGGCGCCCTGCAGGAGCGCCAGGTCGAGCTCAGACCGCGTCAGCGAGCGGGCGCGCACGCCCTGCGGGTACGCGCCGGCAACGGCGACGCCGCCGGGGCCTGTCACGACCATGCCGTCGACCGGCAGTCCGTCGGTCTCGAGGTGCGACCCCAGGCCGAGCCGGGCGAGCATCGCGACCGTCCCCGGGTTGACGGTATCGCCGCACAGCTTGGCTCGAGGAAACGTCGCACGATCGAGAATCAGCACCCGCGCGCCCCGGCGCGCCAGCAGTGTCGCCGCGACCGCGCCTGCCGGACCCGCGCCCACTATCAGGACATCAATCATTGGGTCATTGGGTCATCTGGTCATGTGATTGCCAAATGGGACTGATTCAAACCCCCAATCATCCAATCAATGACCAGATGACCAGATGACCCAACGACTAGATTCTCCCTATCACCACGGCGCTGTTCTTCGAGCCGAACCCGAGGCAGTTGCAGAGCGCGGCGGCGACGTCGGCCGGACGTCCCCGGTTGGGAATGAAGTCGAGGTCGCACGCCGGGTCGGGATCGCGCAGGTTGATCGTCGGCGGCAAAAACCGGCGATGAATCGCGAGCGCAGCGGTGACGACTCCCGCTGCGCCGCTCGCGCCCTGCGGGTGGCCGATCATCGACTTCACCGACGATCCGGGCACGCGATCGGCGACGTCTCCGAACAGCTGCCGCACGCAGCGCGACTCGACCGCGTCGTTGATGACCGTGGAGGTACCGTGGTAGCTGATGTAGCCGATCTCCTCCAGCGGGCGCCCTGATCGCTCGATGGCGGTGTGCATCGCCCGCACGATTTCGTGGCCGTCTGGAGCCATCTGCACGCGGTGGTAGGCATCGCACGTCGAACCGTAGCCGTCAATCGACGCGTAGACGGTCGCCCCCCGCGCGCGCGCCCGATCTTCGCGCTCGAGCACGAGCATCCAGGCGCCCTCGCCCAGCACGAACCCATCTCGCCCCCGATCGAAAGGACGTGAGGCTTCGGCGGGTCGGTCGTTATAAGCGGTCGAGACCACCTTCATGCGCGAGAAGCCGAACATCATGCCCGGCGTCACACACGCGTCGGTGCCGCCCGACAGGATGATGTCCGCGTCGCCAGATCGGATGAGCGAGGCGGCATAGCCGATGGCGTCCGTGGAGCTGGTGCAGCCGCACGACAGCACGTGGCTTAGACCGTGCAGGCGCAGCGAGATTGAAATCTCGCTCGAGACCATTCCGACGATCGACACGGGAATGGCGTAGGGGGTGACGCGTTTGCCGCGCTCGACGAAGAAATCGTAGTACTGCCGCTCTCCGACGTCGATTCCGCCACCACCGCTGCCAATGACGACGCCCGCGTTTTGTGCCGCGATCGGAAGCCCCGCGTCACGCCACGCTTCGCGAGCGGCGATGACGCCGGCCAGAGCAGCCCGCGAGTAGCGCTTGGGATCCGCCCGGTAGTCGTCGTCCCAGATATCATCGCCTTCGAGCGGCGGCACGTCGTCGATCGACACGGCAATCGGCGCCGCCACGCGCGAGCCGAGGGCTGTCGCGTCGAAGTCGACGATCGCTCGCGTCCCACTGCAGCCGCGCCGGATGTGATCCCAGAAGCGTTCGCGGCCGACACCGAAAGGCGATACCACGCCGATGCCCGAGATGACGACGCGTGGCTCACCGGGGCGACGCATGCTGACTCATACTATGACGGCCCCCAGCAAAATGACCAGATGACCCAATGACCAGATTCGAGAATCTCCTCGTATGGGGAGGCGGAGCGGTATTCGTGCTATCACTCGCCGCCTGTGCGTACGTCTACCTGATTGTGTGGGCCACGCCCGCAGCCGGCGGCGGCTGGGCTGCAGTGGCCACCGACGTGACGGCTTTCGCCTTCTTTGCTCTGCATCACAGCCTCCTGGCACGTGAGCCGATCAAGCGCTTCGTCTCGCGGGTCGTACCCGAAGCGCTGCTCCGCACGGTCTACGTCTGGACGGCAAGCCTGCTTCTCCTGCTCGTGCTGGCGATCTGGCAGCGCGTAGGTGGCGATGTGTATCACATCAGCGGGTGGCGGGCGGCCGGACCCGCGGCCGTTCAATTCGGTGGTCTCTGGATCACCGCTCTTTCGGTCGCCCGCATCGATCCGCTCGAGCTGGCAGGAATCAGGCCCGAACAGCACACGGCTCCCGACGGAACCGTGCAAACGGCGGGCCCGTATCGCTGGGTCCGTCATCCGATCTATCTCGGCTGGATCCTGATGGTTTTCGGTGCCGCGCACATGACCGCGGACCGCTTCACATTTGCGGCGATCACCACGGCGTACGTGGTGCTGGCCGTTCCGTGGGAGGAGCGATCGCTCCTTCGCTCGTTCGGCCCCTCCTACGCTCGATATCAGCGTACGGTCAGATGGCGGATCGTTCCGTTCGTCTACTGACGCTCGACGCGATATCGAACCCGTGAGTTCGGCGTGCTCCTCAACTGGACTGAAGGAAGACGAGAGAGTGTTGCGAGGGGATGTCGAACTTCTTCCCACATGCCTTGCACGTGACAGTATCGTCGACGCGAATCATGTAGTCCTTGAGCTTGGCAAACAGCGCGCGATCGCGTTCGTCGGCTCCAGGCGGGATGCGATCTTTGCGTGTGCGGATCACCCAGCGCATCTGGTACTCGTTCACACGCTTGCACCGCGGACACGTGAGCTTGTCGATCCGCGTCTCGTTCCGATTGTTGAAGAAATCGCGTTCATCGAGCGACATAGGGCTGATCATAGCATTGCTAAATTGGGTAATCGGGTAATCGGGCAATTGATTGGTGCATAGCCCGTGTTCGGAATTGACTGCAATCTTGAACTGATCTGCCCACCGCGAAAGGCTGAGGCGGCGTACAATTAATGATCCATGAGCCGATTCCAGCTACACACATCGGCAATCTCGCTGATGCTCGTGCTGGCCGTGTCGGCGCCCAACGGACAAACGGACCTCGCGGCTGGTCGCGTCACCGGCCGCGTGAAGCTGACGACCAAAATCCCTGGCAAGCCGCTGCCATCGACGGCGTATCCCCGCCGCACGATCGGCGATCATCACCCCTCGGCCCTTCCTGAAATCCGTAACGTCGTCGTGTACATCAAGGACGCGCTTCATAAGGGCCCGTTGCCAACCTCTCGCAACGAACTGCTCCAGGAGCACGAAACATTCATTCCCCGGACTCTGGCAATTACCCGGGGATCGGTCGTCTCGTTCCCAAACGGCGACCCCTTTTTCCACAATGTGTTCTCTCTATCCCGGGCGGGCAACTTCAACCTGGGCCGCTACCAGCGGGGCCAGACTCGTGAGCGCGAGTTCACCAAAGCCGGCATCGTCAAGGTGTACTGCGATATCCACTCGCACATGAGCGCCACCATTCTGGTCTTTGATCATCCGTATTTCACGATTCCCGACCTTGAAGGTGCCTTCGAGCTGCCGGCCTTGCCGACGGGCGAGTACACGATCGTCGGGTGGCACGAACGGGTGGGCGAGAGGTCGATGCGCATCCGTGTAGAAGCGGAACGGCCCACGTCGGTCGAGCTCGTGGTACCGGTCCCGGTTGGAGATGAGTACGAGTGATCAGAAGACGGACTCCTCCGCGACTGCTGGTGAAGACACTGACGGTCGCGTTCGTCACCGTCGCCGCCCTCCTCGGTGTGGTCTTCATCGTCGTGATCCTGAGCATGCGGAACCAGGTCCGGGACGCGGTGGTGTCGAATCTCGAGTCCACCCAGCGTCTGTTCGCCGCGGTTGAGACACGGCGGCAGCAGGATGTGCGCAGCCGGGCCGAAACGCTCGCGGACAACCCGACCCTGAAGGCCGCGCTCGACACTTACCAATCAGAAGTCCAGGACGACGCCACGGCGAGCCGCGCCGATCTCCTCGAGACCATCGATCTCGTGCTGGAGAATGTCGCGGCTCGCGTCGACTCCGACGCGATTGTGCTCGTAGACCTCCACCACATCGCGCTTGGCGCGGCCGGCCCGATGGCGAACCGCTGGCCCCGCAGCCGGCCGGTGTCACTCGTCGCCAACCGCACCGCAGCCGGCCCGAGCGGCGCCGACAGCTTCGACGGCGTCGCACGCATGGGAGACAATCTCTTCCGTGTGGTGACCGTGCCGCTGCTCCTCGGTGACACGCTGATCGGCGGCCTGTACGTCGCGACCAGCCTCGATCAGGACTACGCGCAGGAGCTCGATCAGCTGGCGCGGACGCGCATCGCGATCGTCAGCGACGGCCTCGTCGTGGCCACCACGTTGTCGCCGCGCGCCGCGTTGCAGTTCGAATCGGCCGTCGCAGTCACGCAGCCCGTGGACGGCGTCATCCCACTCGATGGCGAGTCGCATGCCTTTCGACGGCTCGTCGCCGTCGGAAACACCGTCTTCTACGCGCTCGGTTCCGTCGACGAGTCTTCGCGTCAAGCCATGCGGGATGCCATGCGAAACCTCGCTCTCATCGGCATGTTCGGCATTTCCCTGGCCGGGGTCGGCAGCTTCTGGCTCGCGCAAACGCTCAGCGATCCCATCAAACGACTCTCCACGTCGCTGGCGACGATGGCGGCGTCGCACGATGTCTCGTCCCGGCTGCCGCTGACCGGTTCGAGCCTCGAGCTCGATACGCTGACCGAGACGTTCAACGCCCTCATGGCTTCGGTTGGCGAAGCGGAGGCGGAGACGCAGGCCGCCTACACAGGCGCCATTCGCGCGCTCGCCACGGCGCTGGATGCCCGGGATCCCTACACAGCCGGACATTCGGACCGTGTCAGCGTCCTCGCTGTCGCCATCTGCCGGCAGCTCAATCTACCAGCCGGCGAGATCGAAGTCGTCCGTCTGGGTGCGCTGCTGCACGACATCGGCAAGATCGGCGTCCCCGACGACGTGCTCCGTAAGCCCGGCGCGCTGAGCGCTGCCGAGTTCGACATCATCAAACAGCATCCGACGGTCGGCGCCCGCATGCTGCGATCGGTGCCATTCCTCTCACCGCACATCCCCATCGTCGAGCTTCATCACGAGCGGCCGGACGGCGGAGGATATCCAAACGGCCTGCGTGGCGACGACATCCCGCTCGGCGCCCGTATCGTCCATGTGGCCGATGCATACGATGCCATGACCAGCGCCCGCGCCTACCGCAACGCCCGGCCGCCGGCAGAGGCGCTGCAGGAGCTCTGGCGGTGTGCGGGCACGGGGTTCCATGCGGAGATCGTGGCGGCCCTGGCCAACGCACTGCCCGGCGTCACCTCGGAGCCACCCCAGGGAGGGGCGTCGCGTGGCTAGCGTCCCCAGCGCCCGGTGTCGGGTGTTGCGGGCCTTCTGCGCGGCTACCATCGTCATCTGGGCGCCGCCGGCCGCGGCGCAGGAGACCCAGCGTTTCGCCTTCGACACGGTCCTCAGCGCCGACATGTTCGTCGGTGAGAACGTCTCGAATCGGCCCCAGGTCATCGTGGACATGTCCGGAGCCATGCGCCTGTCGGATAATGTCCAGGCGTACTTCCGCCCCTGGTTCCGGCTCCCGCGTCCGAACACCCCGTCGGGCGCCGTGCCGGACTGGAGCAAAGAGCTCTGGCAGGCCGGCCTCCGTTACGAGCGGCCTGCCAGCGGGGATGGTCTTGCGACTCGCGTGGATGTCGGCTACAACATCTCACCCATCGGGCTTGGCGTCATGGACAATCGACCGAGCCTGAACCCGACGATTGCCGCCCACATGAGCTACGTCATCCCCATGCCCGCGTTCGATCCCACCGTCCCGCGCGTCTCGGCGATTGCAGGGACATATCCGCTTGGCGCGCAAGTCACGGTGTCCTCGATCCATTGGGACGCGCGCGGAGCGCTGCTCAACTCGGCTCCGACCCGCAACTATGCCGTCGGGCGCGCCACTCGCCCCCGTCAGACCCCAGTGGTCGTTGCGGGCGCCGGCGTCACGCCGTTCGCCAGCCTTCGCGTGGGCGCAGCGATCGCGTACGGCAACTACGCGACGGCGGACGAAGTGACTGGACCCGTACGGGCCGATCGCAAAGTGGCCATGATCGCCGGTGAAGTCGAGTATGCGCTGGGATTCACGAAGGTCAGCGCCGAGTTCATCCGCAGCCGGTTCGATCGGATCGCGGGCAGCGCCATCGCCTACGAGTACTTCGTGCAGGGGCTCCAGACGATGACGCCCCGCTGGTTCGTCGCCGGGCGTCATGAAAGCACGTCGGCGCCCCCGCTGATTACTCCGACGTTCGCCGGGGCGCGGACCCGCCTGGCCATCGTCGAAGGCACAGTGGGGTTCCGCCTCTCGCCGACCGTCACCCTTCGCGGCAGCTACCACACGCGCAAGTCCTATGGCGCGGCGGCGTGGGACCACCAGGCGGCCGCTTCCGCTGTCTGGGCCCAGCGATGGTGGTGAGCGCGCGGCATGCCGGTCTCAAATAAATCCCGGGGTTGGGCGCTCGCGGCCGACCTTCTTGCCGTTGTCCTGATCGTCGCCGGCACATTCGTTCTGCTGTCGAACGATCTCAGTTTCCGCTTCATCGGCATTCGTGTTTCGGTCCGATCCGCGTGGCGTCCATTTGTCTGGGCCGTTCTCGTGCTGGCGGTTCGAAATTGGTACGTCCGTCGTCCCCCGAGCTTCAGCTGGCTCCTGGCGCCCTTCAAGCCGTCCACCTGGGCACGTCTTCGCCGGGACGCGTGTGCGCCGCTGGCGATGGACGAGCGCGCACTGGTCGACATCCAGGCGGCCACGGTCCCGCGACGGTTGGGACATCTCGCCGTGCTCGCCGTTGTATTTTCAGCGCTCACCGTCGCAATGTTGTGGCCGCAGGTGCGTCAGCTCGGTTCGGTCTCGGACCTGGGTGATCCGCTCTTCTCGATCTGGCGGCTCGCCTGGGTGAATCACCAGCTGCTTCGGGACCCTTCGTCCCTGTTCGATGCCAACCAGTTCCATCCCGAGCGACTCACGCTGACGTATTCCGACGCGATGATCGTGCCAGCCCTCATGACTGCCCCCCTCTTCTGGATCGGCATTCATCCGGTAATGATTTACAACCTCCTCCTCATGGCCAGCTTCGCGTTGTCCGGAGTCTCGATGTTTCTGCTCGCGCGGGCATTGACCGGGCGCGTCGACGCGGGGTTGATCGCTGCCACGCTGTTCGCGTTGTACCCCTACCGATTCGAACACTACAGCCACCTCGAGCTGCTGATGACGATGTGGATGCCGCTCGCCCTCTGGGGGCTGCATCGCACGCTGGCGAGCGGTCGGGTTCGAGATGGTCTGTGGACCGGAGTGGCGTTCGTGCTTCAGACCCTGTCGTCGCTCTATTACGGCTGCTTTCTCGCTGTGTACATGACCGTCGTCGGCGGCGCGCTCTGGCTGGGGCGTGGACGCCCGCGACAGCCAATTCGAGCGCTTGCGGCGGGAGCGCTTCTCGCCGCCGTGCTGATTGCCCCGGTGGCGACGCAGTACATCGCGAGTCGGCCGATGATGGGAGCCCGCGAGGCGGGCACGATTCAGTTCTACAGCGCGGTGGGGAGCGACTACCTGCAGCCCAACTACCGCAGCCGGCTCTATCAGCGGTGGTCGGAGGGCGGCATCCCCGAGCGCGAGCTGTTTCCGCGCGTCATGCCCGTCGTGCTCGCGGGAGTCGCCCTGTGGCCGCCTCTGTCGATAGCTCGCATCGCCTACACGCTCGCATTCGTGGTCGCCGTGGACGGGTCGTTCGGCTTCAACGGACCCACGTTCACGTCGCTTCACGCCCTGCTGCCGCCGTTCCAGGGACTGAGGGTCCCGGCGCGCTTCAGCCTGTTCGCGGGACTGTCGTTGACCATTCTCGCGGCGTTCGGCGCGATGCGGGTGTTCGAACGGTGGCCGCGCCGCCGGACCATACTTGCCGCGGCGATGCTGACCCTGGCCGTTGGTGAGGCGCTGCCGGTGTTACCGTTGCAGCCGGTATGGGAAGCGCCTCCGCCGATTTACGACAGCATCGCCGGACGAGAGCCTCCGGCGGTGCTCGCTGAATTCCCTATGCCGCCCAACGTCTACCGATCCGACTTCGACGCACGCTATCTCTATTTCTCCACGTTTCACTGGCAGCATCTCGTGAACGGCAACAGCGGCTTCTTCCCGCCGTCGTACTTCGAACTGCTCGCCAACGAGAACGACTTCCCGAACGAAGCGGCGCTGCAATATCTGCGATCCCGACACGTTGAGTACCTGACCATCCACGGCCGTTTCACGAACCAGGCCCGATACGACGAAACCGTCCTCTGGCTGGACGGGCGATCGGATGTGGAGCTGGTTTCAGCCGCGCCGTGGGAGGGCGCCGAGTCGCGCCTCTACCGGTTGCGCTGAGATCTGCCGCACCTTGACGATCAACCCTCACTCTGAGCTGTGTCCTTTAGAACTTACTTTCTGCAATCCTGCAATCCTGCAATCCTGCAATCTCCCATGCATATCGTCTTCTACATCTCCGGTCACGGGTTCGGGCATGCATCCAGAGACATCGAGGTCATCGACGCCATCGCCGACCAGCGCCAGAGATCCGCCGTCGAGGTGACCGCGCGCACGACCGTTCCGGCCTGGCTCTTCGGCCGGGCGCGGACACGCGTCGACGTTCAACCGCTCGAAAGCGACATCGGCCTCGTCCAGTTCGACAGCCTGCGCTTCGATGAGCGGGAATCGGCGCGCCGCTCCGCAGAGTTTTACGGCACATTCGACCAGAGAATCGCCGATGAGGCCAGGGCGCTGGTCGCGTTGGGCGCAGATCTCGTCGTGGGCGACATTCCGCCGCTGGCCTTTGCGGCGGCCGATCGCGCGGGCGTCAAGTCGGTGGCCTTCGCCAACTTCACGTGGGACTGGATCTACGGCATCTACCCGGCATTCGGTCAGCTCGCTCCGGATGTCATCCCGACCATCCGGCGCGCCTATGCGAAGGCGACGAAGGCCCTGCGCCTTCCCTTCCATGGTGGATTCGAACCCATGGCCGACGTCACGGTCGACATCCCTCTGGTCGCGAGGCGATCGCACCGCGACCCGGCCGATACACGGCGGCTTCTCGGTGTCGACGCCGGCCGCCCTCTCGTGCTCGCGTGTTTCAGCGCGTACGGCCCGCCCATCGGCTACGACGGCGTGCGCGCCGGCAACGACTTCACGCTTCTGACCGTCGAGCACCTTCCGCCTCACGATCTCCTGTACGAGGATTTGGTGGCGGCGGCCGACGTGGTCGTGAGCAAGCCAGGCTACGGCATCGTATCGGAATGTATTGCCAACGACACAGCTCTCCTGTACACGTCGCGCGGCCGTTTCGTCGAGTACGACGTGCTGGTCGCAGAGATGCCACGCGTGCTGCGCTGCCGGGAAATCTCGCAGGAGGATCTGTTTGCCGGCCGCTGGGCCAACGCGATCGCGCAGCTGCTCGCACAGCCGGCGCCGCACGAGCGCCCGCGGCTGGATGGCGCGTCCGTGGCGGCCGCCGCAATACTCAACAGCTGAGTGCCGGTCATCGCGAACTGCAGTGCTATACTGCGCGCGTTGTCGGCTCGTCGTCCCGCCTCCGCTTCAGCCCAACAACCTTTGCCGCGCCTCGCGCGAGCGGCCGACATTCTCGCCGCCATTCTCTTCGTCCTCGGGACGATCGCCGTGTTCACTCCGGGCCTCGAGTTTAATCTCGGCGTGGCGCGCCTCTCGATACGCTCGGCCTGGCGCCCCTACCTCTGGGCTCTGGTCATCGTCGCACTCCGTAACTGGTTCGTACCGGAGCCGCCGAGTCTCAATTGGCTCGCGAGGCGCGCGGGCGATCCGCTGCCATTCGACGAGCGTCGCCTGTTTGGCGAGGCGCTGACGTGGCCGCAACGTGTCGGTCGGCTTGCGCTCCTCGTCCTCGTATTCTCCGGGATCGCCATCGCGTTGACGTGGCCGCAGATCCGTCATCTCGATTCGGTCCCCGATCTGGGCGATCCGCTCTTCTCAATCTGGCGTATCGCGTGGGTCAGCCATCAGATCGTCCGCGATCCGGTGCATTTGTTCGACGGCAACATGTTCCATCCCGAACGGCTGACGCTCACGTACTCCGACTCGGTCATCGTTCCGGCTCTGATGAGCGCCCCGCTGTTCTGGCTCAACGTGCATCCCGTGTTGATTTACAACCTGCTGCTGCTCTCGGGGTTCGTCCTGTCCGGCGTGACCACGTTCCTGCTCGTGCGCGCGCTCACGGGGCGCATCGACGCCGCCCTGGTGGCCGGCACGATCTTCACCGTCTACCCATACCGATTCGAGCATTACCCGCATCTGGAACTGCAGATGACGATGTGGACGCCGCTGACGTTGTGGGCCCTGCATCGCGCGATGGCCGCGGGGCGACTTCGGGACGGGCTGGCGACGGGCGTGGCGTTCGCGCTTCAGATGCTCTCGTCGTTGTACTACGGGCTGTTCCTGGCTCTCTATCTCCTGCCGATCGGAGGAGCGCTCTGGTTGGCGCGCGGGCGCCCTCGCCGCGCGATCGCGGTGCTCGGGGCGGGCGCCGTCGTCGCAGCTGTGCTCGTCTCTCCGGTCATCTACGCCTACACGGCCAACAAAGCGATGGTGGGCGACCGTGGCGCCCCCACCATCGAGTTTTACAGTGCTGAAGGCCCCGACTACCTCAAGCCGCATTTCCGGAGTCTGGTGTACGGGCGCTGGTCCGAGAACGGCAACCCGGAGCGCCAGCTTTTCCCCCGAGTGATGCCGGTGGCGCTGGCGGCGACGGCGCTGTGGCCTCCGCTCTCGGCCGCCCGCATCGCCTATACGCTGGCGCTCATCACGGCCGTCGACGGCTCCTTCGGATTGAAAGGAGCCTACTACCCGCTGCTGTACCAGTACGTGTCGCCGTACCGCGGCCTTCGCGTTCCGGCGCGGTTCAGCGTCTTCGTCGGTCTCACGCTGGCAGTGCTGGCGGGCCTCGGCGTGGCCCGCATTCTCGAGTCCCGTTCAAGGTCCCGCACGCTACTGACGGCGATCATGCTCGGCCTCATCCTGCTCGAAGCCATGCCACGCATGCCGCTCGAGCGCATCTGGCGCACGCCGCCGCCTGTGTACGCCAGCCTCGCGGACGAGCCTTCGGCGGTGCTGGCGGAATTCCCCATGCCGACGGCACCCCTCGCCTACTTCTTCGACACCCGTTATCTGTACTTTTCAACCTTTCACTGGCATCCCATCGTCAACGGCAACAGCGGCTACTCTCCCAAGTCTTACGAAGAGATGACCGAGCGGCAGCGCGATTTCCCATCCGACTCGGCGGTCGAGTATCTGCGGAGCCGCGGGGTGGACTACGTCACGGTGCACGGCGCCTTTTACGAGCCCCACCGATTCGCCGAGATCGTGGCCAACCTCGACGACCGCGCGGATATGAGGTTCGTCGTGGCCGCGCCCTGGGAAGGCGGCGAGTCTCGCCTCTATCGGTTAATCCGATAAGCCGCACCAAGAACCAGGAAGCGGGAACCAGGAACCAGGAACCAGGAACTAAGAACTAGTGTTTGACGCAGGTAATGAGGGACCAGATCTTGGGAACGTTGACCTTCTCGATCGAGATCGGGTTGAGCTCGGTTTGCGCGAGAAAGGCGGTCAGATCGAGGTCGGATTTGAAACCGATGTGGACGGTGAAGGGTGAGATTTGCCGCTCGACCCAGGCCAGGACCGGCGAGCTGCTTCGGAAATGGTTCAGGAAAATGATGCGCCCGCCTGGACGGCAGACGCGGTGCATCTCACGCGCGACGGCAACGGGATCGGGAACGACGCTGATGAGGTACGGCGCATACACGATATCGAACGCGTTGTCGCCAAACTTCATGTCGGCGGCGTCCATTTCAATCAGCCGCACGTTGCTGATGTCCTTCCGCGCCACGCGATCCCGCGCCTTGTCGAGCATCGACGAGGACAGATCGATGCCGGTGACCATGCAGTCGCGGGGATACAGCCCGGCATTGATGCCCGTGCCGACCCCCACCTCGAGCACACGATCCCCTGGCCCGATGCCCATGCGCTGAATCGCCTGCAGTCGACCTGGGTGCAGAGTCGGCCCGAAGGTGAAGTCGTATACGGACGCGAGGTTCTCGTACACGCGGGCGACGAAGTCGTTCTCAACCGCCGCAACCGACAGAGCACGCGTCGCCGCATCGGAGCCTAGAATCTCTTCGCGGTCTCCGGGGCGGGCGGGTTCAAATAAGGCCATTAGCCGTCTGGGGAATATACCTCACAATCGGCCGATCAGCGAAAATTGTCGATCACGCTGAGCGCCGCCGCATCATTTCCCGACGTGGCTGCAATATGCAGGCCCTGAACCGCTGAACGGACTCTTTGGGCGATCTCTCGAGCGATTTCCACCCCTTCGGACACCGCTTCATGGGGCCGGGCGCGCCGCATACGGTCCAGGATGGCGTCCGGCACAGACGTACCAGGCACCTCGTTCGCCATGAACTCGGCGTGCCGTGCGCTCTCGAGTGGAAGGACCGCGGCCACGACAGGGATGCCAGACGGTTCGATCCGCTTGAGAAACGCCTCGAACATCCCTACGTCGAACACGGGCCATGTGACGACGAACTCGGCCCCGGCCTCGACTTTGTAATCGAAACGGCGCAATTCGTCATCGATGTTCGGCGCCGCCGGATTGACCGACACGCCGATGTGAAAACGGGCCGGTGCCCCGATGGCGCCGCCGCCGACGTCACAGCCGTGGTTGAGCCGGGACACGAGGTTCGTCAACCCAATCGAATCGACATCGAAGACCGCGGTCGCGTCCGGGTAGTCTCCAACCGATCCGGGATCGCCCGTGATGAGCATCACGTTGCGCAGCCCCATGGCGTGCGCTCCCAGCAGGTCGGACTGGATTCCGATCAGGTTGCGATCGCGGCAGGCGTAATGAAGGATCGTTTCGATTCCCGCCTGCTGCTCGATGAGCACGGCCAGCGACAGACCGCTGATGCGCGCGCCGCTTCGATGCCCGTCGGATACGCTGATCGCGTCGACGCCGCGTATCTTGAGCGCCCGGGCGCGCGCGATCGAGGCCTCGAATTCGACGCCGCGCGGCGCGACGACCTCGACGGTGACGACGAAGCGACCGTGCGCCAGCGAGTGTGCGAATCGCGACTTTTCTTCGCGCGCGACGGGCTGATGGTCGATTGGGGTTGCCACGGCGGCGGGCTCGTGACGGCGGGGTCCCGGATCCGTCTGCTCGGCGCCGTTCGGGACGGCGACGCGGGTCGGAGAGCGGACGGCGGCTTTCATCTGCCGGATGTGCTCCGGGGTGGTACCGCAGCAGCCGCCGACAATCCGGACGTCATGGAGAACGAAGCGCCGGGCGTACGAGGCCATGTATTCCGGTGAACACAGATAGAGGTTGCGGCCTTCGACGTCGCGGGGACGTCCTGCGTTGGGTTGGGCCGACAGTTTCAGCTGCGTGGCCGCGGCCATGCGCTCGATGGTTTCGAGCATCGGGGCCGGACCGACTGCACAGTTGACGCCGATGACCGTTGCACCGCGCCGCTCGAGGTCGGGCGCGAACTGCTCGGGTGGCGTACCGTCCAGCGTATTGCCGTCCTCTTCGGTCGTCATCTGGGCCACGATGGGGAGATCCGAGATACGGCGGACCGCATCGATCGCGGCCCCGATTTCGTTCAGATCGCGGAACGTCTCCAGAATGAACAGATCCACGCCCCCTTCGGCGAGCGCCTTCGCCTGTTCCTCGAAACAGTCGCGCGCTTCGTCGATCCCCGTCTTGCCCCACGGTTCGATGCGCACGCCGAGCGGACCGATCGAACCGGCCACGTACGCCCGGTCCCGCGCGGCCTTTCTGGCAATCCGCGCACCCTCGAGGTTGATGGCGTGCAGCTTGTCGGCAAGACCGAACGACGCGAGCTTGATGCGGTTCGCACCGAACGTGTTCGTTTCGATGACATCGGCGCCGGCTCGAACGTACTCCTCGTGGACCTGTCCCACGAGCTCGGGCGCGCTGAGGTTCAGGGCATCGAAGCTCTTGTTGATGAAAACGCCCTTGGCGTACAGCATCGTTCCCATCGCGCCGTCGCAGACGAGAACTCTACTGTCTAGGGCTTCGATGAAAGACTGCATCGGGTAATCGGGTAATTGATTGGCCGATTGGCTACAGGGGGAGATCAATCCTTCAATCAATTACCAGATTACCAGATTACCCAATTACTCGATTCGATTGACCGTGGGGTCAGGTGTCGAGCCGTTCGCACTTGAACGTATCCGCGTCGACGAGCAGATAGGACTTCGTCACGAGGTCGAGGCCGATAGACCTGACGCCCTGGCGGATGGAATCGGTGAATTCGTGATGATGACCGAAGAGGTGGAGCCGCGGCCGCATGGATGCGAGAACATCGTTCAACGCCGTCTTGCCGGCGTCGATGCGGCGGCCCGCGGGATAAAAAGGACGGGGCGCCTCGTGCGTGAGGAACAGCTCGATGTTTCTGAGCGCCTTGCACATGAGCACTTCGTCGCGGACGAAATGCCGTCGCTTGTCGTCGCGGCTCTTGCCAAGCTTGAGCGCCATGCCGGCGGTCTTCCGACCGCGCGAAGGCGGCAGCTGCGAGGCCGGTGTGTGGTACCAGCTCGGCGCAAACGTCCCCCCGAGGGCCGCCACACGCCACGGGCCGACTTTGTAAGGCCCGCCGTTGGGCAGGTGGTGGAGCGTGGCCGCAAACGCGTCGCCGCCGTTAGCGGCCGCCGCGATGACGTCGAAATCTTCGTTGTTCCCCTTGATCCAGTACAGGGGCGCCAGCGGCGTGAAGTACTCGCCATCATTGCTGGCCACGTCGCCGACCTGCACCCAGAGGCCGACATCCGGATGCCGCTTCATGATGTCGTGGACCGCGTCGAAGGCGCCGTGGATATCGCCGAGTGCGCCAATCTGCATGTGAACAGAGGCCGGAGGTCAAGAGGCCAGAGGCTAGGAACCGGAGATCCCTGCCCCCTCCCTAACCTCCAGCCTCCAACCTCTAGCCTCCAGCCGTTAGTCGGAAATGGGTGAAGTCGTCGCCGGCACGAGCAAATCCTCTTTGTCCCAGACGAAATCGTCCTTGCTGTACACGGCAAGCTCGTAGTCCTTGCCCATGAAGATGGCGCCGACCGGACACGCTTCTTCGCAGTACCCGCAGAAGATGCATCGCATCTTGTGGATCTGATAGACCGACGCGTACCGCGGGCCGGCCTGCACGGTGCCGTCGTTTTCAGCCGCTTCGAGGTAGATGGCATCGGCCGGGCAGGCCACCGAACAGAGGCCGCAGGCGACGCACTTCTCCAGACCGTTCTCGTCCCGCATCAGCACCTGCTTGCCGCGGTACTTCGGGAACATCGGGAACTTCTGGTCCGGATAGTTCACCGTGATCGGCTTCTTGAACAGATGCTTGAGCGTCGTGGCAAACCCGATAAGAAGCGGACGAATCACCATTGCTCTCAGTTTACCCGCCCGATAAGATCAATGTAAATCATGCCCGGTACGCATCTCCTGTCGATCGAGCAGGTCCTCCTGACCACGCTCGTCGTCAAGCTGGCCGTGATGGCGGCGCTGGCCACGATGCTGGCCAGGTACCGCCGCTTCCGCCATATCCTGATTTTTGAGCGGCGCGACTGGCCGGACCGCCTGATCTTCGTGCTGTTCTTCGGCGTGCCGCTGGCGGCGGGCGTCATCGCGCGGCTGCTCCTCAACTACAACGCCGCGGATCTCACGCTGGAAGGCGCGTTCGTCGCGGGCCTCGTGGCCGGTCCGTACGCCGGCGCGACCGTCGGCGCCATCATTGGCCTGCCGCCGCTGGCCAACGGTGAAGTGATCGCGCTGCCGTTCGCCGTGGGCTGCGGCTTCGCGGGCGGGGGGCTGCGCGAGCTCTGCCCGAAGGAAGCCATCTGGCATTTCTCGCCTTTTGTCGTCACCAGCCTGCCGCGCCGCGTCTGGACGATGCTGCGAAGTCTTCAGGTGGACTGGCAGGTCATGCTGCTGCTCGCTCCGATCGGGCTCGAGTTGATCCGGCAGGGGCTTGGCGCCCGCTGGAGCGAGAATCATCGCCTGTTCTACATCTCCCCCACCGGCTCGATCGGTATGATGATGGTCATTCTGCTGGCCACGGTGCTCTCGGTCGCCACCCCAATCAAGATCTGGAACAACGCCCGGATCGAGCATCGGCTCCAGGAGCAGGAGACGCTGCTGCTGGCGGCCAAGGTTGAGGCCCTGTCGAACCAGATCAACCCCCACTTCCTCTTCAACACGCTGGCGTCGATCTCCTCGCTGATTCGCACGCAGCCCGACACCGCGCGCATGCTGATCATCAAGCTGTCCGGGCTTCTGCGGCGGCTGATGCGCAGCACCGATCACTTCGTGACGCTCCGCGAAGAGCTCGAATCCATCGACGAGTACCTCGACATCGAAGTGGTGCGCTTCGGTCCCCAGCTTCGAGTGGTCAAACGCATCGGGCCGGACACGCTGGATGTCATCGTGCCAAGCATGATCCTCCAGCCCCTCGTCGAGAACTCGATCAAGCACGGGCTCGAGCGTAAAATTGGGGAGGGGCGCATCACCATCAGCACCCGCCTTCGGGAGCGCTATATCGTCATCGAGGTTCACGATGACGGGCTGGGCATGACCGAGGAGCGGCTGCAGCAGGCCTTCGGCGAGGGGATCGGCTTGAGCAACGTCAACGAGCGCCTTCGGGTGATTTACGGCGCCGGCTGTCAGGTCAAGCTCAAGAGCATTCCCGGAGAGGGTACCTGGGCAAGCGTGGAAATACCCGAGATAGCCGTACCCGACCGTGGTCCGCAGCCGGGCAGTCGGGCAGGAGACCCGGTTCGCGTGACGGCGTAAGATGGAGCTGCGGGCCGTGGTGGTCGACGACGAGCAGCTGGCCCGGGATGAGCTGGGGTATCTGTTGGGGCAGCTCGGGAGCGTCGAAGTCATCGCACAGGCAGGCAATGGGGTCGACGCGCTGTCGACCATCGATCGGCTGCAACCCGATCTGGTCTTCCTCGACGTGCAGATGCCCGGCCTGACGGGGTTCGAGGTGGCGAGACGTCTGCTCGAGTCGCGGAGCGGCTCCCACATCGTGTTCGTGACCGCCTTCGATCAGCATGCGATCGAAGCGTTCGAGGTCAACGCCGTCGATTACCTGCTCAAGCCGGTCGATCAGGCGCGGTTGGAAGTGGCGGTGCAGCGAGCGCGACGGCGTATCGAAGCGGATCGGATCGATCGGGCGGTCGAAGGCAATGCGCCTTCGGAGCGCGAGGCGCTCGGCGCCGGGGCGTTGAACGCTCAGCTGGAGAAGATCGTCGAGCTCATGGCCGAGCGTCAAGGACGCCGCGAGCGTCTGGCGATCAAGGTTGGTGAGCGATTCTTGCTGGTGCAGGCCGATGAGATCATTTATGCCTCGCTGGCCGACGAGACGATTGCCGTGGCGACGATGCAGCATGTGGGAACATCGAACTATCGAACCCTGGACGAGCTGCACGCCCGGCTCGATCCGAACGTTTTCTGGCGGGTGCATCGTTCGTATCTGGTGAACATCAACAAGATTAAGGAGATCGTGCCTTGGTTCAGCCGGAACTACATCCTCCGGATGAAGGACGAGAAGTCAACGGAGATTCCAGTCAGCCGGACGCAGACGCGCAAGCTCAGGGACTACCTGAAGCTGTAGTCGCCCCCCCGGACGAACCGCTGCAGGCCAGCTTCGACGAGTTCGTCGCGGCCACGCCCGGCGAGCCGTTCGCAGGGCCGGTCGCAGCGGGCGCGCCCGAACCGATGGCGCAGGAAGCCTCGCTGGCGTTCGACGCCCCAGCCTCGCGCGCTGGCATCCGCTTCGCCCAGGTGAAGGAAGAAATCACGGCGTGGGTCAAGACGCTCGTGTCGGCGGCGGTGTACGCAGTGCTGATCGTGACGTTCGGCTTCCAGGTGGCGCGCGTCGAAGGCCAGAGCATGGCGCCGACGCTGGAGGATCAGGATCGGCTGATCGTCAACAAGCTGGCGTATCGCATCGGCGAGCCGCGACGGGGCGATATCGTGATGCTGTACTACCCGCTCAATCCCGAGAAGTCGTTCGTCAAGCGCGTCATCGCCGAAGAGGGTGACACGGTCCGCATCGTCGACGGGCGTGTCTACGTGAACGACGTCCCGCTTCAGGACGACTACGTCCCGGAAGAGTTCCGCAGCCATGACGACTGGGGGCCGCAGGTCATCCCCGAGGGCTACGACTTCGTCATGGGCGACCACCGCAACAACAGCTCGGACAGCCGGCACTGGGGGATGGTGCCGAAGAAATACATCATCGGCAAAGTCCAGGTGCGCTGGTGGCCGGTGCCGACGGCCAGAGTGTTCTAGGGACAAGGAGTAGAGGCTAGAGGCTGGAGGTTAGGGACTTATCCTTATCTGGAACACCTTCGGCCAGAGCTTGCCGGTGACAAAGAGCCGATCGTTCTGCTCGTCGTAGGCGATCCCGTTGAGGACGTCGACCGACCGCCGTTCAGACGCCGACAACAGGCCGCGGAGATCGATGTAGCCAAGAACTCGGCCCGTACCTGGCGCCACGCGGGCCACGATGTCGGTGGTCCACAGGTTTGCCAGGATCTCCCCGTTCACGTACTCGAGCTCGTTGAGGTGCCGAAGCGGCTGCCCGACCGCGGTGACTTTGATGCGCCGCAGCTCACCGAAGGTCTCGGCATCGAGGACCCTGAGCTCGTCGGTGCCATCGCTCATGATCAGGTTCGTGCCGTCGTGGGTCAGGCCCCATCCCTCGCCTTTGTAGCTGTACGTCCGGCGCGGTGCGAACGTGTCCTTGTCGTAGGCGAAGGCCACGTTCGATTGCCAGGTGAGCTGGATGAGGCTGCTCTTCCAAATCACGATCCCTTCGCCGAAATGCGCTTTGTCGAGGTCGCGCTTCTGGACGACTTCGCCAGTCTCGAGCTTGACCTTGCGGATGGACGAGCGTCCGTTCAAGCCGGTGCCCTCGTAGAGAAACCCGTCCACGTACTGAAGCCCCTGCGTGAAGGCTTGCGGATCGTGGGGATAGGTTTTCACGACCTGATAGCCGTACATGGGGAGGGAGGACTGAGACAGCAGAATTGCAGGATTGCAGAATTGCAGAATTGCAGGAAGGAAGGTTGAAAGGAGGAAGGACGAAAGGAGGAAGGTCGAAAGGATGCCTCTGCGCAAGCTTTCGTTCGATCCTTCCTTCGATCCTTCCTTCGATCCTTTCTGCAATCCTGCAATCCTGCAATCCTGCAATCTGGTCATGGTCTCCGGTAAGTGCCTGACCTTCCACCCCGCTTGAGCACGAGACGGACCTCGCCAATCACCATCGCCTTGTCCACCGCCTTCACCATATCGTAGATCGTGAGTGCCGCGACGGCCACCGCCGTCAGCGCCTCCATTTCCACGCCGGTCTGCGCGCGCGTACGCACTAGAGATTCGATGCTGTAGCCTCGCGGGGTCGGTGTCAGCTCCACGTGCACGTGGGTCAGCGGCAGCGGATGACAGAGCGGGATGAGCGAGGCGGTCTGTTTGGCCGCCATGATGCCGGCCAGGCGCGCCGCCTGCAGCGGATCGCCCTTGCGGATGGCCCCCTGCCGGATGAGTCGGCGCGCCTCCCGCGACATCGCGATCGAGCCGCGCGCGATGGCCTCGCGGTCGGTGACGGGCTTGTCGCCGACATCGACCATTCTGGCTCGTCCACGCGCATCGACATGCGACAAGGTGCGTGTTCGACCTGCTGCCCGTCTGCGACGAGTGGTGTGCCTACTCTTCGTCACCGGTCTCCCCCTGCGCCAGGAAGAACGAGAGGCTCTCGAGCGAGACGGTCAGATCCACGCTCTTCAACTTGACGCCCGGTGGCACCTCGAGCGTCCCCGGCGAGAAGTTCAGGATCGCCTTGATGCCGGCGGCCACGACGAGGTTGAGCACGGTCTGGGCGACGGACGCGGGAACGGCGATGACCGCGATGCGGATGCCGTCGCGCCGCGAGATCTTGCGGAGATCGTCGAGGTCGTAGATCGGAACGCCGCCGCGTGACTGCTGTCCCACCTTCTCGCTCTTCGTGTCGAAGAGCGCGGCGATCTCGAATCCTTCCTGGCGGAACCCCGGATAGTCGGCGAGCGCCATCCCGAGGTTGCCGGCGCCCATGATGGCGACATGCAGCTTCTGATCGAGTCCGAGAATCTGACGGAGATGCCGCTTGAGGTCCCGGACGTAGTAGCCGACCCCGCGAACGCCGAATTCACCGAAATACGCCAGGTCTTTGCGGATCTGGGCGGCATTGAGATGGAACTGCTCGGCGAGCGCCTGCGAGGAAATCGTCCGCACGCCGGCGCCGTCCAGCACGTTGAGGCAGCGGAGGTAAACGGAGAGACGATTCGTCGTGAGCTCTGAGATTTGGTCGAGACTCTGGCGGGTTTTCGCAGCCTTGTTCGCAGTTTTCACAAGCCACCGCGATTGTAGCAAATGCTAACATCGTACGCATGGGTCCAGCGCCTCGCGCGCGGCGGCTGCTCGGAAAGCACGGTGTGCTGGGATGGGCGTCGCTCCTGGTGCTCGGTTTTTGCGTGTCTGGCGATGCGCAGACGCCCGTGCGCCGCGCCACGAACATCGCGGCCATCCTGGCGTACCCCAACTTCTACCACCTGCGATCGATCCTCGTGGTCGGCACCGTGGCGCAGCAGCCGAACGGCGACATCCGCGTCTCGGACAGTGTCGGATCGCTCAGGGTCATTCCCGACGGCAGTGCGCCCGACGGTCTCAACGAGGTTCGCGGGCAGTTCTGGGATATCGGCCGCATGAAATCCGACGATCCGCGGTTGGCGGGTATGGATCTCCCCGCGACATTTCGCATCGATCCCGACGGAGCCTGGCCCCGCCCTGGCGAAGTCACGGCCATCATGGCTGCGAACATCGCCCCCGCTGCGCCAGCGCCGGCGGCCATCGAGTCGTCCAGCAATCCGGGCTTTCCCCTGGTGTCGCTGCGGTCCCTCGTCCTCGACGCCTCGCGGTATCTCGATCAGAAGGTCACGCTCACCGGGCAGTATTACGGTCGGAACTTGTCGGGCGATCTCCCCGAATCTCCCGCGCAGAGCCGCTTCGATTTCGTGCTCCGGGTGGCTGACGCTTCGATCTGGGTGACCAACCTGCGACCCCGTGGCAAAGATTCGAAAGGCCGGGAATTCGACCTGGGGCTCGACGCGCGGCTCGACACCGGAAAATGGCTGCGTGTCTCCGGTACCGTTCGGCAAGGTCGTGGGCTGCTGTGGATCGAAGGCGAAGCCAACACGCTCGCGATGACAGAGGCGCCGACCCAGCCGGTTGCGGAAGCGGCGACCGAGGAGCCCTCAATCCGCGTCCCGGCCGCGCCGGCGGCCGAAGTGGTCTTCAGCGCGCCCACCGAGGACGAGATAGACGTCTCGCTCGCGACGAACGTCCGGATTCAGTTCTCGCGCGACGTCGACCCTGCCACATTCAAGGGCCGCATCCGGGTCGGGTATGCCGGGTCACCCGATGGCTCGCTGATTGCCGAGACCTTCCCGGCGGATAAGTTCAAAACGGCATATCGCGCGGCGAACCGGGTGCTCGAGCTCAATTTCACCGACCCGCTCACGCAGTTCCGCACCGTCAAAGTGGAACTTCTCGAAGGAATCCTCGGTACCGACAAGCAGGAAGTGAGGCCCTGGACCCTCACGTTCCTCCTCGGCGGGCCGTGAGTCACCCAGGATTGGGACCCGCGCAGGAGCGATCTCCTCGCTGCCACCCGCCCTGTATCTAACCGTTCGGCCCCAACAGGACTCCAATCGCGTGTCGAACGCGATCAATCAGCGCGTCGCGATCGTCCAGCGTCAACTCGGCTGTTTCGATCGGCTGCCCCACCCGGATGCTGACGTCGGCGGGGCGGATAATCCAGCTGCCCTTCCGCATGGCTGCGCGTCCCCCCTGGATGGCCACCGGGACGACTGGTGCGCCTGCCTTGATCGCCATGATAAAGCCGCCCTTCTTGAAAGGCAGCATGTCTTCGGTTCTGCTGCGAGTGCCTTCAGGAAAAATGAGAAACGAGTTGCCGGATCGCAGTGACCGCGCCCCCGCTTCGATCGAGCGCATGGCCGATTCCTTCCTCCGGCGGTCGATGGGAATGAAGCCGCCCATTCGAAACGCGCGGGCCAGAACCGGAATCCGGTCGATCTCGTGCTTGTAAAGAATGTGCAGCCTCGGGTGGAGCGCCGTGTAGAGAATCGGTGGATCGACGTTGCTCTGATGGTTGCAGCAGTACACAGCCGCACGGCCGTGAGGCAGGTGCTCGGTACCGGCCAGGTGGTAGCGGATGCCGGTGAGAGCCAACGCCAGACGCACGCCGCCGTGCCCGAAAATGTAGAGGAGATCGACCCACCCGAACAATGTGGCCAGCAGCATGCCAACCAGGCCGGTCACGAAGACGTAGAGGGACACAGCCACGTATGTCGCGGCAGACCGGACGGCGGCAATCAGCAACCACGACATTATTACAAATTGCAGAATTGCAGGATTGCAGGATTGCAGGATTGCAGGATTGCAGAAGGGCAAAGGGCAGATTGCAAGGGCAAAGAGGCAGATTGCCAAGGGCAAAAGGTAGATTGCCAAGGGCAGAGTGCAGATTGCCAAGGGCAGAGTGCAGACTGCGGATTGACGACCGCCGATTGGAAGTCGAGGGGGCTCCCAGATGGCAGACGTTATGTGTCTAGAGACCGCCTCACAAAACCTGGCTCAGTCACGAAGTCACAAGAACGCGAAGGCTTATGAGATGAGTTCTAGCGCGTCCGCGAACCGGGTCGACGGCGCGGGAGGGCGAACGATGGAGGGGTGGACGAACGACGTGAAGATCCGGACAGGAGATGCTCGGAGATAGGCACCGAGGCAGACGAGAACGTGTCTGCCTCGGCGTCAAGCAACTACGACGCGCGCGCGGCACGGCGCGGCGCTGCCGCCGCCGCCGTCACGCGTGGCGTGGCGGTTCGCGATGGGGCCGTGGCCCGTGGCGTCGCCTTCGCCACTTTGGCGCGGGCGGCCGTTCGCGCTTTCGCCGAGAAGCAGCGCTCGAGCGCGCCGTCGACGCGTCCTTCGATCGCCGCCGCCGTTTCCCGCATCACTTCGGAGACTTCCGACACGATCAGGAACTTCGCGCGATCGAGCATGCGCTTCTCGCGGAACGAGAGGCTCTTGGACTTGGCGAGGAACGTGAGGCTCTTCAAGACGTCGGCGACTTCATAAATAGAACCGCTGCGCATCTTGTCCGAGTTGTCCTTGAACCGCCCTTTCCAGTTCTGATGATTGTCGATCTTGCCGTCACCCAGAAGGCCGAACAGTCGATCGACCTCCTCGTCGCTGATGGCGCGGCGGAGGCCGACGCCGTCCACGTTGCTCACCGGCACGAGGACGGTCGTGTCGTTGGCGACGATGCGCAGATGAAAGAAGCCACAGGTGGTGCCGAGAATGGTTTTTTCTTCGATTCGTTCGACGATGCCCAGACCATGATTCGGGTAAATGACCTTGTCGCCGACTTGAAACGTCACGTGTCCCCCTAGGAGCTCAGTATGGAAGGCCGCTACATGCCCGGCAGTCCCTTCAGTATACTCGACGGAGAGGCCCAAATACAACGGAAATGGCCTGAAAATCGCCTTTTTTGACGACTTCTGCGAGACGCCGGATCTCAGCCGCTGGAAGACGGCGAGGTAAGTGACTCAGGGATATCAGGTTGGCTGCCACACCCCCAGGGTGGACGCCGCGGTCGATTCGCACTAGAATCGGCGCCCCATGCGACTCCAGGCTGACCTCCTCGACTCACTGAGCCGGCTGAAGCTGGAGCGATCCCCGGTGGCCATCGGCTTTCTCGACGCGCCACCGGAGGGGCTGCCGCGCATCGACCGGCCCCAGCCTGCCGGGTGCGGGTACTGGAAGCAGGCCTCGGAAGGCCACGCGTTCTACACCTTGCCGGCAGACCACGAAAACTGCGCGGTTGGGGCATTCACCCACGGAGTGACGCTCACACCCGAAAAGACGAAGGAACTCGAATCGCTCATGGGAACGATGATCGAATTGCGCTACCTGCGAAGTGATGAGGTGGCCGGCATTCCGCACCGGACTACGCCCCTCGATGTCGTAGCATACGCGCCGCTCGACGAAGCCGCGTTCGAGCCTGACGCGGTAGTCTTCCGCGGAAATCCACGGCAGATCATGCTGATTCTGGAAGCGGCGAGAGCCGCCGGCGTCTTCGAATCCGGCGTCGCGATGGGCCGCCCTGCCTGCGCGATGATTCCGCACGCCGCATCCTCCGCCTCAGGCGTGGCAAGCGTCGGCTGCATTGGCAATCGGGTCTATACCGGCCTGGGAGACGACGAGCTGTACTTCACCGTACCCGGAAATGCCCTCGCACGCGTCCTCGAACAGCTGGGGACCATACTCACCGCGAACCAGGGGCTCGAAGCGTTTCACCGGGAGCGAGCCGCCGCGCTGAGTGCATAACGGCCGATCCGCCACGACAGCTTTGGCCCTCGGCATAAGTTGGAGCTACACGGTTGTCGGCCCTCTGGTTGACCTCTCACTGACTCGCGGACGACCGTGATGCTCGAAGGTTCATACCGCTTCACGTATCACTCAGGGCACGCTTCGTGATACTTCCCCGGGTCCAGGGGGACTACGAATGAAGGCGCTGATGAAAGCGAAAGCGGTGTTGCACGACGATGGCCAGCTGGAAGTGGAAGTGACACCGTTCGTTTTCGATGAGCGCCAGACGCGTCAGCTCGCGAACGCGATGGCCGAGCTGATTATGGAAATGCTCGGCGAAGAGATGCCCGAGGCCTCCCCGGACCCGTTTACGACCCACTGAGCGAGAGTGAGCTGGGGGCGATGGACCCTCAGCCGGCCAAGTCTTTCTCTCCAAGTTTGCCGCGCTGACCGCTGGGCCATCAACGCGTTGCGTCTTGAGGTGCTCGCGATGGAGCGACTGCGTGGCGGCAAGAAGGCCATCCCAACGAGCAATCCGCGTAAGTTGTTGCTACGATAGAGGCGCCTACCTGACGCCGGAGTGGTGAAACTGGCAGACGCGCGGGACTCAAAATCCCGTGACCTTTACAGGTCGTGAGGGTTCGACCCCCTCCTCCGGCACCACCTAACTGTTCTAACTACTCGCTACTACCTGAATGTCTGCATCCCCATGGGCCCAGTGGTCCCACTGTCCTGGCGGTTGGCAACGTGCTCGTGATCCTGAAGTCCAACCCGGAATCAAAATAATGAGCTGAGCACAACGACCCGTGGGGCATCAACGGTAGCCGAACAACGGCGGGAACACGACAACCACCAGCGCCGCCCATATCGCATACACAGGGAGGTAGGCGATCTGCCATTGCTCCAGCGCAGCAAACAAGCCGCGGCGACGCAAGAAGGACGCATAGAGCCACGCCGTCCACGTCAGGTTGACCAGCAGAATGAGATTCTCGCCAAGAGCGGCCACTCGGTTTGGCGTGAAGCCAAACTCGGAAATGCGCTGTGCGATCGCCGTCAGCGCCACCACGTCTACCACGAGCGCGCTGACCACGAGCAGGAGTTGCAGGCCGTCGAAGAAGTCGGGCGGTGCCTGCGGGTCGCGCGCGGAGGCGGCGTAGAGCACCAGCCCCACGACGACGGCCAGCAGCAGATCGAAGCCGATCAGGATCTCCCGCTTCACGTTGATCGGGTTGCCTGTCCACGCCATCGTCGCCAGAAACCCAAGGAGCAGAATCGTGAACAGCGGCGTGAACAGCCTGGTCAGCACCGGTGCCATGTTCTCGATGACGCTCTGCTTCGCTTCCACCAGCCAGGAGCCGATGATGACGGCCCCTGCCGCCCCACACGGGATCAGCCAGCCCCCGATGAACCACCCGGGATTCATGTCGATGGCGGAGAACAACATGGCCGTAAAGCCGGTGACGACCCCCCCGCCGAGCGCGATGAGCACGTAGTAGATGGCCAGCTCGCCCGAGAACCGCACGAAGTCCATACGCCGGCCGGAGGAGAACCAGCGACCTCCGACGTACGCCACACCGATGGCCATCAGCCACAACGCGATGGGCAGATGCAAAACGGTCAGCACCTGAGTGTCGCTGCCCTCCGGGAAGTTGTCGAGCCGTTCCGGATTGTTGAAGGGGAAGACGTTGGCGAACACGACTGCGGCCGCGAAGGGCAGCGCGAGCCAGAGGCCGCTCACAGCATTCAACCCGCGCTTCCACATGAAGTAGATCGTGAGCAGCGGGAAGACGAACAGGCTGGCGTTGCGGAAGTAGAACGAAGGCACTTCCTCGTCAGGGCTGAGCGGAACACCGAACAGCGCTGGCAGCTTGACGGCTAATCCCGCGGCGACGGCAAGGCTCAGGACGACAAGGAGCTCGGTGCGTGAGCTGTTTGCCGGCGCGTCAGTATCGGGCGCCACGACCAATTGCTTCCACAGCCGCTCGGAATGCGCGCGTGCGAACTCGCGTGAAGCGCATGG
>Ga0247825_10000075_pt1 | contig 53023 bp, 46 predicted proteins | sample 13C_Vanillin_Day_FD_194413 | JGI IMG/M metagenome (GOLD analysis project Ga0247825, IMG submission 194413) | Soil microbial communities from agricultural site in Penn Yan, New York, United States - 13C_Vanillin_Day48 | ecosystem: Environmental > Terrestrial > Soil > Agricultural land | place...
TGAGGGAAGCCACCACGATCGCAAAGAGCATCACGTCGAACGCGTCCAGCATCCAGCCCAGTGACGCGGCCATGAATGCTCTGCGCGCCCGACGATCGGCGGCGTGCCACCAGTCAAGCCACACGGCGAGGCTCCCTGACTGGCCTCACGGCCACACCAGCCGTCTCGAGCGCGTGACGGACCGCGGCCGCCAGGCGACCGGCGTCTGGCGTGTCGCTGTGAATGCACATCGTATCGAGCTCGAGCGGCACAACCGAACCGTCGAGGCCGAACACGACGCGTTCGGTCACCATCCGAACGGCACGGCTCACGACGATGGCGAGGTCATGGATGACCGAGCCTGCCTTCTGACGTGAAACAAGCTGACCGGTCGACTCGTAGGCGCGATCGGCGAACCCTTCGACGGCGACGCGCAGCCCTGCCTCGCGTGCCGCGTCGAACAGGGCCGACCGGGGCGGAGCGAACAGCACCAGGGATCGGTCGAAGGCCGCGACAGCCCGGGCCACAGCGTCAGCGAGCGGTCGATCGCGTGCGGCGCGATTGTACAGTGCGCCGTGCGCCTTGACGTGCGACAGCTCGGCGCCTTCGGCTCGGGCGATGCCCGCGACCGCGGCAATCTGGTAGAGGATGAAGTCTTCGGCTTCCTGTGGCGTGACTCCAAGCTCGCGGCGGCCAAAGCCCGCGAGATCGGGAAACCCGGGATGCGCGCCGATCGCCACACCATGGGCTTTGGCGAGGCGAATGGTCGTGCGGAGCACCGTCGGGTCTCCAGCGTGAAACCCGGCGGCGATGTTGGCCGACGTGATCGACGCCATCAACGAGGCGTCCTGGCCGAACGTATAGGCTCCAAACGACTCGCCGACGTCCGCGTTGAGATCGATGCGCATCAAACGGCGACTGCTGTAGCCGACTGTTTATCACGAAGCCATGAAGAATACGAAGAAGAGGGGGCGCGCGGGGACGCGGCGCGCGCAGAAATGCGGGGCAGCGGACTCTGGCGCGGTACAAACAAAAGGGCACCGCGGAATGCGGTGCCCCTCTGCTCCACCGGTCTGGCTCCCCCAGCAATTCACGGCGCCCTGCCGTAATCAGACCGGCGACCTGTTCGTTGTTTAGGCAATGTGTATGCCTGGCATCGCCGGCCAGACGACTGACGAATCGCCCCGAAAATCGCGGCGGCGCAAACATTTTGACCTTTGATTTCGCGGGGCGCGAGCGACGACTTTGTCGTGACGGTTACAGATTCGTCAGCAGATGATGAATGGTGACCGCCGGAGGATCACACCGCGGCGCCTTCCGGATACTGAAGAGCGAGGCGGAGCTCTTTGGCAAGGGAGTCGACGGTCGTGCCACTCCGCTTCCAGGCGCCCTCGGTCTCGAACCTGACGTCGCCGATGCGACGCCCCCAGGGGGCAATGGCGCGGCCGATGGCGCGAAAATCCGACCGATCGGCATGATCCTGGTCGAGCCGCCTGATGACGTCAGGAGCCACGCGAACGAACGCCCGCAGAGCGGAAGCGCTCTTGATACTGTACTTGCGGCCGTTCCAGGCGCCGCCAAAGACGAGCGCGATCTGCTTGAAGTAGTTCACGAAGAATTTCCGGGCTTCTTCGTGCATGTCCCCGGACCGGCGGCCGCTGAACACGTCGGCGGCGAAAATCTTCTTGAGCTCTTGTGCAAGCGGCGCCTGCGCCACGCGTCCGCGACCCACACCGAGCAGCTTGATCTCGTCGTAGAGGGGCGAGTCCTCGCGATCGTTGAGCGCGCGGACGACATCGTGTGCCGTCGCGAGATTTTCGTCCCTGTAGAGCTGACGGCCGGACAGACTGACGAGGTGCGACGCGTTCAACCGCGTATGCTTGGCGTTGATCGTCACGAACATCTGAACGACATGGTCTTCGGGCAGTCGATCGAAGATGACCGCCGGCACGGAGAAGTCTTCTCCCTGAAAACGGTCGATGTCCGCGTGAAGCGCCAGCAGGCGGTGTTGCCCGTCGATGGCTCGGAGAATTCCTTCGCGCTCCGGCACCTTCAGGATCCCGACCCGCGGATCGTCGTCGGAGGGCTGGAACGTCAGCTTCTCGTCGCACGAAATAATGACGGCGCCTGGAATTGAAGGCAGGTCGCGCGCCTGGCGGCACTGTTCGTAATATTGAACCAACTCGTCAATCTTCCGACGAATGATCTGACGCTGATAAGCCTTCTCGCTCGAGGCAATTCGACGCTCGAGCAGGTCCCAGTTGACTTTCGACACCGGCGCCCCTGGTGCGGTTTTCTGCTTGCCGCCGCGAACGGGCGGCTGGGTGCCCTCGGCGTAGCTCAACACTTCGAACCGCACCAGCTTGTCGATGTCGCCGGCCGTAAGGGAGGCCTGGTAGAACTGCACCCCGAACTGCTGCATTCTTATTGCGGCAACGTTGATCATAGGTTCAGCCCGCGCCCCTGGACCTCTCTCCGATGGCACCCCAAAGAGGCGAATTGTACCGAGCGAGCGCTGAGCATCTCAACGATTTTTTCGCCGATTTCCGGGTACCCGACAAAGCGGCGACTATCAGGAACATCTGTAAATACCTGATTTCAATATATTTATATCTTAGGGCGTTTGCACGCTAGTTTTGGAAGAACAACAGACTATTAACTAGGTCATTCGACCACAATCAGGCGGGGAGCCGTTTGGGGCGCGGGTCGGCGTCGCCCGAGGCGCAGGCTATCTCCGACGCGATTACGGACGACGACGGCTCCGTACATCAGCAGGCTGAAGGCGACGAACGCCACGAGCGTGCCCCAGAGCGGGAGCCGGCGCCGCAGCGGCCATGTCGCGTAGCCATAGACGAGTTCGACGTGCAGCCAGTAGACGAACAGCGAGCTCCGTCCAAGGCGCTCGAGCGGCCGGCACGTCAGATTCGCACGCGCGCCGGCCTCGACGAGAAAATGAAGGACCGCGACACCAATCATCAGGATGCCGACCCGCATCGCAAACCAGGTTGGCGAACTGTTCCAGAAATTCGACTCCACGTAGATGCTCGGTCGAGTCGAGAGCTGCTGCCCCAGTCCAACCAGAAAGGCGCCGACCAGCCCAAACGCCAGCTGGGTGCGATGCTCCGCACGGATGTCATGGCTGGTCCCCAGCACGACCCCGCAGGCCGCGCCGGCCAGGACGAATCCGGACCACGGCAACATCGTGAAGGTGGTGAGATCTCCCGCTGGCCGCAGATACCACTGCACCCACGTCGGCAACACGTCCACGCTCGCCGTCGTGCGCGCGATTGGCGTCATCAAGGCGATGCCCGAGGCGAGCGCCCCATACCAGATCGCCCGGCCGGTCGAACCGGTCGCCAGCATCCAGAGAAGGCCCGCCCCGACAATCGCGAGCCCCATCACGTTGAGGATGTCGACACGAAAGATCGAAACGGGATGGTTGCCGGGGCTGACGACGAAAGCCTGAAGGCGAAAGAGGAACGCGAGGATGAATATCTCGAGCCCGCGTCGGCAGACTGCCGCGGCGACGTCCCGACGCGGCTCTCCAGCCTCGGCTTTTTGGGAGGCGGACAACGCGACGCAGAGGCCGGCTAACCAGAGGAACAGGGGAGCCGCGAATCCGCCGAGAATCAGCAGCCAGCTGAATGCCTGCGAGTGACGGTCGCCGAGCCGTGTCCAAGCGTCGGCCGTATGCCACCCGAGCATGAGGAGCACGGCGAGACCCCGCGCCCAGTCGACGTAACGACGCCGTGCGCGCGGGCCCTCGGGCAGCGACACGCGACGATTCTATCGTGTTCGCTCAGTGGGCGGCAGACGAAGCGGTTGGATATGCCTTCTGGGGAATCGAGACTCTCCTGATCACGAGCCAGGCCAGCGGCGCGATGACCAGCATGTAGGTCAGGACGTGACCAAACAGGCTCTCTGGTCCCCACGCTTCGGTCGCTTCGTGGATCGCGGCGCTGTAGGGCAGAAAGCTCTGTTCCGACATCTCGTGGATGCCGTAGATGAACAGCTGAATCACGAAGACGAAGAGGAAGATGGCGGTCATCTGGAAGAACAGCGTCAAGGAGACCCGATGGCCGTATCGCGACCACAGGACGGCGACCAGCGATGCCCCCACGAGGCCGAGCAGGGCACCGACGACGAGCGAGGGGGCCTGCTGCAGCTGGAACAGCAGCAGCACGGTTTCCATACCCTCCCGACTGATCATCAAGGCCGTGAAGAGAAACACGCCGAGGAAAGCCGCGGCGCCGGCGCGCGCACCCGACGACTGGAGGCGTTGCTCGATGTCGCCTTTCAGGTGGCGCCCCGCGCGCCACATGTGCACGGTCAGCCACAGCACCGAGGCCGCGGCGATGATGGCGAGCGGTCCTTCGAGCCACTCCTGATTCGACGCGTTGTAGAGTAGATAGCCGCCGGCGGCGCTGACGGCGAGGGCCGCGCCAATGCCCCAGTGAACCGCGCGGATGAGCTCGGTCCGGCCCGACCGCCGCAGGAAGGCCAGGCTGATGGCCACGATCAGAAACGCCTCGATGCCTTCGCGGAGCGTGATGACGAACGCCTGCATCATGGGGAGGAGCCTTCGAAATTGAGACTCAGTCTCAGAATGTGCATCGAGTGTATGCCGGCGGCGGGCCGCGAGTCAAGCGTCCCGGTTCGCCGCGATCCCGCCCGGCGTGCCGCCGCATTCCGCTCCGTTCGCCGCGGCGCCTTGAGGTAAGCTCGAACCATGTCCTTGCCGGTTCACGGCCCGCATCTGTCGCTCGCGCTGGCGTTCGCCTGCTTCGCGTCGGTCGCGCTCCTGGGCCAGGGGCCGACGTTTCGATCCGGGACGGAGGTGGTGTCGCTGTTCGTCACCGTCTCGGACCCGGACGGACGGCTCGTTCCCGACCTTGAGGAGGCCGACTTCGAAGTCCTCGACAACGGGAAGCCCCAGACGATCGTCAACTTCGAAAACGTCATTCAGCCCATCACCGTCGTCGTCATGCTCGATACGAGCGGCAGCATGACCGGGTCGATTTCGCTGCTGAAGGACGCCGCGGAGCAATTCTTCCTGAGGCTGCTGCCCGACGACAAGGCGCGGGTCGGCGCCTTCAACGACAAAGTCGAGATCTCGGCACACTTCATCAACAACCGCGATCAGCTCATCGGGGAAACGCGGCAGCTCGATTTCGGCAACGGCACACGATTGTGGGATGCCGTGCTCCTCAGCATCGATGAGCTGAAGGGGATCGAAGGGCGTCGCGTAGTGCTCGTGTTCACCGACGGCGACGACACGAACAGTCGCGCGAAATTCGGCACCGTCATCGATCGGGCGCGCGCCGATGACGCGATGGTGTACGCCATCGGCCTCGAAAGCAATTACTTCAACGGCGAGCGCATGGTGCGCAGCGCGCCAGACAGCGGACTGCGAAAGATCGCCGATGAAACCGGCGGCGGCTATTTCGAGCTGAAGAAGACGGCCGAGCTGGCCCCCACCTTCACGCGCGTTGCGCAGGAGCTGCATGCGCAGTACGTGATGGGCTTCACACCGACGGTGCTCGACGGGAAGGTGCATCAGCTGTCGGTCCGCGTGAAACAGCGAGGCATGACCGCACGCTCGCGCCGCAGTTACGTGGCCGCCCCGGCCGGAAGACCGTAACCGCGTGGCCCTCTCCGAGCAGGAGTTTCGACTGAGGAGCGACGAGGCGCTGGAACAGGCCCGGCGCGATCTGATGGACCTGGCCGACGAGGCCGGGTTCGAGGTCGAGCTGCAGAACGGTGTGCTCAATCTGGTCTTCGAGGAGCCGCGCGAGACGAAGTTCGTGGTGTCGCCGAACACGCCGGTCCGGCAGGTCTGGGTGTCCGCAATGGGCAAGAGCTACAAGCTCCCCTGGTCACCAGAGCTGGGGGTATTCGCGATCGACCGCGAGCCGCTCGGCGTCCTGCTCGGACGTCTGGCGCGCACCTTTCTCGATCAGCCCGCCTGACACCGAACGCTACAGCCGAAATCCTTCCTTCAGCGGATCGCTCTCATCCATGAAGAACGCGTGCTCGCCCGTGATCCAGGCACTACCTTCGATTTCGGGCACGATCGCCGAGTAGTCACCCACCGTCGTACGCCCGACGATCCGGCCTGTGAAGCGCGTGCCGATGATTCCCTCGTGTGTAAACGATGTGTCGGCAGTCATCAACCCCATGGCATCCACGATCGCCATCACGGCGGCCGTGCTGGTGCCGCCCGGCGACCGGTCAGCCTGGGCGGACGCGGAAATGGTGACGTTCCTCAAGGCCGACTGCTCGTCGTGGGGCGGCGCGGTGAATATGGTCCCCTCAATCCCCCGCAGCATCGGCTCGAGAGGATGACTCACGTGGTGTGCCGTCTCGATCGCCCGCGCGATCTCCACGCCGGCTCTGCGCAGCTGCGGCAGGTGCAGCCCATCGATCGGGAGCCCCATCATCTCGCTGTCGACGACCGCGTAGAATGCGCCACCGAACGCGACGTCGGCGCGGATGCTCTTCTGGCCGACCGAGACGGGCAGGCCAGCGTGCACAACAAACGACGGCACGTTCACAAACGCAAGGCGTCCGACTCTTCCCCGTCCCTCCCTTCCCTCTTCTGACACTATCGTGGCCCGCGCGCGAATTGTTCCGGCCGGCGTATCGACGTTCACCTCCCTACCGTCGCCGCCCGGCATGATCAACCCGCGCTCGAGCGCTATGGTCAGAGCCGCGATGACGGTGTGGCCCGACATCGTCGCGTAGCCATGGCTGTTCATGAAGAGCAAACCGGCGTGGGATCCCGGAGATACGGGCTCGGTGAAAAGCGCCCCGCACAAGTCGGTGTAGCCGCGTGGCTCGAGCATGAGCGCGCGACGCCAGTGATCGGTATGGCTGACCAGCCAATCCCGTTTCTCGAGCATCGTCCGACCGGGTGGACTCGGGAAGCCGTCGACAATCAGCCGGACCGAGCCGCCCGCGGCATGCGCGTCGATGGTGCGAATGACCTGGCGGGAAGGGCGGGAGGTGCCGCCTCGAAGTGCCGTTCGGTTATCTGAGTTGTAACGCAGCGAGCTCTTTTTCCTGCTCACCCATCCACGCATCGAACTCAGCCTGGCTCTGAACGGTGACGAACCCGCGCATCCGATAGTGGCCCAGGCCGCACAACTGCGAACAGGCAATCTCGTAATTTCCGGCGCGGGTGGGGATGAACCAGACCGGGATCTCCACACCGGGAATCGCATCCTGCTTGACGCGCATTTCGTAGAGGCCAAAGCTGTGGACTACATCTTTGCTCGAGAGATGCACGAGAACGGGCCGGTCGATCGGCAGGTTCAGCTGGTTGATCGTCGCGATGTCGTCTTTCGCGTTCGGATCGCCGCGATCGAGCCCCAGTGGGTTCTCCGCCGTCACCAGCTTCGCATCGGCTCGCCCGAACATCCCGTCGCGGCCTGGATAGTGGACGTTCCACGCGAACTGTTCCGCAACGACGCGAACGATGACGGCTCCGCTGCCACTCGGGAGCTCCCGCACACGCGTAGCCCACGCAGGAATGGCGTATCCCACGAGCAGCACGATTTCGACTATCGCGACCAGGATTTCGGTGCCCTTCGCGACCTTGCCTTTCGCACCCGAATAGCTCGCCTGGGGATTGGCGCCTTTGCGGAACCGAACGAGGACGAACAGATAGAAAACGCCCCAGCCCACGAACATGATCAGCATCAGCCAGTGCACGAGCACCGTCATGTGATCGAGCTCGGCGGCGTGCGCCGACGCCTGCACGGGAAGCCCCAGCCACTCGAGCATCAAACGCTCCCTTTCTCGTTGAGGACATATGGCGTCGTCGCAGGGCGGTCGTCGCTTGCCCCGCCTCGAACCGCCTCGCCGGCATCCAAGGCGCTGGCTCGACGCTTCAAGTACAAGATGAAGCTGGCGAACGCTGCCAGCACCGAACCGGTCACGCCAAGCATGAAAAAAATCGCCATGTTGGTGGCGACTGCCAGTGGCGAATCGCTCTGGCCGAAGCACACCGGGCAGGCCAACGCGATCTGCGGCGCGCCGACCAGCACCAGGGTGATGACTGATACGCGCATCGGTTAGAGTCCCCTCGTCTTCCGCTGAAAAGCGCTGGCGTAGACAGCAAGCGCCGCGGCGCTCGCAAGCGACGCCGCTCCGGCCAACAGATATCCGCCGCTCTGTCCGGACCGATACTGTCCGAGCGCCCAGGCCGCGACAAAGGCCGCGAGCACGATCGACAGCGCGATGAACAGCAGGTGAAACGCTCTCAGGGACATGTCAGCGGACCCACGGGTTCCCGGTCGCAAGGCTGTCGAGTGAGGTGATCACCGGCAGCAACAACAGTGCGGCAAAAAAGACGACCGTCAGCACGAGCGTACCGTAAACCCAACGCTTCTCATGACTGAGGTGCATGAAGACGCCGGCGACCATCGCCCCTTTCATCGCGGCGATGATGAGGGCGACTGCAATGGCCACCGGCACCGCAAAGCTCAAGCGGGCGACGCCGACGGTGACGAGCGTGAAGACCATCAGCATGGCGAACACGATCATGTAGCTGCGAACGCTCTTTTGCACGTCCTCTGAATCCGGGTGCATTGCTCTCCTACAAGGCCCGCCCGAGGGCGAAGACGACGATCATCCCGACTACAACAAGTACAGCACCGGGAACAGGAAGATCCACACGAGATCCACGAAATGCCAGTACAACCCCGTATACTCGATCCGGTTGGTGAACTGCGCAGGATTTCTTCTCCACAGCCCGGCCCCGGGCCCGAGGAAGTACCCCATCACAATCATGCCGCCGACGATGTGGAGCCCGTGAAGCCCTGTGAGCGTGTAGTAGATGGCCAGAAACGTGTTGTGATTGGGCCCTTCGCCGGCGAGCAAGTGTTCCTCGTACTCGAAATACTTGTTGACCAGGAAGACCAGGGCGAGCAGGAACGTGAGGGCCAGGAACATGCGATGCCGGCCCCAGTTGTTCATCTTGAGCGAGGCCCAGGCCATGACCATCGTCACCGACGAGCCAATCAGGATGATGGTGTTGACGGCGCCCAGGGGCACGCTCAATTCCCCGTGGGGCCAGGTGTCGGCGCCGACGCGCAGCAGAATATAGGTGGAAAACAGCGCGCCGAACAGCATGACCTCCGACGCGAGGAACAGCCAGATTCCCAGCTTCCCGTTCGCGAGGCCCGAGTCCGGGCGCGCTTCGACCGTGTAAGGAATGTTCATGTCCGTTACGCGTGCTCCGGCTCGAACTGCGGCGTGAAGTCAGTCGACGAGCCTGGCACGCTGTACTCGTACGGCCCTCTGTAGACGACCGGTTCGGTCACGAAGTTGCCATGTCCCGGAGGTGACGGCGCCGACCACTCGAGCGTGGTCGCCTGCCATGGGTTCCTGTCCACCAGAGCGCCCCACTTGATGCTCGCGAAGAAGTTCACGATGAACGGCAGCTGAAACAGGCCGAGACCCCACGCAGCGAAACCGATGACCACGTTCCAGTGGAGCAGCTCGGCGTTGTGGGCATATTGCATGCCGCCGTCGTACAACCGCCGGTTCATGCCGCCGAGCCCCTGAATGAACATCGGCATGAAGACGAGGTTGATGCAGACGAACGAGCCCCAGAAGTGGATCTTCCCGAGCAGATCGTTCATCCGCCTGCCCGTCGCCTTGGGGAACCAGTAGTACACGCCGGCAAACAACGCGAAGATCGTCCCGGGCGCCACGACGTAGTGAAAGTGGCCGATGACGTAGTACGTATCGTGGAGGTGGATGTCGGAGGGGGCGAGGCCCAGTGGAAGTCCGGTCAGGCCGCCGATGCCGAACATCGGCAGGAACGCCAGCGCGAACAGCATCGGCGTCGTGAAGCGGATTGACGCGCCCCACAACGACAACAGCAACGCCGTCAAGATGACCACCGACGGGATGGAAATGATCATCGTCGTCGTCTGGAAAAACGCGCTGATGGCCGTGCCCATGCCGGTCATGAACATGTGATGGGCCCAGACGATGAACGACATGAACCCGAGGAAGATCACCGAATACACCAGCGCGCGATAGCCCCACAGCGGCTTCCGCGTGTTGTTCGCGATGATCTCGGACACGATGCCCATCGCGGGGAGGATGAGCACGTACACTTCCGGATGCGCAAGGAACCAGAACAGGTGCTGCCACAGGAGAGCGTTGCCTCCGCCCGCGCGCGAGGCTCCCTCCGCGACCCCCGTCATTCCGGTCAGCACCTGATTGCTGACGACGAGCCCGCTCGGCAGGAAGAAGCTCGTCCCGGCGAGCCGATCCATCAACTGCAGGATCGCGGCGGCCTCGAGCGGCGGGAAGGCCAGCAACAGCAGAAACGCCGTCACGAGCTGCGCCCAGACAAAGAACGGCAGGCGCATGTAGCTGAGACCCCTCGCGCGGAGCTGGACGATCGTGACGATGAAGTTGATCGACCCGAGCAGCGACGAAGTGATCAGAAACACCATGCCGAACAGCCAGGCCGTCTGGCCGGCAGGGGCTATGACCGCGAGCGGCGGATAAGAGGTCCAGCCTGACTGTGGCGCGCCGCCCGGCAGGAAGAAGCTCCCCAGCATCACGACGCCGCCCACGAAATACACCCAGTAGCTCATCATGTTGAGCTTGGGAAACGCCATGTCGGGTGCGCCAATCTGGAGCGGCATGACGAAGTTGCCGAATCCACCGACCGCCAGAGGAACGACGCCCAGGAACACCATGATGGTGCCGTGCATCGCCCCGAGCTGGTTGTAGAACTCCGGCAGCATGATGCCGCCCGGTGCTTTGTCAGCGCCAAACCAGTTGCCGATGAGCGGAATGGGCTGGCCTGGGTAGGCGAGCTGATACCGCATCAGCATCATGAGAAAAAAGCCGAAAAGCAGGAACAGCAGGCCGGTGATCGCGTACTGAATGCCGATCACTTTGTGGTCCAGCGAAAAAATGTACTTTCGCCAGAACGGCAGGTCCTCGTGGTGCGCGTGATCGTGCACGGGGGTATCGTGAGTCGCCGCAAGGTCCAACGTCCGACTCCTTTTTTTGTCCGGACATCAGGCCGGCGCGCGCAATTGTACGCAGTAACGTTGAGACTACGCAAGGCCGAGTCTCTTCTACCGCGCGCGGCGTAAGATGGACTGATGGACCGTTCCCGTGGGGCACGACCACTCGCCACGGCTCTGGTCGCACTGCTCTGGAGCTTCCCCGCCCTCGCCCATGCCAACGCCGAGTCGACCGCACTACGCGCTCGTGCCGCCGTCGAGCTGTACAGCCTCGACTACGAGCGCGCGATCGCGATCTACCGTGAGGCGATCGCCGCAGACCCGAAAGATTCGGCCGCGCACCGGGGACTCGCCATCGGCCTCTGGATGAGCATCTCGTTCTATCGAGGCAACCTGACGATCGACGACTACATGCGCGGCGTGGCCCGCCAGGCCATCGCGGGTCGCAGCACTCCGCCCGCAGCGGCGGCTGAATTCGATGCCGCCCTCAATCGTGCGCTTGCGCTCGCCAGCCAGGAGGTCGCCGCGAATCCCCGGAACGCCGAGGCACACTATCAGGTCGGCACCGCCCACGGGCTGAGAGCGTCGTACATCGCCACCGTGGAGGGAAGCTCGAGGACAGCATTCAATGCGGCGCGCGATGCATACAACTCGCAGGAAATAGTGCTGCAACTCGATCCGCGGCGAAAAGACGCTGGCCTCATCGTCGGCACGTATCGTTACATCGTCTCGGCACTGTCACTGCCGATGCGGTGGGTAGCCTATATGGCCGGCTTCGGCGGCGGCAAGGAGCGCGGCATCCGGATGGTCGAGGAGGCGGCGGCATTCGGCGCGGAGAATCAAGACGACGCACGATTCGCCCTGGCGCTGCTCTACAACCGCGAGAGGCGGTATGACCAGGCGCTGAGGCAGCTCGAGGTTCTGCGTTCGAGATACCCACGCAATCACCTGCTGTGGCTGGAGACCGCTTCGACCTCGCTGCGCGCCGGCCGGCCCGCGGATGCGGAGCCCGTCCTGAGCGACGGGTTATCGCGTCTCGCCACCGATGTCCGTCCCCGGATGTTCGGTGAGGAGGCGCTGTGGCGTTACAAGCGCGGCGCCGCGCTTGCCGCACTCAAGCGACCCGAGGAAGCGGAGCGGGATCTCCGCCGGTCGCTCTCATTGGAAGGACGTGACTGGGTCCACGCCCGCGCGCATCTCGAGCTCGGAAAACTGCTACTCCAGAGAGGGAACAGAACCGAGGCCAATCAACAACTGGAACTGGCAGCCTCGCGCGCCGACGCGGATCGCGATCGCGGAACAGCCGACGAAGCGCGGAGCCTCGTGAAATAAGGGGTTCCTGGCAACAATTGACTAGCGCCGGGCGATGGTGACCACGGCGGCGTATATCGATTGGCCGCACATCGCGGGTGCGCTGACCCCTCGATAGAGGTGGTTAACCGTCACGGTGTCACCGGTTTCCGTCTTCCTTCGAAGTTGCAAAGCGGGATACACCAGCTTGTCGGCCGCAACCAATCCGTCGCACGAATCGAGCGGGAGGTCCGCAACGATGACCGCGGATTGCTGCCCCAGGCAGTCCCACGCGCTCACGTCGTCCGCGCCCGCGCACGAAGACAGATGAATGCGCGAACTCATCGAGTCGTGCTGGGTTTCTGACAGGTCGCGCGACGCGTTGATGATCTGATAGACGACCTCGACCGTATCGGTGTCCTGAAGCCGCCCCGTCGTGACCTGAACCGTGCTCCCGCTGGACGGGCCGAACAGGTGCAGTCCGCTGACCCATCGACGCCCCTCGACACGGGAGCCATCCCACCCCTTGCCATCCCAGATCGCCACAGCGCGGCGCTCGCCGTTGACGAAGATGCTCAATGCAGCGTGAATCGTGTCCTCATCGCGCGACCGCGTGTCGTAGCTCGTGGCACTGGCCAGGTGAATCACGTAATCCACCGGAATGGGCTGAGCGGACACGCGGTGAAGCAGACTGGCAAGCGCTAAGGTGATGGCGACAACAGCTCCGCCCGGCCGTACTGCTGACGACAACAGGGCTCTTGCCCCTTTTCGGTGGATGAGGATGACAACCCTTGGAAGAATGGTGAGGCTATCGTAGTGGCAGCGCTGTCAGTTCTGCAACGACCGCTACGTACGGGCGGCCGGCCGGCGTGCATGCCGGCCGGCCCGTCACGAAGTCATTGCGGCTAGCACTTCTCCGAAACCATCCGCACCGACTTGGCGTTCAGCATTGGCGCACTCGCCAGCTTGTCGGTGGCCGCACCCGCGGCCGCGCCGGCGCCCTCCTTGGCCTCACCCGCAGCTCCCTGGGTGGCTGACGAGGCTGCGGCTGCGTTCGCTGATCCGGTCAGCTCGACGCGCTGTCCGACGTGCGTGTCCAAGCCCGTGCCCTGCACCCTGAACGACGTCGCGCTCTTGATGTTGGCAGGAATCGCGGCGGCAGCACCCGCTGCGCCCGTTGCGCCCGCTGTGCCGGCGGTACCGGTTGCGCCGGGAGCCGGAGCCTCAACCATGGCGCTGTTGAGTATGTAGCCGGCTCCTTCCTTCGCGAGGCAACCCGTGACTTTCACCTCGTTGCCAGCTGCTGGGCTCGCGGGCTTCTGAGTTGTCGGCGGAGCCTGTGCTGCCGGTGCCTGGGTCGGTGGTGGCGTCTGAGTCGGTGGCGGCGCCTGAGCACCGAGCGTCGCAACGAAGCCAAGCGCGGTCGCTGCGCAGAGTCCTGCGAATGTACGTGTCATGATTCTGTCCTCCCTATGCAGAAATTTCTTCACGCATGCCGCAATTCAACATCCGTGAAGGGAAACCCGTCGGCGTGGCTGCACAGCGCGCGCCACTTCGAGGTCAGCCATTTCAGATCACCGGCGCGAGAGAACAGATGGGTTGGGAATCAGTAGCGATCGCGAATGGGTTTGACCGGTCCTCTGTACTTTTCCTTGACCGGCTTGTGCGGCAGAGGTGGCAGCTCGAGCGCATCCTCTTTGACGCGCGAGTCCGGGACATGATCGAGCAGATGACGAATCAGGTTGAGGCGGCCACGGCGCTGATCGTTGAAGTCGACGACGTACCAAGGGGCGTGCTTCGTGTGAGTGGCTTCGAACATGAGGTCGCGGGCGCGGCCGTACTCGGTGTACTTCTCGCGCGCCTTGAGGTCGATCGGTGAAACCTTCCAACGCTTCAGCGGATCCACGACACGCTCGACGAATCGTTCTTCCTGATATCGCTGGTCTACTGCCAGCCAGTACTTGTAGATGAGCAAGCCATCGTCGGTCAGCAGCCGCTCGAAGATCGACGCCTGTTTGAGGAAGAGCTCGTAGTCGGTTCGCGAGCAGAACCCCATGACCTTCTCGACGCCGGCTCGGTTGTACCAGCTGCGATCGAACAGGACGAGCTCGCCGGCGGCCGGCAAGTGTGCGACGTACCGCTGGAAGTACCACTGGGTCTGCTCCCGCTCGGTGGGCTTCGCGAGGCCCACCACGTGAACCTGCCGCGGGTTGAGCCTCTGGGTGATCGCGTTAATCACCCCGCCCTTGCCCGCTGCGTCGCGGCCTTCGAAGATGACGATCATCCGTCGGCCCGTATGACGCAGCCAATGAGCCAGATTGTTGAGCTCGAGCTGCATCGGTTCGAGCAGCTCCTCATAGTCTTTTCTCTTGAGTCTGTTCATGGAGACGAGAGACGGGTGAGGAAACTGGATTTCATGGCAGCGGCCGTCGGCGATTCAGCTCCGAATCACCACGGTCTCGCCTATATCGCGCAACGCCAGCCGATCTGCCTCTTTCGCCAGCGCCGCCTGGGTTCGTTCGATTGGCTCGTCGAACGGCTCGTTGCTCAATCGGAACGACTTGTGGTGCACGGGCACGAACAGGCGCGCTCTGGCGTGGTTGGCGAGCGTGACCGCTTGTTCCGGTGTGCAGTGGTTGCGGACCCACGGATCATAGGCGCCCACGGGCATGACGGCGGCATCGAAGGGACCGTACCGAACGTGGTCGCGGAAGGCGTCGGTCGCTGCGGTGTCGCCTCCCAGCAGCAGCTTGCGCCCTTCGCGCTCGACAATGAACCCGGTGTAACCACGGTACGTATCGCTGCGCAGCCGCGCGCCCCAATGCTTCACCTCTATGGCTCGGACCATGACGTCGCCGCGAGGCGTCGTCACACGCACCGATTCGTTCCAGCGCAATTCCCGCACCGACGAGTAGTGGTGTCTTGGCAACAGGTCGGAGGTAGCGGCGGCCATGATCGCAGCGGGTCGGCCTGGCACCGCGGCGAGCGACGCGATATCGAGATGATCGAAGTGCGCATGAGAGACGAGGACGAGATCGATATCGGGCAGTTCAGCCGCGGTCAGCGCGCACTGAACCAACCGAAGCGGTCCGAACGTCCCGAGCGGCGTGTCCACGCCGATGCGGGGGAACAGTGTGGGGTCGGTGAGCACACGCACTCCGTAGAAGTTGACGAGCGTCGTCGCGTGTCCAAGCCAGGCCAGCGTCACGGCATTGTCGGACCAGGCCTCCGGGGTCGGCTTGTGCGGTGCGTGCGGAACGTCGCGACCAATCTCTCTGAAGCGCTCACGCAGGAACCGCGACGGCCACGACGAGGAGATACCGAGCATGAGGCCGCCAGCGGCGGCCACGATGGCACCGGTCGTGAGGAACTGGCGCCGCGTTGGGCTCGGCGATGCGCTCACGATTTTGCCTCCCGCCACAAGCCCAGCGCTTTTTGTGCGGCGCGGTCTGAGAAGCTGAACACCACAGCCTCCTCGTCCGCCTGGTGGGACACGACGGTCCATGACGGGGCGACGAAGATGTCGCGCGGGGACCAGGCGAATTCGGCGGCTCCGATACGGCTGCGACCGCGCCCCTCGGCCACACAGTAGATCGTGGAGTCTGTGGACCGCGATGCCGCTCCACGAAACCCGGCGGGCAGCAGTTGCAGGAAAGCTGCAATCGTCGGCATCGGATAGCCACCGGTCGCGGGATTCACATATTGCATCTTGACGCCATGCCAGGGATCGATCGGTCCATTCCGACTGAGGGTGTCGAGCGCCTCGCGGCTCCGGGTGTAGGGATACGTGAACACCGGCGCCGATCGGCCGCGTGATTCGTATTCGACCGGGAGCATGTTGGCGCCGTACCGTGCCAGCGCATCTCCTTCGTTCCGGGCGAGGGGCTGCGTGCCGGCATCGAGATGCGCCGAGAAGCTGCTGTCGAACAGGTTGACGATCGGCACGTCCAGCCCGTCCAGCCACATCACCGGCTCGCTGCCCGGATTGCCGTGATCGTGGAACGTCCCGGACGGCGTCAAGATGAAATCGCCGGGGTGCATCGACGCGCGCTCACCCTCCACGGCTGTGTACGCGCCCATCCCCTCGAGCACGAACCTGATTGCCGATGCCGTGTGACGGTGGCTCGGCGCGACCTCCCCTGGCATCAGAAGTTGCACGCCGGCATACAGACTCTGGGTGATCTGCGAGATGGCGCCAAGGCCAGGGTTCTGGAGAATGGCGACGCGACGTTCGGCCTGCTTGGCCGATATCAGGCCGCCGGCCTCGAGGAGCAGCGGGCGGATGTCGCGATCGAAGCTCCAACAGGCGGGGACGCACGCCGGGTGCGGCTCGGCAGGTACCAGTCGGCTCAACACCTCCCAGAGCGGCGCGAGGTTCTTCGCGTTCATCCGGGCGTATAGGTCCTGGAGTTCCTTCGAAACGGGCGAATGCCGAGCGACTTCCATATCAGAATCCTGCGGCCATGCCGCTCAGTGACTGCGGGGTGGGGCGTTCAGCGGCACGCACGTCTACCTCTATTGTCCCGATTCCATCGATGGTGGCAACCATCCTGTCGCCTGGCGCCAGGGGGCCAACCCCGTCGGGCGTGCCAGTGAACACGATGTCGCCCGGATGCAACGTGTAGAACGACGAGGCGAATTCGACGAGTTCCGCCACGCCAAGAATCATCCGACTGGTGTTCGACTGCTGACGGACCTGCCCGTTCACTGCGAGCCGGAGACCGAGGTTTCCCGGGTCGGGAATCTCGTCCGCCGTCACCAGCCATGGTCCAACGACCGAATAGCCGTCCGGCGATTTGCGAAAGCTCCGCTCTTCGGGTCCCCGCACTGTGACGTCGAGACCAACACTGTAGCCGGCGACGTATGCAAGCGCCTCCGAACGGGGCACGTGGCGCGCCCTCCTGCCGATCACGAAGACCAGTTCCACCTCGTGGTCTGTCCGTCGATCTGGTTTGTGGAGGACCACGCTCTCGGAAGGGCCGGCGAGAGAGCTGGTGGCCTTGAGAAACAACCCGGCCGTCCGGATGGTGTTCGTGCGCGCGGAACTGTCTTGATGGAGCGCGGGATCCGCGCGCACTTCATCGAGGTGCGTCTGGTAATTCACGGGCGCCGCCACGATCTTTCCGGGGTTGGCCACCGGGCTGAGCAGCCTGACGTCCGACAGCGGTCTCGAGACTGCCGACGAAAACAGGGTGCTGATGCGCGCGACGACCGCAGGCAGGTTCGCGATCAACGCATCGTCTCGGGGAAAGGGATACCTGGAAGCCGGCAACACATCGAGCGCAGGCGTCACGTCGAACACCGACGATCCGACCGCGACCCCCAAACGATCATCGTCAAACCGGCAAAGCTTCATCGCAATCGCGCAGTGTCTTCGCCTGCGGTGCGCTTGTCAACACCGATGCGGCGAGGCTGGGCCTGCGAGCCCGGGCCGCGCCAGATGCGAATGGCGGGCCGTCAGAAACAGTTCGTGGATAGAATGACGGCCGAAGGAGCCAGCTTCGTGGCAGCCATGGAGTTCCTGAACACGCGCGTCGTGCCGCTTGCGCTCATCCTCGTCATGGGAGGGATGGGACTGTCGCTGACGCCGGCCGATTTCAGACGGGTGCTGCTGTTTCCAAAAGCGGCCGCGGTCGGGCTGACGACCGAACTGTTCGGCCCACCCCTGCTGGCGTTCGCGCTGGGCTATCTGATGGCGCCATCTCCAGCGATCGCCGTGGGCGCCGTCATCGTCACCGCCTGCGCGAGCGGGGTCACGTCGAACGCCTACTCGTTCGCCGCAAGAGCGGACGTGGCGCTCTGCGTCACCTTGTCTGCGATCACGAGCATCGTCACCGTCTTCACGGTTCCGTTGCTGACGTACCTTGCGCTGCAATTCTTCTTCGAACGAGGTCAGATGCCGGCGCTGCCCGTCGCCCAGATGCTCCGGACGCTCGTCACCGTCACGATCATCCCGGTTGCCGTGGGGATGCTTGTCCGGGCGCTCGCTCCACGGTTTGCTGAACGCCTGCTGGAGCCGCTCCGGCGGATGGTCATGGTGCTGCTCATCGTGGTGCTGTCGGCGGCTGCGCTTTCGAGCTACGACGTCATTCGAAACAACCTGGCGACGGCAGGCACTTTGGTCGTCCTGATGAATCTCTTGACGATGGCGATGGGGTACGGCGTCGCCCGGCTGGCAAGACTCCCGGCCGCCCAGGCCGTGACGATCACATACGAAGTCGGCGTTCAGAACCTCGCACTCGCCTTGCTCATCACCTTGACCATCTTGCGCTCTCCGGACCTGGCGGTCCCGGCGCTGTTATACGCCGTCGTGATGCCAGCCGTGGCGCTCGCTTTTCTGCCCGTGGCACGACGAATCCTCGAGGCCGAAAAAATCCGGCCCGTGCAGGTCGGGTAACCTGATCGCTCAGTGGCTGCCGGCGAGCACGGCCACGATCTCGCACTGGATGAGAACGTTCCCCGAGAAGCCGCCGTACATCATGGTGTGGCGCGCGGGCCGCGAGTGCTCGTTGGGAAACATCGCGAGCCATTCCTTGTTCATCGCGTCCTTGAACGACTTGTCCTTGGTCCACACAACGAGCTTGATGATGTCGTCTGGCGACCCTCCAGCGGCCTCCATGACACGCCGGACGTTCTCGAACATCACGCGGCACTGCTCGGCGATGTCGTCCGGCACCCGTCTCGTTCCCGGATCCATCCCGAAGATTCCGCTGGTCATCATCAGGTTGCCGATGATGGTGCCCATGGGAATTGGATTCTCATGATGCAGGCCAGACACTTCGAAGCTACGGCGTCGGCTCATTCCCGGGCTCCTTTTCGGCCAGAACTGTAATACAGACCGCTCGCGCGACTCGCGGAAATCGCGAACGACCTTACGTATACTGTGCCTGTTCGTCCTACGCGAACCTGGGCGCAGGGGCAGGAGCGGCGGCGTCCTTTCCCCGAACCCTCGTTTGGCGCACCCAGAGGAGGAGGATGATGACGGCCATGAAAACCGCACTGCGCCTCGGGGTCCTCGTCGGGGCGATTGCTGTGCTTGCGGCCATCGCTATCTCGATGGCTTCGGCACAGAATGCGCCAGCCTGGATCGACCAGGACGAGAACTGGGCGACCAGCAAGCAGACGCTGCAGGCCTTCGGCGAGCGGTTCGAAACCTCCGAGGCTCTTTACGAGGCGCTCAAGCGTGCGGCCGGCAGCATCGAGCCGCTGACCTGGCAGCAGATGGGCGAACCTGCCTACGACTGGTCGGGAATCTACACGCGAACGAAGGGTGGATTGCAGTTCGATCCGGACATGTCGCAGGAGAGCGGGCCGGCGTCCGCCAAGCTGACACCGGCGGGTCAGCAGGTCCTCAAGACCAAGGCCGAGCAGCTTGCCCGGACCGGTGGCGAGTACGACCCGATCAGCGATTGCCGCCCGCCCGGTACACCGCGCTGGTTCACCGAACCCTTCTTGCACGAGTTCATCGTGACGCCGGCCCAGACGTGGTTGATCAACGAGATGGTGAACGACGTCCGGCGCGTCTATACCGACGGACGCGATCACACCCCCGCCGAGGATGCTTATTCGACCTGGAACGGCGACTCGATCGGCTTCTGGGACGCAGAAACGCTCGTGGTGCACACGAAGTATCTGCTTCCGGGACAATACCAGCGGGGCGTGCAGCCGAATTACTCGGACCAGACGACGGTGGTGGAGCGCTGGCACAAGGTAGACGCCAGGACACTACAGGCGGATGTCTGGGTTTTCGATGCGGTCAATCTCTCCGAGCCGTGGTACACCCGCCAGAGCTGGACCGAGCTCACGAACGACGACAAACAGCTGCGCATCCGCTACTGGGACTGCCGGGAAAACCCGAACAATGCCATCATCACGACCGACGCCGGCACGAGTCAGTTCCCCGATTTCACGTTCGTCCCGAACGATGGCGAAGTGAGCAGCGACCCGGCGGTCAAGCAGGCTCAGGAGGGACGGGGAGGTGTGCGATGAGGAGGGCCCTGTTGAACCGGTCGAACAGGTTGAAGAGGTCGAACAGGTTGAGAACGCTGGCGGTCGCGCTCGGACTGACCGCCTTCGTCGTGCCCCTTTTCGCCCATCATTCAAGCGCCATGTTCGATGACAAGAAGGAAGTGACCTTGACCGGTGTCGTCAAGGAATTTCAGTACACCAATCCTCATTCGTGGCTACTCGTGGATGTCAAGGGACCAGATGGGAAGGTGACGACCTGGGGGTTCGAAGCGGAGGGCCCGAGCACGCTGCAGCGCGCCGGCATTCGCAAGGGTGATCTCGCGCCCGGAATGCCCGTCACGGTCACCGGACATCCGATGCGGGACGGCCGACCGGCCGCGGCGTGGATCCGGGCTACCCGCATGACCGACAAGAAAGAGTTCGTGCCTCGAGCCGGCTTCGCGATTCGTTGAGGAGGCATCATGACCCCTGACTCGATGAAGAAGACCATGATCGTCGCGATGGCTGCGGCGATCGGCGTGATCGTGCCTGTGAGCGTTTCGGGGCAGGGCGGCGGAGCGCCGGCCCAGGATCCTGCTCTGCCGGACAAACCGGTGGCTGTATCCGTCCCGACGGTATCCACAGAGGTCAAGGGGCCCGGCAGCATCTTCGACTCGACGCCGTCGCTTCCGCCCGGCAACGGACTCGCGCAGTTCGGATACGAAGCCAGGGAATATTTCGTGTCTGGAACGGCGAACAAACACCCCTACAAAACGCGGATCGTCGTTCGCAAGCCGTCCGACAACACGAAATTCAGCGGCTTGGTGCTCACCGAGGCCATGCACCCGAGCGGCAACGCCCACATGTTTGAGTTCACGTCCACCTACGGCATGAGTTCCGGTCACGCCGCCGTGGAAATCGTGACGGCCGGCTTCGATGTCCTCGTCGCCCACAACAGAGAGCGCTACGCAGACCTCAAGGTCGAACAAGACCAGGTATCCGAAATCCTCGCGCAGGTTGGAGCACTGATAAAAGGCAACCGGAACGACGGTCCAATGGCCGAACTTTCTCCCAGGAAGATGGTTCTGGCCGGCACGTCCGCAACCGCAGCCGTGCTGATCCGATACCTGCCGGCGCACATGGTGTACAGGACGCCGGACATGAAGACGATCTACGACGGCTTCCTCCCGACTTCAACAGGCGCAACCGTGCGGCAGGTCGATGTGCCGTTGATTCAGATTCCGACGATGACCGAGGTCGGCACCGGGAACGTCACCGCACGCCAGGATGGGGACGCGTCGGGTGATCAGTTCAGGTTGTATGAATTCGCCGGCATGGCCCACGTGGACAGCCGGGACAGCGTGAGATTTCAGCCCGACCCGTGCAAATTCCCGGTCAGTCGGTTCCCGCTCCAGGCTTACATGTCCGTCGCGCTCCATCACCTTTTTGAATGGGTGGACAAAGGCAAAGTCCCGCCACGCGCCGAGCGAATCCTGCTGGATCGAAACGTGACGAACGACGGCTCGCTGATGGCATTGGATGACCACGGCAACTCGAGGGGCGGCATTCGCAACCCATACGTCGACGTTCCAACGACGAAACTGGGGGTTCGTAACGAAGCCGCCGAGCCGCCCATTCCCAAGCCGAGCGCGTGGATCGCAGCCCGTGGGCCGGCGGCCGCCACTCAGATGTGCGGCCTCGCGGGCTATCAGATGCCTCTCATGCAAGGCGAGCTGAAGAAGTTGTACGGCAGCAAGAACATCTACCAGGATCGCGTAAAACGACGGCTGGACGAACTCGAACGGGCAGGCTGGTCGCTGCCTGTGTACAGGGAGACGATACTGGCCGACGCCGCCAGAGTGGAATTCTGATCTATGGGCGAACGAGCGATTCGGGCTGCCCTCGGATTCCTCGTCGCGTCCATCAGTGTGACGACGCTCGCGGGTCAGCGCGGTGGAGGCGCTCAACAGCCGACGAGCCTCCCTGCCACCCCCGTCGTCGCTCCGATCCCGACAGTCTCCGCGCCGATCACCGGACCCGGGCCGATGTTCGAGTCGCTGATGGAGCTCAAACCCGGCGACGATCTGGCGCACTTCGGATATGAAAGCGCCGAGTACTTCGTCTCGGGCGTGTCCAACGGCGGGCCGTACAAGACGCGGCTCGTGATTCGCAGGCCGTCGGACACGAAACGGGTCAGCGGGCTTGTGCTCGCCGAATCGATGCATCCGAGCGGCAACGCGTGGATGTTCCATTTCACCCATACCTACTCGATGACAGCGGGCCACGTCGGCCTGGACATCCTGACTAGCACGCAGGCCCCGCTCGTCGAGTTCAACCACGCTCGGTACGGAGATTTGCGGGTGGCGCAGGGGCAGGCAAACGATATCCTCGCGCAGGTGGGAGCCCTCATCAAGTCGGGCGAGCCGGGCAACCCGCTCGCCGGCGTTCCCATCCGGAAGATGATCCTCGGCGGGACGTCGGCATCCGCAGCCGTTCTGATCAACTACTTGCCCGCACATATGGTGTACACGCTCCGGGGCGGTGCGCCGATCTTCGATGCGTTCCTGCCGACCAGCACAGGGGCGACGATCGGACAAGTGAAGGTGCCGATGATTCAGGTACCGACGATGACCGAAGTCGCGTCCGGCAACGCGACCACGCGCCAGGACGGCGACGAGCCGGGCAACCAATTTCGGGGGTACGAGTTCGCCGGCATGGCGCATATCGACACCCGTGACGCCGCAGCGTATTACCCGGACCCGTGCAAGCACCCGATCAGCCGGTTCCCCCTCGCCGCGTACATGTCCGTGGCGCTGGATTATTTGTGGAAGTGGGCCGACAAGGGCATCGCACCACCACGCGCCGACCGCATTCTGGTAGATCGCAACGCCGACAACGACGGCTCGCTCATGGCGCTCGATGAGGTCGGGAACGCGCGCGGCGGCATTCGAAATCCCTACGTCGACGTGCCGGCGAAGAGTTACGCCGTGCGCAACGAAGGAGCCTCGCCGCCCATCGCGAATGCACACCGTTTCGTCGCTGTCCGCGACGCAGCCGGCCGCAATCAGCTCTGTGGGCTGGCCGGCTTCGAGAGAGCGCTGCCGGCGCAGGAGTTGCGACGCCTTTACGGAAGCCCGCAGAAGTACCGCGCCAGGGTCGCGCAGCGGCTCGAAGAGCTTACGCGGAGCGGCTGGTCCTTACCTGTCTACAAGGATGTGATTCTCGCCGACCTGGCGGCCGTCGAATTCTGAATCTCCCGTTTCGATGTTCCTATCGCCGTCCACGCGGACTGGCTTATCATGGCGGCGCTCCTTCGGTGACTCAGGGCGCCCGGCTTTGGCGAAATTGGCGTGATCGGGCGGACAACGAACTCAAGCCTTACGGAGGCCGTTTATGCGCGGTACACATGGTGTGATGGCGGCGCTCGGCGTATCGGTGCTGTCGACGATAGGGCTCGCGGGCTGCGGTGCGGCGGAAGCACCTGCCCCAACCAGCAGCGCGCCGGCGTCAGCAGGAACAGCGACAACAACCCGGTGGAGTCATCAGGACTGGCCGACGGGCCCCTACCGCGTCGCGGAGAACTGGCCGAAGCCGCTGCCTGACACGCGGCATTCCCACAACGGGTGGACATGGGGATCGTTCGGCGGCGTCTATGCAGAAAACCCCGATCGAATCTGGATCGCCATGCGCGGCGAACTACCCCTCCCCGAGGGCGCCAAGCCCTGGACACCCTACGCGGCGCTCATGCCGACGCGCGGGAACACGACGGGGAATACCGATGGCCTCGGCGCCACCTGTGAGCCCGCGGACAAGCGCGGATGGGAACGACGGTTCGAGCACTCGATTTTCGTCGTGGACAGAGAAGGCAACCTGGTCCAGGAGTGGCCCCATCTCGACGAACTGTTCAAGAAGCTGCCCTGCGGCCGCGGACCCCATCAAGTCAAGATCAGCCCGTACGATCCCGAGAAGCACGTGTGGATCTTCGATGACCAGCTTCACGTCATCTACAAGTTCACGTACGACGGCAAGCTCGTGAAGACACACGGCCAGCTCGGGGTCCGCGGTCGGGGGCCGAACACCTTCGATCGTCCGACCGACATCGCCTGGCTGCCGGACGGAACGTACTTCATCACCGACGGGTACGGGGGAACCCGGGTCGCGAAGTTCGATGCCAACGACAACTTCATCATGGATTGGGGTTCGGCTCCGAAGGATCCCCAGAACCCGGGCCCGAACGAGTGGAACACGGTTCACAGCATCGCGATCAGCGCCGACCGCCGGCTGTTCGTCGTCGACCGCGGGCATCAGCGGATGCAGGTCTTCGACGAGAACGGCAAGTTCCTCGACATGTGGCCGCTCCGGTCGCCGCACTGGCCGGCCAGCCAGACCACGCTCATGGTCAATCACCTCATCGACCACACCGGGCACATCTGGGTCGGTGACGCGCCGACGGCCCGAATGCTCAAATTCGATCTGAACGGTAACTACTTGTACAGCTGGGGCGCTCCAGGAGGCCAGGCCGGGCGGCTCAACTGCTCACACGGGATCACGACAGATCAGCTCGGCAACCTGTATCTCGCCGACTGTTTCGCCGGGCGAGTCCAGAAGTTCGAGCCGATACCGGGCGCCCCGGCGGAGCAGATGGTGGGACAGATCACGACGAGAACATGGGACACCTGGAAGGCCGGAGCGAACTGATTCCCGACGTCTGACCCCGTCCGAGGCGCTGGCACGCGGCGGCCGCGTGCCAGCGCCTCGTCGTTCGCGGCAGCCCGGCAGAACTGCCGTATGATGGCGCCTTAGGGCGTCGGTCCAACAGCGGGGTCAGGCCATGACCACAACGACCAGATTGCTCGGAACTGGCGGGGCTGCGGCGCTTCTCGCCGCGGTCCTCTTCGGGACGGTGTCCTCACCTCTCACGGCTGCGCCGGATCAGCAGGGGCAGATCGTCAAACCGCTGCCCGTCGATTTGTTCACGACGAAGAACTACTACCTGGATGAAGCGCTGTGGAAAGACGCTCGCTATTTCCGGTGCAACACTCCACGTCAGCTCACCGACATCTGGACTCAGGGACGAATCGGCGGCAACCCGCCACGGTCGGCGGCGTGGGGTGATTGTGCCGCGGACTATCCCGTCGAGAACATCAAGAGCCGCTTACCGTACAAGACAGCCAAAGAGCATTACGACGCCCTGATGGCCGAGGCCGTCGCGGCCGGCGGCCCGACCGTGCACACGCGCGCCACTCTTCCGGCCTGGGACGGCGTCTACAACCGCTCGGCCCAGGACACCAACACGCAGTGGATCTACGGGCGCATCAACCAGACGAGCACGATCCTGTCGCTGCTCACGCCGGAATACCAGCAACGCATGGTCCAGATGAACTATCACGAGGCGGTGAACAACGCCCCGCAGTGGAATGCGGCCTTCTGCTACCCGGAAGGATTCATGCGCTGGTGGGCGCAGTTCGCGATCGGCCAGATCGAGGTCATGGCGACGCCGTACCAGGTTCAGTTTCTCGCGGGGATCGCGGACAACTTTCTGCGCCGTGTCCTCATAGGGCGCGCTCACGTTCAGGAAGTTCCTCAGTGGTACGGGGAGACCGTGGGGTTCTGGAAAGGAGACGTCCTGGTCGCGTGGACGGCCAACGTTCAAGGATGGACGCTGTCCCACTCCATGTTCGAGTACAGCAACTCGCTCGAAACGCTCGAGGTCTTCACGCCTCGCACCAACGCCGACGGAAGCTTCGCCGGGCTGACGATCGAGACGACGTTCTACGATCCCGAGGCGTTCGTCGCTCCGCTTCGCAACACCATCCGCTGGGATCGAACCGCCGGGCTCGATCACTCGTCGCAACGCTATACGTTCATCGAGTGTCTCAGCAACATCAAGAGCGTCAACGGACGCCCGACCCAACTGACGTCGGGCGACGATGACTACATCGATTATTACGGCCGGCCGTGGTCTCAGAACTGGGACAAGCTGGAAGCTGACTGGGAGAAGCCTCTCCCGAAGCTTCCCGGCATCCTGGGTCGCGAATGACGAAATCACGACGAGATAGCCCGGAGGAGAACGCCATGAGGGGACGATCGACGAAGGTGTCGGTGACCGGCCTCGCTGGAGTCCTATGCCTCGGCCTGGCTGCGCCCGCCATGTCGCACCATTCCTTTGCCATGTACGATCAGACGAAAGTTCTGACGTTCACCGGCGTCGTCACGCGGTTCGTCGCACAGCCCAACCACGCGGAGATCCACTTCGTCCCGCTCGGACAGGACGGCAAACCGATGCGCGATGCCGACGGCAAGTTCGTCGCCTGGGGGATCGAAATGGCCGGTTCGGCGGCCGTCGCCAGGGAGGACATCACGGTGAAGAGCTTCGCGCCGGGCACCATTTTGAGCGTGAACCTGAATCCTTTGAGGGACGGCAAGCATTTCGGATCGCGAACCGGGCTGATCTACAAGTGCCCCAAGGACACACCTCCCGCCGCGGGCAAACACTGCAACTCCGTGGAGGGGAGTACCCAACACGGGCGCGGGGAGTTCCGCGAGTAGTTGCATCGCGCACGCCCGGACTCATGCTGGATTTCGCCCGGTGGTTGGCTCAGACCAGAATCAGCCTCGCCATTCAGACCCATGCGTGGGTCATCCCAACGGTTCAATCCGTTCACATCGCCGCGATCGGCCTCGTGATGTCATCGGTGTTCATGGTGGATCTCCGCCTGTTCGGGTGGGCCGGCACCGACGAGACACTCCGCCAGACCACGCGGCGCTTCGCGCCATGGCTGTGGGGCGCGCTCGTGGTGCTGTTCACCACCGGCATGCTGATGATCTTGGGCGAACCTGTCCGCGAGCTGATGAGCCTGTCGTTCTGGCTCAAGATGCTCCTGATTGGCGTCGGCGCCTCGCTCGCGGTCGCTTTTCAGCTGACGCTCGGCCGCCACGACGGCGATTGGGAAGCAGCGTCGGCGCACCACTGGAGGGCGAGATGCCTCGGGACCGTGACCCTGCTGGTCTGGTGCAGCATCGTGATCCTTGGCCGACTCATCGCCTATGACCATGTGTGGGGCAGCTGGTCGCCGGCGGCCAACCTGGACTGAGATCGCGGCCTGAAGCGGAACGTCGTGCATGGACATCGTGGACACTCTTCGGTGGCTCGAGGGTTCGAGGCTGGCTTCCTGGCTTCGCGATTCTCTGTACGCGTTTCCGCTCATCGAATCGTTGCACGTCATCGGTCTGACGATGGTGTTCGGCATGATTGCCGTGCTGGATCTGCGTCTGCTCGGGCTGGCGTCGACGCGGAGACCCTTCCTGCGGCTCGCGTTGGAGACCCTGAAGTGGACGTGGGGGGCGTTCGGCTTGACCGTTTCGACCGGCGTGCTGATGTTCAGCACCAGTCCAATCGCGTACTACCAGAACGTCCAGTTCCGCTTCAAGATGGCGTTGCTCGTCCTGGCCGGCGTCAACGTGCTCGTTTTTAACAGGACGGCGGGCCGAAGCGTCGATCGCTGGGACCGCGACCCGGCAGCGCCGTTTGCCGGCAGGCTGGCGGCAGCGGTCTCGCTGCTGATATGGATCGGCGTCATCTTTCTGGGTCGATGGGTCGGGTTCACGAAAGCAACGGATCTCACGCCGGACATCGATTCGCTCATCAACCTCGAACGCTTCTAGTTCGCCGGGCGGTTGTCGAGTCGGCGGAGTAGACTGGTTGCTGCCGTTCTTGGGGGTTTGGATGAGACGACATGCGCGCGCGTACGTGATGGGCTTCATCATCGTTGCCGGCCTCCTGATGGCCACGATGCGCGGGCCCGCCCAAGGCCCTGACCCGACTCAGTTCCGGGCTCAGTCTCGCGAGTGGAGCGCTCGGATGGAAGCGACCGGGCTGTCGGCTCCTTTCACGGGGGTCACCACGAACGGCAAGGTCCTTCCGGGACTTTTCGAGGTCCGATCGACGGGCGTGTCGACGGCGCCCGTCGTGCAGGCGGCCGAACGTTTTCTCGAGGCGCTGACGACCGAGCAACGCCGCAAGACTCGCTTTGGCGAGAACGACTCGGAATGGCGCAAGTGGGCCAATCAGCACATCTACGCTCGACAGGGTGTGTCCTTCGACGAGATGAGCCAGCCGCAGCGTGAGGCCGCCAACGCGATGCTGGCAGCCTCACTCAGCGCGAAGGGGCTGTCATTGACCCGCGACATCATGCGCTTGAACGAAACGCTGGGAGAGCTGAACGGCCGGAACTTCGTCGAGTACGGTGAGGGCAAGTACTGGATTTCCGTGATGGGCGAACCGTCGGTCACCGAACCGTGGGGATGGCAGCTCGATGGCCACCATCTGAACGTGAACTACTTCGTCCTGGGAGACCAGGTGGTGATGACGCCGGCGTTCTGGGGGTCTGAACCCGCGGTCGCAACGTCAGGAAAGTACGCAGGCAGCGCCATCCTTCAGGACGAGCAAGGTCGCGGCCTCGACATGGTTCGTGCCCTGACTGATCGACAGCGGGCGAATGCGATTCTCGAGACCTCGAAGCGAGGGAACAACATCCTGGCGCAGGCCTTCAGCGACAATCTGGTTCTCGACTATGCCGGCGTCCGGGTGTCGTCCTTCTCGACGGCCCAGAAGCAACGGCTGCTCGCACTCATCCAGCTCTACGTCGGGAACATGCGGGAGGGACATGCCCGTGTGCGCATGTCGGAGGTCGAGACGCGCCTCGACGACACGTACTTCGCATGGATTGGGGGAACGGAGAACAACTCCGTCTATTACTACCGGATCCACAGTCCGGTCATCCTCATCGAGTTCGATCACGAGACGCCGGTGGGCCTCCAGCACCTGTATCCGCCCGGCGTCCCCTATCGAGAGCACATCCACTCGGTCGTCCGAACGCCGAACGGCAACGATTACGGCAAGGACCTCCTGCGTCAGCACTACGCGCAACACCCGCACGGGAGATAGCCACCGGTTCCCTTCGCCGCGTGATGAGGGCGCGGCGGTCGCCGGAACGCAGGTACCCGGCCAAAAGCGCCTTGACAGCTCCGCGGCGTCCAGCAAACGATACTTGCATGAGCTGGCGTTGGACCGTCGGGATGGGCCTGGTGGCGCTTGGCTGTGCATCGCCTGCCGTTGCACAGGGCGCCTACGTCGGCGCCGCGCTGACCGGCGACATCGTTCGCTTCAACGGCAGTGAGACACGGGGAGTCGGCGACGTGCGCAGCGGAGGCGAAGCGCTCGGTTTTGCGCTGCGCGTCGGGACCCCTCTCGCTTCGATCTGGGGCGTCGAAGCGGAATTCGTTTACCCCGCGGAAATCGAGAGCGAGAGCTCCCCCGATGTTTTTCCGCTGGGTTCGTTCATCGCGACGAACGGACCCATAGGCATTCCCGGCCCGTTGATTTATCCGCCCATTTCGTACCGCGTCCGCACATCGTGGCGGACGAGCACATTTTCTACCGGCGTCTGGGCGCGGCATGACCTCTCGGAGCGCGTTGCCCTCGTGTACTCCGGGGGAGCAGCGTTCAACCGAACGAAAAATGAGTTCGAATTCAGCTACACTCCGTCTCCGCGATTCGGAATCATTGCGCCACCTTCGTCGCTGACCGAAACTGTCCTCTACTCGGTGCAACCCTTTGCAGGCATCGGTGCGCGAATAGGCATGACCGCGCACTTCGAGCTCGTTCCTGCGGTGAAGTTGCTCGGGCTGGAAAGCGGAATGCTCGTCCGTCCGAGCATCGGGCTCGGATGGACCTTCTGACGGGCCACAGCTCTGCAGCACGCGGCGCGGTCTCCTGATCCCGCCTGGCGTGCAGCCTGAGCGCCAATCGGGCGTGGGCTTCAGAATTTTCCGAGTTGGCCCGGGAATGACTACTATCTTTGCCGTGATCTGGCCGGAATGGTCCTTGGACGCGCACGGATGACGGAACAGCCCGTACGCCCGCCGCTGTGGGCTCACGTCGCAGATATCGCCGCACTGGTCCTGCTCGGAATTTCGGCCTACGTCGTCGTGAACGGCGGATTTGTCATCCGCCCGCTGTCAATCAGGATCTCGTTCCGATCTGCCGACAGGGCGTTCCTGTGGGTCGTGGGGCTGGTCGTTGTTCGACACTTGCTTCTGCGTCGCCCGGCGCTGCCGGAGCGTATTCACGAGTGGGTTCGTCAGCTGGCTCGGTCGGCCGGCAGGCTTCGTGACGATGCCGAGCTGTTGGGGATTCGCCCTTTGTCGTTCGGGACCTGGCGAGAAGCTGTGTGGGTGCTCGCCGGCGTCACCCTTCTCTTCGCCGCGCTGACCGCGGGGATGACTTACCCGCAGGCCCTTCAGCTCGGCTCAGGGGTCAGCCCGGATACCGGCGATCCACTCTTCTCGACGTGGCGGCTCGCGTGGATCGCGCATCAGCTCGCGCATGATCCGCTGCATCTCTTCAACGCCAACATCTTTCACCCGGCGTCGTACACCTTGGCTTTTTCCGACTCGGTGTTGGTTCCCGCTTTCATGGCGGCGCCACTCCTCTGGCTGGGAGTGCCGCAACTGGTGGTTTACAACCTGGTGTTTCTCGCCGGATTTGCCCTGTCTGGTGTCGGCATGTTCGTCCTCGTACGGTCCCTGACCGGGCAAACCGGCGCCGCACTCGTGGCCGGCTTCGTGTTCGCGTTTCTGCCCTTCAGGTACATGCATTACGCCCATCTCGAACTTCAGATGGCGCAGTGGATGCCGCTCGGTCTCTGGGCGTTGCATCGGACTCTTCGCGAGGGACGTCTGCGTGACGGCCTGCTGACCGGGCTGTTCTTTGCGCTGCAAGTGTATTCAGCGATGTACTACGGCGTCTTCTTCGCGACGTTCCTGATCCCGCTGGTCGGCACCCTGCTGCTCGCGGGCGGACGACCGGTCCTGCAGCGTTCACTCCGACCTCTGGTCGCGGGAGCCGGGCTTGCTGCCCTCCTCATCGCGCCGCTTTCCATACCCTATGTGGCGGCGAGATCGGCCGTGGGCGAACGGCCGATGCGGGAAATTGCGTTCTACAGCGCCATGCCGGCCGACTACCTGACCGCGGATTCGCGAAACGCGTTGGTTGGCGCGTCGACCGGCCGCTTTGCCAAGCAAGAGCGCGCCTTGTTTCAAGGCATCGTCGTACCGCTCGTCGCCCTGGTGGGTCTGTGGCCGCCGATGTCCGCAGCCAGAATTGGCTATCTGATCGCGATGCTCCTGGCGTTCGATGTGTCGCTCGGCGTCAACGGCGTCTCATACGGGTTCTTGCACCTGCTCGTCCCACCCTACCGCGGTCTGCGGGTCCCCGCTCGCATGGCGATACTCGTTGGCCTGTCGCTGTCGATTCTCGCAGGATACGGAATCGCCCGTCTGACAAGTCGCCGCTCGCGTCTGGCGGCGTCCTGCATCAGTCTCGTCGTCGCGTTGCTTGTCTTCGTTGAATATCGTCCAACGCTGGTCTTGAACCGGGTCCGGACAACGCCGCCCCCTGTCTACGAGCGGCTTCGACACGAGCCGACCAGCGTGTTGCTCGAGCTGCCGCTCAAGTCGCCCGACATCTATCTCGAGCCGGTGTACATGTACTTCTCCACATTCCACTGGCACAATCTCGTCAACGGGTACAGTGGCTTCAGTCCTCCGACCTACTCGAAGCTGCTCAACCTGATCATGACGTTTCCCGACGATGAGTCCGTGGCGGAGCTGCGGCGCCGAGGGACCGATTTCGTCATCGTGCACGGGGCGCTGTTCGAAGGTCCAGGCTACGCGGAGACGGTGTCGGCGATGGACCAGCGAAAGGACTTCGAGCTGGTAGGAACATACCCGTGGGAAGGCAAGGACACGCGCTTGTATCGACTGCGCAGGTTGCCCGACTGAAAAGACCCGACGGTTCGACGCCTGTCCGGCGCTCGCGTCACTATGGCGCAGCGGATGTCGGGGCGACTACTTCGTGTAAGTGATCCGGTATATCGCGCCACGCACGTCGTCGGACACGAGCAGCGAGCCGTCGGCCAGCTCCAGCACGTCGACGGGCCGACCCATGACCTGGCTTCCGTCGAAGAAGCCGCCGGCAAAGACCTCCTGGCCCGACGAAGCTCCGTCCTGCACGCGGACGACCGCGACGCGGTAGCCGAGCGGCGTGCTACGGTTCCAGGATCCGTGCTCGGCGACGAAGATCTGGTTCTTGTACTGAGCGGGAAACATGCTGCCCGTATAGAACGTCATGCCGATTGCCGCTACGTGCGGTCCCATCTTCACCATCGGTGGCCGGTAATCGGAGCAGGATTTGTTTTTTCCGAACTCGGGATCGAGCACGTCACCCTGGTGACAGTACGGGAATCCGAAATGCTGGCCAGCGGCGGTCGCGTGGTTCAGCTCGTCGCTCGGCAGGTTGTCGCCGAGCATGTCGCGGCCGTTGTCGGTGAACCAGAGTCCGCCGCCAACCGGGTCGAACGCCATGCCCACTGAGTTCCTCACGCCGCGCGCGTAGATTTCCCTGCCGGAACCGTCGGGGTTCATGCGCTGGATCGTGGCCCATGGGTCGCCCTTGTCGCACACGTTGCACGGGCCGCCGACCGGGACGTACAGCTTGCCGTCCGGCCCGAATTCCAAGTACTTCCAGCTGTGGTTGGGGGTGCTCGGATCGGTGGGCAAATCGGCGATGACGACCGGGGTGGAAGGCTTGTCGAGGCTGCTCAGGATATTGTCGTAGCGAACGATCCGGTGCTGTTCGCCGACGTACAGCGAGCCATTCCGAAAGGCGACGCCGTTGGGCATGTTGAGCCCGGTGAGGATGGTCTTCACCTCGTCGGCGCGGCCGTCCTTGTTGGTGTCGCGGACCGCGTAGACGTTGCCAATCTTCGGGTTCCCGGAAAAGAGGCCGAAGCTGCCCACGAATACCGTGCCGTCCGGCGCCAGAGTCATCTGACGCGCCGATGGCAGCCCCTCGGCGTAGAGTGCGATCTGAAAGCCGGGTGGCAGCGAGACTTTGGCGAGCTGGAGAGGCGGCAGAGGCTGCGGCTTCTGCTGTGCCTGTCCGGGAATAGCCACCGTCAAAGCAGCGAAGATCAGGGTCAAGCGGATCTGATTCATGGGAATCTCCGTGATGATTCGCAGCTCAAGATCATAGCCCGTCTGCGACCTGAACGACATCCATCTGCGGCCTAGTCTCCCCCAACGCAAAGGATTAGCATTACTTTGTCACTTCGCACAACCGTTAACGGGGCAGAAACGTGCTGTGTTCGCGGACGTGGGAGCGGCGCGATGTGAGCGATAGACGGGAACTCGCATCGGAAGGCCGAGTCCCGGCCAGGTCACGGACCTGGCCGGCGCTGTGCCCAAGTCCTGAAGATGCGGGTTCCCGCGCCGTCGACCCCGTTCGCGAAACAGGACGTTTCAGCGCCGGAAATTGCAAAGTGACAAAGTAGTGTTAGGGGCTTTTCGATAATGATCGCATCATTGACGGGGAAGCTACCTTTGGCGGGAACGTCGCTGGAATCGCCGGTGTTGCAACTTGTGTGGTAGCGGTACGGGGAATCGAACCCCGATTTGATGGTTGAGAACCATCCGTCCTAACCGTTAGACGATACCGCCCTGCACGCGCGACGAATCTTAAATTTTAGCGCCCTCTGCCGAGCCGGTCAATCACTGCACCGGCGCAACGCAGTCGCCGATAAAGAGTTCGCAACCAATCTGAGGGCAAACATCCACGTTCTCCAACCTGAACAGTCCACAATCCCACTTTCGGCATTCCCACTTTCTGCAATCCTGCAATTCTGCAATTCTGCAATTCTTCTGCGATAATTCCTGATGCTGCGCTGGCTCGTTCGTCTCCTCCTGCTCCTCCTCGCCGCCGCGGGCGCCACCTACTGGGTCGCTGGCCGGGGCGCGCCACCGGTCATCGCGATACAGCAACCGGTCCGGTTCATTGGACAGGCCGGAACCCTCGACCTGACGGTCGAGGCGCCGGACGGGCGGTTGACGTCGCTCGTCGTCGCACTCGAACAGAACGGGCTGACGCTGCCGCTGTTCAACCTCTCGGGCACCCTGACCGGCGCCGAGAGCGGCACCGTCACGCAGACGGGACCCAATACCATCCGTGTCACCCGAGCGCTTGGCAAGCAGAGCGTGCCCGAGCTGCAGCAGGGGTCAGCGCGGCTCGTGGTCTCCGCCTCACGCCCCTCCCTGCTCGACCTGCGCACCCTGTCGAGCTCGGCTGCCAAGGACCTCGAGGTTCGACTCGATCCGCCCCGGCTCGCCGTGCTGTCGACGCATCACTTCGTGAATCACGGCGGCTCGGAAATGGTCGTCTACCGGGCAACGCCCTCCGACGTCACCTCCGGGGTCCGCGTCGGGGAAATCGAGTACCCGGGCTTCCCCCTTGACGGTGCCGGGGCGGCGGGCACGGGCGGCGACCTGCGGGTCGCTTTCTTCGCGTTGCTCACCGAGCAGGATCTCAACACGCCGATTGCCGTCTTCGCCCGTGACGAGGCAGGCAACCAGGCAACGGCGCGTTTCGTGGACAACGTGTTCCCCAAGCCCATTCGGCGCAGCCGGATTGAAATCGACGACGCGTTCATCAACCGGACGGTGCCCGACATCATCGCGAACTCGCCGGAGCTGAAAATGGCTGGTCCGAGCACCGACCTCCTCGGCGACTTCCTCCGGGTCAACGGCGAGCTGCGCCGCGCCAATGCCGCGCAAATCGCCGGGTTCGCCAAACAGACGTCGCCGACGAAGCTCTGGACGGCTCCATTCGTCCAGCTGGGTAACTCCAAAGTCGAGGCGGGGTTCGCCGACCACCGGACGTACCTCTATGACGGCCGGGAAGTCGACCAGCAGGTGCACCTGGGCTTCGATCTGGCCGTGACGAAAAACGTGCCGGTGGTCGCTGCGAATGACGGCGTCGTGCTGAGCGCCAGCTGGCTGGGCATCTACGGCAACTGTGTGATCATCGATCACGGCCTCGGCGTTCAGTCGCTCTACGGGCACCTGCAGGGCTTCGAGGTCAAGACAGGCGATCGTGTCACGCGGGGCCAGACGATCGGTCGGAGCGACTCGACAGGATTGGCGGGCGGCGACCACCTGCACTTCACGATGCTCGTGAACGGGCAGATGGTCAACCCCGTCGAGTGGTGGGATCCCCACTGGATTCAGGATCGGATCGACCGCAAACTCAGCGAGTCGGGGACGCCGGGCCAGTAGCCGATCAAGGTACAATACAAGACCGTCGTTCGATATTTCTTTTTCAGGAGAGCTCGATGCATTCACGAATCGTTTGGGTCAGCATTTCTCGCTGGCGGGTGGGCAGGCGAACCCTGGGAGTCCTGGCACCGATGGCGCTCGCCGCGTTCATTGGTGCGTGCGGCGGCGGCAGCGAACCTTCGACGACCTCGAGCGAGCCATCAGCGCCCGCGGCCACACCCGATGGCTTGAAGGTGGACGCCAGTACGGCGGGAAGCGTCACCGGGATGGTCGCACTCGATGGCGCGGTCCCCAAGAACGCGCCAATCAGGATGAACGCCGATCCGATCTGCCTGCGCGAGGTCAAGACGCCGCAATTCATGGAAACGTTTGAAGTGGGCGGGGACGGCAAGTCTCTCGCCAACGTGTTCGTGTACGTGAAGGACGGCCTCGGCAATTACGTGTACGACACGCCGAGCGAAGCGGTCATCATCGACCAGAAGGAATGCCGGTACCATCCCCACGTGTTCGGGATGCGTGTCGGCCAGCCGCTGCAGATTCTCAACAGCGACCCGACGCTGCACAACATCCACGCGACTCCCAAGGTGAACACCGAGTTCAACACGGGTCAACCCATTCAGGGCATGAAGACGAACCACACGTTCGACAAGCCCGAAGTCATGATCCCGTTCAAGTGCGACGTGCACGGCTGGATGAACGCCTACGTCGGCGTCCTGCCTCATCCGTACTTCGCGGTAACCGATGGCTCGGGCAAGTTCACGTTGAACACGCTGCCGGCTGGCACCTACACCATCGAAGCGTGGCACGAGCGGCTGGGCGCCCAGACGCAGCAGGTGACGATCGGCGAGAAGGAAACCAAGGAGATGACGTTCACCTTCAAGGCGCCCGCGGGCGAAGGAGCGGCGGCGAGCGACTGACACAGGCGCCCCGAGCTGATCGGCAGCGGGACGGTGAGGAGCTCCAACCGCTCCTCACCGTCCCGCTCCGGGCCGGCTGCCCCGCCTCTCCAGCCCCCTCTGCAAGATGCTCCACCGCTTTGCGAAGTCCGTCGCTGGCTGCACCGTGCTGTTGTTGCTCGCCGGCAGTCTCGTCACCAGCACCGATTCGGGCCTCTCTGTCCCCGACTGGCCCACGACGTACGGCTGGAACATGTTCGCATTCCCCCCCTCGAAGTGGGTCGGCGGAATCTTCTACGAGCACGGGCATCGGCTCATCGCGAGCGGCGTAGGGTTGCTGACAATCATTCTCGCCGGTTGGCTCTGGTGGCGGGAAGAACGGCGGTGGATGCGGTGGCTTGGGGTCATCACGCTCGCAACCGTCGTCGCGCAGGGTCTTCTCGGTGGGCTGACGGTGCTCTACTTTCTGCCCGCGCCGGTCTCCACGGCGCACGCTGCCCTGGCCGAGGTCTTCTTCTGCCTCACGGTCGCAATCGCGCTGTTCACGTCGCCCGGCTGGCTTGCTGGATACGCCGGACCCGAAACGCGATCGGACGGTGGTGCCGGCGCGGGCGACGCAGTACTCAGGCAGCTGACAGTCGCCACCACCGTTTTGATTTACGTTCAGATCCTGGTGGGGGCCACGATGCGCCATCTCGACGCCGGGCTGGCGATTCCCGACTTCCCGCTGATGTTCGGCGGGCTGATTCCCAACCATTGGGATACGAAGATCGCCGTTCATTTCGCGCATCGGACGGGCGCTCTGCTGGTGGCCCTTGCAGTGATCGCGACGTTCGGCCACGTCCGGTATCACCATCGGCAACGCCCTGAGCTGATGCGCCCGGGCGTTCTCCTGTTCGCGCTCCTGGGCGTCCAGCTGACGCTTGGTGCGCTGACAGTCCTCAGCCGCCTTCAGGTGTGGATCAACAGCGTGCACCTGGTTTGCGGAGCACTCGTGCTCACGACTTCGCTCGTGCTCGCCCTGCGTGCCTGGCGCGTCAAGTTTTCCACGTCGGCCAGCAGTGCGGTTCGGACGAAGCCGGGCACGCCGTCCGCCCCCGGAAAGGTCCGGCTGATGACGCGCCGGTCCGCGGCTGCGTACGGGACCAAAGTGGAGCGCGCGTGAAGGACGTTCGCGCCGATCTCACCGCTGTTTCGCTCGCTCCCTCCCGTCACGGAACGATTGCCGACTACATTCATCTCACGAAGCCCCGCCTCAATCTGCTCGTCGTCGCCTCATGCGCCGCGGGGTACTACCTGGGTTCCTCCGAGGGCACGAACCTGACCGAGATGACGTTGACGGTCGCAGGCACGGCGCTTGTGGCGGCGGGAGCTGCCGTCTTCAACCAGCTTCTCGAACAGCGGACCGATGGACTCATGCGGCGGACGCGGGGGCGGGCCCTGCCCGATGGACGCGTGTCCGCGGGTGACGCAGGGCTGTTCGGGAGCGCGTTATCAGCTGGAGGGCTCGCGCTGCTGATGGCTGCCGGAGGTTTCCTGGCCGCCAGCCTCGCGCTGGCGACCCTCGTCACTTACATAGGCATCTACACGCCGCTCAAACGGCGCAGTCCCATTGCCACGGTGGTTGGCGCCGTCCCCGGTGCGCTTCCGCCGCTCATCGGCTGGACGGCGTCGCACGGGAGCATCTCGGCCGGGGGCGTGGCGCTCTTTGGAATCGTCTTTTTCTGGCAGATTCCGCACTTCATGGCGATCGCCTGGATGTATCGCGACGACTACGCGAAGGCCGGTTTCCCAATGCTGCCGGTCCTCGATCCGACGGGCCGGCGAGCGGCGCGTCAGGCGGTCATGTACGCGGCCGCGCTGTTGCCGATGAGTACGGTTCCGGTGCTCGTCGGGCTCAGCGGTCATGTTTTTCTGTACATCGCTCTGCTTGTCGGCACCGTGCTGTTCTGGCTTGCCGCCCGCTTCGCCTCGCAGCGGACGGACGACTCAGCGCGTCTCTTGTTTCTGGGATCAATCGCCTACCTGCCGATCCTCTGGATAGCGATGATCGCGAACCGGTTGTGACGGTTCAGGACCTTCCCGCCGTCAATGCCACCTTGAACGCCCTGTCGGGGATTCTGCTGCTCATCGGCTACATGCTGATCAGGCGGCGCCTCATCACTCTGCACCGTCGATGCATGCTGGCGGCATGTGCCACGTCGACGCTCTTTCTTTGCTCCTACCTGGTGTACCACGCACAAGTCGGTTCAGTGCCATTCACTCGCGGCGGCCTCGTGCGACCGGTGTATTTCACCATCCTCGTTTCGCACGTCGTGCTCGCTGCGGCCGTGGTTCCGCTGGCCGTCGTCACGCTGTCCCGGGGGCTGCAGGCGCGCTACCGCCAGCACATCCGTATCGCGCGCTGGACATTACCGATTTGGCTGTACGTGTCGGTTACGGGCGTCCTCGTGTACGTACTGCTCTATCAGCCCACCTGGCTCTTCTAGGGCGCCTTGCCCTGCTATACTGACAGCCATGCGGGCATACCTTGTTGCCGGCGCAATGCTGCTGGCAGTCGCGGGGGACGCCGCGGCACAGGGTCGAGTCATCGGCGTCGTCAGAGACGAGCGGGGCGATCCCATCAAAGGCGCCACGATCATTGCCGAAAACGCCGACGCATCCCCTAACAGCTTCACGTCGAGCTCCGACGAACGGGGAAGATTCGCGCTGATCGGTCTCAAGAGCGGTGTGTGGTCGTTCAGAGCGGGCGCACCCGGTTACGCGGCGGATGGCGGCGATCTCAACGTCCGAGCCGGCCAGAACACGCCTCTGTCGTTCACGCTGCAAAAACTGCTCATGCCGCCGAGCGCGCTCGGCTCTCTCTCGCCCAAGGATCTTCAGGAAGCGCTGGCACGAGCCGATGAGCTCTACGACAAGCAGCAGTGGGATGCAGCCATCAGCGAGTACCGGGACATCCTCGAAAGGTCGCCGTCACTCAGCGTGATCCACCTCCAGATTGCCGCAGCATACAGAGGCAAGAAAGCCTTCGACGACGCCATCGCCGCATATAACGAACTGTTGAAAAAGGAACCAGCTAACGACAAGGCGAAGGTCGGGATCGCGATGACGAGTCTCGAGAAGGGCGATGTCGAGACTGCCGAACGGACGCTGGAGAGCGCCGCCCAGGCTCCTGGCGCAACGCGCGAGGTGTTCTACGACCTCGGGGAAGTCAAACGGGCCCGTTCTCTGCCCGACGAGGCGGCGAAAGCTTATGCGAAGGCCGCTGAGGCAGATCCAACCTGGGGCAAGCCACAGTTGGCCCTCGGCCGCATCGCGATGGACAAGGGCGACGCAGCAACCGCCAGGAAACACTTCCAGATGGTCACCGAAGTCGATCCCGTCTCACCGGAAGCCGCTCAGGCCACGACGATGCTTCGACAGCTCGATCAGGGCAGATAAGCGAGAATGGCCCGTCGTTCGTTCCGTCGCACATTGATCTTCGCGAGCGTGGCGCTCGGCACTGCGCTGTCGGCCGCCGGAGGATGGCGCTACGCGCGGGCTTCGGCGCCCGTGAGCGGTCCCATCATCGTCATTTCAATCGATTCACTCAGGGCCGACCGGTTGCCGGCGTACGGCTACGAACACGTCAAGACCCCGGCGATCGACATGCTGGCGTCAAACGGAGTCGTGTTCGAACGCGCGTACTCCCACTCGCCTCAAACGCTTCCTGCTCACGCGGCGCTTCTCACCGGGCGGCTTCCCTTCGACACGGGAGTGCGCGACAACGGGGTCCCGATTCCGCGCGGCGAGCCGATGTTGCCGCAGGTCTTGCGCGACCGCGGATACTCGACAGCGGCCGTCGTCTCGGGTCCGCTGCTGCGAAAGGATACGGGGATCGATCGAGGGTTCGACTTCTTCGACGACGGCCAGCCGGCCGGCTCGGACGAAACGAGCGCCATTGCTGACGAGCGGGAGGGCGGCGAGTCGGAAGAGATCGCCGAGCACTGGCTGAACAGCGCCGGCTCGTCACGCGTGTTCCTGTTTCTCCATCTCAACGAGCCGCACAAGCCCTACTCGCCTCCCGAACGTTTTTCGCAGTATGCGCCGTACGACGGCGAAATCGCACACGCGGATGAGGTCGTCGGACGTTTGATTCACTACCTCAAAACACACCAACTCTACGATCGATCGACCATTGTGCTCCTTGCCGATCACGGCGAAGGCCTGGGCGATCACGGCGAGCAGGGCCACGGACTGCTGCTCTACGACGAGGCCGTTCGCATCCCTCTGATCGTGAAACAGGAGAGCAACGCGGGAGCCGGGCGGCGCGTCACGGATATCGTCCAGCACGTCGACGTGATGCCGACGATTCTGGATCTCGCCAAGGCGCCCATTCCCGACGAGCTGCGTGGAGAGTCGCTGAAGCCACTGCTCGAGGGAACAGGTCGCTTCAGGGAACGATCGGTCTACTCCGAGACGCTCTATGCGCACTATCACTTCGGCTGGGGCGAGCTGACAGCCATCACCGATGGCCGCTACCGATACATCCGGGCGCCGCGTCCCGAACTGTACGATCTGAGAAGCGACCCGGCGCAGCGGGAAAACCTTGCGGCACAGGATGGGATGGCTCAGGCGCTGACGTCCTTGAGCACCGAGCTCGAACGCCTGACGGCGGACGTGCGTGTCGAGTTCAGTGGCCCCACGGAACAGCAGGTGGACCCCAAGGACAAAGTGGAAGCGGTTGAACGCTACCGCAACGCTCTGGAACTGATTGCGGACAACAGGTACTCGGATGCCGTCGCGGTCCTGCAGGGCATACTCCGCGACGAGCCGCACCTCACCGAGATCTGGACCGAGCTTGCGAATACGGCCCGCCTGATCGCCCGGCCCGACCTCGCGCTCGACGCATATCGCCACATCACCCAGCTCGAACCGGGCGATCCGACCGGCCTCTTCGGCGCCGCCGAAGTGCTGTTGAAGGAGCGCAGACTCGACGAGGCGCGCACACGCGCCTTGGAGGCGGCCGTTGTCGTCGCCGACGACGAGGCGTCCGCGCTCGCGGCGGCGCACCAGCTGCTGGCCCGCATCGAGCTGGCCAGGCGTGATGCGGAAGGCGCGCGCGAGCAGGCCGATCTCGCCCAGCAGGCCGATCCGGGTCTGCCGTTGCCGGCGTACGTCGAAGCACGCATTCTCTACGATCAAGGGAAGTACGAGCAGGCGTCACGCTGGTTCGAACGGGCAGTGGCGGCAGATAAGAAGCCGGAGGCGACTCCGATTCCCGATCTGTACTTCTACGCCGGTGACGCGCTGGCGCGGCTCAACCGTCACGCCGAGGCAGAGGCGCTGTTTGCCGAGGAGTTGCGTGAGTTCCCGCGTAATGTTCGCGCGCGGGCCGGGCTCGCGACGCTCTATCACGCCACGGGTCAGCCCGACATGGCGGCTTCAGCCATTTCCGACATGCTTCGTGCCGCGCCGACCCCGGAGTCCTACACTCTGGCCGCCCGACTGTGGACCTCGTTCGGGAACGTCCGGGAAGCGCAGTCGGTTCGCGCCGAAGCGCGGCGCACGTTCTCCGCCCACCAGTAGCACGCCCCGACCGATCGCCGGAGACGCGGCTTCCCGCGCCGTCGACCCGGTTCTAATTTAGAATCTGAACCCGATCGCGAAGCGGAAGGTTCGCCCTCCAGCCGGCGCTCCGTTGAACGCCACCGGGTAAGCGTTGATCGTGGTCGTGTACAGGTTCGTCACCGTATTGCCGGTCGCCGTTCCGAAGGTCCCACCCGGGACGTAACCCGTAGCCAGCCCCAGGCCATCCTTGGGACTCGACGCATCCTGCGTGACGGTCGTATTCCACGCAATCAGCTTCTGATTGTCGAACAGGTTGTATATGTCGAACTTCACCCAGGGCCGGAGAGTGCGGGCCACCGGAATGTTGTAATTGAGCGACATGTCGAACAGCCCGTAGCCGGGAAAGGTCTCCGACCCGCGCTCGCCGAAGAACACCATGTTGCCGTTCGAGCTGGGCAGATCGGGGTAGCCAGCCGCCGTGATCAAACCTGCTTGAGTGGAGGTGATCGGCTGGTTGCGAGCCGCCAGGCTGTACACGCGGCCCGAGTCCACACGCCACAGACCAGAGACTGACACGTCGCCGAACGCGCCCATCCCGTAGTTGTACACGCTCCAGATCCGCAGCCGATGCCGCTGGAAATCCTGCAGACGACCGTCCGGAAAGTTCCGTTCGGCGTTGAACGCCTCGGGGTAGTCGCCGATGAGGGACTTGTTCCCGGGCTGATTCGTCCCCTCACCTTCGTAATTGCCGTGGTTCTTGATCTGCAGGGTGTAGTGGCCGGCCACGTTCCAGTCGCGTGAGAACCGGTACCGCGACTGGAACACCATGCCCTGATACTCGCGGTGAGCCTCCTCGGTGTTTCTGAAAACGACGTTGGTGAACATCCCGGCGCTGACGCCCTGCACGATGACGTTCGTGGTGCCGTTCTCGAGGGTCACGTAATCCTCGATCAGCCCATTGGTGAACCGTGCGACGTAACTGACCTCGGCAAACCCACGACCTCCCAACAGGTTCTCGCCGTAGGAGACACTGAATTCGTGGGTCAGTGGGGAACGCATCCCCGCCTCGTTGAACACGTTCTGCGTCGGATCGACGACCGAGGCGTTCCCTGACGTGATGGGGTAGTTGGCTGGGTCGAGCCCTGGCGCAAAGCCGATCCCCTGCCCCGCCGGTCCCTGGTAGGCGGCATCGACCGACGCCGAGTTGCCCACCGGGCTGTTCCGGCCGATCTGCGAGTCGTTGTACCGGCCCGAGTACTGGCCGTACGTCACGTGCACCGTTTTGTCGCCATCGCCAGACGCGTCGTAAGCGAGGGCCAGGCGAGGCACGACCCGAGTGCTGTTGATGCTGTCGATGTCGCCGGTGGAGACCGCGCTCACATGCTCGAAACGGGCGCCGAGATCAGCCGAGACGCGGCTGCCGATCGTCCAGTGGTCTGTCACGTAGAAAGAGCTGGTGTCGTTGTTGAGGACCGCGCCGGTCACCGCCGGGAAGTACGTCGATCGCGAGATACCAGGAGTGAACACAGGAATCATCCGGCCCGCCTCGTCGAGAACGGGAGACCCGCCGGCTCCAGCCAGGAAGTTGGCGGCGAAGACGTACTGTGTCGGCGACTGCGAGCCGCCGCCGGTTCGCTGGCTGCGGTACCACTCAAAGCCGGCTTTCGTCTCATGGCTGCCGCCGCGGTTCCAGAAGTCGGTGACGCTGCCCGTAACCTGCCGGTTGTTGCGCTGTTCGGCGTCGAGCCCATCGAAATAGGGCGCGTTGTAAATGGTGCAGAAGCACACCCCGACGAACGGGGAATCGGTCATGTTCGAACCGGTGCCGCCGCCGAGCAGCTCGTTGTACCGGCCGGACAGCTGCCCCTCGACGAGCATGTGGCTCCTCAGGACTCCCCGGTAGCTGCCGTGATACGAGCGGTTCGGCGTGCTGATGGTGTTGAGCGCGTTCGGATCGACGACCAGGGCGAATGCGCCGGAGCTGTTCGTGACCGTGCGAGGATTGTCGAAATAGCCCCCCTGAATGGTGTGACCCGGGCTGACCGTGCCCGTCAGCTTGATTTCGCCCCGTTTGTTCGTGTCGTCTTGCACGACCTGCACGCCGCTCGACAACGTCCGGGGATTCGCCAACGAGGCGTAGCGGCCCGATGTGAAGAACCAGAGATGGTCTCTCACGAGCGGCCCACCCAGCGTCCCCTCATAGCTTTCCTGCAGGTCGTCGGCGTGGACGATCGGCGTCGGCCGCGAGGCCTCGAAGGGCGTTTCCGTTGTCCATGACGGGTTCTGGAAATTGATCCGTCCGCTCCCGGAGAACTGGTTGCCGCCGCTCTTGGTGATCGCATTGATCACGCCGCCGCTGAAGCGACCGTACTCCGCGGAGACGCCCGAGGTGAGAACCTGGGTTTCTTCGATCGCGTCCTCGACGAACAGGCTCTGCGGCTGGGCCAGCAGGTTGTCGTTGATGTCCACGCCGTTGACCAGGAACGTGCTGTCGAACGCAAAGGCGCCGTTGATGACCACCTGGTTCGTGTTCGGAGAGTTCTCCGTCACGGCTGGAGACAGCTGGGCAATGCCCTGAATGGAGCGCGGCGTGGCCAGCCGCTCGATCTCCGGTTGCTTGAAATTCATGCCCACAACCGGTGTGCCAATCGGGGCAGGCGACTCGGCGACCACCTGCACCGCTTCCGAGATGCCGGCAGCTCGCAGCGTCACGTCCTGCTGCGCGGTCAGCCCGAGGGGCACAACCGTGGCATGCGTGACCGATGCAAAGCCGCTCAACTCGACGACGACCCGATATTCGCCTGGCGGCAGCGCGCTGAGGACGTAGTGGCCTTCGAGGTCGCTCGTGGCGGTACGCGATCCCTGGAGGGTCTGCGATGTCGCCGTCACGGTGGCGCCTGGGACGGGGCGATCCTGCTGATCCGTCACGGTGCCGCGGATGGCGCCGGTTTGAACGCCCTGAGCCAGAGCGGCGCCCGATAGAGACAGCAAGATGGCGGCAAGATGGATCAGACGTTTCATCAACTTGGATGCTCCTCGATCGAACATAGAGTATTTTCGAATGCTAAAGGGAGCCCCCTCTGCACACTTCTTCGCACATTCGTGCGACGGGCCGACCAGGCTCAGAATCTCGTATCGGTTGTTCGGCCTGGTGACCCGCAGCGGTCGACTGCTGATTTGTGCACCGAGAGAGCGTGGGAGAGGAGTTGTCCGCCTTCAGGGAGAAGGCGGACCTTCGGCTAGAATCGGAACCCCATCGACATCCGGAACGTGCGACCTCCCCTGACCGCACCCGCCTCCCCCTGGTTGAACGCTACAGGGAACGCGTTGATGCCCGACGTGTTCAGGTTGGTGACCGTGTTGCCGTTCGCCTTTCCGAAACTCGAGCCCTCCGTATAGCCGATCGGCAATCCCAGGCTGTCCACCGGCGTCGTGCCGTCAGGACTGATCGTCGTGTTCCAGGCGATTAACTTGCGGTTGTCCAGAATGTTGTAGATGTCGAACTTGACCCAGGGACGAAGCGTGCGGAACACCGGCACATCGTAGTTCACGGAAACGTCGAGCAATCCGTAGCCCGGGAACCGTTCAGTACCGCGTTCTGGAACGAAGAAGGTGTGAGCGGTGCTCGGTACATCGGGATAGCCCGCGGCGGCCAGGATGGCTGCCTGGGTCCCGGTGATGCCCAGATTCCGGACCGCCACGCTGTACGCCCGCTCCCCTTCCACGCGCCACAGTCCCGACACGGCCAGATTGCCGCTCGCGCCCATGGCCCAGTTGTAAACGCTCCACAGCCGAAATCGATTGCGCTGGAAGTTCTGGAGGCGACCGTCCGGGTAATACCGGTCGGCCGTGTAGATTTCGGGGAAGTTGCCCAGGGGCGAGATGTCGCCCGGATCGTTCGTCTCTTCGCCTTCGTAGTTGCCGTCGTTCTCGAGCTGGACGGTGTAGTGGCCGTTCAGGCTGAAGTTGCTCCTGACTCGGTAACGGCCTTGGAAGACCAGCCCTTGGTACTGCCGCCAGGCCAGGTCGGTGTTCCGATACACGATGTTCGTGTACTCAGCAGTTCCCCCCTGCACGACGACGTTGGTGGTGCCCGTCGTCGTGTCCTGAAAGTCCTCGATCAGGCTCGTCGTCTTGCGGAAGATGTAACTCCCCTCCAGGTAGCCTCGACCGTCAGCCAAATTGGCCCCGTAAGACGTGCTGAACTCGTGCACGAGCGGCGATTTCAGACCCTCCTCCATGAAGATGTTCTGGAGCGGGTCAGCGACCGACGCATTCTCCGGCGTAATCGGGTAATTCGCGGGGTCCGTCCCCGGTGCGAAACCCAATCCCTGTCCGGCGGGGCCACGGTAGGTCGCGAAGATCTCCGCCGGGTTGCCGACAGGACTGTTGGCGGCAATTTGCGACTCGTTGTAGCGGCCGGAGTACTGTCCGTACGTCACGTGCCAGATATGGTTCCCGTCGCCGTTGATGTCGTAGGCGACGGCCAGGCGCGGCACGATGCGGCCGGCGTCAATGCTCTGGATATCTCCGGTCGACACGGCATTCACGTGCTCGAACCGCGCGCCGAGATCCGCCGACCACCGATCGTTGATGGCCCAGTGATCCTGCACGAACAATGAATGGTTGTCGACGTTCATGGAAGCACCCTTGAATGCGGGGTACTGATAGAGGTACGACTCGCCGGGCACGAAAACAGGAACGAGACGACTGTTGGCATCCATCACCGGCGCGCCCTGGGCATCGGTCAGGTAATCAGCGCCGAAAACGTACGAGGTCGGCGACTGCGAATTGCCGCCGGTCCGATGGCTTCTGAAGAACTCGTAGCCATATTTCGTCTCATGACGGCCCCCGCGATTCCAGTAGTTCGTCAGGTTGCCGGTGAACTGCCTGTTATCCCGGCTCTCCGGGTCGCTCGCATCGAAGTACGGGGCGTTGTAGATGGTGCAATAGCAGGTGCCGACGAACGGGGAATCAGTCGTGATGTTCGTCCCCGTGCCGCCGTCACCCTTGAACTCGAATCGCCGCTCGGAGAACTGCAACTCAGCCAGCATGTTGCTGCTGAGAATGCCGCGGTAGTTCGTGTACGCGTACCAGTTGGGATTCTCGCGGTCGACCTCAGAGAACGGGTCGACGATCAGGCTCTGAACGCCGGAGTTGTTGGTTCGCGTCCGCGGATCGTTCAGATACGCGCCCTGAAGGGTATGGTTGTTCACCACGGTTCCGGTGATCTTGATTTCGCCGCGCTTGTTCTCGTCCGTTGTCGGCAGCACGACCCCCGTCTGCTGCAGCGTTGTCGAGCTTTCGACAGACGCGTGGCGGCCGGCCGCAAAGAACCACAGACGATCGCGCAGGAGAGGGCCGCCGAACGTGCCTTCATATGTCCTCGAAACACCCTCCGCGTGCTCGGTGGGCGACGTACACACCACGATCGACGGATCGGCGCACTCTTCGAACGGCGTCAGGGTCGTCCACGACGCATCCGAGAGATTCATGCGCCCACTCCCAGAAAAGGTGTTGCCACCGCTCTTGGTGATCGCGTTGATTACGCCGCCGGTGAACCGGCCGTACTCGGCCGAGATGCCGGATGTGAGAATCTGAGTCTCCTCGATGGCGTCCTCGATGAAGAGATTCTGTGGCTGGGCGAACAGGTTGTCGTTGACATCGACGCCGTTGATCATGAACACGTTGTCGAACGCGAAGGCGCCGTTGATGACCAGCTGGCTGTTGTTCGGTGAATTCTCGCTGACCGCCGGCGCGAGCTGCGCGATGCCCTGGATTGTCCGCGGCGTCGCGAGGGATTCGATTTCCTCCCGCTTGTAGTTCGCCCCGACGACCGGGTTCGTAATAGGTGCCGGCAGATCGCCGGTGACCTGTACGCTCTCCGCGACGCCGGCCGCACGCATCGAGACGTCCAGCACGACCGTCAGGCCGAGCGGCACGACGGTCGTGCGGGTCACGGTCGCGAAACCGCCAAGCTCGAATCGGATCTGATAATCGCCCGGTGGCAGCGCACGCAAGACGTAGAGGCCTTCCAGGTCAGACACCGTGCTGCGCGGCCCCTGCAGCGCGGGCGACGTCACGGTCACGGTCACGCCGGGGACCGCAAGATCCTGCTGGTCCTTCACGAGGCCGCGTATCGTGCCCGTCTGCACGCCCTGGGCGAGAAGACTGCCGGCGATGCCACTCATCAACCAGGCCGTCGCGATGATGAGGAGGATCGTGCGTCTCATGACTGCGTCTCCTTGCGGGATTCTTCATCCGGGCAGAGAAAAGTCGCCGGACAGCGCGCTCCCCTCCGCCGAGTTTGAATCGCCGTTCAATCATAAGATCAAAAATTTCCTCCTCTGCGCACTTCCGCGGTGCGGGCGGGCCGGATCCAGCAAGCGTGATCCAACCGGGCAGATCTTCGCCTGATATTCGTCACCTCGGCTAATGAACTCGTTCTTAGCTGAACCGGACTGGATGAACTGATGAGCTGGACCGATACCTCCTCTGTCGCTCCGTGGCTCATTCCGCCGATGTCCAACCTCAAAGAGGAGGATCTGAATGCTGCGTACGCTGGTTGTGGCTTCTTTGCTCGTGCTGAGCGCTCCGTCTCACCTGCTCGCTCAGTCCAAATGGGGAGTAGCGGTGTCCTGGACGCCCGAATGGAAATCGGGCGGGCCGTTCGGAGATGCGCTCGAAGGGGAGGGAACAACCGTCGATTTCAGCGGTTCCGACTTCAGCATCGGCATCGCGCGCGGAAGCGACGCGGGGGGTGACTGGGGCGTCTCGTTCATCCGTCAGACGTGGGATGACGGCTCCACGCTCGACGAAACCCAGGTGGAATGCAACACCTTCGTGAGCGGATGTTTCACGTTTGGCGAGAAGTCCACCTCGCAGAACGTGAAGTACAACGCGTTTTACATTCACAAGTTCGCCCCGTTCGTGACGATCAAAGACCGAGTGCAGATCGGCATGAATTTCGGCGGCGGCATCGGGTCGTTCAGCGGGACTTTCATTCAAGAGCAGTACGACATCAGCACCAGATTCGTGCCGGGTCCAGGCGGCGGAACCATCGTCGGCCAACAGGAAGTGACGGTGAGCGAGGTCGAACCGAAGGAGGTGTTGTTCGCGCCGTGGCCCATCGCAAAGATCCAGGTTGCGGCGGCGGTGCGCGTGGCGCCCGGGGTGAAAGTTCGCGTGGCCGGCGGGCTCGATTTTCCGGGAACCAGCGTGTTCGGCCTCACCGGCGTATATTTGTTTGGCAATTAGCGCAGGACGTGGGAACTGAGAAGGTCGAAGGAAGAAGTGGGGCCTAACCTCCAGCCTCTTTCTACTTCGTCAGCCTCCGGTACCAGACCACGTGGTCGCCGTCGTCTGGCCGATCCGAGTACTGCACCGTGAGGTAGCCGACCGATCGCAGGTTGCTCGACGGAAGCTCGATGAGCGCGTTGTTCGAAAGCAGCACTCCCCCCGGACGCAGCATCGCGGCCACGTTCGACGCGGCCAGCGCCTGATCGAGCACGTCGTAGTAGACGAACACATTGGTTGCGACGATCAGGTCGAACCGCTCCTCCGCTCTCTGCACCACGACGTTCAGGTCTTCCGGGTAAACCTGTAGGACGGTCTCGGGCCGAACGCTCAGGGTCCGGAGCCGGATCTCCTGGCCAGCCTGAGGTTGATCGGTCGGTTGATTGACCGTCCCGATCCGCTCGCCAACCGAGCCCCAGTAGGCGGCGAGTTCGGCTTTCCAAGGGTATCCAAAATCCAGCGGCGTTCGAATGAGATACGGCACCCCTCTCGAGGCGCGTTCCCTCGCGTCTGACAGGTGACCATTCACGCGTGGGCTCAGATCCAGCGTCGTCAACCGAATCGACTCCGGTCGCTCGGTCAATCCCAGACGTATCAGCGAGTCGATGATGACGAACGGCTGGAGCGTCTGCAGCGGATAGAAGTCATAGCCTGAGGTCTTGTCGGCGAAATCGAGGCCAGGCCCGATAACGGCCACGTCACGGACGCTTCCGCGCGGCATCAGACCGGCATCGCGCAGCGCCATCAAGGCGCGCTCGACGGCGAATCCGGGAAGGATCGACGTGTCGAGGGAAAGGCCGCGAGCCCGGTACAGGCGGGATGCCGCCGCAAATTCGGCGGTCGCATCCCCGCCGCTCCTCGCTCCGGCCAATTCGTCTCCGTAACCCCGTTGCTCACGGGCAACGCGCGCGACCTCGGTCAACAGATGGACGGCGGCCTCCTCGCGCCTGAGGGCACTGTCGAATCCGTACCCGAGGCGTTCGAGCACGCGCCGGCCGAACACCCGTCGCTCGTCGCCGTTTGGCACGCTCAGGGCCGCGACGAGATCGCGGCTCCGCGCCTCAATCAGCTGCAGGAACTGATCGGAGTTCGTGGACGCCAGCTCGAACGACGCGGTCGGCTTCGATGTAAACGAGGTGCCGAGCAGCAGCCAGTTGACGAGCGTGTCGGCATCGCCCCGGTCGAGCCGTGCCCGAATCTCGAGGTCGTGGCGCGCAACCCACGCGTTCCACGCGGTGGAGCGCGCCTCCGCATCGCCGCCGATCTTGAGCTCGGACGGCAGGATATCCGTCAGCGCGTCAAGAATCGCCTGCACGTCTGAGTACGACGCGTAGGAGCCTGCGCCACTCGCAGAAACTAGAAGCAAACTCGAGAGGATCAGAACGGTGGAACCGAGTCGTAAGCGTGTAGGCACCGGGGAGGAACAGGAGGAGGGGAACCATGCGCTCCCCTCCCCTTGCTGACGACTAGAACTCGTACTTCACGCCGAGCTGCATTCTGCGGTAGTCGGCCCTGTATCCGTTAATAATGGAAGTGCTGCTGATGTCGGTGTTGTCCGTGCGGACGTACATATTCGCGTGGTTGAACAGGTTGAAGACCTCGAACCTGGCCTGGACGGCCTTCGTACCGAACCGGAAGCGCTTGTTGATCCCCATGTTGATATTCCAGGCTCCCGGGCCACGGAATGCGTCCCGCTCGGTCATATCGGACGGGTACGGCCCGAAGTCCGTATTTCCGGTAAGCGGATTGATGTAGCTGCCAGCCGAACCGAGGAGCGGCGTCAGATCGAGCAGCTCGTACTCGTTCGGGTTGCCGGTCGGCACGCCGGAGCCGACATTCTTGTCCATGTCGCCGGGATCGACCGCCCGCATGCAGACCGTCGTGGCGTTCGTGCAGTCGAACACGCTGAACGGATAGCCGCTGCGACCCGTGAAGATGCCGTTGACCTGCCAGCCGCCGAGAGCTGCCCCCTTACCGCCGGACCCCTGATAGGGGATGTTCCACACGGCGGAGATCGAGACACGATGGCGCACGTCATGCTCGGCGGCGCTGTAGTCGAGCATCGGATCGAAGGCATCCAGATAGCCCGTGTTGTAGTTGCCATTGTTCCCCTGGCTGAACGTCTCGCTGAGGTTATCCTTCGCCCAGCCCAGGTTATATCTGGAAGTGAGCATGACACCAGACTCGGCGATTTCCCGCGAATCGAGCGAGAAGGTCACACCGTGATACTGGGATCGCCCTCTGTTGCCGCGCGTGTTGAATGCGCCGTACTGCGGATTCGGCCGGGCCGTCGGGGAGCCGACACCTTCATAGATCAGCGCTGCGCCTCGCTTGTTGACGTCCGCGAGATCGTAGAGCTGCCGTCCCGTCGATCCGTTGTAATCGACCGAACCAGTCCAGCTGTCGTTCAGCTGCTTCTGGAACGACACACCATACTGGTGCACGTACGCCGTTGAGATGTTCTGATCGACGTGACGCAGACTGCCGAAAGGAATCGTCTTCGTCACGCCAGGCGTCCCGGCGAACGGACCGCCGTTTTCGACGTAGATCGGCTGGGATGGGATGTCGGTCGGCGAGTCAATGGTGCTCACCAGATAGAGCGGGGGGTTGAACAGGACGTTGTATGTGACGTTCCCGAAATTCCGCTCGTAGGCAATGCCGTAGCCGGCCCGGAGGCTCGTTCGACCGTCCCCGTTCACGTCCCACGCGGCGCCAATCCGGGGTGCGAAGTTGTTCCAGTCGTTCTTCCACAGCCCGCCGACGGGACTGACGTTCGAGTCGAACACCTGTCCATTTCGCACCGAGTCGATGATTTCTTGAGGCGTGCTGGAATTGACCGACGCATTCACGTCGGCGTAGTAGAAGTTCGAATCGTACTTCGGGTCGCTCTTCCGCTGTGGACCGTAAAATTCGTAGCGGAGGCCCAAGTTCACCGTCAAGCGTGGACCGGCGCTCCAATTGTCCTGCACGTAGAGGGCGAACTCGTCATACTTGTTGTGACTGGTGAAGCTCGGTTGTTGCACCGGCGTCACGAAGGTTTCGCCAGGAAACCCCTCTGGGTTGATCGCGGCCTGGAACCGCTCGATCGTCCCGGTCACGAAGTGGTCCAGCGAGTTGAGCGTGTTGTTCGCGATGCTCAAAGCCTCGATCGCGTTCGAATACGCGCTGAACGTCCGGTTGTCATTGATGTGCACGTACGAGCCGCCGAACCGGATGTCGTGAACCCCCCTGAGCCACGTCTGATCGTGATAGAACTGCCACAGCTGCTGCGGTCCACCAAACGGGATGTCACTCGATGGTTGCCACGGCAAATACCCGGGGAACGTGATGCGATATCCGAGCAGACTGTTCGGACCGTTGGGGTTCATCATCAGGCGCGGCTCCGACGGTCCGTTGACCGGCTGTTCTTCGAACAGCCGGTTCCAGACGATCTTCGTCTGGCTGGTCTGGTTCGAGGAGAGCACGCGGGTGATCGAGCCGAGCAGGTTGTGTCTCCGATACTCGACCCCCGTGTCGAAACCCGGGTACGGGTTCGCCGACTGCGCCCCGTCCAGAATCCCCTTGTTCTGATACGCGTGGCGGATGGAGAACATCGTGTTGGGGCCGGTATTGAAATCAACCTTGTTGACCAGCCGATAGTCATCCTGCGGGTCGTCTGGATCCCCAGGCGGCGCCTCGATCGGTGTTTGTCTATCTACTCGCCTGAAGATCGGCAGATTTGCAGGGAGCGAGTTGAACGCGCCTGCGCCCGAGCCGATGAGCGCCGTGACGTCAGCGCGGGTGAGTGTCGGGCCATTGGGCTGGACACCTCGGTCGTAAGCGGCGAAGTAGGCCCGCGTCGCCGGCGAGCTCGCGGCGAGGAACTCCGGCGTCGGCACCCAGGAAATCTCGGAA
>Ga0247825_10000076_pt1 | contig 51913 bp, 75 predicted proteins | sample 13C_Vanillin_Day_FD_194413 | JGI IMG/M metagenome (GOLD analysis project Ga0247825, IMG submission 194413) | Soil microbial communities from agricultural site in Penn Yan, New York, United States - 13C_Vanillin_Day48 | ecosystem: Environmental > Terrestrial > Soil > Agricultural land | place...
CTCCTTGGCCAGAGCCTTGGTGGTGGGGCCAGCGGGCAGGGCGGCCACGCACGCGGCCACGGCGGCGGCCACGGGCATACCCACGGTGACACCGAGACTCTCGGCGTGCGCCAGCATGGCGGCGTTGGTGCCCTTGTGCCACGCCACGGCGGCGTGCGGGGCGCGCCACGCAAGGTGGGTAAGGACCCCGCAGGTGGCCCGGGCGGCGGCGTTGCCACGGTGGGCACCCACGGCGGCGGCGTGGGCGGCGTGCCACGCGGGCACGGTGCGGTAGGGGCCAACCTTGGCCGTGGGCGCGGCGGGCGCGGCGGGCGCGGCGGGCGTGGTGCGTGCAGACATGAGAATCTCCTAGCGTCGTGGCCCCACCCGTTGCGGGGCCAGTGGGTAGAGCATAGCCCACCCGCTAGGCCCCGCGCAACCCCAACGAGGAGGACCGGGGGGTCCCGTGGTCGCCCTGCGCCCGTTTCGGATTCGCGCATGGACCTCATTTCCACCACACATGGAATCCTCTCACGCGCATGGCCTACACTTCGCGCATGGCCTCCCTCACCGGCTCCGCCCTTGCAGAAGGATTGCGAGAGCGCCTCGCGGGCCGAGTCGTGTTGCAGCCACACCAGATTCCACCCTGGAGACAGCGCAACCCCACCCCCGAGGAACAAGACGCACTCGGATTCGCGATGCTCGCGGGCCGTGGTGCTGGCAAGTCGTTCGCGGCGATGTGGGAACTCCACACCACGCTGAGTGAGACGGCGAATGTCCGAGCGCGGGTCATTGCCCCTACTCTGGGAGACGGTATCGCTGCCGCCGTGGACGGCCCGAATGGATTGCTCACGTTGAGCAAGGGGCAGGCGAAGTGGCTTCCCTCTGCGCCGGGTGGCGCATGTGTACGCTACCCGAACGGAAGTCGGGTGTGGATCATTGGCACGCCGACTGACAAGGACGCGGACCGGCTCCGTGCTCTGACGAACATCGACTTCGACGTGTTTGAGGAGTTCTTCGCCAACCCGGCCAAGGAATATGCCTTCAAGCAAGCGGCGCTGAGTCGTCGGCGTGGTACGCGGCGATGGTTGATTTCAAGTACGCCTCGTCCGCACTCGCTGATCAAGGAGTGGGAGAAGGATCCACGGGTTGTCGTGCTGCGCGGCAAGTCCATGGACAACAAGCACATCCCGCTGGACTGGCTCCACACCCTGGAGACCACGTACAAGGGAACGCGGCTCTACCGGCAGGAGGTTCTCGGTGAGGTCATCGAGGACGTTGAGGGCGCGTTGTGGAAGGCGAACGACATCGAGCGATCGACGGTCGCGGGGCCACCGTCGGCCGTGGCGAGCATCTGCGACCGGATCGTCGTCGGGGTAGACCCGCCGACCGGGAACGGGACGTGCGGGATTGTCGTCGTAGGACAGGACGCGGCGGGGCACTCCTATGTCCTGGATGACCGTTCGGTTGAAGAGGCGTCGCCGCATGTGTGGGCGGCGCGGGTGAAAGAAGCCGCCGACACGTACGACGCGATCGTGGTCGCCGAGATCAATCAGGGCGGACAGATGGTGAAGGAGGTGATCAACTCCGCAGGTCACGCGTTGCCGATCCACACGGTGAACGCGACGAAGTCGAAGAAGACTCGGGCTGAGCCGATCGCGCTCCTCTGGGAGGTGGAGGAGCAGATCGTCCACATGGTGACGAAGAGCACGAAGTTGATCGACCAGATGTGCGAGTGGGTGCCGAACGAATCGCCGTCGCCCGACCGAGTCGACGCGCTGGTCTGGGCGTGCTGGTATCTGCGCTCCCGCCACACGGCTGTCGTGCGAGGGAGTACGGTACGCACGGGCGGGCCGGTCGGGCTCCCCTCGGGCCTCAGCAGTGTGCGGATGGGCCGATTCTGAGAGAAGAGGAGACCAGTGAACATCACGCATGATCTCATCGCGGCAGTGGTCGGCCCCGGCTGGAAGTACGGGCTGAGCCGTATCCTCATCAACGACGAGGGTGAGGGGGTCGTGTTCATCGCCGGCTCCCAAGAGCCTCTCGCCTTCTTCACCGTCCAGAACACCAGCACGTCCCGCGGAGCGGGCTTCAACGACGACGGCGAGATCACGTGGCGGCGACGCGGGTCGTCCTGTCAGTACAAACTCGCGAAGTGCAAGGTCGCCACCGAGACCATCGCGGACTGGTGGCGCATGAGTCTCCAGGTCGAGCAGACGGCTGAGCCCGGCGAGCCGCTTCCGGAGATGGGCGACGAGTACTACGGCCCCGACGCGAAGCCGATTCCCGTTCTGGAGGACCTGCTGTGACCGCCTACACGAACGGACCTGTCCACACACGGGCTCGCTTTCGCCGCCCGACCTTCACTCGGACCTCACTCGCACCGCCTCGCCGATGGGGGCTCGGCATCCTGAGATCGTCATGCGGCCACGCACTCGGGATCTACGCGCTCTACGGAAGCCGCCAGATGGCTCTCCAGTGGAAGACGTGCCGATGAACGAGTACCTCCGCGCCCGGAAGGGCGACATCACGATCGGCAAGGTGGTCGGCGAGAACGAGGACGGCATCACCCTGTTCATCCCGAAGGACCTTCAGGGCACGTTCCACCTCGAGGAGAACGACACGTTCCTGTCGGTGATGTTCGTGAAGGATGACCAGCACGGCGGGATGATGCCGTGGTGCCCGTGGGCGGACGGCCCGGTGCTCTCTCATGATTGAAATCGCTGTCATCGCCGGCCTGTTCGGGGTGTGGTGGCACTCGAACCTCAACGACGAGGACGGGATGTTCGCTCCCGTGCCCCGCCTGCTCTACCGGCACCCGTGGAGCAAGAAGTGGCTGATGTGCCCGTGGTGCTCCGGCGCGTGGTTCAGCATCGCCGCGTCCCTGCTCCTGTTCCACGACGACCTGATTCCAGCCGTCCTCACCGCATTCGCCGCCGCTGCCATCACCGGGATGCTCGGCTCGTACCTACAGGGAGACTGACCGTATGTCCTACACCGCCCCCGCATCCCTCGTCCGTGGCCAGCAGATCCAGGCGTGGGGCTACTACGGAGCCTACGGAGCGGCGGCTGCCGCCGCCCAGACCGTGCCGAAGACCAGTGTCTACGGGGCGGTCAACACGAACTGCGAGGCCGTCGGTGAGGTGCGCTACATCGTCGGGTGGGCCTCGGACCAGATGTCCAGGATGCAGTGGGACGTTTTCGTCGATGGGTCTGCTGACTGGGAACTGGAACTCCCCGACGGCAAGACCATCCGATCTGGCGGCAAGGGCAAGACAGACAACCCGCACACGAAGGCGTCGTCCGACCTGCTGAAGTCCATCGGCTGGTCGACTGGCATGGTCCGGCTCGTCACGACGAACCTGTACGTCGCCGGCGAGTTGTTCTACGCCTACCTGAACAAGAAGTGGCAGGTGGTGTCGGTCATCCACCCCGAGCAGTCCGACATCTTCAAGTCGGCGGAACACGTCGTGCGGGGGCTGTGGCCGTCGCCGATCGACCCGTCGCAGCCCGACGCTCCGCTGTTCGGGGTGCTGTCCATCCTCTCGGACATGGACTGGCTCGGCCGACTGAGCCGCTCCCAGTCCGCGAACCGGGTGGGGATGCGCGGCATCCTCGGCTCGGCCGACGGCCTGTCCTTCGCAGGCGGCGGGGACTTCTGGGATGAGTGGGACAAGGCGATCCGGGTCAAGATGCAGGACCCGACCGACGTGGGGCCGGTCCACCTGCGAGGCGCGAAGGAACTCGTTGAGCCGATGGCGAGTGGCCGGGGCATGGGCGGTCTGTCGTGGGTGGTCCCCGACTTCCCCTACGACGCCCGCATCGAGGGGCGCATGGAGGCCATGATCCACCGGCTGGCCTACGGCCTGCCCATCCCACCGGAGATCCTGCTGGGCCTGTCGGCGCAGTCGCGAGCCACCGCCTTCCAGGTCGAGGAGAACTCGTACCGGGCACACATCGAGCCTCCGGCCAACATCGTCGCTCAGGTGGCGACCGATGTCCTGAACACCCTGTTCGAGGACGTGCAGGTTGAGGTCAAGCCTGACCCCACCTTGCTCCTCGCGAAGCGGTCCACCGTCCAAGACGTCAAGGATGCCTATGACCGGGGCGAGGTCAGCGGCGAGTACTTCCGCGAGGTGCTCGGCATTCCTGAGCACGCCGCTCCTTCCGAGGAGGAGCGGGCACGCCGCCAGACCATCGGCGTCGACCAGGAGGAGGGCGGGCACAGCCCGACCACCGAGACACCCCGCCAGCGAGCGGCGCGTTCCGACCGGGAAGACCCGAGCGGTGCCCCTGCCGACCAGAAGGGACTGAGCCCTGCCGACCTTGCAGAGTGGCGAGGCCGCATCGAGGTCGCCACGTTCCGCGCACGGGACAGGCTGGGGGCCAAGGCTCGCACTCACAAGGCGCTGAGGGACGTTTTGCCGTCTGACATCCCCAATGACGAGGTGCCATCACATCTGGGTCTGCAAACACTGGAGAGCGCAGGGCTGGATGTGGCCTCAGCGGTGTCTGACAGCCTTCTGTTCCTCGGTCCTCGGTCCTGTGCGGGCGACAACTTTGTCGATGGACTCACTGAGCACGTCCTGGGGACCCTGGACAGCGCTGATCCGGTCCCGTTGGAAGATGCAGAACTCGCAAAACTGCTGCAAGGGCTTGCAAACTCGCCTGTTTGACCCCTACCCTGCGTCTCATGGACGTCTATGCACTCCTTGCAGCCCTCGAGGATGCCCGTGAGACCCGAGGAGCGGGCATTCCGCTCTCGTGGTCCGAGGTTGCAGAGGAAGTGGGGATCCATCAGGCTGCTTTCAGCCGTCTGAAGCAGGGCAGGCTCCCCGGTCCGCGCTCACTGAGGGCTCTGATGGAGTGGCTGGAGATGGATGCCGAGGAGTTCAAGGTCGGCGGCAGTGTTGAACTCCCCATCGGCGGTCGTGACGAGGAGTGGGACGGCGAGGCCGCGACAAACCGAGTGTTCGAGTGGGCCACGGAGGAGGACGGCTCGCTCAATGTGGAGAAACTCCGTCAGGCGTTCTTCTTCATCGACACTTCGTTGGACCTCAACACCCGACAGGCGTACAAACTCCCCTTCTGCGACGTCGGTGACGGTGGCCTCCACATCGTGCCCCGCGGAATGTCCGCCGTGTCCGGTGGGCACGGCCTCGAGAAGATGACCGGCGCGTCCAAGGCCGAGAAGGAGGCCATCAAGCGCAAGGTCTGCGCGATCTACGAGCGGATCGTCGACAAGTACGAGGACTGGCCCGACTGCCCGTTCGACGCGGACGGCACGCGCCCCGAGCGCAGGGAACGTCGCAACGACAAGGATGGAGACGGCGTGGAATTCGAGGACGGATACAAGGACTACTCGCCCGAGCAGCGGAAGAAGATGGCGAAGGACGGGTCGGCCCTCCCGGACGGGTCGTTCCCGATCGCGGACTGCTCGGACCTGAAGAACGCGATCCAGGCCATCGGTCGTGCGTCCGATCCCGGCAAGGCGAAGGCACACATCAAGAAGCGAAAGCGGGCACTCGGCTGCGACGACGTCGAACTCCCGGAAGGCTGGACTACCGAGGAAGCAGAGGAGCCCGCCGTGGGCGAGGAAGACAAGAAGACCGCAGGCATCATCGGCACCGGCAGCCTGTCCAAGTCCGAGGACCCCCGTACTCAGGCTCTGGTGGCCCGCGTGCAGGAACTCCTCCGCGAGGGTGCGGTGGCGGTGTCCATCAAGCACGACCTCCACCCCGAGGTGGCGGAGCGGTTGGCCGCGCTGGAGCCGAGCCCGGACGACGACGAAGAGACCATGATGCAGAAGATGAAGGAGGCCAACGAGATCTACGAGAACGCGGACATCCGTCCGCGTCACGTCGCCATCGTCGATACGGCAGCCTTCAGCAACTCCCGCCTCACCCTGGACGAGGACGGCTACGGGGTGTCCGGCCCCGTCACCTTCGAGGGGATCTACACCGGCGACGTCCGTACGCTGAAGTACGGCAGTCTCCAGTGGGACGACGAACTCCTCCCCATCCCGATCATCTGGGACCCGGACAACAACGATCACGACGGCGTTGTCGTGGGTTATGTCAGCGCCTTGGAACGTGTCGACGGGATGACCACCGCGGTCCGCCCGGAGGCCGTCAGCGGGGAGGATGTCGAGGCCGTCACTGCTGCTGCGGGCACCTCGGCCCTCCCCGCTGAGTACTTCGCCGACTTCCGTCCGAAGAAGCGGGTGCCGCTCGTCGTCAGCGACGAGGACGCGAACGGCCTTCGTCACGTGTACGGCATCGCCGCACCGAACGGCGTGTGTCACCGAAGTGACATGGGCGCGTGCTTCCAGTACCCCGGCGACGTGGACCGGAAGCACCGGGGCTTCCACACGGGGCAGGAGATCACCCTCTCCGACGGCAGCAAGGTCCGGGTCGGGGCGCTCACCATCGGTGGTCGGCACGTCGATGCCAACCTCGCCCGACAGGGCGTGAACTTCCGCGACGTGAACCGGCACCGCGACGACGCGAACACCGTGTTCGCGATGGTCCGTGCATGGGAGACCCCCTACGGTCTCGCCATCAGCGGCGTCGTGATGCCCGGTGTGGACCGCGACACCCTGATGCGGGCGATGGCCCTTGCTCCCAGCGTGGAACTCTGGCCTGCTGGCCGGGGCCGCACGCTGGTCGGCATCCACCTCGTCCCGACCCCGGCATGGCCCGTCGCGGCCAGCGCGGGCGGCGACGCCCAGACCCTCACGACGCAGGACCACCTCCACGTCATCAACCCTGAGGGCGGCTTCTGCGCCGAGTGCGGCGAGCACTTCGAGGACGAGCCGCCCACCGAGGAAACGGGTGGCATGGACAAGGTGCTGGCGAGCCTCGAGCGGATCGAAAAGGCCGTCGCGCTGATGGCCGAGGAGGTCCTCACGGACGTCCCACTTCCAGAAGATTCTCCCGAGGAGTAGCGCAAACCGTCCTTGTGAGGTTACCGTTCGCTCCATCGGCTCTGTGTAGAGCGAACTGGCGGTGGTCACCGCGTCCCTGAAACCACCAGACGCGAAAGAAGTCCACCATGGATCTCCAGCAGGCTCTCAGCATCCTGGGTCGGGTTGGCGCGGGAGAGACTCTCTCGCTGTCCGAACTCACTCAGGCACGCGACGTCATCGCCCGTTCCCTCCACGCCCTTCGCGGTTCGGCCACGCCGGACCTCGACGCACTCACCACCCTCCGCGAGTCCTACTTCGCTGCCGACGCCGCCGTCAAGGCGCTGTCGGAGCAGGAGCAGGCCGCGATCGCGGACGTCGACGCCGCGCTGTCCGACATCCCGGACCCCGACGCCGAGGCCGGCGACGGGGAGGACGAGGACCCCGAGGACGAGGACGAGGAGCCCGAGGAGGGCAGCGAGGAGGAGAAGTCCCTCTCGACCAAGCCCAAGCGCGGCAAGATGCTCTCCGTCCAGGAGGCAGTCGCCCGCCTCGGCCTCAGCGGCGGTTCCGGCATCACGGTCAACGAGCCGGAGCGGGACCTGTCCACCACCGAGACCCGCGTCATCCTCAACGGGGACGTGGTGCAGGACGCCGACATCCGCTCGCTGGCCGAGGCCTTCCGGGACGCCTCGAGCCGCAGCCTGAAGACGGGCAAGGAGCGGGTCGCCCGCATCGAGACCTCGTTCGCCGACGAGCGCACGCTGACCGGCAAGATCAACGCCGACACCCGGCTGGTCGACTCGTTCGTCAGCCCGGAGGCCGTGGTCGCGGCGGGCGGGTGCTGCTCGCTCCCGCAGCCGATCTACAGCAACCCCGTCCAGGGAAGCACGGACCGCCCCATCAAGAACGCCCTGCCGACGCTGGGCGCGACGCGGGGCAAGTTCACGTTCTTCCCGGCCATCTGCCTCCCGGTGGACGGCTTCGGGGTGTGGACCTGCGAGGACGACGAACTGGTCGACGAGGCGGACCCTGACACCTGGAAGCAGTGTGCCGAGGTCGACTGCGACGAGACCGACGAGGTCGGCGTCGACGCGGTCTACTCCTGCGTCACGGTGGGCAACTACACGACCCGGTTCGCGCCGGAGCAGTGGCAGGGCTACCTCGCGGCGCTGGCGATCCAGAACGCCCGTCGCGGTGAGGTCCTGCTCTTCGAGAAGATGCGGGCGCAGGTCATGTCCACCTACACGGTGGACGCGCTCGGGTCCATCTTCGCCAACGTGGTGAACGGCGTCGGCACCGCCGCCGCCGCGCTCCGCCAGGACCAGCGCCTCGGGGACGTCCAGATGGACTTCTTCGTGAGCGAGTCGCTGGTCACCGCCGTCCGCCTCGACCTGATCAACCGTCGGGTCTTCTCCTCGGCGGTCGACGACCCCAACGTGGCGGTGTCCCTGCTCAACACGGCGCTCTCCAACGAGGGCGTCAACGCGATCTACTCGCAGGACCTGGACCCGGTGCAGTTCGGCTCCGGTGGCACGGACCCGCAGTTCCCGCTCACCCTCGGTTCGGTGCTGGCCCCCAACGGGTTCTTCACCTACCTGGACGGCGGCACGCTGGACCTCGGCACCGAGATCCGGGACCACAACCTCAACCGCCAGAACAAGGTCGCGGCGTTCGCCGAGTCCTACGAGGGCCTGCTGTCCCGTGGCTGCAACGCCCTCGGCCTGGACATCCCGGTCGAGATCTGCGACAACGTCGCCTGCCCGTCCTGATCGCCGGCTCAACTAGGAAGGAGGGGCTCTGATGTCCAACACTCTCATGGAGGGCGTGGAGGTCGAGGCTCCGGACGTTCGGTCCGGGGGCATCCTCGACATCTCACTCCCCGCTCCGCAGGGCTGGATGCAGGGCCTCTCCATCCCGTTCTACGGGTGTGGCGAGCCGGAGGTCGTGGATCGGTGCGTCACCGCCGAGGACGTCCCTCTCCACAAGACTGCTGTCGCCGAGTTCCACCCGTTCGGCATTCGGCAGAGCGCGACGTGCAGCAGCCTGTCCCGGCTGGACCAGAAGAAGCACGCGGAGGGTCGCCTTGACTCGACGACGGAGTGGGCGGTGGCGCGTCAACTGGCGACGGACGGTGTTGGCCTCGGCACTCCGTCGTTCGACGACGGGGTCAACCTCGGTGTCGTCGCAGACGGGAACTTCGCTCTCGCTGTGGGGACGCTGGAGCAGGCTGCGGCTGACGCTGGGTTCGGTGCTCAGTGGTGGCTCCACGCTCCGGTCAAGGCAGCGGCGTTCCTCGCGGAAGCCGACCTGCTGAACGGAACGCGGTCGCCGACCGGCGCACCGTGGGTAGTCAGTGTCGGCTACCCGGTTCAAGGAGCCACCACCATCCGTCTCTGGGCGACCGGCCCGGTGTGGGCGGCGGTGGACGAGGCCTTCGTCCTGAACGACCTGGACCGTCGGAACAACGCCGACGAGGCTTTCGCTCAGCGCAGCGCCATCGTTGCGTTCGATCCCTGCATCAACCTGCACATCGATGTCACAGTCCCGGCCAGCCCCAACATCGGAAGCGAGTAACACAATGGGAAACTGCATCACGCCCGATCTGGGGCGCATCAAGAAGGTCGGGCTCTTCCTGGCCGACGAGTGCCTCACCCCGCTCTTCGGGGCTGACATGGGCTACCTCGACGACTGCCCCGCAGCCTTCGAGACCAGCGACAACGTGGACGACGGCGAGGAGTTCACCCGCCGCTGCGCCGACGGATCGATCAAGCGGTACATCCCCGGCAAGAAGTCGCTCCAGTCGATCGAGGTCAACATGGACCTCCACTGGCTCGACCCCGAGTGGATCGCCAACGCTGGCGGGGCCACCGCGATCGAGCACGACGGCGAGGTCATCGGCTGGGCCGACGGCGTCAGCGACCGCTTCAACGTGATCGTGGTCGTGTGGCAGGAGATCCTCGGCGAGTGCGGTGGCGGCGTCACCGGCGACTTCGTCCGGATCTACCCGGTCAAGGGCGCGACGGTCACCGAGGAGGGCACTCCCGGCAGCGAGGACAACTACGTCCGCATCACGGGCAACACCTCCGACAGCCACAACCTCGGCCTCGGCCCGGTGCCGCTGGCGCTGGACACCATCACCGGCGACTCCGAGTGGCTGACCGACCCGCTGCCCGACGGCACCCACCGTCACCGGTTCGTCGGCGGCGTGGCCCCCGACGGCTGCGGCGCTGTCGCCACGGTCGACTCCGGCTCGGCCTGAGCGGTAGGACACGATGACCCTCCTGAGTGAGACCTCGTGTCCGTGGGAGGTAGACGCCGAGAGTTGCGGGCTGGCCGATCTTGACCCCGAGTCCCCGCTCTTCCTCCAGTCCGTTGAGACCGCCTCGTCCATCATGACGAGGCTGTCGGGGTACACGATCGGGCAGTGTGAGGTCGAGATCCGCCCGCTGAATCTGTGCCCCGAGTGCCGGACGTGGTGCTGCGGCGGGGGCGACGCGATCCACATCACCAGCCCGTTCAACCTCTCTGTCTGGGACGTCTCCCGTGTCCGGCTGGGCGCGGACGAGTACCCCACATCCTCGTGGCGGTTCGACCGCAACTCCCGGATGCTGTACCGGGTGCCGCCCGACGTCTGGCCCAAGAGAGACGAGAAGTGGTCCGACGCCGGCGAGGGCGAGGCGTTCGTCGTGGATGCCACGGTCGGCACCCCGCCTGACTCATGGGGGTTGGACGTGGTCGCTCGGCTGACGAAGGAACTCTTCCTGTCCTGCACGGGTAAGAAGTGTCGTCTCCCGTCCAACGTGACCAGCGTCACCAGTCAGGGTATCACGGTCCGGCTCCGGGACGACGAGATCAACACCTTCATCCCGGAACTCGGTGCGTGGGTCAACGCTGTCAACCCGCACGGCGCTCGGTTGCCCGCCGCCGTGTATTCCCCTGACCTCGCCACGGCTCGCAGGGGCGGTCTGAGGGCTCTGGGGGGCTGTTGTGCGTGATGCCCTAGCCGTGGTGGCTGATAGGCTTCTGACGGCAGCCTCAGACGCTCTGAGCGATGACCTGCGCCCGGTGTGCAAGGTCTACCAGACGCACGGCATCCCGGTGATCTTCATGTGCTGCGAGTGCGAAGATGAAGAGTTGGGTGAGGAGGCCAATGGGGAGATCAGCATCCACTTCCGCCGTCTCTTCGACGCGGACGCTTCCACGCTCGACGAGGTGCGGCGTATCCGTCCCTGCAAGGGCGGGGCGACAGCCGCTCAGTTCCGGCTGGTGCTGGCCCGGTGCCGCCCCATCATTGACGAGAACGGGAACCTCCCGCCGTACGAAACATTGACCGACCACACCGGGGATCAACTCCGTGATGTGGAGTTGCTCTGGCAGGGGTTGGCCTGCTCCGGCATGGACCTCCGCATCGACGACATCTCGGCTGATCTCAGCGATCCTGGGACCTGCTCCGTCATCTTCGTGGACCTCACCGTGCAGGTGCAGGTTCCTCCGTTGCCTGTCGACCAATCGGCGTGATTGCTACGCTGCGGCTACCGTGGGCCGGAGGTTCTCCTCTAGTTCTCTCCGGCCCACGGCCAATCGCTAGAACAAAGGAGAACAGCGATGACTGAAGAAGTACGCCGTGACGTAGTCAAGTTGGGCCTCGACTTCCGGGCAATCCCGGTTGACCTCGGGGACGGCATCGAGTGGGAGTTCCACCCCGACCCCTCGCCCGAGCAGTGGTCCACCCTCGTGGACTCGCTCAAGAAGTTCACCAAGTTCGAGGACGACGACTTCGGGGGTGACGCCTTCAAGGAGGCTCTCGCCGGCTTCACGAAGGCGATGTCCGAGATGCTGGTCAAGGCCGAGCAGCAGGTCGAGTGGGTCGAGAAGGGCTATGGCCTCGGCCCCCAGCAGGCGATCTCCGAGGCACTGATGGGGATCTGGACGGGTTTCCCTACGACGCAGCAATCACCCTCTGGGAAGGGATCCAGGAAAACTGGATAAGCCTCGTCACGTCCTGGAACCTCAACGGTGTTCGGTGGAAGGAGTTCTCATTCGCAGAAATGCTCTGGATGGTTCACCTGACCACGATCGAGCAGATGAAGGAAGACAAGCCGCAGCAGGTTCGTCTGTACCTCAACCAAACCAAGGACTACACTGCTCTTCGTGAGTGGGACCGGTCCCAGATGAAGGATTCCTCAGACAAGTAGGCGGGAGGTGGGTTCATGGCAGGCGCAAGCGGCGTCTACGTCGGCGGCGGAGCGACGGTAGTCATGGACCCACCTCCCCTCGTCTACGTGAATGTCTTCCACCCCGCATCCGGCCCTGAGCGCCACCTCCGCAAGAAGGCAGAGGCCGTGGCAAGCATGGCGCGTAGCCTCGCCCCTGTCAAGACCGGGGCGCTGAAGGCGACAATCCGGGTCGACCAGAACCGCGACGAGAAGGGCCGGTTCTCGTTCGGCTTCGCGGTCTCTGCTGGAACCGACCACGGGTACTACGTTCACGAGGGAACCGGCCCCTCGCCCCGCTGGCCGTCCAACCGAAAGGTCATGAAGTTCCAGGGGTCAGGTGGCGACATCGTCTACCGCGACTTCGTCATGCACCCCGGCACTCCCGCGCAGCCGTTCCTCGCGGACGCGCTCGTAGCGATGGCGCGCTGAGATGCCGGGGCTCGGTCCACGCGTCGGCGGGGCACACGTCGACGTCAATCTCAAGTTCGACGACAAGTCTGTCGGTCAGGTCGGGAAGCAGATTCACCGACAGTTGTCGAGCCTGAGCAAGAGTCTGGCTGCGGTGGGCGAGCGGAACCGCAAGGTCTACCAGTCGATCGGCAAGGACGCGGTCACCGCGTGGCGCTCCCTCCTCGGCGTGATCACGACGGGCGCTCCTCACATGGGTTCCGCGATCAGCGCCGTGTCCGGTGCCGCGACCATGCTGGCCGGGTCGCTCTACTCCACCCTCCAGTCGTCGTACGCCCTGCTCCCCGTCTTCACCAGCCTCGGTGTCGCCAGTCTCACCCTCAAGGTCGGTATGCGGGGCTTCGCTCAGGCGGTGTCCGAGACCAATCCGAAAGCACTCAAAGAGATGCTCGCGGATATGCCGAAGTCGATGCAGAACGCGGTCATGGCGACCCGGAAACTCTCTAACGAGATGCGGGCTGCCATCTGGCCGAAGTTGTTCGCCGGGCTGAGCGAGGGCATCGAGAAACTCCGCAATACGGGCGTGATCCAGCGCGGTCTCGGCTTGATGGCCGACCAGTTGAACGGTCTGGCGAAGGGTGTTCTCAACTACGCCAACTCGGGGGCAGGCGTCAAGACCCTCAACAAGTTCTTCGCGAACAACGCGAAGGTGTTCGGGGCGCTGTCCAAGGCCGTGGTCCCGTTCCTCGACGGGTTCCTGCGGCTCGTCAACGCGCTGACCCCCTCAGCCATTCGTCTCTCTGGCCGCATCACCGATATGGCGAAGTCGTTCCAGTCCTGGACGAAGGAAGCAGGCTTCGGCAAGCGGATCGACGACATGATGAAGGGGGCCGAGAAGACGGCGGGCCTCCTCTTCAAGACGCTGGGCAATCTCGGCTCGGCCATTCTCAACGTGTTCAACATCGCGAACCCCTCCACGAACACGTTCCTCCAGATGCTGGTGGATGTCACCCAGCGGTTCGAGGACTGGACGAACAGCGTGGGCGGGAAGAACGCCATCGCGAAGTGGGCCGAGCAGTCGGTCGGCGTGATGAAGCAGTTGGGACACACCGTCGAGGCGGTGTTCAAGGTCCTCGCTGAACTCGCCGACCCCCGCGTCATCACGTCGTTCCTGAAGACGCTGGAGGGGGCGTTCAACCTTCTCGGCAAGTTGCCGCTGGACAAGATCGTGTCGGCCTTCGTCACTCTTTCCGAGGCGCTTCAGCCGGTGAGCAGCCTCTTCCTCGCCATCACCATCGGCGTCGTGTCTCTCAACATCCTGCTCGGTAGCCTGATCGGGCAGGTGGGCGGCGTGTTCTCCGTCCTCTTCAAACTCCTCAAGTTCAAACTTCTCATCAACATCCTCAAGGGGACGGGCGGCGGCGCGAACGCGGCTGGGAACGCCGCCGCTGGCGCGGCGAAGAAGATGGGCTTCCTGTCTCGAGCATGGGCGTTCCTGCTCAAGATCGTGGGCAAGGTGAAGTCCGTCTTCAGCGGGGTCACCGGGTTCTTCTCCAAGACCAGCGCGGCCACGGGGCAGACGGCGTCCAAGGTCAGCAGACTTGCCAGCGTGTTCAAGCCCGTGATGGGCATCCTCGCCCGGTTCGTGAAGTTCGCAGGGCCGGTAGGCATCGCGGTCTGGATCGGCATCATCATCTCCAAGTCCAAGGATCTCCAGGCGAAGTTGGGTGGGGTCTGGGACGCGATGAAGGGGGTGTGGAAGAACCTCTCCGGTGCGTTCAAGGAGATCGGCACCGCCCTCAAGCCGCTGGCCCCTGTCGCAGATGCGGCTGGCTCGGCGTTCGGCTTCGTCTTCGACATCCTCGACAAGATCGCCGAACTCGCCATCGGTCTGGTCCTGGACACTATCATCTACGGCTTCAAGTCGCTGGGGAACGTGATCAAGGGGCTCGGCTCCATCATCGCCGGCCTCATCAACGTGTTGGTCGGCCTGTTCACCCTGGACTTCGGCAAGGTCTGGGAAGGGCTGAAGCAGATGTTCTCCGGCCTCGGCCCGCTGCTGAAGGGCGCGTTCGGGCTGTTCATCACGTTCTTCGCCCCGGCGAAACTGGCGAAGATCGGGATGGGCTTGCTCAAGGGGCTGGGCAGTGGCATCGCGAAGGCGGTACCGGGACTCCTGGCGGGGATCGGCAAGTTGGTCGTCAGTGTCCTCAAGTTCTTCGTGACGCTGCCGTTCAAGTTGCTCAGGCTCGGTGGGCAGGCGATCGTGTGGCTGGGGAAGGCCGTGGTCAAGAACGGCCCGAAGGTGCTGATGGCGGTCGGCAAACTCTACCTCAACATCATCAAGTGGATCCTGAAGTTGCCCGGTCGCCTGCTCGATCTCGGCATGAAGGCAGTCCAGAAGTTGGGGAGCGCCGTCGTCAAGGGCACCCCGAAGGTTCTTTCAGCGGCTGGCAGAATCGTCGAGGGCGTCCTCAACTGGATCGCGAAACTGCCCGGACGCCTGCTCACTCTGGGCGGTCAGGCCGTCACGAAGTTGGGCAGCGCCATCCGGTCGGGGATCGGCACCCTGAAGAATATTGCCGGCGACATCGTCGAGTCGGTTGTGAACATCATCCGGGGTCTCCCCGGCAAGTTGCTCAACCTCGGCTCTAGCCTGCTCAACGCGGGCAAGACGCTGGGTGGCAAGATCCTCGAGGGCATCCGAAGCGGAATCACCGCCATCGGCGATATGGCCTCCAGTGTCGCCACTAGCCTGAAGAACGGTATCAACAGCGCCATCGGTCTCCCGAAGGACCTGTCGTTCAACGTGCTGGGCAAGAAGATCGGGTTCACCATTCCCGGCTTCGAGAAGGGCGGTATCGCTCCGGGTGGTCTGATCGCCGTTGGCGAGGGTGGCCCCGAACTCATGGCTCCTCCCCGTGGGTCGAGGATCTACTCGAACAAGGAGAGCAAGAAGATGATGGGCAGCGGACTTCCCAGCACGGTGATTCTCCGCGTGGGTGCCCGCGACTTCCTGGCCTACGTCGAAGAGGTGGCGGACGGTCGGATCGACGCCTCGGACAACCTCGCATGGCAGGGAGCCTGAGATGCCGCAGATCACCATCCCGCTCACGACGTATCTCATCAAGGAGAACCGGCCCGCGTACCCCGTCGGGTCACCCGGTGTCCTGACTCTCCAAGACACTGGTCCGGCCACGCACAAGGTCATGATCCGCGTCCCGGTCGACAAGATTCCCGTGGGAGCCGTGGTCACGACGGCGACCGTGAAGTTCTGGACGGCCGAGGCTGAGGCTGGTGCGACGCCCATCCGCATCCTCCCGATCGACGAGTCCTGGAAGTCTTCGGTCAAGTGGGACGGCCGACCTGCGCTCGGTGCCGTCATCACGACGACCTCGATCACCGACCCGGTCAAGGACGCGCTCTACTCCTTCGTCGTCACGGCGTGGGTCAACACCAGGAGCCGGAACGGGCTGGCGCTTGACACCACCATCGCCGACACGATCAACCTGCGCGGTTCCTCGGCATCGATCAACAAGCCGGTCATGGTGGTGGACTACTACACCCCGAACGACAAGCCGGTCGGTCTGTCTCCGCAGGGCGGGGCGGTCTCGGTGCCCAATCCCATCCTGACATACACGGGCGACCAGGACATGGATCACCAGAAGATCCAGTACTCCTCGGACGGCACGGTCGCCGGCATCACGTTCGACACCGGCTCCATCCCGGCCACCACGGGTCGCTACGTGCCCGCTGGGGGAGCGCCCGTGGCGGCGGTGGGGCAAACCATCTACTGGCGCGTCCAGACGTCTGGAGGGGGCGGTACGAGCCTGTGGAGTCCATGGGTGTTCTACTCCTACGAGCCCATCGAGGAGCCGGTCATCGTCACCCCGCTCGACGACACCGATGACGGCAGCCCTACCATGACCTGGACGGTGAGCGATCAGGTCTCGTGGCAGGCTGAACTCCAGCAGGGTTCCGAGGCGCTCTCGACGTCCACCTGGAACCTGGAATCTGACACCCGTGACTGGACCCCGTCGAACGGCGTGCCTCTGCCGGACGGCCACGGCCTGATGGTCCTGCGGACAACCGACTCCATTTCCCCGCGTGTGGCGGCTGAGGGGGCACCTGTCTGGTCGGAGGTGACGAAGGAGTTTAACACCGTCATCGCTGGCCCCGGTCCGGGCATCACGAACCTCGGGGTCTCTTTCGACGAGCCTGTCCCCGTCATCACCGGCACCCGCGCACTTGGCATCCCCGACGAGATCTCACTCTTGCGTGACGGCAAGGCGGTGTCCATCTGGGACGACGACGGCAACCCCCGCAAGTGGGCTCCTGCTGCTGACTTCTTCACCGGCACCAACTTCACCATCCGGGACTACACCGCGGAGCCCCGGAAGGAGCACACATGGTCCGTGATCACACGGACGAACGGGACGGCCTCGGGAGCCGGTCCTGAGGTCACGGATACCTTCGTCACCGGCAGCGTGTGGATGGTGAACCCGCGGACGGGCAAGCAGATCGAGATTCTCGGGAACAACGGAGTGCCCGTGGTGTCGCAGACCACGGAGGAGGGGTCGGTCCTGCACACCCCGGTCCACGGCAGCCTCGTGGTCGAGACGGTGCGTCGCAGGCTGATGCGGACCACCCGTTCGGGCGGCATCGAGGGTCTCGTGCTCAACGACGACGAAGACACCCTCGAGAAGTGGGCGCTCGCCGACTCGGGGCTGCGGTATCGACTCATCTTCGGCAAGGTCAACTGGCCCATCATCTTCGGCGACTACAGCCCGACCGACGTCTTCTACACCCACCCCGACCCTCAGTGCGAAGACACGCTGGTCCTCATCCTGCTCAACTGGTGGCAGCGGAAGGACGACTAGCCGTGCAGCACGCCGGTCGCAGCCCTGACGCTCTCGCTGCCTATCACCACTATCTCCAGCACGACCACGACTATCGAGTCTGGGTCGATGTGCTCACGATCAACCAAGAGTACGTCGATACGTTGGACCTGCTCGACGGGCAGATGAACTACTCGGACGGAAGAGATGGACCGCACCGGACGGGTTCTGTCATCCTGTCTGACCCGGAGGGTGCGTTGAACTTCGGAACCGACTACCTGCGCGACCCGAGTGGTATTCTCTGGATCAACCGGCTGATCCAGGTCTGGCACAAGGTCAGTGTCCCGAGTCACGGCGACTTCCTTACGTCCTGCATCGTAGGGCTGCCCACGTCGGTCGCCCGCTCTGGTGCGGAGGTCTCCCTCGAGATGGGGGACAAGTCCTTGCTCGCCGACCACGGTGTCCGTCCACGCACCTACAAGAAGGGCCAGCGCGTAGACCTTGTGCTCAAGTCAATTCTTCAGGATTGCACGGGCGAGAAGTTCATGAAGATCCCCAGGACCCAGAAGACGTTGAGTCGGGTCTACTCAGTCGGCATGGGTGAGGACTCGCTGACCCCGTGGCAGGCGTTCAAGCGCATCGCCGCGCAGGAGATGAACTGGCGGGCCTACTATGACGGACTGGGATGGGCCATCGCCGAGGACAACTCGGGTGCCAAGAACCCGGTCGTGGTCGAGTCTATGCTGGCACTCCCCTCGGCCTCGACGTCCTTCACCGACTTCTCCAACTACGTGCAGGTCACCAGCCACCGCACTCCCGTCAACAAGAGGGGTACGGAGAGGGACGAATCCCTCGTGACCTACATCTATGACAGCATCGTCGCGTTGCCCAAGGACAATGATCTCTCGGAGCAGTCGCTCGCCCGCACCAATGCGGCCAATCCACCCGTCACTGTTCCGCGGACGATGCCCCTCGTGGTCGTCAACGATGACAACAAGACGCTCAAGGGCACGCTGGATCAGGCGACCACCGAGTTGAAGTCCGACTCAGGTCTGGACGCGACAAAGACTTTCGAGATCATCCCGTTCTTCCACCTGGAGCCCTTCGAATACCTGAATCTGCCTGAGGGTGTGGGGAACGTCCGGCTCGCCGACGGTGCCTCCGTCCCGTACGGAGCGGGCGGTAACATGACAATCGGTACTCACAAGTGGGTCAGCAGGCCGTCGAAGGTCAAGCAGATCCGATCGAAGACAACCAAGCATCGTAGGAGAAGAAGGGGTGGGAGGAGGAACTGATGGGCATCAACGGTCTGCTAACCGACGTTCGCTGGGAGTGGACGGGGACTGAGGTCACCGCGGACTTGCTCACCGGCGAGACCGTCCTTCCCGTCCTCGACCCCGAGTCCATTACGGTGGGGGAGTTCGTCTGGGTCGCCGGGACCGGCCCCCTCGAGATCACCGAGGTGGATGTGGATGCGGCCACCTTCACCATCGAACCCGGACTCAGCATCGACGTGGACCGCGGGACCGAGGTGGCTCGTGACATCGGCGGTCAACCGGGTCGAGCGTGGGTGTGTGAGGTCATCCTCGCCGATGCCGAAAAGCCCGTCGAGGTTCCGCTCACCATCCACGATCTCGCCGTCATGCCCGAGGGCACCTACGACCCGCCCGTTGTCATCATCCTGTCGGACGATCTCGAGCGTGTTGAGAACCTGCCCGGATCACAGCCGATTATCCCCGGCTCGTACGTCACGGACTTGCCCGACGGTCCTGCCGGCGAGTCGGCCTACGACGTGGCCGTGGCGAACGGCTTCATCGGCACCGAGGAGGAGTGGCTCGCCTCGTTGGAAGGCGACCCCGGTAGCCCCGGCGATCCGGGAGACCCCGGCGATCCCGGCCTGTCCGCATACGAGGTTGCGGTGGCGAACGGCTTCGTGGGTACGGAGGCAGAGTGGCTCGCCTCTCTCGAGGGTGAGGAAGGCCCTCCAGGTGAACCCCCGCCGGACGTGCAGCCTGCCGCGTCGCCGACGCCGACCGTCGAGTCCGGCCCGTCATGCGCCATCATCCGCTTTCCGTACCTGCTCGATGCACAGACTTACGACTTGTATCACACGTATGTCAACACTGACGCAAAGGACGCGACCACCCTCCTGATGGAGAACGTGACCTCGCCGGTCTGGATCTACTACGACAAGAACCGCGTCCCGCTGTCGCTCGAAGCGGACTCGTACTTCGCCATCGTGGCTCGCAACGGTGTGGAGGACGCTGCGCCCTCACCGTGGGTGGCGGGCCGACCGGGACAGGTGCAGCCGGATTACCAGACTCAGTTGATGGGCGACGTGATCGCGACCCGCCTGTCCGGTCAGACGGTTGAAGGTGCGACGCTCAAGGGCGGCGTGCTGGACATCCTCGGTGCGTTGTACGCGACCAACGGGTTCCTCGACATCACGGCGAACCAGATGCAGGCCCTCGCGGCGGTGTTCAAGGACAACGTCTCGGTTCAGGGTACCAAGAACAAGTTGGCCGGGGACCTGGAGATCGGGACTGGCGTTACCGCCCCGACCTCGAAGGCCAGTGTCTCGGCAGGGCCGTGGACGACCAAGACCATGCCCAGCGCGATCAAGCGGTGCTGGCAGATGTGCGACACCCCGGATGGAACGTCGCACCTCGCCGTGACGAACCTCGAACCCGGGTCCAGCAACTCAACGGTGTACATCATCCGCAAGTCGGACGCTGTGGTGCAGGGCTCATTCCTCCTCGGCAGCACGCCTACCTCAACGAAGACCCCGGTGAGCATGTGCCGGATCGGGAACACTCTGTACGTCCTCATCACCGACGCGGTCGACGCGACCGACGCCAACTCCTACTGGATCTACTCCTACGACATCTCGGGCTCCTTGACCGGCACCAAGGCGAGAGCATCCTCTGGTCGGCTGTTCGGGTCACAGGTGAATAGAGTCGCCCTCGGTGTCTACAACGGCGAATTGATCACCGCGTGGATCAACGCCAGCAAGCAACAGCGCCACAAGACCTGGAACCCCTCGACCTTCGCGCAGACGAGTGACAACACCAGCGCCTTCACTTACGGTGCCCGCGAGGACGTGCTGGCCGTGTTCCAGCAGGGCACCGGGAACGTCTCGGTTTGGGTGAACGGATACATGCCGGGTGCCTACAACCTCGCGATGTCCACCGCTGCGACGGAAGAGACATTCCCTCTTCCCTCCGGCACGTTCTACGGACTCTACTTCGACGGCACGCGGATGCACGCGATCACGACGACCAAGATCTACTCGGGCAGCAAGCATCCGGGTGGGTCGTACGACTACCAGTGGACGCAGGTAGACAACGACACCACGGCGGGCTCAACAACGGCGGAGTCCACACCCTCGGCAATCCTCACGTCGAGCGCGGTGCCGCGCTGGCAGTTCCCGATCATCACGACTCCACCGCCTGACGACGACGGAACGACCAACGGTGCGAACACGGTGGGCGTCTACGCCGCGCCGACCGGATTCGCTGGTGGGCCTCGCAAGCAAGTGATGTCGCCTGCGCCCGCTGCCCCGGCTTCGTACGCGGAGAACACCCGTGCGTTCTCGTTCGACGAGATCCTCACGTCCGGCGTAGTGCCGCCGACCATCAACGGATTCCTCGACTCCGCTCACGTCGCGACCAACCAGCCGGGACGTCTGTGGTCCCTGCCGACCGACGCAGGCGGCAAGCAACTCATCGAGGTCAAGGGTGACGGCCTCGCGCCACGCTTCCGAAACCTCCGCATGATTCGTCCTCAGATCCGTCGGCGACGCGACGCGACTCAGACCTACGCCGTCACCACGTGGGAGGCGCACTCGTACAACACCGCGATCGAGCGGTCTGAGGGAATCACAGTCACCAGCAGCAACACGTACACCATCGTTCGGCCCGGTGAGTACGAGGTCTACGTCCACACCACTTGGGACTGCACCGCTGCTCTCCGCCGTGTCGTGGACGCCATCGTGATCAACGGAACGAGGGTCGCTCGCGCAGAGGGCAACACTCCGGCCGCAGGCGCACACACAGGCGTCGGGTTCGCCCAGACCATCAAGCGCACCTACTCGCTCGTTGCGGGTGACACCATCCAAGCGCACGGCTGGCAGTCCGGTGGATCGGGTGCAACCACCGTCAACACTCTCGGCGACACAGGTGGCGAGGCGCAGACCTTCATCGAGATCACCTACGTAGGCGAAACCACGTGACAAGGAGAACCTGATGTCCGTTGACCCATCGCTCACCAGCCCAACGAGGCCACCGCCGGACGACACCCCACCCGACCGTGTCTACTACAGCATGAGGACGGGGCAGCCGATCTCCGTCGAGGAGGCTGACGCTCTCGGTCCGGGTATGTCGTGGAGCGAGCCGGTGACCAAGGCCGACAAGGCGAAGGCCGACAAGACGATCGCCGACCGGAAGGCGGCTCAGGCGTCCATCGATGCCCGCATCAAGGCGGACAGAGAGCGGAAGCCCCCGCCAAACCCCGCCGCGAGGTAGTATCGTCACAACAAGGAGGAACACCATGAAGAACAGCGCAGCACCGGGAACACCGCAGACACCGACCAAGGCGATCTTCACTGCCATCGTCGGCTTCGTGATCGCAGTCGGCGGCTACTACGTGGCCGACGACGACCCGTTCACCCGCAAGGAACTGGTCGAGGCACTCCTGCTCGGCCTGACTGGCTCGGGCCTGACGGGCGCTGCGGCCTACTTCCCACGCAACAAGCCGACGGGGTAGTCCTTGCTGAACAAGATTCGTAGCGGCCTGCGCTGGGTCAGGGGGGCGCTGTCCTTCACGACCCGGAGCACGTTGCAGCGGATCGTCAGGGCGGTCGCGTATGGCCTGATCGGGGCGGCAGGGGCGCTGCTCCTCATCAGCCCGGTGTTCATGGCCGACGCGACCCCCACCGCAGTACTCATGTCGTGGTTCATCCTCGTCGGGGGTACCTCCTCGGCGCTGGGAACTGCGACTGACAGGTGGGTCGGCGAGTTCGTCGGCCTGCCACTGCTGGGACCGGCGTTCGCAGTGTTCGGCGCGATCACCTACCGTGAGTCCCACGTGGCCGCGCCGTACCTCGCCGCCGCGAACCTCACCCTCCTGCTCGGTCTCGCGCTACTGTTCATGGCCCGATGGATCTACGTTCTCGGGGTGTTCCACGCGGCCGACCGGCTGACGCGCAAGAACCGGAGGAAGACGTGAGCGACGAGACCTTTCGTACCCTCATCATCGCTCTGCTCGGAACGGGCGGTGCCACGTTCCTCTGGACAATCGTCAAGAGCGTCATCGCGTTCAAGAACAGCGCGGAGGGCCGCGAGGACAAGGCGGTCGGGCGGCTGGAGAAGTTCGAGGAGACCTGCCGCAAGCAACTGACCACCTCTCGCAAGTGGAGCGGGTACTGGTCTCGCCGTGCTGCGCGGTTCGAGCGCATTATCCTCGTGAACTGCCCAGACAAGATGCCGGACAATCTCGAACCAGAGCCGGAGGAAGTGGAAGAGTGACATCGCCAGAGAAATGGCAGACAACAGCCCGACCCGGTCGGGGGTTGATCATCCTCATCGTCATCTCGGGGTTCTGCCTTGCGTCAGTGATTGGGCTTCTGTTCTGGGACAATCACCAGCAGGACCTGGACATCGACGGCCTCGCCGGTGTCGCGCAGTCCAACGAGAACACGGTGGACGCGCTCTGCAAGAAGACACCACGTGACCCCATCTGCAAGGCGGCGAAGGAGATCCCTGACACGTCCGACGTGGTGGACCAGCAGGAGATCCAAGACGCCGAGGTACAGGACCCCGAGATCCAAGACCCGGAGATCCAGGACCGTGAGAACCAACAGGCAGAGCGGCAGGACGCTGAGGGGCAAGACCCCGAGGCGCAGGACGGCGAGGTGCAGGACCCGGAGCCGGACGACCCCGAGGCGCAAGACCCTGAGGTGCAGGACCCGGAGATCGACGATCCGGACCCGAACAGCGCGTTGAACTTTGAGGTCGCTGACAACTGCACTCCACCAGCGGGCGAGGTTGTCACCGACGTGGGGCTCCAGGTCCGGAGGGACCCCGGCGTGGTGACCTACATCATCACGTGCCAGACCGCAGCGACTAACCCACCTGCTACACTGAGGTGACCACCTAGAGGAGAGGGATCCCATGAGCACACTGCCAGCGAATCTGCCCGAGCGCCTGAGGAAGCGGGGACTGAAGGTCGTCGAGATCGACGGCTGGCGGTTCCGGGGTCGTCCGGCCAGTACCGGGGGCTTCAACCCGGTCGGTGTCCTCAATCACCACACGGGGGCACGTGACGTCCTCGGCGACTTCGCCGACGACCTGTCCTACGCGAACTGGATGGCGAAGGTCGGCCGGGCCGATCTCCCGGCACCACTCGTCCAACTCTCCCTCAGCCTGGAGGGCACCGTCTACGTCCTCGCGGCTGGCCGGTCCAACCATGCGGGCACGGCGAAGTCGTCCGGTTCCGTCGCGGCCGGCGATGGCAACAGTCTCTACTGCGGCATCGAGTGGATGCTCAGTGGGACGCAGCCCATCCCAGACAAGATGTACCACGCGGGCGTCGTGCTCAACGCGACGCTCCTCGACATCTTTGACTCGTCCGTGCAGGCGATCTCCTGTCACTACCAGACCTCGGTCACCGGCAAGTGGGACATCGGCGACCCGAGCGGCCTGCCGTTCATGGGGCACAAGGTCTTCAACGTGCCGAAGTTCCGTGGTGCTGTCCTCGACTACCGCCGCCCGAAGCCCGAGCCCGACAACTTCGTGGACCTGACCCTCGGCCTCGCACCGATGCAGTTCAGTGACACCCCACGGGAGATGACCGCTGACGCCAAGAAGATCTTTGGTCTCGGCAAGCACATCCACTTCGGCACCGAGGCGGGCCGGGGCAACGACCTGTTCGAAATCCTTCCCACGGTCGCACGGGGTGAGGGCTACCGCTGGTTCAACAGGGTCGGCGACTGGCTCGCTGTCCACCGCGACATCGTCAAGGGCGGCTGGGACGCCGACTTCATCCCGGTCCTCAAGCACACCGAGGGCGTCGGTCATCACGGCACCCGTGGCGTGACGTGGGCTTCCTTCGACGCGGGGCTGGGTCTCAACCGGGAGATCCACATCGCGGCGGCGCACTATCTCACGAAGGGCCGCAAGCCGGGAGACCCGAACTTCAACCTCAACCGCGAACTCGCCGAAGCGATCGGGGACTGGGCGAGGGCTCACGGTGCCGGGACCAACATCGTTCTCTATGGCGGTGACCAGAACATCGTGGACCGCTTCGACGACACGTTCTTCGGACAGCCGCTGACCTCGCTCCAGGACGAACTCAAGAAGTGGGAGGGCACCGGCCACGGCGCGATCGACGTGCTGGCGACCTACGACCGGGACGGCGCTGTCTCCGCCAAGTCGGTGAACACCCGCACCGACAAGGAGTTCCACCTGCACACGGACCACTTCTACACCGAGGGTGTGGTCCGGGTTCGCAAGGCCAAGGCCGCCTGAAGCGCTCAGAAGCCCCTCAGACGTCGCTGGGCTGGCGGGCGGGTAGTTGGCCCACCACATACCCCGCGAGCGTCTGAGGGGCTCTGAGCGCATCCTCAGAGCGGTGTGAGGGCTGCCACACCCGCCGCAAACCGCTCCAACTCCTCCACCTCGCGCTTGGCGAGGCTGCCCACACGGTCGAAGGCTCGGTTCGACCAGACGTCGTGCTCGATCTCGACCTCGGTAAGCGCCCGGTCCAGTTCGTCGATTGACATCGACCGGAGGAGCCGCGCTGCCTCGCCGATTCCCTCGCGCACATGCACGGTGTCCACGTGGACCGAGGGGATGCCGTGCCACGCTGCCTCCAGCGCGGACATCCCGTAGGTCTCGTATCGCGACGGAACCAGCAGCACGCGGGTCTCGGCCCAGAGTTTGCCCATCTCGTTGGGATGCAGGCGCGGCCAGACCTCGACATTGTCCAGCCTGTCCACCTGCTCCCAGAACAGAGGATCGCCGTGGGTTGCGTGCGCGGGCGACTCGACGATGATGAACCGCTGGTCGTGACGCCGTTCCGCGAGTTTGAGCACGCGGCCCGCTCCCTTGTTCAGGAGGGACGAGGTCAGCGTCAGCGCGTCATGTGGGCCGTTCGGCATCTCGGAGGGGCCGCCGACAGGCGGGTGCAGGAGCCACCCCTTCGGGTCATGCCAGTTCTTTCGGGCAGCCTTCGTGTTGTAGAGACGCACCGTGGCCGCGTGCCATGCTCGCCGCAGGTCACCGCCGAACTGAGGTGGCGCGTGGACAGCGAGGATAGACGGAAGGTGCATCTTCCTCGCGGCCCGGATGGTGCTCTGAGACAACGTGGAGTGCCCGAACAGGACGCTGGCACCGCACTCCTTCGCGTCGTCCATGATGCACTGGAACGACGACCCGGACCCCGGCTGCACCGCGACCCCGTCGAGGTAGTAGGAGTCATGCGTCGTGGTGAACACGACAGTACCCGGCACGGCGCTGAGGGTGCGGTGGGTGGAGATCTCCCCGCCCATCGACCAGAGCGGTGGGTAGCCGTGAAGGAACGCGGCGAGACTCACCGAAGACGGTTCTTCCAGTCGCGGTCCTGCGTCCAGCGGATGTATGCCATCCGGTCGGCCTTGCGGATGTTGGGATTCCGCCCACCCTCCTGGTAGGTGCGGTCGTCGATCTGCTCACCCTCGATCCATGGGTGGCGGTGCTGGATCTCGACCGGCACGAACACGAAGTTCTTCAGGTACCGACCGATGTCCCTCGCCACGTTGTCCAGGAACAGGTGGCGGATGGTGGGCGGCGCGAGGTACCCGAGGCGGCGGTAGACCTCCGTCTGGGTGACGTAGTGCGTCGGCAGGTCCGGCTCGTGCTTCTTCCGCAGGCCGTCGTCACCGTAGGCCACGCCGAGGTTGTCCCCGAGTGCCTCTACGAGCGCCGCGTCCCAGCCGTGGTCCACGGGCACCACGTCGTCACCGAACATCCCGATGTGGGACACGCCGTCCTTCTCGGCGCGTGCGGCCACTTCGTTCAGGGACGCCCCGAAGCCGATGCGCTCGCCAGAGATAACCGTGATCTGCTTCTCGTAGTAAGACCACTTGTCTAGGAGGTCGTCGTAGCCCAGCAGGGCCGGGTCGTCGTAGTCGATGCGGAGGTACAGGTGCCAGTCCACAGCGGTCATCGTGGTCGCCTCAAGGAAGCGGTGCAGATTGCCGGGTCGGCCCCGCGTGGGGAGCAGGATGCCGAGAGTCACCGGACCTCGACCTCGACGTTCTCCACCTTGACGTAGGTGTCGAGGAAGGCGACCTTCCGCTCCTTGTGGTACGTCACCTCGTAGTACCGACCGTCCGGCAGGTCCGTGGAGCAGAGGGCCTTCCAGTAGCCCAGCACGTAGGCGAACCAGACGACGTAGACCGTTCCGTCGGTGACGCCGCGGACGATGTCCTTGGCCATCTCGGGGAATGACTGCCCCTCGTCATCTGCTGAAAACGGGATGCCCTTCAGGTTGTCAGCCATGCTGCCTACTCCTTCTCATAGGGTGACTTACCAGGAAAAAGGTACCTCAACACCGGCTCTACGGCTGAGCGGAACGTGTCGTTCCCGGAAGAGAGCCATGCGCCCTGCGGGAACGGGTGGTGCTTCCGCAGCATCTTGGGGTCGGGGTGCTCGACTCCGCCAATGTCGGCGATGGCCCCGTACAGCGTTCTCAGGTGGACGGCGTCAACGTGGACACTCTTCGCCCAGCGCAGCGCCTCCCGCATCTCCGTCTTGTGGATGACCAGCGGCAGGTGAACGTCGTACGACATCGCGTCCATCAGCCCGCGCTTCTCCATCAGCGCGGCGGTCGCCCGCAGCCCCTTCGCCCACGGCGTCTTCGAGGCAGCGTTCTCCTTGAGCAGGATGTCCAGCGGGCCACGGTGGTAGATCGGTACGCGGCCGACGGGGTGCATCGCGTAGAAGTCGTCGTTCCAGAGCAGGAAGGGGTCGCTCACCTCGGCGACGTTGCAGGCTGCCGCGATGTGGCCTCGCGTCGAGGAGTACGGCGACCCGCCCTGCATCCGGTGCCGGTACTCCACGGTGTCGCGGTTGAGCCATGAGGGGGCACCGCCGAAGACCCAGACGCGGTCGTACTCGATGTTCTCCAGCGTGCGGAGGGAGTACCGGAGTTCCGGGTTGTCTCCATCTCGGTTCGCGTAGACAATGTCCATCAGAGAAGGTCTCCGCCGTCAGCGTAGTGGGTTGTGTCGGTGTCGATCTCGACGACCCGTGCGATGGTCTCCCTCTCCGCCAACTTCCGGACGTACTTCCCCGGGTCCATGAGGTTGATGCCCGCGTGGCCCACCCGCCATTCCGCAGCACCAGCGTTCCAGTACTCGACTCGACAGAACGTGGGCACCGGGATCACAGAACGCTCTCGAGTTCGTCGGCGGTGAACTGCTCCACGAGGCGCTCGTACTCGGGACGGTGGGCATCCCGCAGCGCGGCCAGCGCCCGCCGTCGAATCTTCTCGCGTTCGCGGTTGCGGGCCATGCCGTTCTTCGCCCGGTACTCCCGCACGTACTCGTTGATCGCCGCACGACATTCATCGCACGGCGGCTCACTGATGCGACGATGGGCGTAGTATCCGCCCCTCGTCCCGTGGTTGATCATGTCAGACTCCCTCGCTATGGACCACGACGCGCCCCTGCGTGACAATCATAGGGGCACTCTCGAACGACTTGAGGCTGTCCACCTCATACCCGAGCGGCACGGTCACCTCCTGGGGTCGACTGGCGTGGTACCTGATGGACGACGCCACCATGGACGCCGCGTCGTCACTGTCCGCGTGGAACCCGTAGGACAGCCACGTCCCGTTCCCGCTTCTCAGCGTCGCACAGGACACTGCCTCGTGGCCGAGCACGACGTCGTGCAGTACCGCCCCGATCGCAGCGTCCGGTACCTGGACGTGCGCGGTGTACTCGTTCATACCAGTTCCTCCATCTCATTGACGCGGTCCTGGTCTGAGTCCCAGAACACACGCTTCATCTTGGTGCCTCGGTGCTTGTTCAGGCCGCGCCAGTCGACCTCTCCCCACTCGTACTCATCGCCGCCCCTCGGGCAGACGCGCAGGTAGTGGTTCCCCATCTCGTACTGCTGGAGCATCGTGTACTCGTGCTCCGACAGGATGGCCCGGTTGTCCGCGGTACGGATGAGCGACTTGGTCTCGTTGACCGACTCGACCCAATGCTCGTACGCGAACGACGGCATCGTGAACGCGTCCTTGCCCGCCTGGAACAGCGTGGCGAGAAAGCCGACGTCTTCACCCACGACGCCGAACTGCTCGAGGTTGAGCCGGATGTCGTCTTGCTCCAGCCGCTCCAGGTCCCACGCGGTCCACTGGCGCGGCGTGCTGCCGCCGTTCAGCAGGTATCGCGTCTGCTGGTTCCGGTTGTCGAACGACCGCAGCCGCTTGATCGCGGTGCCGATCACCGCGTTGGGCTCCTCGTCGAACACCATGTTCGCGACCAGCCCCATCATCGTGACGGTGGCCTCTTCCAGCGCAGCCACCCCGCCGAACTCGGCGATGTCCTCCTTGTCGAAGACCCGGCTGCACGGCATCCCCGCGTTCGGCCCGCGCACGAAGTGATGCTGATACAGGGGGCGGAACTGGAGCAGGTCGTCGTCGAGCATGACGGCCCGCTGGTGCCCGTACTCCCTCGCAAGGTCGTACGCGCCCCAGCGGGCCGCTCCACAGGAGTTGATCTGCCCGTCGGGCAGCGCCTCGAACCGCATGGCAGGGAAGTTCCTGCGGTACTCGGCTGCCTGTGACTCCCGGACGACCACGTGAACGTCGTCCAGTCGCCCCCACTCTGCCATACGGGTCAGGGTGGGCGCGTCGTATCGGTTGTAGGAGATCACCCACACCGGGAGGCGGTCCTCCTTCTCCGCCCGGTACAGGTGGTGGAACATCTCATCTCTGAGCATCAGTCGGCGTCCGCCCCTCGGTACTTGTCGGTCATGAGGGCACCGCAGTCGAGACACTTCTCGTGTTCACCGGGTCGCCCCTCGAGAAAGATGCGGGTTGAACCGTGGTTGCATTCGTCGCCGAACAACGCCGCCTTGAGGTTGTCGGCAGCCTCGGTCAGCCACACATCGCGGGCGATGGGTGCCACCCGCAGGCACAACTCCGTGACGTACTCCCGCTTCTGCTCGTCGGGGAGGTTGTCCACGTTGTCGCAGTAGGCGTTGAAGTCGTCGACGATATCCTTGATCGCGATGTCCGCCGCCTGCCCCGTGGTCTCCTCAGTTTCCGCCAGGAACCACGACAGCATGAGGTTGACCTCGTCTGGTCCGTCCATCTTGCCGGCGAGCCAGCATCCGTACTTGATCCCGTAGACCAGCAGGTCGATCAAGGTGTCCGCCGAACTGTCGTACTCGTCGCCAACTCCCAGCCGGTCCACCTTGCGGGCCATGTTCGCCAGGATCGACATCTTCTCGCCGCGCTTCTTCCACGAGTCGCCGTACGACGCGTGCTTCTTCGCGTGCAGGTCTTTGACGAAGTCGTAGAACGCCCGTACAGCCTCGCTGGTGGGTGCGCCGGTACCCGCGCCCGCCGCACCGCTGCGCGACGTCTGAGGGGCCTCTGAGAGCACGCTGGCGGGCACGCGACCTATTGCCACGGCCAGCGCCGTGCCGTGGAGCATCTCGAGCCAGCGGGGCTCGCGCTGCCAGTACCACGCGATGGCGATGGCCCACGATCGGAACAGCGGCTCATCGAAGTCCTCGAGAAGTTCCGGCGTGGCCTGCCCCGCACGACACATCCCCTCCCACGAGAACCAGCGGTCGATCATGATGTCCACCCACTCCAGGGTCCGGTCCATGTGGTCCGGCATCTGGAACGGGGTGATCGCGTGGGGGAACGGGTCGTTCTCGAGACGACTGGCCTTGTCCCAGTGTGGTGCGTAGAGATGCAGGTTGCCGATGTTGAACGTGAGGGTGCCCACGGTGTTCCCGATCAGGTGAGCCACGATCTCCTGGAGGGTGCTCCATTCGAAGGCGTTGATGCCCGACCAGCCCCACATCACGTCGTTGGACCGCACGGTCACTGTCAGGTGCAGGGCACCGAGGCGGCTCTGGAACTGCAAGAAGTCGTTGCAGGGGATGTCCTTGCCCGGATTCGTGTCCATCTTCGGGTCGTAGATCGAGATCACCGCACGCCGGGACAGCGGGTCTTCCCTGAGCACATCCACGACGTGGGCGAGTTGGTCTCCCCCGATCAAGCCCTCGTCGTTCTGATGCGGCCAGCCGCCCCACATCCTGATCCGCGGACCATAGCCCCCGCGCCACGTCTTCCCGTCGTCGGAGTAGTCCTTGGCTCGCGGCAGGTACGCGCTCAGCCACTCGATGTCGTTGCGCCCCGCCAGCACCCACATCGTCTCAGCGATCTGCGCGAAGACGTTGGCCTTGCGGTTGAGGCTGAGAACCTCACGGTGCTGCGGGTCGGTCAGGACGATCTGGGTGTTCAGCAGTTCCTTCACCCGCCCGTTCCTGCTGCCGACCTCGTCACCGATGTCCAGCAGCCGTGAGCAGATAAACGGCAGCGCCTCGGTCACCGTTGGAAACGTGTACTTCTGGTTCATGTGTCGCCTTTCTCGATGTGTTGCCTACACCTAAGCCTAGCAGGTGGGGCTAGGCGATGAACAGTGGGGAGTTTCTACCACCACTGCGGAAGGACCGGAGCGGGCTGAGCGCCGGGGTGTGCCGGTCGGTACGGAGTCTTCTTGCGCGGGTTGACTGTCTCACGGACGTACTTGCCGAACTCGCAGAGGGTGTTCTGCACGTCCATCGGTGTGAGGGGGCGCTTGTTCAGCCTGACAAGCGGGTCGTCCCTCCAGTCGACGGTGAGGTCGTGGATCACGTTCTCCGGCTTCTTCGAGGAGTTGATCAGCGCGGCACCGCGGATGGCACCGGGGCCAGCCACGACGAACGACAGGTCCGGCTCTTCGTCCTCGGGGTGGAGGTAGAGCCAGTCGGTGAGGATCTGCATCGACAGGAACTTCCCGAGGCCGGGGGTAGACCGCAGGATGGAGAACCGCTCTTCCTGGGTGGTGGCCGCTAGGAACGCCCTCCCATTGTTCACGAGGAACGAGCCTGTGACGCGCAGCGCCCCACCCACCTTGTCGTTCGGGGTTCCCGGCTCCGGGACGATGATGTACGCACCGCTGAAGACCCGGTTCCCGCTCTTCCGGTAGGCATCCAGAGCCTGGAACAGAATAGCCTGCTGGTGGACAAACTCTGTCGCAAGAGGGAAGTGCCCCAGCGCGGCTCGCATCGCGTACCACGTCGACGGCTTGTTCGTCAGCCGGTAGAAGACCAGCCGGGCGATCACGTTCGCCGGGTCCTCGTCCTGCAACTCGAACACGAACTGCGAGCCGGGGTCCAGCACGCGGAACATATTCGTGAACTTGCGGTTCGCCAGCACCGGGTCGTTGGTCCACGGCTGAGGCACGTCGTACTGGCGGGCGAGCCAGATCTTGTGCCTCTCCCACACCATCCCCCGGTAGAGGTCCAGCATCTTCTCGTCTTCGGTCATCAGTGTCCTGCCTTGTACCAGTCGTGGGCGGGCTTCCCGCTTGTCAGGGGGAAGGGAACTTCTCGGAACTTCGTGGTGAAGCACGCTTCGGCTTCAGCCTTCATGGCCTCGTGGTTGTCCTTGGGGAACGAGAAGACCACGGCGTCGTGGACCGTGATCTTGAGGTAGTGCAGCAGGCCCGCGTCTCGGCACCGGATCAACCCGTCCACGAGTAGTTCGCGGGTGCCGTTCTGGCCGTACAGAGCAGGAGACTGGGTGTACTCACGTCCCGGCTCGAGGTAGAGCACCCCACCCCACGCATTCCGCAGGGTGCCGCTCTCCCCTTCTTCACGTGCCTTCTTCATCCACTTGGCGACCGACGGGTAGGCCTCGCCGAACTTCTTGATCACGTCGTGGCCCTTGGACAGCGGGATGCCCACCGTCTCGCTCACCCGCTTGCCCCCAGCGCCGTACGGAATGGCGTGGGTGGCGTCCTTCGCCCGCTGACGAAGCCCCTTCGGGTCCGTCTCGAACTTGTCGCCGAAGCACCATCGCGCCGTCTGGATGTGCGCGTCGAAGTTCGGGTTGGTCATGTCTCTCAGGTAGCGCCGGTCTCCACTGTACGCCGCGACGACACGGGCGTCAGCCGCGGAGAAGTCCATCTCGTACAGGACGTGGTCCTCAGCGTCGGCCACGAAGTACGACTTCTCCACGGCACCCGGCCCCCGCGCTGTCCAGACAGACAGGCCGGGGCTGGACACCGAGAAGCGCCGTGACCGCTGGAGCGACGTGATCTCCGGGTGGACAAACCCGTCGTCCTGCACGTTGTCGAGCGCGAGCCGCGCCAGCGACCGCTGTCCCAGCAATTCGCCGAGCGCCTCGCCGAGCGCCTCGTTCTTCGTGCCCTCGGTCACACCCTTGATCGCGTCACCGGACAGGGACGGTGCGCCCTTCTTCGTCTTGGGCAGCCGCTTCGCATCCGGCCCCAGGATGTCTAGGATCGCCTGCTTCCCCGCGTTGCTCCTCCACGGCTGCTTCCCCTTCGTGGGGAACCCGTAGTCCATCACCAGATCAACGAGCAGGGCGTCCTTCCGGCGCTGAAGTTCCAGCACCCGTGCCTCGGCCACTGGCCGGTCCACGCGGAATCCGTTACGGCTGATCTGGGCGTTGATCGCCGCCACCTCTTGCTCTCGCCACTCGTAGTCCGTCGGGTGGGCGACGCTGAACATGGCCCGCGCCAACTCCCGGTCCGCCACCACGTCCTGTCGCGCATAGGCGCGGTACTCGTCGTTGATGGGGATCTCGCCGATGTCGCAGCCGTACCGTTTCGCCATCTCCTTCAGGTCACCGTGCTTGCCGGGGATGCCGAAGGTGAAGCATGTGTTCTCGAGCGAGTGGAACGCCATCGCGGACCCCGGCGAGTTCGAGAGTTGGACCACACCCCTCGCGTTGAGGAAGCGGTCAGGTGCGGGGGTGACGCAGGTTGCGTGGATGAAGGTGTCGAACACCGGGAGGTTGAGCGCTTCGTCGCCGAGCAGGTAGGACAGGTCGTAAGAGTGGATCTGGTGGCCGATGATCAACCGGGCCGACCGCAGCGCGTCGACCACCTCGTCGAAGTCTTCGGTGACCACCACGTCACCCTCGCCCCATGCGTACTGACCCAGCCGGAAGAAGTCACGGGGGTCGGTGTTCCAGCGGTGGTCCGACGAAAGGGTCTCCGTGTCGAAGGTGAGCACGTCGTCGTCGAACATGTGGAGGTCCAGCCCGTGCGCCTGCTTCAGCGCGAACTGGACATAGTACTGAGCGTTCGGGTAGCCGACCTCCTTGCGGAAGCCGCCCCCGTTCTGGTCGGGGATCCACACCGTGTCGTGGAACTGCTTCGGCCCAAGAGTGCGGACGGCGGCGTTCTGGTCGAGCAGGTCGAACGCGAGGTCGGCGTCGCCGTCGGTGTACCGAACCTTGAGGGGCCTGCCGAGGGCGGCTAGGGCTGCCTCTCGGATGATGGACTTGGCCGCGTCCGGGAACTTCACCCGGTTCATCGCGATGGTGTCCACGGCCCTCCTGTCTAAAAGGAAAGGCAACCGGGGCGGGGGAGAAAGGCTACGTCGGTAAGAGTGGCAACTACTCCCGACGGAACGACCCCGCCCCGGCTGCGATCAGGGTACCTCAGATGAGGTCGTCGTCGTCGACTTCGATCTCGGCGAAGTCCTCGTCGGGGCTGGATGCACCGCCGCCGAAAGACTCGTCGTCACGGGCCTTCATGATGTTGTTCAGGAAGAACGAAACACCCTTCGACTCGTTGTTGTAGGCGAACGACGTGACGCTGAGGTAGGCCCAGCATCCCGAGTAGATCTCGGTCGCGTCGAGGATGGGCTGGCGGTCGGTGTCGACCAGACCCACCTTCTTCTTGGACCGGGCGTTGAGGAGGAAGTGCCCCTCGTTCTCGGGGTACTTCTCCAGGTCGGTGTCGTCGCCGTCCTGGAACGCGATCTTGAGGTTGCGCGGGATCTTGCCGTTCCACTTCGCGCCCTTGCCGTAGTCCTTGGCCTCCTCGATCGCTTCCTCGATCTGCTTGATGAGGGCCTTGTCCTTCTTGGGGATCAGGGCGCTGGTGCGGAACACACCGTCGTCATCGGGCAGGAAGGTGAACGTCAGTCGCACCGGCTTCTTCGTAACCACTTTCGCCATCAGGCTTCTCCATTCTCGATCCCTGCGAAGTCCGTCTCCGCAGAGTGGAGAGCGTCGGCCGGTGGCCGGGGGTCGCTCTCCTTGGCGAGAGACAGGCGTCCCTCGCTCATCCCGAGGTACTCGCCAAGGAGTTCCTCGAGCCTTTCACCGCCCCCGACCAGTTTGTCCAACTGGCCGAAGGTGGAAATCTTGCGCTTGGACACGTCGTCCCAACCGTATCCCGCTTCGAGGAGGCGCTTGATCGCCTTCTCCTCGTCGGTGATCTTGCGCCGCCCGCCGCTCTGCACGACCTTGAAACCCGGGACCGACCCGGCCTCCTCGTAGGCTTGCTTCAGTGCAGCGTCTTCGATGTCAGTGATCCACCGCTTCAGTTCGCTGGTGCGGCTGTACGCCTCTGCCATCTCATCGCCGGTGAGGACATCGGGGTCACCGAAGTCGATGGCAAGCATCCGCTTCATGCGGGGCTTGCAGATACCGGCCACCGGGCACCATCGGCAGACCTCTTCGCTGGGTCCGAAGGGCGCGTCGTCGCTCAGCGCCAACTTCGCAGCGGGAATGACGTCGTCCCGCCAGTTGAGGAGTTCGTGACGGGTGAGCGTCTCCTCGCTGATGTTGTTCATTCGGGGCTGCCAGACCGTGGTCGTGATCTCGTGAATCGTGAGCGGGTCCTCGATCAAGGTCTCGAGCGCGCCCACCCCGTAGAACCTGAGTTGCGGGTTCCCCACACACTGGACCTTGACACCCGCGCCGTACTTGATGTCGATGACACGGATGCGCCCACTCGGGTACACGATGACCGCGTCGGCGGTGCCCCACACGCCCGGGACGCCGGTGTCCACCACGACCTCGAGGTAGAGCACCGCCCCCTCCTCTTCGGCGAGACACTCCTGGAGGAACTCGATCCACTCCTCGACGTACCGGAGTTGGTCGTCGTGCCAGTCTTCGAGAGCGTTGAGCGCCCAGTCCAGCATCCCGAGATCGTAGTGGCCGACCTCACCGTCCAGAAGCCGGTAGGACGCGACCACTTCGCAGAGCGTGTGGAACATCGTGCCCTCTTCGGCGTAGATGCTGTCTTCCTGCTCCGGCGCGTGGTCCCTGATCATGCGAACCGACGCGGGGCACGCGGTCCAGCGATGCGAGGCACTCGGCCCCAAGATCGCGTGCCCTGTACGTCCTTCACCCATCAGACTGGCCTCATCCACGTCACGGTGACTTCGCCCGGCACGGACCAGTCCACATCCACGATGTGAGCCCCTCGGTTCACACCGTCGTCAGGCTTCGGGATGGGTACGGAGAACCCGTCCTCGTTGACGTCGTAGACGACACGGTGAAGTTGCACGGTGTTCATCAGATGAGGTCCTCCAGGTCGGCCTGGACGTACTTGGCGAACTCCATCTCGAGGACGGCCCGCCACTGGTTCCCGTGCGTCTCGAAGAACTCCTTGATCTCGTCACGGGACGCCAGCCGGTCGAGCCGAGCGCCGTCGTTGATGACGGCGATCTGCTCGCGGTGGGCGTCCGTGAACTCGTCGCGGAGGTAGACGGCTACCTTCATCCGAGCGCCTTGAAGAAGTCGCGGACGTTGTCGGCGTTGAGCTCCCGCACCCGGCTCGCTCCGGCGGCGTCGAGCGCCTCGCGGACCTGCGCGGCCTCACCACCGGCCACCATCTCGGTCGCCTTCTTGACGGCCAGCGCCAGCAGTTCCTCGTCGGACTGCTCGTCGTCGATGTCCTCGTCCTCGTCCTCATCTTCCTCGACGGGCTCCTCGGCCATCGGCTCCGGCTCCGGCTCCGGCTCGGGCTTCGCCTTCTTCTTCGCCGGCGTGCTCTTCTTGGCGGGCTTCGCCTCCGGCTCCGGCTCCTCCAGGTCCTCCGGCTCCGGGAGACCTGCGGTGCCCACCAGCATCGCGAGGATGCGGACGTCGAGGGGCGACAGTTCTTCGGTGGTGTCGATCGAGATTTGCATTCACGCCTCCATGGTGAAGTAGTCGACCACTGTCGGTCGAACAGGGGTGTCGTTGCCCTCGCCATCGCCCGGCCCCACGATCAAGGCCGTGCCGTGCAGGACGACGCCCACACCGAGGATTCGTTGCGCGAACAGGGTCGCGAACGGGTTGGGGGGAAGGCTGCGGAGCAGGCCCTCCTCGTTGACGTAGATCGTTGCCACCTTGCCGAAGACGCCCTCGATGTAGCCGTCAACGACGGCCTGGAACGAACCGAGGCTACTCTCGATCTCGGTGTCTTGGACGGTGCCGTCGGGATCTACGATCACGGCTCTCAATGTTTCTGCCATCTGGCTTCGCCTTTCTCTGGTCCGCCGGGGATGCCCTCCGGCGCGTTGCCTACGCATAGCCTAGCGCGTGGGTTATCTATTGGACAAGGGGGTGCTTCGGTCAGTTGCATCAACCTGAACCATGCTGGTGATCGTGATGACCCCACAGGTGTTGCACTTCCACATCTCGATCATCGTGCTGCTACCGCTCTTCGCTGGGTCGACACCGTAGAACAGGTCTCCGTCCTCGCTGCCACAACACTTCGGGAGACAACGGTCCATCAGATGAGATCCTCCATCTCTCGTCTCTCCACGTCCGCAGGCCAGTGGAACCGCTCCGTCGGCTGGCCGCGGAACTTCGCCAACTTCTGCCAGGAGACGTCCTTCCACCCGTGCTCGCTGCCGGGGATGCGCTTCTCCTTGAGGTAGTTCGGCCCGATCTCGTAGTTCTGGAGGATGTCGTACTCGTACTCCATGAAGAGCGGAAGAGTACGCTCGTCGCGGATCACCGACTTCTCGAGGTTGACGTCCTCGGGCCAGTGGTCGAACGCGAACGACGGTGTGCAGAACACGTCCAACCCGTTCTCCAGCACCGTCGCCATGAGGCCGATGTCCTCGCCGGTCACACCGAAGTGCTCGATGTTCAGCCGGATGTCGTGCTCCTTCATGCGGGCGGTGTTCCAGATCATGGCCTGCCGGGGCGTCGCCCCGCCGTTGAGGATGTAGCGAGTGCGGTGGTTCTCGATGGAGAAGGACATATGGCGCTTGATCATGCCGCCGACCACGGCCTTCGGCTGCTCGGCGAAGACCTCCAGCCCCAGCCGCCCGAACGCCGTGATGGAGGACTCTTCCATGGCCACCAGTGTCCCGAAGTACTCCTCGGCATCCGTCGCCGATGCGACCCCGCTGCACAACTCCCCGATGTTCTTGCCCTGCACCTTCGCCCGCTGGTACATGAAGCGGAACTGGAGTACGTCATCGTCGAGCATGATCACCTCGTCGTGCCCGTACTCGCGAGCGATGTCGAACGCACCCCACCGGGCCGCTCCGCACGAGCCGATCTGGTCATCGGGCAGGCTGACGACCTGGAGCATGGGGAACGCCTCGGCGTACATCTCGGCCTGCGAATCACGGACCACGACGTAGATGTCGTCCGTGCGCTCGTAGTGCTGCATCTTCAGCAGGGTGGGCGCGTCGAGCCGGTTGTACGAAATCACGTACATCGGCACCCGGTCGTTCTTGTCGTGGGACTTGACCCACTCGACCATCTCGTGTAGCAGCATCTATCCGGTTCCCTCTTCTTCCTCTTGCCAGTCGTAGTCCTTCTCTTCCAACTCCAAGATCAGCGTGTTCGTGGCGAGTTCGCGCTGGTCGTCGTTCAACCCCAGCACGTCCATCACACGCTCCAGCGCGTGGCTGATCATGTCGAGTTGCTTCGCCTCGATCTCGACCCGCGCCTGCTCCATGCGGTCAGCGTGGTCCAGGCCCACCACGCGAGAGCGGCGCTCGGTGATCTTGAGGGCCGTCTCGATGTGCTTCCACGACCCCTCCCTGATGCCGTCTTCCAACGACTGCATCAGCATCTTCTGGGTCGCCAACTCTTCCTCGATGAACTGCGAGTAGGACTTCTGCCGGTTCTCCTGCCACCGCATACGGACTTGCTCGAGGTCGCTCTTGATGACCCGCTCGGTGACCCCCAGCCGCTCTGCGATCTTGGCGGGGCTGAACCCCATCAGGGTCAACTCCGCTACGAATTCCAGCCTGTCGTTACTCATGGGGTGTACCTCACCTGTCGTTGTCCATCATGCTCACGCACCTCCATCCACGGGTGGTGTCCGTACATCAGCGACGACCACGCAAGGTCGCCCCCCTCTGGCCAGTGATAGACATCATCCCACGGATTCCACTGCCCACGACGATCGCCCCGTAGGTACTTACTCATGGCTGCGAAACGTAGTACGAAACTCTGACGCGAGATGCCCATCTCCGCCGCGTAGAGGTCAGCGAGGTACCTCCACTGCCGAAGGTTGATCGAGTCTGCCCGCTTCTGCACCACGGGGGACAGGTGGTCTAACTCCTGACCGGCCCACACGTCCTCATCAGTAACGACGCACAGGAACGGCCCATCTGCGAGGATGTCCGGGAAGTCGAGTTCTTGCCCCCTCTGGAACGCGACTGGATCGTTCGGGTCCCAATGGACGAAGAAACAGGTGTAACTCCACCGGGCCATGTTGAGGTGTATCACGTCCTCTCGATCAATCAGTATCATGCACAACCCTCGCCTTTCGTCGCATCTGCGCCCCGCGCTTCTCCTCTTCGTATTCCACGTCTTCCATCTCGACGACGGCTTCCCACACAGATTCCCCGTACTCTGCACGGTCTCGCAGATGAGGCCTCAGCCTCTGCCACGTCACCCACTCACCGTCCGCCTGAAGCAAGATGCCACGGGCGCTCTTCACCAGCCGCGCCAACTTCTCCTTGCCGACTTCCTCGTTCACCCGCTCGTCGCTGCGCCGTGCCGCCTTCTTCCTGTCGAATGCGGTCCTAGCCACAATCTTCTCACACTCCAACTGTGTGCGCTTGGACGCGGCCAGGATCGTGTCCGCAATCTCGATGTGCAGGTCCTCGATAACAATCGACTCGTGAAGGAAGGCGATGCCCGCTGCCACCTTGAGGCGAAGCAGATTGTGGTGACCGAACTTACTCAACTCCCCACCCTCGGACGATTCCTGGCTGACCTTGTAGTCGTGTTCCTCCAACTCCTCCAAGATCCAATCCGGGTATCGCACGACCGGATCGAAGATCGAGAGCGGCATCAGGAACGCGTCGTCCCACCCGAGAGGTCCCGGCCACGCCGGACGATCGCGAGGGTGTGTGGGGTTCTTCGGGTCAGTGACCTGCGCCCAGATGAACCGCTGCGGGGTACCCACATCACGTCCGTCGAGCAGGACACCGGCCTTTGAGGGCTGCACTCCAATCACGAACTGGAAGTTGTATGTCCCTGCTCGCAAGGTCCGTTGCCGCTCTTTGGTCGCGTTGCTGCTTCCCGTCGAACCACCCGTCAGCATGGTCCTGATCTCGCCGAGCAGGGTGCTTCCGGTGTCGGTCGCGAGTGCGCCGAGTGTCTCGACCTCATCTGTGACGAAGATTGCCCGTGGGTCGTTGACCAACACGTTCTTCTTCTCTTCTTCGTTCCACGTCATGTAGTGCTGGATCAACCCCTGCCCGGTGGACGGACTGTGGTCAATCTGGTCACGGGCCAGGAGCGCCATGCTCATCTCGACAATCGAGGTCTTCCCTTGTCCACTCGACCCGACCAGCGCCACCCCGAGATTGAGGGCTGCTCGTTTGCCGATACCCCCATCCTCAGCACCGGGGAGGTAGATCCCAGCAGGTGCTTCCGCGAGAACACGCGCCAGAACGGTTGCCAACATCGCATATGGATTTCGGCCCAACTTGTCCGCGGCTTGCTTGACGTGCGCGAGACGTGGGGTCTTGTCCCAGAGGTGGACCTCCAGGTCTACGTCCTCGAAGTCCGCCTGCGCCATCTTCGTGGGCGTCGTCTCGGGCAGGGTGGGGCCAGTCTCTTCGGCGTACTGCCGGGCCGACCTCACGCTGGCGTTGAACTCGGTACGAAGGTACGGCTCTTCGGCGGGCACTCTCTGGGCCGCAGCCCACAACGCATCCAGCACGGTTTCCTCGTCCAACGCTCCCGCAGCACAGAAGCGGAGGAGCAGGGGCATCCAGTGGAAGACCGCCTCGTTCCTACCGGCGAACTCATCTCGCTCGAGGACGTGCTCCACCTGATCACAGGCTTGAAACAGGATCTCGAGTGCCCGCTCGATGTCCTCGCCAGTGGGGTCCGGAACCGTATGCGCCCCGCTGCGGCTCGCGGGAGTGGCCGGGGTACCCGTACCCCGCCCGCCCGCTGCGGGAGCGTCAGAAGGGCCGTGGTGCCCGTCCAGCCACTCATCTACCGGCAGGTACGGCGCGTGCCCGTTGGGAGCCTCCCAGAAGTACGTCGCCTCGTCCTGGGTGGACGGACTCCACATGAATCGCTCGGCCTGCGCGGTGGTCACGTCGAACCGCGACCCGTCCAGCCGGTTCATCACCGTCCAGGCGAGTTCCTTGTACTCGTTGGGTCCGACTCCCCGGGACAGGGGGATGATCAGCCGGTAGCGGTGAGCCTCAACCGTGTGCCTCCACGTCGTGTGGATCAGGTACGGTGTGTCGGGCAGGACGCTCGCCACGTCGAAGGGGAAGTCCACGTCGGCGTAGTCCGCGTCCAGCGTGAGGAAGAACCGCTGCTCCACGGTGCGACTGGTGCGTCGCCCGTGCTGGAGGGTGCCGCCCACGTAGGGGCGGACCTCCTTGCTCGCTGCGGGCTGGTCCGGCTTCAGCCAGCGAACGAAGGTTGACCATGACCGGTCGTGAATCGGCGACCAACTCGCGGTCGTCCTGTTGCGCCCCGTCGACCAGCAGAGGGTCGGGGCGTCAGGCGCTGGCTCGGGCATCGATGTCACTTCGCCGTGAGACCCTTGACGTATGCCTTCGCCTCACCGATGCTGCGGAACGCAGCACCCACCTCGTTGTCGAGGAGACCGCGCCCCACGACCACCGAGACCAGACCGCCGCCGCTGGCGTGGACAATGGAGTAGAGCGTGCCGTCGTGCTCCATACCGAGCATCAGTTCCTGGCCCTCGTACACCCCCGCGAACCACGGAGGGTCGTCTGTCGGCACGAAGGTGAGGGTGTTGCCATCCCCGTCGTCGTACGCCTCCTCGATGATCTTGCGGTTGTCGTCGTACAGGATCAAGGTGCCCCGGTTCTGCTGGAAGCGGCGGGCGAAGATGCTGTTGAGACACTCCCGAAGCCCCCCGGCGACTAGTGCTTCCTGCACGTCTTTCCATTCTTCGTCAGTCATCGACGTCACTGCACATCTCCTTGACTCTCTAGCAGGTGCTCTACGAGGGAGACGCAGAGCGCTGCGACCTGGAGTGCTTCCGTCATCGCGTGGTGGGAATCCTGAGCATCGAATAACTCAGCCACCTCCTCGCGGATCAGGTGCATCCAGGTCGGCTTGCCGTGGGTGTTCACGTACTGCTCGTAGTCGGCGCGGAACGCAGCCTCGACGCTGCCGCTGTCGGCGTCGCTGTACGGGGACAGCCACGGGTAACGCGACACGCTACTCCCGATGCCTAGCAGCAGGTCGTCGTTGCTTCCGTACGTCTGAAGTTGCCGAGTCCGCTCCTCGCGGATCAGGTGCAGCGCGAACTCACGGCGCTGAGTGGTGCCGCTCATCGGCGGGGCCGATTCAATGGAAGGTAGCCACCCCGAAACCCGGTCTGCGCGGCCTGCGCCGAGCGTCGGGTGTTGGAGATCATAGTGGACATCCGGTCGATTCGTTCCAGTGACCGGGGCTTGCGGTACACCTCCCACGGGTCGACCCCGATGCGGATGCAGAGGTCGTCGAGCAGCACGTCGAGTTGCATTTGAGCCTCTCGCCGAGCCACGGCTGCCACGCGGGCAATCACCGGGTCAACCATCTCAGGCCTCGCAGGCTTCGTACTCGGGGGCACGGGACACTTCCTCCTGGAACGACTCAAGGCCGACCTCGCCCTTCACGAAGTCGATTGCGCCCTCCTCGTCGCGGGCCTTGACCGTCACCGTCATGGTGACCTCGAAGTCCTTCTCGAGTGTGATCAGCCCCCACTCTCGGGCGAACTCGTCGTACTCCCCGCACCACTTCTTCGACACGGCCATATCGTAGATGGCCTGCCTCAGCCCCTCGAAGTGGTCCCGGTGTTCGCGGAGGTCGCGGTCCGCCTTGTCCGCACGACGGACCAGTGTGCTGCGGACGCGGGTCATGCGGTCCACCCACGCGGGGCTCCCCGGCTCCTCAAGGAGAGCGGCATCCACCGGATTGACGGACAGGGTGCCCGTACCCGTGAGGTCTTGGAGGGTGGTGCCGTCGATCGCCATGCGGATGATGCCCGCGTACTGGTAGAACGCGCCAGTCTTCAATGGCTCGCTCAAGATGCGTGTTTCTGGGGATGACTCCGTCATGATCTTGCCTTTCTCTAATCCGCCGGGGACCTCCCCCGGCGCGTTGCCTATGGCTAGCCTAGCAGTGGGCTAGTCCATCTTGGTACCCGTGCCGTCCATCAATTGCTCGGGCGGATACACTTGAACGAGCGTCTCCGCGTCCACGATTGCACCGACCGCCCGGTCCAGGCCGAAGCCTGCGAAGCCCGCCATCACATCCGCGACACATCGCCACCCTGAGTCGCGGACGATGGTGCCGTCGCTCAACTTGAGCGCGAGTTCTCGACCAGGATGCCTCCACCAGTAATCGCAGGGATGCCCGACCACACACGGTCCCGCGTCAGCGTCCGCGCAGGTCCCGGAACCCTCTGGGCAGTAGCCGCTCACCGCTTCCCTCTCTTCAGCACTTCCATCAGCGCGTCCTGTCGACTGATCCGGCCCTGGACCACGTCCAGCACCTGCTCGTCTACTGTATCCCGTGCGATGATGTGGTGAACAGCGACTGCCGGCGACGGCTGACCCTGCCGCACCAGACGACCGATCCCCTGCGTGTAGTACTCGCTCGACCAGTCCATCGAGTACCAGATCATGAGGCTGCCGCCGCGTTGAAGGTTGAGGCCATGACCCGCGGACGCGGGGTGCGCGAGGAGGATGGGGATGTTGCCCCGGTTCCAGCGGTCGATGGCGTGCGGGGACTTCACGTCCACCGCGCCGTCCAGATGGAGCAGCCTGCGCCGGTCCTCCTGGAAGCGGTAGAAGATCAGGGCAGGCGCACCCTGCGCGTCGTCGAGGATCTCGTGGACCGCCTCCATGCGGAGCATGTGGTGGTGCGTGATGTCGGCCTCGTCCGACTCCTCCGCGCCCACCAGTCCGCTGTGATACATGAATCCCGCAGCGATCTGGCTCAACTTGTTCGACTTCGCGGCGGCGTGCTCCACGCTGGCAAGGGTCTCGCCCACCTCCGCAACGAAGTGAACGTTCATCTCGTCGTACGCCTTGCGTACTTTCTTCGGCAGGTCGAAGCGGTGGTAGACCTCGTTCTTCACGGGGTACTGGACGTGGCTCTGGTCGATGGAGATGCAGAGGTCCTTGATCGCGTTGTGGATCACTTGCTCAGCGTGCGGCCGGAGCGTCCAGTTGGTGATGATGCCGTTCGGCAGCCGCCCACCCGGAGCGAAGTACTTCGTTCGGTACGCGGTGAGGGTGCGCTCCAGCCGTGCGCCCCTGTCCAGGAGGAACACCTGCGGCCAGAGGTCGAGCAGGCTGTTCGGCGTGGGCGTGCCGGTCAACCCCCAGACGTAGGGCATGTTCTTCACCAGCCGGTTCGCGTGCCTCCACCGCTGCGACCCACGGTTCTTGAAGCCGGACAACTCGTCGATGATGACGGTGCGGTACTTCGGCTTCTTCCTGCTGACGAGATCACCGCCGAAGGTGTCCCGTGTGATGAGGTGCAGGTCGGTGTCATCCTGGAGCCGTTCCTTCCGGTGCTCGGCGCTGCCGCGCACCAGCGAGTAGGACAGGTCGGGCCTCCACTTGGCGATCTCCTCAGGCCACGTCTCCTCGGTCACCCGCTTCGGCGCAATGACCAGCGCGGGCAGATGGACCTCGGTCAGCGCGGACAACGTGATCGCCGTCTTGCCCAGACCGGGCACCAGGAACAACCCCGCCCGCGGATGCGCGTGAAGGTGGGCCACGGCGTCCTTCTGGTAGTCGTGCAGCCGCGGATCCAGTGGGTGGTGGGGCACGGCGGCGACATCCAGTGCGAGTTGCAGCGCGTCCAGCGGGTCGATCAGGGGTTCTTTCACGGCGCTCGTGTACTCCATCAGTCGTGTGCTTGCCGAGTCTGGTGGGCGGTCAGTCCTCGCTGCGTGCCGAACGACTTCCCACAGTGGCAGGTGAACTCGCCCGTGGGCTTCTTCCGCTTCTTGCGGTTGGACACGGGGCGGGCCTCCTGCAAGAACGTGCCGTAGAGGCAGTCGTCGCAGAGGTCCATCTCCTTCTCTACCGTGCGCGCTGTGAACCGAACGGCGCTGTCCCCCTCGACCTCCTCCTCGATCTCCTCGTCGCAGGCGTCGCAGGTGACCACGATGCTTACCCTACGCATGGCAATCACACTCCATCTCCGTGTGCTCGTTGATTCCGTAGTCGCAGTTCTTGCAGACCCGGAAGCACAACACCTCACCCGGCTCGTCCGGGTCGGGACAGGTGGTCTCGATGAGTACGCTGTCGTCCTCGCCACATGATGGACACCTCATGCCATGTTCCTCACTCTCAGTTCGGCCCGCTCGTCGCGGGTCAGCCTTCCCTCGCCCGGTCTCAGGTATCCCAGCGGGTAGGACATCCGGGTCGACATGATGAAACCGCTCTCGTCCAGGTGCTGGTACTTCTCGGCCTTGCACCGAGTGCAGATGAGGGTGCGGACGAAACCACCCTCTTCCTTGTGCGCGGTGTACGGCGACCACGAGTGCTGAAGATCCCGGCACCAGAGTTGGTCGTCGGTCGGTTGCCACGGGTGGCCCTTCTGCGTGAAGCGCGGCTTTCTCGTCCGGCTCATTCGCTGATCCTGTCTGCGTAGTAGATGACTTGGTCCTTCTCCTCGTGCCCGTCAACGCCGCTCCACTCGGCCTCCCCCTTCTCGATCAGGGCGTTGATCTTTTCGCGGGTGGTGCGGGAGTACGCCTTGCCGCTCCGGGACTGGAGGTAGTAGAGGTGCTCGGTCATGGCCGGTGCCACCTCCCCCACTTCGCCTCCTGCACGAAGCCTGCCTCCATGAGGAGCCGGCGACGCAGCACGGACTTTCGTCCCGTGAGCATGTTCAGCGGCGGCGGCTTGCCGAGCAGGAGGTTGAGGTCCGTTGGGCTGGGGGCCTTGTTCGGGTTCCGCCGGAGGCACTCGTTGAACGCCCACGTGAACCGGGCTTCCTCACCCCCGGTCTGTCGCTTCCGCAGGTGCTCAGGCATCTCCCGAGGCGTCACTGTCTTCATCGCTCACCTCCTCGTATCGGTCGAACGGGTGGGTACCGTGGATGATGTACTCCGCGAGGCTCACCAGATCGTAGATGTCGGGCGGGGACGTCGTCCCGAGTGGCCCCGTGGTCTTGCTGCCGACAGACCGTGCCGCCTGAAGCGCCTCCAGTCGTGCGACCTGCTGCTCGCTCAGGTGTTCAGTGCTGCTCATCCCAGTTCCTTTCGTCCGTAGAGGTTGGCCTTCTGTGCTGCGTCCTGTCCGGCGACGGCTGCCCCGGCGCTCCAGTTGGACGTGTTGCTCCCCTTCCAGGAGCCCCTCACACCCAGACGCTTGAACTCGTGGGCCACGTAGTCCGAGACCTCGACAGCCTTCTCCCGCAGCGCGAGTTCCGTGCTGGTGCTGTCGTTGCCGTCGGTCAGGGCCAGCACCTCACGCTCGGTCTGCTTCACCGCCTCCCGGAGTCGACGGCCCACCTCCCACGCGAAGTTCTGGCAGAAGGTGATCCGTGCGCTGATGGTTGCCACGCCTGAGAGCAGGTGCTCCCGTGACTGAAGGTAGCGGTCGCTCTCATCGAACATCATGGGTGTGATGCGCTTGATCATGAGTTCCGTGAGGTGGACGTCCTCGCTGAAGCCAAGGAACGTCATCCACTGCGACTTCCCGCGGATCGTACACTGCGCCCCGTGTGCCCGAGCGATGGCGCTGCCCAACTCCACCGCGAGATTGCGGTACGTCACGTTCGGCAGCGCGGTCAGCGCGAACATGCCCCCGGTGATGGGACGATCTCGGTTGTCGCCGTTCTCGCCGTCGGCCTGCTTCTTGCGGATGAGTGCGAGATTGATGGAGTGCTCGGCGGCCAGCCCCTCGGCTTTCTCCAGGTAGGTCCGGCGCTCTTCGTCGGTGCCTGCCTTGTCCGCGTGAGTGAGCAACTTGCCCACCTTGTCGGTGATCCCGTCGCCCTTGTCGCTGGTCGTCAGCCCGATCTCCGCGTAGCAGTCTTCCAGCAGGGCGGCGTCCCAGCCGAGGGCATTCACGATGTCCACCATCGCCTGCCGGAACGCGGGTCCATGGCCCGCGCCCGGTGTGAGGTGGTGTGCGAACTCGTGGATCGCCGTGCCCGTGGTCAGCGCCCAGACCCCGCCCTTCGCGTAGGGCGGGATGAAGACCGTGGCGGTGCCCGCGTCGTAGTGAGCGTGGAGCGCGCCCCGCCGTGGCTTCACGGTCGGCGGCTTCACGTCGGCCACGTCGTGCTCACGGCACCGCTCGGTCAGGGTGTAGTAGAACGGCCAGACCTCGTTCCAGTCGCCGAAGCGAATGCGGGCCTGCTCCTCCTTGGCCTTCCAGATGTCCTCGGCCGCATACACGGCCTGCGCCTGATCGGTGGTCATGACACGCTCACCCACCGCATCGCCGTCTGGAGGAGGTTGTCGTAGTCGCCGGACATCGACTCCTGGTGGTACTGGTCGATCTCCTCCTTGCTGACGCCGTGGCGCTTCAGCGCCTTGGCGACGGCACCCATGATCGCGTAGGCGTTGCCGTCCTCGCCGGAGAGTTGGACCTCGACCTCGGGGTACTTGGTGTCGCTGCTGCTCATGTCAGTTCTTCCTCTTCTTCAGGCTCCGCCGTCACTAGGTCGAAGCAGTACTCGCAGTATCCGGTGATCCGGACCTCACGTGCGCCGTCGTGGCTGTAGACGTGGCCCTCAATGAGCGCCTCGTCATGTGGTGCGAAGAACGGGTAGTGCCTGCATCTCGGGCAAGGACGACCCATCTGGGCTTCGTCGGCTCCCTCTTGAAGATACGTGAGGAGTTCGATCCGCCGCTCCCTCGAGGTCTCGAGGGTCTCGAACTCCCGCTGGAGGGCTGCCTTGCCCTCGGCGCTCAGTTCCTCGAAGCGCGACATCACAGCGCCCCGATCTCGATCATGGCGCTGACCCACTCATCCAGGTTGACGCCGGGGTTCTCGAGCATCCAGTCGTCCGCCTCCTGGATCTCGTCGCTGGTGGGCTCGCGGTCCAGGTAGTACCGAAGTGCCTCTCTCGTGTTCATCAGAACGCCTCGCTTTCAGGAACGATGTCGAACCCGGCCTCGCCGCACCACTGCGGGTCTGGGCCGGCGATGAAGACCCCGTGCTCGTGCGCGGGGGTAATGCTGTCAAAGGCCTCGCCGCAGCCCCGGCAGACCAGGAACTGCGTCTCCTGCTCAGTCATGACAGGGCCTCCTCGTCGTATCCGCCGTCCCAGCCGTTGTCCTGGAGCATCTCGATCGCCGCGTCCTTGGGGTGCATCCCCGCGTCGTACGCCGACCAGTAGTCCCAGTCCTCCAGGTCGTCGTAGGACATCACGATGCGACGCTGGACTGCGCGGTTCACGGCGTGCAGCCACACCGCGAAGTAGACGTCGTCAGTGTGGTGCCGCTCCTTCAGCCGGTCACCGTCCTTCTCGACGACCGCCGCCAGCCGTGGGCCGGGGAGGTTGTTGATCCAGTCGTTCGGGCTGGTGGTCATCACTTGCCCACCATCCTGGCCCACCCGGCGAGACGGATGTAGTGGCGGACGAGCGCGTCGTCAGTGCCGAACCGGGATGCCTCGCGCTGGGCGATGAACTCGATGTACGACGACTGTGACTCGCCTTCTCCCTGGTCCCGGAAGAAGTTGGTGGACTCCAGGCGGCGGAGCTCCGCTGCCGGGTCGTCCTTGATCACGACATCATGCATGACTAGCCTTTCTCTCAGCGGGGAGCCGATCCCCCCGCGTTGCCTACGGCTAGCCTAGCAGGCGGCTAGTCTTTCATGCTAGCCGTAGCGTCAAGTCCTTTTGCCCACTCCCGGACGGCATCGGTTGACGAGAGAACGATGACCTCGAAGCCGAGGCGACGGAGACGGTTGTGAACGACGGTCTGGTGGGGCTTGACGGTCCCGGTCGGCGACTTGGTCTCGACGAACATGATCCTCCCACCGGGGAGGAGGATGATCCGGTCCGGCAGGCCAGAGACCGACGGGAGGAACTTGATCGCCCAGCCTCCGCGGTCCTTGACCTCCCAGCCGAGCACCTTCTCGACGCGGCTCTCCTTCACGCCGTCAGCCCCAGCCTCTCTTGCTCGGAGCGGAACCACTGGTAGGTTCGCTCGGCCTCAGCCTTCGCAGCCCGCCCGATGTGGAGCGGTTGCCGCCACTCACCGAGGAGCCAGTAGAGCCACGAGTGGATGGCGTCGTGGCAGTTCGAGCAGACCCAGAGGTCCGCCGGGTACACGATCTTCCCGTACAGCCGGTTCTGGAGGAAGACCGGCTTCGTGTGGTGGTACTCGGTCATCACAGGCGTCGGCGCGTGGTACGACACGAGTTGGCACGGGCGCTCCGCGTACTGAGCGGTGCGCTGGTCCGGCGCGTGGATTCTCACAGGCGCACCTTCTGCGGGAAGGCCATCTCCCCGAAGTCATCGATCAGCGGGAGGAGGTCGTACTCCCAGATCCATGCGCCGCCGTTGTCACCCCAGTCCGCACCCCACGAGTTCTCGATCCGGTAGCGGAGGAACCCGTTGAGCCAGTTGAAGCCGGCGATCGCGTAGGCGTGGCCGCCGACCTTCTTCCCCGTGGGGTGGACGAAGCCGTCGACGTCGGTCTCGTACATTCCTTCGTACCACCACGTCCCAGCCTCGCCGGCTCCGTGGTACGACAGGCCGTGCCTGATCTCCGGCCCGGTCTTGGCCCAGCGCCAGCCCTTGACGAACCCGGCCTCGCGGGCAGCCTTCATCGCGCCGTTGACCGAGGATCCCTCGTAGTCCTCGCCGGGGTACTCGTCCAGGAAGCGGGCGCGCTCGTAGATCTTGAACGCCTGTCGGTTGCTGGTGGTCTGCGGGTACGGGGTCAGGGCGCGGACGTTCTCCTCACCGAAGCCGGTGCAGGCTCCCTCCTGTCCTTGATCCAGGAAGATGGTCTTCTTCCGGATGATGGAGTTGCGCTCCGTGAGGTTGGCGCACATGCGGATGGCGCTGAACCGGAACGGCTCAGAGCGAGGGTCGGGGTTGGGTCGCCAGTCGAGGACGGGTGTGGTAGTCATGGCCCTACGATACCCCGAACCACTCTAGACACTCCTCGCAGAAGTGCATCCCGTTCGGGTGGATGCCGCCGAGACAGCGATGGGTGTGGCCGGGGTTGTCCCAGGAGTCCTTCGTCACGGGGCACGGGGTTCGCTTCTCTTTCTCGGGCTTACCCGGACACTCCTCGAACGCGGCAGGCTCGTCCTCGAACCCGTCCGTCCGGCAGTCCAGGCAGAACGGGATCCGGCTCCCTTGGAAAGCCCGCTCACCCCAGCGATGGGTCTCGTGCAGGTCAGGCACGGCTCACCGCTTTACGAATGCACTTATCGCAGAGATGCTTGAACTCCTGCACGGCCCGCCACCCAGAATCGTCAGCGGCTTGCTTGATGGTCTGACGACCGCCGTGGTAGCCGACATTGAGTTCGCGTGTCTCGCCGCAGCCGTCGCAGGTCTGGATGATTCTAATGGTCATGGCGCATCCTCCGCAGGATCTCGGTCTCCACGTGACCCCGCTGTACCCGGAGGTCTGCGGCGTGAAGTACCTTCCCCCGGTCAGCGACGTGCAGCCGGTGGGTCAGCGCGGCGAAGGTTCTCAGCAGGCCCTCGTCGGAGGTGCGACGCAGGACATCGTCCAGCGCCTTTTCCTGCGCGGCGGTCTTCCCGGCACGCCGGGGGTGACTGATGATCTCGCCGGTCATCGTGCGTTGTTCTCGTTGTAGCCCGGGATGTCGAAGACCTCGACGGGACGGATGTAGGCGTAGCCGTTGTCGTGGATCTCGACGATCACCGGCTGGTACGCCCCCACCCCCTCGGTCGTGGTGGCGGGGAACGTCTTCACGGGCTTGCTCTGTGCCGTCACTGGACCCAGTCCTTCCTGCCGAGATACGGCTCCAGATCTCCCGGGATGCTGCCGATCTGTGTGCGGCAGAACTCACGGGCCAGCACCTCGTTCCCCTCCTCGATGATCAGGTGCGCGGTCGCGACCACGAAGTCGAACCAGACCTCGTCGCCGGCCTGCCCGGTATCTGCCTCATAGTCGGCCAGTCCCTCGGCCAGCATCTCCTCGGCCTGTTTCAGCGTGCTGATCGTGCTCATTCAGTACCACACCACTTTCATGTCGTGCGCGAGCGCGTGGTCCGCGATCGCGTCGAGAGCGCCCAGCCGGTCGGCGAAGTAGCCGGGAGGGAGGCCGCACCAGACCATCGTCGCGCCGGGGCCACGGTTCTCCACGGCGTTCGGCTCCCCGTCGTCATCGGCCAGCCGTGCGACGAGGATGCGGGCCTTGAGGTCGGCCGGGGCGATCTCGCCCTCGCTCTCGACGGGCAGCCCCAGCACCGTGAGGATCTTGGCGGCGTTCCCGTTCGCCACGTTCAGGTTCAGCGGATCGTCCCACCCCACGCGGGGGTCGTCGGGCCGGAAGTCGATGCTCACACCGATACCTCCTCGTGTGCGCCCTCGGGGCACGGACGCCTGCACCACGAGCACTCCCAGTCGCCGCTCTGCTGGTCGCAGTCGTTGCACTCGTGCTCCTCGTCGTCGCACGGGTCCTCGTCGTAGCCCACGTCGCAGATCCCGAACTCGTGCTCGCAGAGCGCGTGTTCGTTGCCCGGGATCGACGTGTCGTAGTACCCCGGCTCGTCGTACGGCTGACGCTCGCACGGGTCCTGCGGGGTGTGTCCGCAGCACGGGTAGTCTTCGCAGTACGACATCACACACGCTCCTCGATCACGAAGGACTTGCCGACCTCAGGGGCCAGGACGTCCAGCAGGGCGCAGGAGACTGCCATCCCCGGTGTGAGGTCCATGTCCCATGCCTCCACCCACGACCACTCGTTCTCGATGATCGCCCACACCTGCGGGTGCCGGACGAGGGCCTTGCACTGACCCAGCCATTCTTGGAAGAGTTCCATCTCATTGCCTTTCTCTCGTCGCCGGAGCCGATCCCCGGCGCGTTGCCTACGGCTAGCCTAGCAGGCGGTTACTCGGT
>Ga0247825_10000077_pt1 | contig 51880 bp, 53 predicted proteins | sample 13C_Vanillin_Day_FD_194413 | JGI IMG/M metagenome (GOLD analysis project Ga0247825, IMG submission 194413) | Soil microbial communities from agricultural site in Penn Yan, New York, United States - 13C_Vanillin_Day48 | ecosystem: Environmental > Terrestrial > Soil > Agricultural land | place...
CGACAGCACCTTCGGGTCGACCGCGCGGCGCGCCTTTTCCTGGTAGGTCTCGTGGATGCGGGGGGCCTGGCAGCCGAGGAGCCGGGCGATGCGCGCGCGCGAGGAGAAGATGCTGGTGACCACGCGCACGCCGCCCACACGCTCGAACACAAGCAGCGGCTCGCGGCCCCGGGCCGCGAGCGTGGTCATCACCGCGGTGACCTCCTGGTCGGGGGACACCTCGCCCTCGATTACCAGGACATCGTCCGCGTGCTCGGCGCGATAGCGCTCGAGGAAGCGGTGAAAGTCCTGGCCGGCAAGGCTCACTGGATGAGGCGCTCGGCGCGCGGCGGCAGGAACCCGGCGGTGAAGATGTCGCCCGCCTTCGGCCTATTGGTGAACTTGAAGGCCATGCCGAGCTGCTCGATCGAGCGCTCCAGGCGCTGCAGATCGACGCCGCCGAAGCCGTTGGCCCTGACCTCGTCGGTAACGTAGCTCTGCTCTATCACCAGCTTGAGGCGTGCGAGCTCGACGTCGCGCTTGGCCACCGGGTTGTGCCGCATGAGAATGTCGATTGCGGCCTCCGGGTCGCGCACCGTGTCCTGGAACCCGCGGATGAGCGCGCGGTTGAAGCCCGCGACCGCCTTGGGCTGGCTCTTCATGAAATCCGGATGCGCGAAGATCGCGCTGCCGTACAGGTCGAGCCCGAAGCGGCGCATCATCAGCACCACGATCTCGTCCTGGGAGATGTTGTTGGCGCGCAGGCCGAGCGCGTTGCTGCCGAACGCCGTGACCGCGTCGACCTTGCCCTGGGCGAGCAGCGCCTCGCGCACCGGGAAGCCGACGTTGTCCACGCGCACCTTGGACATGTCGATGCCGTTGAGCTTGGCCAGGATCGGGAACTGCGCCCAGGCGCCGTCCGCGGCCGGCGCGCCGAGCGTCCTGCCTTCGAGATCCTTCGGCTTGGTGATGTTGTTCTTCTTCAGCGTCAGGATGGCGAACGGCGGCGAGTCGTACACCATCATCACCGCCTTGATCGGCACGTTGGCGGCGTTGTCGCGGTAGCGGATGAGCGAATTGATATCGGCGATGCCCAGCTGATAGTTGCCGGAGGCCACCTGGTTGATGGTGTTCAGCGAGCCGGTGCCCGGGTCGACGCTCGCGTCGAGCCCCTCGGCCTTGAAGTAGCCCTTGTCGCGGGCGACGAGGAACGGCGCGACGTGTCCCTCGAAGCGCCACTCGTGCAGGAAGCGCACCGGCGTTTGAGCCTGGGCCGCGCCAACGAACGCCAGGCATAGGAAAAGCATGATTCTTTTCATCGTTGCACTCCCGCGTAGGTGTCCTTCAGTCGGGCCTTGGCTTCGTCCAGGGTGCGAGGCGGCGGCGTGGTCTTGATGCCGCACAGCCGCGCGATGTTGTTGCCGAGGTAGTCCTCGAGGCCGTCCTCGTCGAGGTTCATGCCCTGCGGCGGCGGGCCGCAGAGCACCTCGAGCTCGCGCAGCCACATGCCGGGCTCGTTCGGCGGCGAGTCGGTGCCGAAGACGATCTTGTGCCGCGGCAGCTCGCGCGCGAACTCGACGATGCGCGACTGGAATGTCCAGCCCGATTCGCACACCACGTTCTTGGTGTCCATCGCCATCCAGAACGCCTCGAACGAGTAGTTGCCGCCGGTCTGGATGCCGAAGTGCCCGATGATGAAGTTGACCATCGGGAACTCGCGGATCACCGGGTAGAACTGCGTGGGGATGCTGTAGGGCCCGTCGCCGGTGTGGATCAGCACCACCACGTTGTGCTTGGCGCACATCTTCATCGCCGGGCGCAGCCAGTCGAGCGCACGGTCGGGGCGATAGTTGTGCATGTTGGAGTGCAGCTTCAGCATCTTGAAGCCGTACTCCTTGACGTGGAACTCGAGCTCCAGCGCGCTCTCCTCGGGGCCGAAACGCGGGTTGAGCGTGAAGTTGCCGATGAAGCGGTCCGGGTACTTCTGCGTGAGCTCGGCGCAGTACGCCATGTAGTCGCGGATGCCGTCGCGACCGGTGCGGCCGCCGATGCGGTGCACGGTGTTGCCGGGCGGCGGCTGGATGAAGCCCATGTCGATGCGCCGCGGCTTGCCGTTGATCATGTAGGGGCCGTCCATGAGCTTCAGCATGCGCTCGCCGTTGAACGGCGTGCCGGTGTGGCGCCAGGCCTCGTCGACCAGGTTGGTCGGATGCAGGTGGGTGTCGATGATCATTTCATCAGTCCGATCATTCGCGCGGTGTTATTCCCCAAATAATCTTCAAGGGTCTGTTCGTCGAGATTCATTCCCTGCGGCGGCTCCATGCACAGCACCTCCAGCAGGCGCAGCCACATGCCGGGCTCGTTCGGCGGCGTGTCGGTGCCGAACAGGATCTTGTGCTTGGGCAGGTCCTTGGCGAATTCCACGATGCGCGACTGCAGGCACCAGCCCGACTCGCAGTACACGTTCGGCAGCTCCATCGCCCACTGGAAGGGCTCGAAGCAATAGACGCCGCCGGTCTGCACGCCGAAGTGCGCCATGACGAAGTTAACCCCCGGGAATTCCTTGATGAGCGGCACCCACTCGGTGGGGATGCTGTAGGGGCCGTCGCCGGTGTGCAGCTTGACGAGCGGCACGCCCAGTTCCTCGGCCTTCCTTAGCGCCGGCCTGACCCAGTCCTTGGCGCGGTCCGGCCGGTAGGCGTGCATGTTGGCGTGCAGCTGCAGCATCTTGAAGCCGTATTCCTTCACGTGCCGCTCGAGCTCGGCGACGCCGTCCTGCACGCCGTAGCGCGGGTTGTAAACGAAGCAGCCGATGAAGCGGTCGGGATACTTCTGCACCAGCTCCACCGTGTAGGCCATGTAGGCGCGGATGCCGTCGCGCCCGTCGAGATGGTCGTTGTCGAAGTTGTGGAGCGTGTTGCCCTGCGGCGGCTGGATGAACGCCTTGTCGATGCGCCGCGGCTTGCCGTTCACGTAGTACGGGCCGTCCATCATCTTGAGAAGACGCTCGCCGGTGAAGGGATCGCCGTCGTGCCGCCAGGCGCTGTCCACCACTTTCGTGGGGTAGCAGCTAAGGTCGATGATCATTGAATCGTCCGGTCATGAGTGGGAGCGCGGGCAATTTCCGACCGGGAGGCCCCCGGCTGACCGCTTCTACCCGCGTGCGTTTATCTTACGCCAGACACGCTCGGGCGTGGCGGGCAGGTCGATATGCTCGAGGCCGAGCGCATCGCAGATGGCGTTCGCCACCGTGGCGAGCGACGGGGTGGTGCCGCCTTCGCCGCCGCCCCGCATCCCCAGGGGGTGGGTCGTGGCCGGCACCTCGCTGATGTCGGTGGTGAAGAACGGGAACTGGTCGGCGCGCGGCATGGCGTAGTCCATGAAGCTCGCCGACAGGAGCTGGCCGTTGTCCGGGTCGTAGGCGATGCGCTCCATGAGCGCCTGGCCGACGCCCGCGACGATGCCGCCGTGCGCCTGGCCATGCAGGATGAGCGGGTTCACCGCGCGGCCGACGTCGTCGACCGAGGTGTAGCGCACGATCTCCACGAGCCCGGTCTCCGGGTCGAGCTCCAGCTCGCACACCGCGCAGCCGAACGCATACGAGGGCAGGGGAACGGTTTCGTCGTGCTCGCCAGCCAGGGGCGCGAGATCGAAAAGACCGATGCCGCGGTCCGTGCCTTTCACGATGAAGCGGCCGCGCGAGAACTCGATGTCGGCTGCCGACACTTCCATTTTTTCGGATGCCGCCTGCTTCCCTTTTTTGATGATTTCGTTGCAGCCATTGAAGATCACCACGGCACCCATGCGCATCGAGCGGCCCGAGTGCGTCCCGCCGCCAACGGGTGATACGTCCGTGTCTCCCGACAACAATCGAATCCTGGAAAAGTCGACCCCCAGCCATTCCGCGACCAGCTGCGCGAAGCTGGTTTCGTGGCCCTGGCCGGAGGAGAGCGTGCCGAGCACCACGTCCACCGTGCCGTCGGACTGAACGGTGAGCTGCGCGCGCTCGCGCGGCGCGCCCGTGTTCAGCTCGATGTAGTGCGCCATGCCGATGCCGCGCAGCCGGCCGCGGGACCGGGACTCGGCCTTTCTCTCGCCAACGTTCTTCCAATCCGAGAGCTCGAGAGCTCTGGCCTGCACCGCCGGATAGTCGCCGCTGTCGTACACCAGGCCTTGCGGATTGCGGTACGGGAAACGCCGCACGAGATTGCGCTCCCTGAGCTGAGCCCGGTCGAACCCATGGCGGCGCGCGGCGAGGTCGATGAGGCGCTCGATGACATACATGACCTCCGGCCGGCCGGCGGCGCGGTACGGCGAGGTGGGCGTGGTATTGCTCGCCACCGCGCGGGCGTGGAAGGCCGCGCACGGCAGGTGGTACACCGAGGTGGCCACGCCCACGCCCTTGGTGAGCGGGATGTAGGAGACCGCGTGCGCGCCGACGTTGCTCGTGTTGGCGGAGCGCAGCGCGAGGAACTTGCCCTCGGCATCGAGCGCGAGCTCCGCCTGCACCGAAAGGTCGCGGGCGTGGTCGTCGCTGAGGAAGCATTCCTGCCGCTCGGCGCGCCACTTTACCGGGCGGCCGAGGCGCTTCGCCGCCCATGCCACCAGGGGGATCTCGGGACAGATGTAGTTGCGGGTGCCGTAGCTTCCGCCTACGTCGCGCGCCACGAAGCGCACCGCGCTTTCCGGCACCCCGAGCGCGGCGGCCGCGTCGGAGCGAAAGCGCTGCACACCGCCGGAAGGCGCGTGGATGGTGTAGCGCCCGTTCTCGTACGACGCCGTTACTGCGCGCAATTCGAGCGGCACGCCGGTTACGCGGTTGATCGTGGTGTCGAGCCGCACTACATGCGCGGCGCGTTTGAAGGCGGCATCGACGGCCGCGGCATCACCGACCTCGGCGTCGACGAGGACGCTCGACTCCAGCGGAAGCACCGCGTAGTCGACCTGCACGGCATCGGCCCCGTCCTTCGCCGCGTGCGCCGTCTCGGCGATCACCATGGCCACCACTTCGCCGACGAAGCGCACCTCGTCGGTGGGCAGCACGGGATAGGGCGGAATGCGGAACGGCGAGCCGTCGCGGTTCGCGAGCTTGACCTCGTGGGGATTGACCGTGACCGGCTTGGTCGGAATCGGCGCCAGCCCATCCGCGGCGGCGTCCTTGCCGGTCAGGACGGCGATGACCCCGGGGACCTGCTTCCCGATGGAAAGTATTCTTGCGTGCGCGTGCGGCGAGCGCACCATGCAGGCATGCACCTGCCCCGGCAGGCTCCAGTCGTCGGCGTAACAGCCGGCGCCGCGCAGCAGGCGATCGTCCTCCTTGCGGGGAACCGCCTTGCCGATCACTAGAGGTAGCTCTTGAGGTCGACCGCCGGATACGCCACCTTGCGGTAGCGGCTGCGCTTCTCCGCGGGCAGCGTGGCATCGATGATCACCTTGGCGACGATGCCGTGCTCCTCGGAGCTGGGATCGAGCTCGTTGGTGTGCGCGCTGTGGATGGCGGAGAAGCCGCGGTCCCAGCGCGCGCGGGTGGAAAGCGCCCACATGACGTCGGCCGGATCGAAGATGTCCACGTCGGCGTCGACCACGATCACGGTCTTGAAGTTGACGTGCGCGGCCATGGCCGCGAGCGCGACGTTCTTCGCCTCGCCGGGCTGCGGCTGCTCGAGCGCCACGATGGCGGTGAAGCCCCCGGAATACGGCGGCAGGTGTACCGCCTTCACGCGCGGGCTGATGTGCCGCACGAAGCGCTCGAGCAGCGGCTCGCGCGTGATCATGTTGCCGACGCTCACGTGCTCGTACCCACCGCCGTTCATCGTCTGGAACACCGGGTTGGCGCGGTGCGTGATGCGCGTGATGCGCGCCACGTGCTTCGGATCGGCGCCGGAATAATGGCCGGTGAACTCGGCCATCGGCCCTTCCATCTGCCGCTCGCCGGCGAGCACCTCGCCCTCGAGGATGATCTCCGCAGTCGCCGGAACCAGGACATCGCACGTCTTCGCGCGCACCACCGGGATCGGTGCGCCGCGCAGGGCGCCCGCCACGTCGTACTCGTCGCCGGCGTAGCGGAACGCGGCAGCCATCATCACCACCGGGTCGGGGCCGAGCGCGACGCAGAACGGCAGGTTGCGTCCCTGCGGCTCGATCCTGTCGAAGAACGCCTTGATGTGTCGCCAGATGTTCATGCTGATGCCGGTCCGGTCCGCACCGCCGATCTGCATGCGGTTGTACGACAGGTTGTGGCGACCGCTCTCCGGGTCGCGTGCGATCACCACGCCCGCGGTTATGAAAGGCCCCGCGTCGAGCGGCGAGTGGGTCGGTATCGGCCAGCGGGCGAGATCCGGCTCGTCGATGATCATCTCCTGGCAAGGCGCCGAAGATTCAAGGCTAGGCGGTACCGGCTTCTCGGTGGCGGCGGCCATGCGCGCCCGGGTTTCGCTTTCCGTGCAGCCCAGTGCGAGGGCGATGCGCGAAGGGCTGCTGAGCAATGCGCCGGTCACCGGGATGTCCGAGCCCTTCACCTTGTGGAAGAACGCGGCCTTTCCGGCGCGCTCGCAGGCATTCAGCACCGCGCCGAGCTCGTGCACGCGGTCCACCTCGCGGCGGATTTCGTGGACTTCGCCCGCCTTGCGGGTTCTTTCGAGGAAGCTGCGCAAGTCCATGTCAGTACGCCCAGCCCGAAGCAGGCAATTGCGCGGCCTCGAGCGCAGCGCCGGAGATTCCGCCGGGCAGGTCGTCGAGGCCGGCCACCTTTCCCGGATTCATCAGCAGCTGCGGGTCGACGGAGCGCTTGAAGGCGATCTGCCTGTCGTCCAGATCTTTCATGCCGCCGTTCTGCAGCAGGAAGGTGTGCGCGTTGGCGATGCGCACGCCCTCCGCCTCGAACGCCTGGTACAGGCGTGTCATGTGCTCGAATCCCTGGTAGCGGAACAGCGGCACGCCCTCGGCCGTCAGGTAGCCGTTGAAGCGCTTGTATTCCAGGTGCAGGGAAGCTTCGCCACCGAGCTTCTCATGCACCCGCCGTATGGCGCCGAGCGTGTTCTCGCGCGGGAAGATGCACACGAGGTAGGTGAGCGAGCGGTCGGCGCGCAGCGCGTGCATCGTGGTGTGCCCCCAGGTGTACTCGTAGATGTCGTCCTGCTCGACACACAGCGTAATCTTTCCGCCGAACTCGCCGGCGAGCCGCTCAAAGGCCTCGCGCGTCTCGGCGCCGATCATGAGAAGCGCAGCCGGCTTTCCCTCCGGCAGGCAGGGCCGCAGCGGCTTGAAAAAGCCCGGAATCGGCCAGGCGTGGATGCTCACCAGCTTCTTCAGGATGCCGTCGGCGGTGGCAAGCGCGAGGCCGAACTCGGCGGCGCGCACGAAGCTGTCGAACACGACCACCGTGTCGAGCCACTGGTAGGCCGGCGCGAGCGGCAGCTCCACCTCGGCGATCAGGCCGTTCACCCCGTAAGCGTGGTGCACGAGGTTGACGTCGTCGCCGCGCAGCTCGAGCACGCGCGGCGTCGGCTCGATGGTAATGATCTTCAAGCCAAGGATATTTCCCCGGTCGCGCAGGATCCCCCAGTTGATGGTGCCCACACCGGCGTGGCCGCCGCCGACGAAGCCGCCGAGCGTGGCAAGCCGCCGGGTGGAGGGATGCATGCGCAGCTCGCAGCCGTGCTGCCTCAGGTTTTCGTCGAGCACGCCCAGCCTGATGCCGGCCTGCGCGCGCGCGACATTCCCCTTGCGGAAAACGATGCGGTCCAGGCCGAGCATGTCGATCACCGCGCCGCCGGCCAGCGGCACCGCCTGGCCGAAGTTGCCGGTGCCCGCGCCGCGTGCGACGAGCGGCACGTGATGCCGCGCACACGCCGAAGCGATGCGCAGCAGGTCTTCCTCGTTGCGCGGCGCAACCACGACTTCGGCGGTGCGGCCGGCGAGGGCGGCGGACATGATCGGGCTGAACCAGCTGAAGTCCGCGCTCTTGACGCGCAGCACGGCGGCATCCCGGCTGTGTGGGATGTCTCCCAGGTCGGAAAGAACCGCTTGCACCTTCAGCCTTCGCGCTTCATCGCGCTCTCGTGCCAGCGGCGCAGCGCGAGGTGGGTGACCAGCGTCAGCAGGATGAAGATGAGGATGCCGGTGCCGGTGATCATGAACAGCGCCGCGAACATGCGCGGGATCTGCAGCTGGTAGCCCGCTTCCAGGATGCGGTAGGCAAGCCCCGACTGGATGCCGCCGGATCCGGCGACGAATTCCGCCACCACGGCGCCGATGAGGGCCAGGCCGCCGCTGATGCGCAAGCCGCCGAGGAAGAAAGGCAGGGCGCTCGGCAGGCGCAGGTACCAGAACACCTGGCGGCGGTTCGCGCCGTAGAGCTGAAGCAGGTTCAGCAGGTTGTGGTCGGTGCTGTTGAGCCCAAGCGTGGTGTTCGACACGATCGGGAAGAACGACACGATCCATGCGCAGATGAGCAGCGCAGCAGCGGTGTCCTTCACCCAGATGATGATGAGCGGCGCGATGGCGACCACCGGTGTCACCTGCAGGATCACCGCGTAGGGGAAGAAGGACAGCTCCACCCACTTGGACTGCGCGAAGAGCACCGCGATGGCTACGCCGAGTATGGTCGCCGCGGCGAGCGCGCCGGCCGTGATCGCCAGCGTGACGAGCAGCGACGGGTAGAGCGTCGCCCAGTCGCGCACCAGCGCCTGCACGATCGCCACCGGCCCGGGCAGGATGTACACCGGGATCGCGTTTCTGCGCACGAAGATTTCCCAGGCGGCGAGGCCGACGATGAGGACGAGGGTCGGCGGCACGAACCTGACGAGGAAATTCTTCATGCCTGCATCGCCTCCGCGAGGCGCGCCGAGACCGTGCGGCACTGCTCCGCGTATTCGGCCGAGTTGCGGAACGATGCATCACGACGTGCTTCGAGCATGACTTCGGACCTGACGCTGCCCGGCCGCGCGCCCATGACGAGGATGCGCGTCGAGAGATACACCGACTCGAACACGCTGTGCGTCACGAACACCACGGTCCAGCGCTGGCTCGCCCAGAGCTCGAGCAGGTCGTCGTTCAGGCGAAAACGGGTAATCTCGTCTAGCGCGGCGAACGGCTCGTCCATCAGCAGGATCTTCGGCTCGGCGACCAGGGAGCGGGCAATCGACGCGCGCATGCGCATGCCGCCGGAGAGCTCGCGCGGGTAGGCCTTGCCGAAGCCGGCGAGCCCGACCTGCTGCATGGCGCGCTCCACGCGCGGCGCGGCTTGCGCCCGCGGCACGCCGCGCACGCGCAGCGGCAGGTAGATGTTGTTGAACACCGTGGCCCACGGCATGAGCGTCGGATCCTGGAACACGAACCCGATTTCATGGCGGACGCTGGACCACTCGAGCGTCCCGCCGCTCAGCTCGCCCAGGCCCGCGATCAGGCGCAGCACGGTGCTCTTGCCGCAGCCGGAAGGGCCGAGCAGGCTGACGAACTCGCCTTCGCGTATGGTGAGATCCAGGCCCTTGAGGGCCTGCACCCCGTTGGAATAGACCTTCTCGACCCCGCGCAGCGCGACCAGCGCCGGCGCCCCTCCCTCGCGCATCAATTCTTGCGCTTGAGGTTCATGCCGTGGCCCTGGTTCACGAACTGCAGAGTGTAGGCCTTGGCCACTTCAAGGTCCGCCGGGTACACGCCCGCCTTCACCATGGTGTCGGCAAACTCCTTCCAGCGCGCCGCGGCCATCGCGCCGATACCGAGCTTGGTTGCGTCGCCCGAGTCGACGATGCCGTACTCGAGCATCTTGGCGTGGCTGTAGGCGAGCTGCTCGTCGTCCATGTCCGGGTTGTCTTGCTTGATGCGCGCGTTCGCCGCGGTGCGGTCGCCATAGAGGTAGCCGTACCAGCCTTCGATGGTGGCGTTGACGAAGCGCTGCACCACGTCGGGCTTCTCCTTGACGAGCTGCTGGCGGGTTTCGAGGGTGGTGGCGTACGACACGTAGCCGTTGTCGGCGAGCAGGTGCACCACCGGCTTCACGCCCGCCTTCTGCGCCTTGAGCGGCTCGCTGGTGAGAAAGCCCTGCTGGATGGTCGCCTTGTCGGCGAGGAACGGCGCCATGTTGAACGTGTAGGCGCGGATCTGGTCGTCGGTATAGCCGTACTTCGCGCGCAGAAACTGCCAGTAGTTATTGCGCGAGGCGGAGGCGATGAGGATCGGCTTGCCCTTGAGCTGCGCGAGCGAGTCGTTGCCCTGCCCGGGATGCGCCATCAGGACGCGCGGGTCCTTCTGGAAAATGGAGGCGACGACGACCAGCGGGATGTTGTTCTTGACGAAATTCAGCCCGTTGAAGCTGTCGGAGCCCATGCTGAAGTCGATCGCGCCCGCGACGAGCAGCTGCGGGTTGTTGACCTGGGGCCCGCCGGGACGCACGGTCACGTCGAGCCCGTACTTGGCGTAGATGCCCGTTGCGACCGCCTGGTAGTAGCCGCCGTGCTCGGCCTGCGCGCGCCAGTTGGACTGGAAGGTGAGCTTCACCGGCTGCGCTTGCGCCGCGCCGGCCCCTAGTGCGATGACTGCGGAAACGGCAAAGATCCTGAACGGCATGGCGATCCTCCTCTTGGACGATGCGACTAAATCATAACGCGCCGGCGACGACGCGCCCGCCCACCAGCACGGTGCGCTCGAGCGGGCCGCCGGCAACCAGGTCGGCCGGGTCGGCGGCGTCGGTGATCAGCAGGTCCGCTCGCGCCCCGGCGCGCACGCCGTAGTCCTCGGCGAGGCCCATCAGGCGCGCCGGCGCCTGGGTGATCATCTCGAAGGCCTTCGGCAGGTCGTTCGATCCCAGGTGCCCGGCGAGCAGGGCCCAGCGCGCGATCTCCAGCAGGTCGCCGCTGCCCGTGGGGACGAAGGGATCCTGGATGTTGTCCGAGGCGGCCGCCACCGGCACGCCCGCCTCCTGCAGCGCCACGACGCGCGTCAGGCCGCGCGGTGCGAGCTTCGCCGCCTGGCGTCCTTGCAGGAAGAGGTTCGCCGCGGGCAGCGTAACCACGCCGATGCCCGCGGCGGCGAAGCCCTCGATGACGCGCGCCGCGGCCGACGGCTCGAGCGCCGACAGCGCGGAGCAGTGGCTCGCCACCACGCGGCCTTGCATGCCGAGGGCGCGCGCGCGCTCGATCACCGCGTCGAACTGCACGCGGCCCGTGTCGAGGTGCTCGTCCAGGTGCAGGTCGATTGGCCTGCCGCGGCGCTCGGCCACCTCGAACAGCATGTCCAGGAACGCCATCGGCTCGTCGGCGTAGGTAGGCGTGCCGCCCACGACGTCGGCGCCGAGGGCGATGGCCTGCTCCAGCCACTCGCGCGCCGGCACGCCGCGCCGGGTCGCGCCCGAGGTCATGAAGGCCACCACCTGCAGCCGCAGGCGGTCGCGCCAGCGATCGCGCAGGGTCAGGACTGCTTCGACGCCGCGCAGCCGTGCCTCCGGGTCGACGTTTACGTGCGAGCGGATTGCCACCGTGCCGCGGGCCAGACAGGCCGCCATGGTGCGCTCTGCGCGGGCCGCGACGTCCTCGGCGCTCATCCCCGCCGCGTAGCGGCGGAAGGCGTCGATCGCGCCCTGCAGGTTGCCCTGCGGATTCTGGATGCTGCGCAGCGTGCGCGTCTTGTCGAGGTGCTGATGGGCATCGAGCAGCCCGGGCACGACGAGGCGGCCGTCGAGGGATACGCTGCGCACCGCCGGGCCCGCCTCGATGCGCGGGGCGATACGCTCGATCCTGCCGTCGGCCCCGATCAGGATGTCGACCGGCGCATCGTGCCGCGCAATGCGCGCGCCGCGGAGAAGCTGGAGCGTCATGGAACGCATCCTAAAACGCTGCGCATCAGGACGGAGCGACCCTTTCGCGATAAACCGGCAGTGCGCCAACCAGCCCCGCGCTCAGCCCGACCGCCGCGATCAGCGCAGCGGCTGTGCCGGCCGCGCCGCTCCAGGCGTAGATGCTCAGGGCAAGCGGCGGCGCAAGCAGATTACCCGCCGTGATCATCTGCGTGGCGAGGCCGGACACCGTGCCGAGTTGCTCGGGACTGGAGGCCACCCGCGGCAGCATCGCGGACATCACCCCGGGCAGCGCGCCCACGCAGATCTGGAAGGCGGCGAAGCACGCCAGCGCCGCGGCGAGCGAGATCGGCAGTACCAGCCCTGCGGCCAGGAAACCGCTGCCGGCGACGCTCGCCAGGACGAATATGCCGATCGGCCGTGCTGAGCCGAGCAGCCAGCCGGATGCGAACCGGCCCGCGATGCCCGGGAGAGCGGCGAGCGCCGTTAGCTGCGCGGCGGCCGCGACGGTCAAGCCATGCTGCCCGGCGATGACGAGCGGCGCAACCGCGACCGCGCCAAGCAGCGCGCCGGTGGCGAGGCCAAATGCGAGCGACGTGCCGAGCGCGGGCCGCGAACGCAGCGTCGCGAGGAAGGATGGCCGCGCGCCGTGCTGCCGCGCGCTCTCCGGCAGCGCCACGGCGACGAGCAGCGCCAAGGCGCCCAGGACGAGCGCGTGGGCGATGCCGATCGACGGCAGCGGATTGGCGCCGCCGGCGCCGCCGCCGAAAAGCTGGCCCAGCGCGAAGCCGATCGGCGCAAACGCCGACCACACCGCGAGCGCAAGCGCCCGCCGATGACTTCGGCTCACCTCCACCACCAGCACCGTCGAGGCGACGATGGCCAGGCCGTAGCCAAATCCCTCGAGCACCCGGGTCGCCGCCAGCGCGGCGAACGAGCCGGCGTAGCCGCCCGCGAGGCTCGCGCAGGCCTGCAGCGCGAACCCGAAAAGAGCCACGCGTCGCGGGCCCAGGCGGTCGACAGCCAGACCGAGAAGCGGTCCCGCGAGCGCGCCCGGCAGCATCACTGCCGAGACGAGGAAGCCGGCCGCGCCGAGCGGCACGTCCAGATCCGCTGCGAGACGATCGACGTGCGGCACGAGCTTGCCGATCGTGGCCGCCGCGGCGATCGCCGCAGCGAGCACGATCAGGAAACGCGCGAGCGCGGCCATGCGCGCGCATGGTAACCGCGAATCGCGGCGTGGTAGATTGGGCGCTTCACCAAGGGGAAGAGAGAAATGATCCGGTCTCGCCGCTTCGTGCTCGGGCTCGCGCTCGCCACGCTGTCCGCGCCGCTGCTTGCCCAGCAGGATTATCCCAGCCGCGCCATCCGCCTCGTCGTGCCCTACGGCCCGGGCGGCGTGTCGGACATCATGGGCCGCGTCATCGCCGGCAAGATGACCGAGCTTCTCGGCCAGGCGATGGTGGTGGAGAACCGACCCGGCGCCGGCGGCATGCTCGGCACCGGGCAGGTGGCGAAGGCGGCACCCGACGGCTACACCATCGTGCTTTCCAGCCTTTCTGCCTATGCCATCGGCCCGCGCCTGGTGAAGGCGCCGCTCTACGATCCGGTGGCTGACTTCACCGCCATCGGCGGCGTGGCGCTCGCGCCGACGATACTCACGATCAACCCGTCGCTGCCGTTCCGCAGCCTGCAGGAGCTCATCACCTACGCGAAGGCGAACCCCGGCAAGCTCTCCTACGGCTCCTCCGGCATCGGCAGCGTGGCGCACATCTCCGCGGAGACGCTGCGTGCGACAACCGGGGTCGAGCTCGTGCACGTGCCGTACAAGACGGCCGCCGCGGCGTACCCGGACGTCATGTCGGGCAGCGTCTCGATGGTGTTCGACGCGCTGCCCTCGGCGATCCAGCACATCCGCACCGGGAAGGTGCGTCCCATCGCCATGATGTCCGATCGCCGTGCATCGCTCGTGCCGGACGTGCCGACCTTCGCCGAGGCCGGCTACCCGGAAGCGACGCTGCGCCTGTGGGTCGCGCTGCACGGTCCCGCGAAGCTGCCGGCGCCGGTGGTGCAGAAGCTGAACGATACGCTGCAAAAGGCACTCGGCGCGGCCGACGTGCGCGAGCGCCTCGCGTCGGTCGGCGCCGAGCCGTATCCGACCACGCCGGCGCAGCTCGAAGCGGTAACACGCGGCGACGTCGAGCGCCTGGGCAAGATGATGGCGGCAGCCGGCATCAAGGCGGAATGAGCGCGGCGGCGTAGTAGACTTCGCGCATCTCACCATGGGGGATTCACCTATGCGCCTCGCTGCATTTCTCGCGGCCGTGCTGCTTTCCGGCGCCGCCGCCGCGCAGAAGGAAACGGCCGTCCGCTTCGCGCTCGACTGGCGCTTCGAGGGCCCGGCCGCGCCGTTCTTCGTCGCCATCGACAAGGGCTACTACAAGGCCGAAGGCCTCAACGTGTCGATCGACCCGGGCTCGGGATCGGTGGAAGGCATCAATCGCGTCGCCTCGGGCGCCTACGAGGTCGGCTTCGCCGACGTCAACTCGCTCATCAAGTACCGCGACAACCCGCGCAACCTGCCGGTCAAGGCGGTGATGATGGTGTACGACACGCCGGCCTTCTCCATCGTCTCGCTGAAGAAGAACGGCATCGCCAAGCCGAAGGACCTCGAGGGCAAGGTGCTCGGCGCGCCGGCCGCCGACGGAGCCTACGCGCAGTGGCCGATCTTCGTGCAGGCGAACAAGATCGACGCCTCCAAGGTGAAGATCGAGAACATCGGCTTCCCGGTGCGCGAGCCGATGCTCGCGCAGGGCAAGGTGGACGCCATCACCGGCTTCTGGTTCTCGTCGTACATGAACCTGCGGGCGAACGGCGTGAAGGGCGAAGACATCGTGGTGCTGCACATGCGCGACCACGGCGTGGACCTCTACGGCAACGTCATCCTGGCGAACCCCGACGTGATGCGCACGCAGCCGAAGCTCGTCTCGGGGTTCGTCAAGGCGACGATCCGCGGCATCCAGGAGACGCTGCGCGATCCCGATTCGGCCATCGACTCGCTCATGAAGCGCAACCCGATCGCGAAGCGCGACGTCGAGCGCGAGCGCCTGAAGCTGTCGCTCGAGCGGAATTTCGTCACTCCCGACGTGCGCCGCAACGGGCTGGGCGCGGTGGACATGAAGCGCCTGGAGCGCTCGATCGACCAGATCGGCCTCACCTTCCAGTACACCAACAAGCCGAAGGCGGGCGACATCTTCACCGCGCAGCACCTGCCGCCCCGCGAGCAGCGCCTCGTCAAGTGACTTGGTAAGGCTCCAACACGTCTCCATGGCCTATGGCCGCGGCGCCGCCGCGGTCAAGGCCATTGAGGACGTGAGCCTCGACGTCGCGCGCGGCGAGTTCATTGCCGTAGTGGGACCGTCGGGCTGCGGCAAGAGCTCGCTGATGAAGCTGATCTCGGGGCTGCATGCGCCGCTTGCCGGAAGCCTCACCGTCGAAGGCAGGCCGGTCAGCGGCCCGCTCAAGTCGGTGGGCATGGCGTTCCAGAACTCCAACCTCCTGCCCTGGCGCAGCGCGCTCGACAACGTGCTGCTGCCCCTGGAGATCGTCGAGCCCTACCGGAGGGGCTTCAAGCGGGAAAAATACAAGGGCAAGGCGGTCGACCTGCTCCATTCCGTCGGCCTGCATGGCTTCACCGACAAGTTTCCGTGGGAGCTGTCGGGCGGCATGCAGCAGCGTACCTCGATCTGCCGGGCGCTGATCCACGAGCCCGAGATCCTCATGCTGGACGAGCCGTTCGGCGCGCTCGACGCGTTCACGCGCGAGGAGCTGTGGTGCGCGCTGCGCGACCTGCAGTCACAGCGTCGCGTCACCGTCATGCTGGTGACGCACGACCTGCGCGAGGCGGTGTTCCTCGCCGATACGGTCTACGTCATGTCGAGCCGGCCGGGGCGCATCGTGCAGCGCCGCGAGATCGACATCCCGCGGCCGCGCGACCTGGAAGTGACCTACACGCAGCATTTCCAGGACATCGTCCACGAGCTGCGTACCCTCATCGGGAAGCATTGATGGACCGGCGCGAGTTCGGCATCAAGGTGGCTTCGCCCGCCGTCTTTACGGTTCTCCTCTTTCTTGTCTGGGAGCTCGTCTGCAAGGCGCTGGACATCCCGCTCACCATCCTGCCGGCGCCCTCGGACGTGTTCGCCGCGCTGTGGCAGTACCGCGCGCCGATCGTCGACAACTCGTGGGTGACGCTCTGGACGACGCTGGCGGGGTTTCTCATCGCCACGGTGTTTGGGCTGCTGCTCGGCATCGGCGTGGGCTGGCACCGGGCCCTCTACGCGGGAATCTACCCGGTGCTCATCGGCTTCAACTCGGTGCCCAAGGTGGCGGTGGTGCCGGTGCTCATCCTGTGGTTCGGCATCGGCGAGATTCCGGCGGTGCTCACGGCGTTCCTGATCTCGTTCTTCCCCATCGTGGTCAACGTCGCCACCGGCCTCGCCACCACCGAGCCGGAGCTGGAGGACGTGCTGCGGGCGCTCGGCGCCTCGAAGCTCGACATCATGCGAAAAGTCGGCATCCCCCGCTCCCTGCCGTATTTCTTCGGCTCCCTGAAGGTCGCCATCACCCTCGCTTTCGTCGGCGCAGTGGTGTCCGAAACGGTGGGCGCGAACAAGGGCATCGGCAAGCTGATGCTGGATGCCCAGGCGGCCTTCCAGGTGCCGATCGTGTTCGCCGGCCTGCTGGTGCTCGCCGTGCTCGGCATCGTGCTCTACGCCGCGACGGCGATGATCGAGGCACGCTTCACCGGGTGGGCTTTTCGTGGGCAGACCAACCGGTAGGCGCAGGTAGAATTCGGCATGGCGCGCGTGTCCTACGAAGACGAGATCATCATCTCCTGGGTGGAGCTGCACCGCGACGCCCGCTACCTTTCCGAAGTGCTGCACGCGAAGGGCCCGTGGAAGGGCATCATCGCCGTGACGCGCGGCGGCCTGGTGCCCGCCGCGCTGGTGGCGCGCGAGCTCGACATCCGCCTAGTCGATACTGTCTGCGTGACGAGCTACGACGCCGGGGGCGCGGGCGGCGCGGCGCAGGTGCAGGGCAACGTGAAGGTGCTCAAAGGCGTGGGGGGCGACGGCGACGGCTACCTGCTGATCGATGACCTGGTCGATACCGGGCGCACCGCGCAGGCCGTGCGCCAGCTATTGCCGAAGGCCTACTTCGCGACGCTATACGCCAAGCCCGCCGGCCGGCCGATCGTAGACACCTTCGTCAAGGAGTTCAAGCAATCGAAGTGGATCCACTTTCCCTGGGACATCGAGTACACGTTCGCCACGCCGATCAAAGACGGCGGGCGTGCCGCCACGGGCCCGGGGTGAAATAAAAAGGGGCAAGCCCCCCGGTTTGCCCCTCGGCCACGAAGGCCAACCGCTATCAGTCGGACTTCTTGCCGCCGTCCTTGTCCTTGTCTTTGTCCTTGTCGTCGTCGTTCGCCAGCGACGTGGGGGCCGAGTGGTCGCTCATGCCGGCGGCGGCCGGTGCGGCGGCATAGGCCGAGAGGGCGGCAAGGGCGAACAGCGAGGCGATCAGGCTGGCTAACAGCGCTTTCATGGCGTTTCCTTTCTGGGGGTTGGGGGAGTCTTTGGCTCGTCGTCCTTGTCCGGCGCGGAAGCCGTTGCGCTGGACGCGGTAGAAGCAGCGCCGCTGCTTTGCGGCGTGCTGTCGACGCCGCACGCGGCAAGCGCGACGGCGGCAAGCAGGCAGGCGAGCAAGCGAGTCTTCATGCCCGCCATTCAACCGCCCGCATGTAAGCCGGGGATGTCGAAGCTGCAGAGAGTTGTATCGCAGGGGCGGCCGCTTGTTGCGGCGGCTTGCGCGGCGCCTGCCTGTCACACGGCGTAACAAATCCGCGCTGCGCGTGAAGCACAATAGCGCGGCCATGGAACGCCCTGACCACGTTCTGATCGTAGACGACGACGCGGAGATCCGTGCGCTGCTCGGCGAGTACCTCGAGCGCAACGGATTTCGCGTAACGCTCGCAACGGACGGGCGCGAGATGCGCCGCGCGCTCGAGGAAAGCCGCCCCGACATCGTGGTGCTCGACCTGATGCTGCGCGGCGACGACGGGCTCGCGCTATGCCGCGACCTGCGTTCGCGCTCCACGCTGCCGGTGATCATGCTCACGGCGAAGGTGGACGAGATCGACCGGATCATCGGCCTCGAGATGGGCGCCGATGACTACCTGTCGAAGCCGTTCAATCCCCGAGAGCTCCTGGCGCGCATCAAGGGGATTTTGCGGCGCACGCGCCTGCTGCCGCCGGCGCGGGTCGACGCGCGGCGCGTGCGGTTCGGCGACTGGCTGCTCGACCTTGCCGCCCGCCAGCTGGTGGCCCCCGACGGCGTGGTGATCGCGCTTAGCAGCGCCGAGTTCAGGCTGCTGTCGGTGTTCGTCGAGCACCCGAACCGGGTTCTGAACCGCAGCCAGCTCATGGACCTGACGCTGGGTCGCGACGGCGCGCCGTTCGACCGCTCCATCGACGTGCAGGTGAGCCGGTTGCGCACCCGGCTGCGCGAGGATGCGCGCGAACCCACGCTCATCAAGACGGTGCGCAGCGAAGGCTACGTGCTCGCCGTGCCCGTCGAGCGGCTCGATTGACCCGCCTCATCCCCGCGTCGCTTTTCGGCCGCACGCTGCTGGTGCTGGCCGCCGGCCTGCTCGTGGCGCAGGCCGCCACGCTGGTGCTGAACTTTTTCGACCGGGGCAGCTCCGTGTACCGCCTGGCCGCCTACCAGATCATCGCGCGCATTGCGCAGACCGCCCGCATCCTCAGCAGCCTGCCCGCGGGCCAGCGCGCCGCCGTGGCGCAGCAGATCCACGGTCAGCACCTGCGCGTCGAGCTGAGCGAGCGCATGATTCCGGTGCAGCGGGGATTCGCCGAGCACGATCCCTACGAAAAGACCTTCGCCGCGGCGCTGAGGAAGCAGATCGGCGCGCGATGGCCGGCCAGCGTGGAGATTACGCCGGGCCGGGGCGGACAAAGCGCTACGGCCTTCGAAACCTGGCTGGCGCGCCACTTCTATTTCGCGCTTCCCGGCACCTTCTCCGTGGTGGTGCAGGTCGGCCTCGAGGACGGCAGCGTGGCGGTGTTCCATGCCGCCATTCCGCAGGAGCCGCTGAGCCGCTTCGAGTCCCTGGCGCCGAGGCTGCTGCTGCTTCTCGCGGTGTGCTTTGCGCTCGCCGCCTACCTGGTGCGCATGACCACGCGTCCGCTCGCCCGCCTGGCGAAGGCGGCCGACGCCATCGGCGAAATGCCGGAGGGCGGGCCCCTGCCGGCAAGCGGTCCCAGCGAAGTACGCAAGGTGATCGATGCCTTCAACCGCATGCAGGCGCGGGTGCGGAGCCATCTGCGCGAGCGCGCGCAGCTCCTCGGCGCCATCTCGCATGACCTGAAGACGCCCATCACCCGCCTGCGCCTGCGATCCGAGATGCTGCAGGACGCCGGGCTGCGCGCCAAGATGCAGCGCGACCTGGACGAAATGGAGGCGCTGGTGGCCTCGACGCTCGAGTTCTTCCGTGCCGTGGGCCAGGAGTCGCGCCGCCAGCCGGTGGACATCGGCGCGCTGGTGGAAAGCCTGTGCGAGGACCGGCGGGAAACCGGCGAAGCGGTGCAGGCGCGCGGCAAGGCTTCCGCGCCTTACCCCGCCGATCCGCGTGCCCTGCACCGCTGCCTTGATAACCTGGTGGGCAACGCGGTGCGCTATGGCGGCTGCGCCGAGGTCGCCATCCAGGACGGCGAGCATTGCCTGCGCATAGAAGTGCGCGACCGCGGCCCCGGCATTCCGCCGGAAGAGCTCGAGCGGGTGTTCGAGCCGTACTACCGGCTGGATGGCTCGCGCAACCGGGCGAGCGGCGGCACCGGACTGGGCCTGAGCATCGCGCGCAACATCGCGCGCTGGCACGGCGGAGATATCCGTCTCGACAACGCGCACACCGGCGGCCTGGTCGCCGAGCTGCGGCTGCCGCGCTGATAAACTGGCCGCATGCGGCTCGTCATCGGCAACTTCAACTACTCGTCCTGGTCGCTGCGCGCCTGGATCGCGCTGAAGGTCTTCGGATTCGAGTTCGACGTCGCGCGCATCCCGCTGTACGGTCCCGGCGCCAAGGAAGAGATCCTCGGGCATTCCCCCGCCGGCAAGGTTCCGATCCTCGAGGACGGCGATACCGTCGTGTGGGATTCACTCGCGATCCTCGAATACCTGGCGGAGAAGAACCCTCGCCTCTGGCCTTCGAATCCCGGGGAAAGAGCAATGGCGCGCGCTATCTCGGCGGAAATGCACGCCGGCTTCCCGAACCTGCGCCAGCACATGAGCATGAACGTGCGACGCCGCTATCCCGGCAAGGGCCGCACGCCCGAGGTGCTCGGCGAAATAGGGAGAATCGAGCAGATCTGGTCGCAGGCCAAAGGACCGTTCCTCTTCGGGGCGTTCACCGCGGCCGATGCCATGTACGCACCGGTGGTGCTGCGTTTCCGCACGTACGATGTGCAGGTTTCCAACCGTGCCTATATGGAAGCGGTGCTCGCCCTTCCCGCGATGAAAGAGTGGATCGCGGCGGCGGAGCGCGAAGCCGAGTCGATTCTGCAGTTCGACGTGTACGAGTGAACGCGTATGTTGTCGGCGGGGCGGTGCGCGACGAGCTGCTCGGCCTGCCGGTCAAGGACAGGGACTACGTAGTGGTGGGCGCGACTCCGGAGGAGATGGAGGCGCGGGGCTTCAAGCCGGTGGGCAAGGATTTCCCGGTGTTCCTGCATCCCGAGACCAAGGAGGAGTACGCGCTGGCGCGAACCGAGCGCAAGAGCGGCCGCGGCTACAAGGGCTTCACGGTGCACGCCTCCCCCGAGGTGACGCTCGAGGAAGACCTGCGCCGGCGCGATCTCACCATCAACGCGATGGCCAGGGCCGCCGACGGCACGCTCATCGATCCCTTCGGCGGCCGCAGGGACCTGGAAGCCGGCGTGCTTCGGCACGTGAGCGAGGCGTTCGCGGAAGACCCGGTGCGCATCCTGCGCGTCGCGCGCCTCGCCGCGCGCTTCGGCTTCAAGGTGGCGCCTAAGACCCTCCAGTTGATGAAAAGCATGGTCGACAGCGGCGAGGCCGACCACCTGGTTCCGGAGCGGGTGTGGCAGGAGTTCTCGCGCGGTCTTGCCGAGCCGCATCCGGAGCTGATGTTCGAGGTGCTCGGGCAAAGCGGGCTCGCCGAGAAGCTGCTCCGCGGCGTGAAGCCGATCCGCGAGATCCTGGCGCGGGTAGCGCGTACCGGTGCGCCGGTGCCGGTGCGCTTCGCCGTCATGGCCTGGCCGCATTCGGAGGCGGAAGTCGTGGCCCTGTGCGACAGGCTGAAGGCGCCGAACGAGGTACGCGAGCTTGCGCTTCTCGCCTGCCGCCACCGCGTGGCCTTGCGCGCGGCGGCGCTCGCCTCGCCTGCGGCGTTGCTCGAGCTCCTGAAGCGCACCGACGCTTTCCGGCGACCCGAGCGCTTCGCGGAGCTGCTGCACGTGGCGCGCCTGGCCGCGCTGGACGTCGATACGCGCCGGCTGGAACGTGCGCTTGCTGCGGCGGCGGCCGTGGATGCAGGAGCAATCGCTGCAGTGGCGCGCTCGCCGGCTGAGATCGGGCGCCTCGTCGACGAGGCGCGCGATCGCGCGATCGCTCAGTCTGTGGGTTCTAGAGGAAAGGCCTGATATGGAACCAGTGCTCTGTTCCGTAGATTCTCGAGGCGTCGCCACCGTCACGCTGAACCGCCCCGAGGTCAACAACGCCTATGACGCGGGATTGATTTCCGGCCTTCTGCAGGGCATGGATCGCCTCGACAAGGCCCCCGGGCTCCGCGCCGTCGTGCTGAAAGGCAACGGGAAGCATTTCCAGGCGGGCGCGGACCTGAAATGGATCGGCTCGGTCGCCGCGCAATCGCAGGAGGAAAATGAGAAGGCTTCCCGCGACACCGGCATGGCGGTGAAGCGGCTGAACGAACTGGCGGTGCCGACCGTCGCCCTTGTGCAGGGCGGCTGCTTCGGCGGCGGGACCGGGATCGTCGCGGCCTGCGACGTGGTGATCGCCGCGGACAACGCGATGTTCTCGATCGCCGAGACGCGCTGGGGCCTGATGGCCGGGATCATCCTGCCGCAGCTCGCCGATGCGATCGGCGTGCGGCAGGTACGCCGCTACGCGCTCACCGGCGAGCGCTTCGGCGCCGAGGAGGCCCGCCGCATCGGGCTCGTGCACGAGGTCGTGCCGCTTGCCGAGCTCGACGTGGCGGGGGAGCGGGTGGTCGACGCGCTCCTGCAGAACGCGCCCGAGGCGAACGCGGTCACCAAAAAGCGAGCGTTGCAGTTCGCGTTCGGATCGCCGGGCGCCGCCGCGTTCGAGGCTCTCGTAAAGGAGCACGCCGCGAAGCGCCGCAGCGAGGAAGCCTCCGAAGGGCTCGCCTCGTTCGCAGGGAAGCGCCCCGCCCGCTGGTACCGTCCCAGGCAAGCCTAGAAGAGCCTGCCGATTCCCCAGACGAGCAGCGACAGCGCCACCGTGGTGGCAAAGGGCACGTAATAGGTGCGCCCGCGCAGCGGTATGCGAAAGTCCCCCGGCAGGCGGCCGAAACCGTAGCGGCTGAGGCGCGGGGCGACCAGCGATAATACGAACAACGCCACGAACAGGGTAATCAGCCACTTGACCATGATCGAACTTTATACCTGGAGCACGCCCAACGGTCGCAAGGTTTCAATAATGCTGGAGGAATGCGCCCTGCCTTACCGCGTGCACAAGATCAACATCGGCACCAACAGCGAGCAGTTCACGCCCGAGTACCTGAAGATCAATCCCAACGGCAAGATTCCGTCCATCGTCGACCCGGACGGGCCGCAAGGCAAACCCTACGCCATGATGGAGTCGGGCGCGATCCTCATCTACCTCGCGGACAAGACCGGAAAGTTCTTCCCGGAGAAGAAGAAGTACGACGTGCTGCAATGGCTCATGTTCCAGATGGGCCACGTCGGCCCGATGTTCGGCCAGGCGCACCATTTCATGCGCGCGAAGAAGGACGAGATCCCCTACGGCACCGAGCGCTACGGCAACGAGGCGAAGCGCCTGTACGGCGTCATGGATAAGCACCTCGCGAACCACAGCCACTTTGCGGACGAATATTCGATCGCCGACATCGCCATCTACCCGTGGGCAGCGCGGCACGAATGGCACCGCGTAGACCTCGCGCGGTTCCCCAACGTGAAGCGCTGGTACGACGCGGTCGGCGCGCGCCCCGCCGTACAGAAGGGCATGGCCGTACCGGCGGTCTAAGTTATTTCCTCGCGTAGCGCGCCAGGAAGGCGTTGATCTCCTCGACGCGAAGCTGCGGCTCGCCGGGCACGGGCTTGGAGCCCACCACCCGGTTCATCCATTCCATGTTTTCCTGCATGCGGGCGACTACCGTGCGCCACTCGGCGGCGGTGTGGCGCTTGGGGTCGGGCAGCACGTGGCACTGGTTGCAGGCGAGGCGGAAGGCTTCGCCCGACGGCCGGTTGACTTCGGGATAGCGCTGCGGATCGAGCGGCGTCTGCGCGTGCTTGCGCAGGTAGGCGATGATCGCGTTCTCCTCCTCCGCGGTCGGCACCTGCATGCCGGCCATCATATCGACCATCAGCTCGCCCAGGTTGCCGCGGCCCGTCATGCGCATCACCATGCGATCGACGATCTTCGGCCACTTGGGCGCATCGTGCATCGCCGGATTCGGCACGTTATGGCATTGCACGCAGTAGCGCAGCGTCAGCGCAGCGCCGCGCGAGCGCGGCTCCGGCAGCTGCGAGGGCTCGAAGGTCGGCGGCAGGATGCGCACCAGCATGGGCCCGTGCGGGCTGGTCTCCCAGCGCCGGCGCGCTTCCTCGGCTTCATCGGCGAGCGCGGGCAGGGAAAGCAGGATCCCGGCAATGAAGCTCCACCACGGCATGGCGTTAGTCTACTAAAGGCTGGCGGTGCGATCGCCGCGCACGAACCCCAGCAGCGGACGTGCCAGGCCTTTCCCCACCGCGAGCACCTTGAAGAGCTCGCCCATCTCCGCCGGCGACAGCAGTTTTTGCGCCTCGGCGGCGAGCGGCGCGTAGTGAAGCGCGTTGTCGAGGTTCGCTTCGGCGAGCACCTCGGTGATGCCGCAATTCACGAGGAACTGCGCTTGCGTGGCGTAGCCCAGCACGTCCAGTCCGCCGGCCGCGGCCGCTTCAGCGAGCGCCGTGAAATCGACGTGCGCGGTGACGTCCTGCGCGCCGGGGTGTGCAAACGGGTCGGCGTGCGCCTGGTGACGGTAGTGGCACATGAGGGTTCCGGTCGCGCGTTGCGGATGGTAGTACTCGCGGCGCGGAAAGCCGTAGTCGATCACGAAGATGGCACCCTCCTCCAGCCGCTCGGCCAGCGTGCGCATCCATGCGCGCGCATGGAGGCCGATCTCGCTTTCGTAGGGCACGGGGACCGGGAGGGTCTTTGCTTCCTGCAGTAATTCGCCTGCCGCCGGGCGTTCGGCCCAGGCAAGCTTTTCTTCGTGGAGCGCAACCCCGCGCTCCAGGATCCCCTCGTTGCGCCACGCCACCGCATGCACGGGAATGGCGTCGAGCACCTCGTTGGCCAGCACTACGCCGCGGATCCGCCCGGGCAGGCGCTCGAGCCAGCGCACGCGGTTTCCGAGGCGCGCCCGCTGGCGCTCGCGCAGGTCGGCGCTCGTTTCCAGAATGGTGTAGTCGAGCTCGCCCTGGCCGAGAAGGGCTTCGGCGAGCGCGCCGCTGCCCGCGCCGAATTCCAGTATGGGCAGGGCGATTGCTTTCAGCTGCCGGGCGAGGGTGCGGCCGAAGAGCGACCCGAGCTCCGGCGCGGTGACGAAGTCGCCTTCCGCGCCGAACTTGCGCGCGCGGCCGGCGTAGTAGCCGAGCCCCGGATCGTAGAGCACGAGCTCCATGTAGCGCGCGAAGGAGATCCATCCACCGCTCGCGCGGATGGTGTCTTGCAGGCGGGGGAGCACCCGGCGAATTTACCCTAGAATCCAAGGCCCTCATGGAGCAATCGCTGGCGGGCAAGGCGGCACTGGTCACCGGCGGCGCAAGGCGCGTCGGGGCCGCCATCGCGCGCCGGCTGCACGGCGCCGGGGCAAGCGTGCTGCTGCATTACCGCGACTCGGAGGCCGATGCAGCGAAGCTCGAAGCCGAGCTCAATGCGCGCCGGCCGAAGAGCGCCGCGAAGGTGAAGGCCGAGCTGCTCGCACCCATTGCGCCGCGCGCGCTCATCTCGGCGGCGCGCACGGCGTTCGGCCGCCTCGACTTCCTGGTAAACAACGCCTCGAGCTTTTTCCCGGTGGAGATCGGCGCCATCGAGCCGTCGCACTGGGAGGAGCTGATCGGTTCGAACCTGCGCGCACCCTTGTTCATCTGCCAGGAGGCCGCGCCGGAGCTGGCGAACAGTGGCGGCGCCATCGTGAACATTGTCGACATCCACGCCGAGCGGCCGCTGAAGGGCTATCCGCTGTACAGCGTGGCCAAGGCGGGACTCGCCGCGCTCACTCGTTCGCTCGCGCTGGAGCTCGCGCCGCGCGTGCGCGTCAACGGCGTGGCGCCCGGCGCGATCGCCTGGCCCGACGACGGACAATTCGCAAGCGCCGAGCGCGAGCGGATCGTCGCCACCACGCCGCTCGCGCGCATGGGCACGCCGGAGGACATCGCGCAGGCGGTACACTTCCTCGCCTGTGCGCCCTACGTCACTGGGCAGATCATCGCCGTGGACGGCGGGCGCTCCATCTTCCTCTGAGGACACGCATGGCGTGGATCTGGCTCACTCTGGCGGGGCTCCTGGAAATCGTCTGGGCGATCGGCCTCAAGTACACCGACGGCTTCACACGCCTGGTGCCCTCGGCGGTCACGCTGGTGGCGATGATCGTCAGCATGTATTTCCTGGCGCTCGCCGTGCGCACCATCCCGATCGGCACCGGCTATGCCGTGTGGACCGGTATCGGCGCGGTCGGCGTGGCAATCCTCGGTATCATCCTGTTCGATGAACCCAAGGACCTGATCCGCGTCGGATCCATATTGCTCATCGTCGGCGGCATCGCCGGCCTGAAGCTCACGTCGAAATGACCGCACGACCTGTCTTGTTCCGCGATTCGCGCAAGGATGCGTATGAGGAGGGCAAGCTCGCCAAGCGCATCCGCCGCCAGGTGGGCGAGGCGATCGCCGACTTCAACATGGTCCGCGCTGGCGACCGCGTCATGGTCTGCCTTTCGGGCGGGAAGGATTCGCACGGCCTGCTGGACGTCCTGCTTTCCCTGAAGGACAAGGCCCCGGTCGATTTCGAGCTGGTCGCGGTGAATCTCGACCAGAAGCAGCCGGGGTTCCCGGCGGACGTGCTGCCGCGCTACCTCGGCTCGCGCGGCGTGCCGTTCCACATCGTCGAGCAGGACACGTACTCGGTCGTGAAGCGCGTGATCCCGGAAGGCAGGACGATGTGCTCGCTCTGCTCGCGCCTGCGCCGAGGGGTCCTGTACCGCGTCGCCGGCGAGCTCGGCGCCACCAAGATCGCTTTGGGGCACCACCGCGACGACGTGCTGGCTACGTTCTTCCTCAACCTTTTCCACGGCGGGCAGCTCAAGGCGATGCCGGCAAAGCTCGCGTCCGACGACGGCAAGCACGTGGTGATCCGTCCGCTCGTCTATGTCGCCGAGGAGGATCTGGCCGCTTATGCGCAAACCCGGGGCTTCCCCATCATTCCCTGCACGCTGTGCGGCTCGCAGGACAACCTGCAGCGCAAGCAGATCGGCGAGATGCTCCGGGAGTGGCACAAGCGCCATCCCGGGCGCATCGAGTCCATCGTGCGCGCCATGACGGACGTGCGTCTTTCCCACCTGCTGGACCGAAAGCTCTTCGACTTCTCGAACCTATGAAACCCACTGTTCTCCAGCTGCGCGGCAAGAAGGGCGCGCGGCTCGCGATGCTCACTGCGTACGATTTTCCCAGCGCGCGCCTCGTCGCCGAGGCGGGCGTCGACCTCATCCTCGTGGGCGACTCGCTCGGCATGGTCGTGCTGGGCTACGACTCGACGCTGCCGGTGACCGTGGATGAAATGGTCCACCACACGCGCGCCGTGCGCCGCGGCGCGCCCGAGGCGTTCGTCATCGCCGACATGCCATTCCTTTCTTACGGCACGCCGCAGCAGGCGCTGGAGACCGCCGCGCGCCTGATGAAGGACGCGGGCGCCGACTCGGTGAAGATCGAGGGCGGCGAGGAAGTCGTGCCGATCGTCGAAGCGCTGGCGCGCGCCGGCGTGCCGGTGCTCGGCCACGTCGGGCTCACGCCGCAGACCGCTTCCGCGCTCGGCGGCTACAAGCTCCAGGGAAAGGATGAGATGGCAGCCAAGCGCATCCTGGACGGCGCGGTCGCGCTCGACCGCGCCGGCTGCTGGGGCGTGGTGCTCGAGCTGGTTCCCGCGCCGCTTGCGAAGCTCGTCACCGATCGCATCGGCATTCCGACGATCGGCATCGGCGCCGGCGCCGATTGCGACGGACAGGTGTTGGTGTTCCACGACATGGTGGGCATGTTCTCCGGCTTCACCCCCACCTTCGTGAAGCGCTACACCGAGGCGGGCGCCGCCATCAAGGATGCCGTTGCGCGCTACGCCGCCGAGGTGCGCGACGGCAGTTTCCCGGGCGAAGGCAAGAGCTTCGGCATGAAGGACGAGGTGATCAAGCGGCTCTATGGCACGTAAGTTTCTCGCCGCATTGCTCCGGCTCGCACGCCGCAGCCATGTCAACGTTCCCACGCATGCGGCGTTCTACCAGCTAATGCGCATCATCGAAGCACGCTAGAATCGTTGCCGCCATGCGCCGAGCGTTCCGCTACACGTTCTACCTGTTCATGGCCGCGCTGTTCGGTGTGGCAGGAGCTACCGTGACCGCCCAGGACTGGAGAAACGCGAGCCGCGAGCCGGTGGGCCTCGCGCCCGACCCGCAGCTCGTGAAGGAAGCGGTGGTGCAGGTGTACGGCGCGCGCGCAGTCGGCGCGAAGGGGCTGTTCGGCGTGCATACCTGGGTCGCGGTGAAGCCTTCGGCTGCGCCGAGCTGGACCGTCTACGAGGTGATCGGCTGGCGGCTGCGCTGGTCGGACTCCGCCGTGGTGGTGCGTACGCGCGACCCCGACGGGCGCTGGTTCGGCGCCGAGCCCGAGCTCTACGCTGAAAAGCGCGGCACCGGCGTCGACGAGCTCATCAAGCGCATCGACGCGGCGGCTCGCGCGTATCCTTATGCGGGGGAGTACACGGTCTGGCCGGGGCCGAATTCCAATACTTTCACGGCGTGGATCGCGCGCGCGGTGCCCGAGCTGGAAATCGACCTTCCGGCCACCGCGATCGGCAAGGACTACCTGCGCGGGTCGCTATTCGCCAAGGCGCCGAGCGGCAGCGGCTACCAGGTGTCGGTCGCCGGCCTCCTCGGCGTGACCGCGAGCACAGTCGACGGCCTGGAGGTCAACCTGCTCGGCCTCAACTTCGGCGTGAGCCCCAACGGCGTCAAGCTGCCGCTGGTGGGCATCATCGGCGGGTTCACGCCGAGCGCATCGCCGGCGCCGGCGGCGAGCGCTGCTGCCGCCGCGAACTAAGCGGCCATTCAATTCAGCGGCCAGGGCATCTCGACCCGCTCCTGCAGCAGGCCGCGCGGAAAGTCCAGCACGAAGATGTAGGACATCGCCGCGAGGAACAGAACCGCCGAAGCCGTGAGCAGCGCATTGCGCACTAAGGGCGCACGCGCCTTGAAGTGCAGGAATGTCGCGAAGAACAGGGCAAGGCCGATCACGAAGCCGAAGAGCGCGCTTGCGACGAGCAGGCCGGCGAGCCACAGGAAATAGTGGCTCATCGGGGCCACGCCGGGAGCCGGCTGGACCTCGGTATCGAATATGACCCGGCTCTCGCGCGCTCCGCGGGCAATGGCGGCCACCACGAATAGCGCGCCGGCGAGCGCCACGACCGCCACGCCGAGCGGGAACGCCTTTGCCAGGAAGGACCAGCGCAGCAAATCCCAGACCGCATAGCCGAACGCCGCAACCACGAAAAGCGCGAAGGCGAGCTGCGGCCGGGTATCGTGCACTTTGCCGCTGCTGCCGCCTTCATCGATGACGGCGCGGCCGTAGCGGGCACCGGCCCACATCGAGGCGACGGTGATGGCGCCGATGATCAGCACCCCGGGCCGCGCGAGCCAGGCCCAGCCGTGGAACTGCATCGCCTGGTAGAGGTAGTTTTCCGCGCCTTCGGCGAGCACGAAGCCGATGAGCAGCGGCGGGCGCGGCCAGCCGAAGCGGCGCATGAAGAGCCCGAGCACGCCGATGGCAAGGAGCGACAGGATGTCGCCCCAGGCGCTGGTCGTCTGGTAGGCGGCGAAGAAGACGATCATCAGCATGAACGGCGCGATGTAGACATACGGCAGCGTCGTCAGGCGCGCCACGGCCGGCGAAATGAACCAGCAGGCGCCGGCGCCGACGACATTCGCGATGGCGAGCGTCCAGATGATCGTGTAGACCAGGTCGAGCCGGGTTTCGACCAGCGTGATTCCGGGTTGGATGCCGAGGAGCACCAGGCCGCCGAGGAAGATCGCGGTCGCACCGGATCCCGGAATGCCGAACAGCAGCGTCGGAATGAGGTCGCCGCCGGCGCCCGCGTTATTCGCCGACTCGGGCGCCAACACCCCCCGTACGTCGCCTTTTCCGAATTCAGACTTGTCCTTCGCCGTCTGCACCGCATGGCCATAGGCCATCCAGTTGCCGACCGCGCCGCCCAGGCCGGGCATCGCCCCGATGAGGCAGCCGATCGCCGAGCAGCGCAACACGACGCCCCACTCCCGGATGGTGTCGCGGATGCCCTTGAGCCATCCCCGGCCGAGCGTGGCGACTTCCGCGATCGCCGTATTGCGGCGCAGGAGGTCGATAATTTCGGGAATCGCGAAGATGCCGAGCGCGACTACCACGATCGGCAGGCCGTCCACGAGATACTCGACACCCAGCACCAGCCGCCATTCGCCGGTCGTCGGCGCCGCCCCCACCATGCCCATGAGCAGCCCCAGGGCGCAGGAGAGCAGGCCCTTGGTGAGGCTCGAGCCGGAAAGCGCGCCTACCATGCCCAGGCCGAGCACCGTCAGCATGAAGAGCTCGGCCGAGGAGAAGGCGAGGATCACGGGGCGCGCGACAACGATGAAGCCGGTGAGCACGAGAGCGCCGAAGAGACCGCCGATCATCGAGCTGAAGAAGGACGCCGAGAGCGCGCGCGCCGCCTCGCCGCGCTTCGCCATCGGGAAGCCGTCCAGGATCGTCGCCTGTGAAGAGGCGCCGCCCGGAATGCCCATCAAGATCGAGGTGAACGTGTCGCCGGTCGGGGTGACCGCAAGCAGGCCGATCAGCAGCGCGAGCGCCGAGACCGTGTCCATGCCGTAAACGAACGGCAGCAGGATAGACATGCCGGCGATGCCGCCGAGACCGGGCAGGATGCCCACCACCAGGCCGACCGCGACGCCGACCAGCATGTACAGCAGGTGCGTCGCGCTCAGGACACTGCCGAGCGCCGAGCCGATGACCTCCAGCAAGCGGGATTACTTGCTCTCGAACTTCACCTGGAAGCGGCGCGATAGCCAGTCGCGCACCCACGCCTTTGCCTTGGGGTCGATGTGCAGCGCCGTCTCGAGCGTCTTGCGCGCCGCCGGCCCGACCGCCTGCGGGTACTCGCCGAGCTCGTCGCCGGCTTTTTCCTTGAACTCGGGCGTCTTGACCACCTTATCGAGCGCCTGGACGTAGGCATCGACGATGTCCTTCGGCGTGCCCTTCGGCAGGAACATCGGCTTCTGCGCCACGAAGCCCGCCACCACGAAGGCCTTGTAGGCCTCGTAGGCGATGCCGGAGGGTTTCTTGCCGTGGGCCATTTCATAGGCTTCGGCGAAATGCGGCAGATCGGGGAAGGTCGGGTCGCGCACGAACTCACCCTGGTCGTTCAGTACCCCCCAGGAGAAGAGCGGCACCGCCTTGCCTGCCTTGATCAGCGGCACGACGTTGCGCAGGTAGGCCGACGAGGTCTGGTAATCGATGAGCGACTCGCCGCGCTCGTAGGCGACGCGGGCCGGGCCGCGGTTCAAGCCGAATACCGGGTCCACGTCGAGCCCCATGATCTCGAAGGCGAGCACCGGAACGAGGTCGAGCGAGGTCGGCCCCTGGCTGCCGAACTTCATCTTCTTGCCGCGCAGCTTCGGGATGTCGCGCGCGCTTTTCGCGCCGAGCTCGGGATTGACGTAGACCACGCCGCCGGTGGGCGAGACGAGGACCGGGATCAGCTCCTTCAGCTCGTAGCGCACGCGCGGGTCGTCGAGGAGGTACGGCAGCTGCGTGCTCCCCGAGATGCCGAGCAGCGACAGGCCATCCGGCTTCGCGCGCTGCACGAACTGGTTGGTGCCGGTGATGGAGCTGCCGCCCGGCACGTTCTTCACCACCACGGTGGGCTTGCCCGGAAGCGCCTGCGACAGGTAGGGTGCGAAGAAGCGGGCCCAGACGTCGGAGCCGCCGGCGGTCGCGAACGGGATCACGAACTCGACGGTCTTGCCGCTGAAATCCGCCGCCCGGGCTCCGAACGGCAGCAGCGCCGCCAGCGCCAACGCGGCCGCGAAAAGCTTCAGCCCGGAAAATGCTCGATTGCGCATGGCTATCCTCCTCCTAGAGGTAAAAACTGCGCTAGCTGGTCTTGACGTAGCTTACTTCGAGGCAGACGTTGACCAGCGCCTGCCGCTTCTCCTCTTTTACCACCCTTAGCGCGCGCTCCAGTGCGGGCATGAGCTCTTGGGGCTCGCTGACCCGCTCGCCGTGGCCGCCGCTCGCCTGGATGACGTGCTCGAACCGGGGGGAGGGCTCGAGCGTCGCGAACGGAGGATTTGAAGTTTTCGAAGCAACCCCGTTGGGATAGGTGGCGAGCGTGGAGCGGTGCACCGCGGCCCAGCGGGCGTTGTTGGCGACGATGAAGAGGACCGGCAGGCGCATTGCTTCGGAGACGTAGTGGCCCGCGGTGGGGTTGCCGAACATGTACGCCCCGTCGCCGAGCGCGCAGATCACGGTCTTGTCCGGAGAGGCGAGCTTGGCCCCCAGCGCGGCACCGAGGCCCCAGCCCAGGCCGCCGGCGGAGGTGTTGCCGAAGTAGTGGCCGGGCTCCTTGATGACCATTTCTTCCAGCACCGTCGGGTACTCGTTGACGAGCACGGTGTTGGCGTCGAGCAGGCGGTTCATGCACGCCGAGAGCCACTTGCCGGTGATGGCTGCCGGCGCGGGCTCGACGCCGGCGCGCGCGCGGTTGCGTATGTCGGCCGATACCTTCGCCACCGCCTGGCGCCGTTCCTCGACCGCTTTCACGGACACCGCGTGCTTCTGGGCGGCGCGCCACAGGCTTTGCAGCGTAGGCGCGACCGCGCCGGTAAGCGCGAGGTCGGTGCGGAAGCCGCGCAGCGGATAGCGCGCGAAGAGCGGGTCGGGCCCGACGTGGATGACCTTCGCGCCCGGCTTCGGTTTGCCTTCCTTCGGGATCCAAGGCACGTCGCAATCGACGACCAGCACGACGTCTGCCTCCTTGAGGAGCGCATGCGGATCCCAGCCGCAATGCATGGGATGCTCCGTCGACAGCGCGAGATAGCGCGGGCGGTAATGCACCACGGGAACCGCAAGCGCCTGGGCGAGCTGCTCGATCGCGCGCGACGATTCGAGCGTGCGGCCGCCGTTCGCGGTGATGAGCAGCGGGCGTTGCGCGGCGGCCAGGATCCTGGCGGCTTCTTCCAGTACGCCAGGGTCCGCGGCGGGCGGAGAGGCGGGCGCGATCGTCGTGTGGGTTGAAAACCCGGTTTTCGAAAAATCGGAAGCTAGAATTTCGCGCGGAAGCGTGACGTAAACCGGGCCCTGCGGCTCGCTTTTGGCGATGGCGAGCGCGCGGTCGACCACCGTTTCCACCTGCTCGGCATGGCGCAGCTCGTAATCCCACTTGACGAACTCGCGCAGCATGCCGCCCTGGTCGAAGTGCTCCTGCGCCCAATGGATGTAGTTGTTGCGGGCCGCGGGCACTGCGCCCGACTCGGTGATGGGCGTGCGGCCAGCCGTCATCAGGATCGGCACGTTCTGCCGGGAGGCGTTGATGATGCCGTTCAGCGAATTCGCCGTGCCGACGCCGACATGGACCATCATGGCCTGCGGCCGGCCCGTGACCATGGCGTAGCCATGCGCCATCGCCACGCCCATGTTCTCGTGCGGCACGATGACCACTTCGGGCAGGCGCCAGCCGAGCTTCTGGCCCTTTGCGTAGGCTTCGACGATCGGCGCGAAGTCGGTGCCGCCGTTGGCGAAAAGGTAGTCGACGCCGCGCGCGGCAAGCAGGCCGAGCCAGGCTTCGGCGGCGGTTTCGGGGGCAAAGGTGACGGGATGGTCGGGCTTCATGCGGTGCTCATCTTGGTCCTCATCTTGCGCAATACTAACCCCCCTCATCCGTCCATTGGGGCGCGGTGTCCTGCAGCCACGCGCCCAGGCCTTCGAAGATCATGTCGACGGCGAAGGTGCCGATGAGCAGAGCCGAGATGCGCCCGACCACTTCGATGTACCGGTCGAAGAGCCGCGCGTTGCGCTCCTTGAGAAAGTCGTGCGCCACCTTGATGGCCGTGACCAGAGCTACGGTGATCGCCAGGGCGACGGCGATGACCGCGATGCCGTGCAGCACCGGCAGGCGCGCCCCGACTACCACGCTGGCGCTCACCGTGCCGGGGCCGATGATGAATGGCATGGCGATGGAGCCGGCGATGTGCTCGGGCTGACCGCGCATCGCGCGCATCGCGTCGGCGCCCGTGAGCACCAGGCGCGCGCCGATCAGCAGAAAAACGATCCCGCCGAATATCTGGAAGGAGGCGAAGCGCACCTGCAGCACGTCGCTGAAGATCGCATCGCCGCTCCAGGCGAATACGGCGAACACCGCGCCGCTGATCAGCGCCCCGCGCAGCAGCACGCGCACGAACAGCTCGCGCCGCAGGTCTGTAATCAGGTCGATCAGGTAGACGCTCATCATGAAGGGGTTGAGCAGCGCAAGGAACAGCAGCAGGGAGGCGACGTACGGTTCCGAGAGCATGGCCGATGTTAGCTGCCGGCCGCTCCAGCGGCCCATTGTCAAGCTTAGTTTGACATGCTAACCTTGCCAATATGAGCTGCGCAGAGAGATTGGTCGAGATCTTCGGCAGCCAGGCCGACGTGGCGCGGGCCTTCCAGGTCGACCGCGCGGTCGTCCACCACTGGGTGAAGCTCCGTTACATCCCGGCGCGCTGGGCCGGTGAGGTCGAGCGCATCACGGAAGGCCGCATCAGCGCGGTGGAAGTGGTCAACGAGGCCAGCGTAAGAAATCCCGTGCGCGTCAAGTCGCGTCCCGAAGACGCGCCGTTCGGCATCCTTTCAGAAGGCGATCCCATGAGCCAGTACGCCCCAGCCAAGCGCATCCATTCCTTCCATCCGCCCCAGCGCACGCTGATGGGCCCCGGCCCGACCGAGATCCATCCGCGGGTGCTCACCACCATGAGCCAGCCGGCGATCGGCTATCTCGATCCGATTTTCGTCGAGATGATGGAGGAGCTGAAGGCGCTGCTGCGCTACGTCTACCAGACGAAGAACCCGCTGACGTTTCCGCTTTCCGGCCCCGGCTCGGTGGGCATGGAGTACTGCTTCGTCAACATGGTGGCGCCGGGCGACAAGGTCATCGTCTGCCAGAACGGCGTGTTCGGCGGCCGCATGCTGGAAAACGCCATCCGCTGCGGCGGCAAGCCGGTGGTGGTGGAGGACAAATGGGGCGAGCCGGTCGATCCGCAGAAGCTCGAGGAGGCGCTGAAGAAGAATCCGGACACGCGCGTGGTGTCGTTTGTGCACGCCGAGACTTCCACGGGCTGCCAGTCCGATGCCAAGCTCCTCACCCAGATCGCGCACAAGCACGGCGCGCTGGTGATCGTCGATGCGGTCACTTCGCTCGGCGGCTCGCCGGTGAAGGTCGACGAGTGGGAGATCGACGCCATCTACTCGGCGAGCCAGAAGTGCCTGTCGTGCACCCCGGGGCTCTCGCCCGTGTCCTTTTCCGAGCGCGTGGTGGAGCACGTGAAGAAGCGCAAGGACAAGATCCACAGCTGGTTCATGGACATGAACCTGCTGCTGGGCTACTGGAACGCCGGCACGCGCACCTATCACCATACCGCGCCCACCAACTCGCTGTTCGCGCTGCACGAGGCGCTGCTGCTGATCCGCGAGGAAGGGCTGGAGAATTCCTGGGCCCGCCACACGCGCCATCACCTCGCGCTGAAGGCCGGGCTGGAAGCGATGGGGTTGAAGTTCCTGGTCGCCGAGAAGAACCAGCTGCCGCAAATGAATGCCGTGCTGTGCCCGGAAGGCGTTGCCGAGGAAGAGGTCCGCAGGCGCCTGCTCACCGAGTTCGGCCTGGAAATCGGCGCCGGGCTCGGGCCGCTGAAGGGCAAGATCTGGCGCTTCGGGCTGATGGGCTACTCCTGCCGTCCGGACAACGTCATGCTGTGCCTCTCGGCGCTCGGCTCCGTGCTCTCCGATATGGGCCTGGCGGTGCACGTGGGCGACGCCGAAGCCGCGGCCCATGGCGCTTACGCGCAAATGCATGTAAAAGACGCGCAGAGGAAGAAGCGAGCCGCCTAGGAGTTCATGGAATACAGCTTTGCCGTTGACGCGGAGTTCCTGCGCGTCAAGGTTTCGGGCCGCGACACCGATCGTCCGCCCTCCGAGGTCTGCGCAGCCGTGTTGAGGGAAAGCGCCTCGAGCGGACGCGCGCGCATCCTTATCGAGCTCGACCAGAAGTTTCCGCTTTCACCGAGCAGCCAGTACCAGCTGATCGAGAACCTGCCGAAGCTCGGCTTCACGCCGCGGCACAGCATCGCGCTGGTGCATCGCACGCCGGTTGCGCAGATGGCGAACCAGTTCATCGACCTGATCGCGGCGAACCGCGACTTGATGGTGCGCAACTTTCCCGACGTCGACGTCGCAAAGGGCTGGCTGCGCACCCGGCCCGGCTGATGGCGTGGACACCCTAACCCACGCGCTGTCAGGCGCGCTGCTGGCGCGCGCCACCGCGGGGAAGAACGCCCCGCCGCGCTCCATGGCGCGGCGCGTGGCGGCCGGGTTCTTCGCCTGCGCTGCGCCGGACCTCGACATCGTCCTCTCCTATGCCGGGCCGGCGGTGTATCTGGAGCAGCACCGGGGCGTCACGCACTCGGTGCTGCTGCTGCCGCTGTGGGCGCTGCTGCTGTCGTGGCTGCTCTCCAGGATCCTGCGCGAGCCGGGCGGCTGGCGGGCGCTCTATGGCGTGACGGCGCTGGCACTCGCGGCGCACATCGCGGGTGATCTCATCACCGGCTTCGGCACCATCGTGTTCGCGCCGCTCTCCGACTGGCGCGCCGCGCTCGGCACCACGTTCATCATCGATCTATGGTTCACCGGCATCATCGTCGCGGGGCTGCTGCTCTCCCTCGTCTTTCGACGCACCCGCGTACCTGCGATTGCGGCAAGCGCGGCGCTCGCCGGGTACGTAGGCTTCCAGTACATCCAGAAGCAGCACGCGCTCGAGCTCGGCCAGCAGCACGCGGCTTCCCTTGGGCTGACGAACGCGACGGTGAGCGCCCACCCCCGGCCGGTGTCGCCCTTCAACTGGACGGTATTCGTGAGCGATGAAAAGATGCACCGCTTCGCCCACGTGAATCTCGTGCGACGCGAGCCGCGCCGATACGAGCCGGGAGACGGCTTCATCGCGCGTCTCGATTCGCCGTACCTCCCGGTGGACCAGGCAACCTGGGTCACGCAGACCCGCTATGGGCATCCGCCGCACGACGAGGTCGGACGAGAGGCGTGGAATTCGCCGGTGCTCGGCTTCTTCCGCTGGTTCGCCGATGTGCCGGCGTTCGCCGGCGCGACGCAGGGCTCGACCTGCGTATGGTTCGTGGACCTGCGCTTCATGACGCCCGGCCGCGACGGCATGCCCTTCGAGTTCGGCGCCTGCCGCGATGCTCCCACGGAGCCCTGGCGCGCCTACCAGCGCACGGATGCGGGCGTCCGCCGCCCCGTGCGCTGATGCGAGCGAACGGAGCGACGGTCCGAAGGTGAAGACGCTCATGATCTAGGACCCGGACGGCAACCACATCGCGTTCGCGCAAGCCCTGGACAAACGCCTGGCGAGCTGACCTTTCGCTGCGACGTGCGCCGGCTCAGCGCCCTTCCAGCGTCTCTTTCAGCGCGTGGAAGAGCTCGACGCTCGCGTCGATCTCGTCGCGATTGATGGACACGCTCTCCACATTGACGCCGAGCGGGATGGCGTCACGATACGCGCCGTCGAGGATGCGGCGCAGGTTGTCGCGGCAGATTTCGATGGACTTGGCGAGCGGGCTCGGCGCGCCGAGGATCGCCCGCTCGGTTTCCGGCGCGACGTTCACGCCCAGCCACCGCAGGAACGCGAGCGTTTTCTCGCGCCCGCACGGCGCAAACGTGAGGATTACGCGGCGTGGAGCCACGCCCGCGCCGCGGCAGTCGCGGAGGTAATCGCGCAGCAGCCGCTGGGTCGGTGGCGCGTGGTACACAGTCTGCGAGATGAAGTAGGTGCAGCCTTCGATGCCCTTGGCAAGCAGGCGCGCCGCTTCGCTGCGCTGCGCGCTATGCCGTTCGGCGATCACCACGCCGCCCACAGTGAAGTGCGCCGGATGCTCGGCCGCAATGCGGATAGCGCGGGAGAGCGACAGCGGGTAGCGCACGCCCGAGGTGGGCCGGCCGACGATCGACAGGAACTTCGTGTCGGGCGAGTCGGCCAGCCAGGCGCGCCAGCCGGATTCGTCGAGAGCGCCCAGGCTCTTGTAGGTGATCGCCGGCTTGCCCAGCCGCTCGACCAGCAGCCGCCCGTAGACCCGGGGGTCCAGGGTGCCGGCAAACCGGAAGGGCCGCGGCGTTTCGGTGCGGCCGGTCTCGTCCTGGATGTCGTATACCACCACGCCGTCGAGCGGCAGGCCCTGCAGGCGCGCGGCGAGCTTGTCGGCGGCGCCTGCCGCCGCCTCCGGCGACGTGCCCAGCCGCGGCGGCGTCGTGCCGTACAGCAGCCTCATCGACCGTTCAGATAGGGCTTGAGGGCTGCGTAGACGGCTCGGTTCACCGGGGCGTCGAGGCCGGCTTCGCGCGCCATGCGCGCCACCGCGCCGCAAAGCCAGGGCGCCTCGAGCTTTCCGCCGTTTTCCAGGTCATGGAGCAAGGAGGCCTTCATGTCGGCATGCAACCCGTCGGCAAAGGTGAGGCGCTGCTCGACGAAGTCGTCGGCCAGCTTCACACCCCGCGCGCGGCCTACCTGCCAGGTCTCGCGCATCGCCTGCTCGAGCAGCCAGCGCAGGTCCGCGTCGGCGCGCACCACGCCGATCGGCGCGCGCGCCACGGTGGTCGCGCTCGACAGGCCGACGAGGAACACAAACTTCTCCCAGTTGGCCTTCACGATGTCGTCCGCTATCTCGGCCTGGATGCTGGCGCCGCGGCACGCGTCGAGGAACGCCTCCGCCATCTTTCTTTGCGCAGGAAGCACCGGGCCGAACTGCAGCCGGGCCATATGGCCGCTGTGCTCGATCACGCCCGGCGCCCTGATGCGTGTGCCGATGTAAGCCGAGCCGCCCAGAACGTTCTTCTCGGAGAAGAACCTGCGCAGGCGCTCGATCGACTCGACGCCATTCTGGAACGGGATCACGGCGGTGTGCTCGCCGACGATGGGCTTCAGGCGCTCCGCAGCCGTCTCGGTGTCCCACAGCTTCACCGCGAACAGCACCACGTCGACTACGCCCGCCTCGCGCGCGTCCTCGTAAACCTTCACCTGGAGCTGCGCGTTGCCGTGCGCGCTCTCTATGGTGAGACCCTTTTCCTTGATTGCCTGGAGATGCCGACCGCGGGCGAAGAACACCACGTCGTGCCCGGCCTGCTGCAGCCGCGCGCCGAAATAACCTCCGACGCCTCCAGCTCCCATCGCTGCAATTCGCATAAAGAGTCCGAAACGAAATCAGGGACAGACCCACGTTTTCCTGAAAACGTGGTCTGTCCCGGTTTCTAGTATCGGTAATGATCGGCTTTGTAGGGGCCGTCCTTGGCCACGCCGATGTAGCTCGCCTGCTCGTCGGTGAGCTCGGTGAGCATGGCGTTCAGCTTCTTCAGCTGCAGCCGCGCCACCTTCTCGTCGAGGTGCTTGGGCAGCGTGTACACGCCGACCGGGTAGCTGGCGTTGTTGGTGAAGAGCTCGATCTGCGCGATGGTCTGGTTGGCGAACGAAGAGCTCATCACGTAGGAGGGATGGCCGGTGCCGCAGCCGAGGTTTACCAGGCGCCCCTTGGCGAGCAGGATGATGCGCTTGCCCGGTTGGGAGCCGGAGGCAGGAAAAATGACGTGGTCGACCTGCGGTTTGATCTCCTCCCACTGGTACTTCGAGAGCGAGGCGACGTCGATCTCGTTGTCGAAGTGGCCGATGTTGCACACGATGGCCTGGTCCTTCATCTTCCTCATGTGGTCATGGTTGATCACGTGGAAGTTGCCCGTCGCGGTGACGAAGATATCGGCCTTGTCGGCGGCGTAATCCATGGTGACCACGCGGTAGCCTTCCATGGCCGCCTGCAGCGCGCAGATCGGATCGATCTCCGTCACCCACACCTGCGCCGAGAGCGCGCGCAGCGCCTGCGCCGAGCCCTTGCCCACGTCGCCGTAGCCCGCGACCACCGCGATCTTGCCGGCGACCATCACGTCGGTGGCGCGCTTGATGCCGTCGACCAGCGACTCGCGGCAACCGTAAAGGTTGTCGAACTTCGACTTGGTGACCGAATCGTTGACGTTGATGGCAGGGAAGAGCAGCCGCTTCTGCTTGTGCATCTCGTACAGGCGGTGCACGCCGGTGGTGGTTTCCTCGGTCACGCCCTTGATGTCCCTGGCGATCCTGGTGTACCAGCCCGGCTGGGCCTTGAGCCGCTCCTTGATCGCCTTGAAGAGCGACACTTCTTCCTCGCTTTTCGGGTTGTCGATGACCGACGGGTCCTTCTCGGCGCGCTGCCCCAGGTGCACGAGGAGCGTGGCATCCCCGCCGTCGTCCAGGATCATGTTCGGACCTTGCGAGCCAAACTCGAAAATCCTGTGGGTGAAGTGCCAGTACTCGTCGAGCGACTCGCCCTTGTAGGCGAACACCGGCGTGCCGCCGGCGGCGATCGCAGCGGCGGCGTGGTCCTGGGTCGAGAAGATGTTGCATGAGGCCCAGCGCACCTCGGCGCCCAGCGCCTTGAGCGTCTCGATGAGCACCGCGGTCTGGATGGTCATGTGCAGGGAGCCGCAAATGCGCGCGCCCTTGAGCGGCTGCTGCTTCGCGTACTCCTGGCGGATGGCCATCAGCGCCGGCATCTCCGACTCGGCGATGGCGATCTCCTTGCGGCCCCAGTCGGCGAGCGAGAGGTCGGCGACCTTGAAATCGGTGAACTTCGAATCGATCTTCATGAGAAACGTCTCCTGAAAAGCAAAAAGCGCCCGCACCGTTTCCGATGCGAGCGCCGTTGAATTTAGCTGAGCCTGACCCTTGTTTACCTCCGGTAACGGGGATTTACCTGCGGTAAGGGGGCCGCAACGCTCCTCAGCAAGGCCGAATTCTAGCGGGTCTTGTATGCTTTGAAAATGAGCTCGTCGGTCCTCGCCAGCGTGGTCATCCTGCGCATCCACGAGTTCGCCCGCCGTCCGGTGAGCGAGCAGGCGCGCCTGCGCGCCCAGCTGGAGGCCGTGGTGGCCGTGACCATGGCGGAGATGGAACCCGAGAACCGCATCGTGCTCGATGCCTCCGACGGCGTGGCGATTGTCGTGCTGCGCGACCCGGAAGGCGCGCTGCGCCTGGCGGGCCGGGCGCTGGGCGCCGCAGCCGCGGGCCTGCCGCTTGCCGCCGGCATCAACCACGGGGCGGTGCAGCTCGTGGGCAACGGCAAGGCGGAGGGCATGATGGGCGACGGCATCGCCGTCGCCGCCAGCGTGGCGCAGTTCGCTCCGCCTGCGCAGCTGCGCGTGTCGCGAGCCTTCCGCGAGGCGCTGGCCGACGCGGCGCCGGGGCGTGAGGCGCTGCTCGTGGCGAAGGGCACCTCCACCGATTCCAGCCTGCGGCGGCATGAGCTGTTCGCGCGCGACGCGCGCGCGGTCGTGCGCCGAGGGCGCCGTTATCGTGCGCTGAGCGCGGCGGCGTTCATCGTGGTCTTGGCCGCGGGCATCGGCTGGCGCATCTCCATAGAGGGCCAGGACGCCTTCCTGAACAGCGTGGTAACGAAGAGCCAGACTTACCTGCGCGGGCTGGCGAAGAAGGTGAGCTTCTGATGGCCCGCAAGAAGATCGGCCGGTACAAGATCCTCGACGAGCTTGGCCGCGGCGCGATGGGGGTGGTCTACCGGGCGCAGGATCCGGCGCTCGACCGCGTGGTGGCGCTGAAGACTATCCTGCTCACCGAGGATTCCGGCGCGCGGCGCGACTACCAGAAGCGCTTCGCGCTCGAGGCGCGCGCCGCGGGCAAGCTCACGCATCCGAACATCATCACCACGTACGAATACGGCCAGGAAGGCGACCTCGCCTATCTCGCGATGGAGCTGCTCGAGGGTACCGAGCTGCGCGAGCGCCTCGCCGAGGCCGAGGGGGCGCTGCCAGTCGCCGAGGCGCTGAACATCGCGATCCAGGTAGCCGACGGTCTGGGTTTCGCGCACGAGCGCGGCGTCGTGCACCGCGACATCAAGCCGGCGAACATCATGCTGCTCGAGCGCGGCGACGTGAAGATCATGGACTTCGGCATCGCCCGCATGCGCTCGGCCGACCAGATGACCACCACCGGGATCATCGTCGGCACGCCGCGCTTCATGTCGCCCGAGCAGGTGTCCGGTCAACCGGTCGACCAGCGCTCGGACCTGTTTTCGCTCGGCACCGTGTTCTACGAGATGCTCACCGGCGTGCAGCTGTTCGCGGCGGACGACACGCCGCAGATCGCGCACAAGATCTGCACCCTGGACCCGCAGCCGCCGTCTTACGTCAATCCCGAAGTCACTTCCATGCTCGATTTCGTCATGGCGCGGGTGCTCAAGAGGGATCCGGCGGTGCGCTACCAGGACGCCTACGAGCTCGCGGCCGACCTGCGCACCTGCCTCGCCGAGCTGCAGGGGCGCACGCCGGCCAAGGGCGCCGAAGGCAGCACGACGAAAACCGTGAAGCTCGACAAGGCGGCCTCCAAGGCGCCCGCGGCGGTGGCCATCGCTCCCGATACGCGCCTGCCCCTGTCCAGGCAGTTCGACTCGAGCGACGCCCTGCAACGGCTGGCTTCGGGCCGGGGAGATCGCACCCCGCGCAGCGTAGGCGTGCTGCGCAGGATCTGGAGCGACGCGGGGCCGCGCCTGCTGTTTTTCTCGGTATTGGCCGCTGCAGCGGCCGGCAGCTGGGTCGCCTTCGGGGCCTAGCCCCACACCTCTTTCGCGGTGTCGATGCACAGCTTGAGCTTGGCCTTCTCCTGCTCGACCGTCAGGTTGTTGCCGTGGTGCGTGCTCGAGAAGCCGCATTGCGGGCTGATGCACAGGTTGTCCATCGGCACCAGCTTCGAGGCCGCCTCGATGCGACGCTTGAGCGTGTCCTTGGCCTCCAGCTCCGGCACCTTGGAGCTCACCAGCCCGAGCACCACCTTCTTGCCCTTGGGGATGTAGCGCAGCGGCTCGAAGCCGCCGGCGCGCTCGGTGTCGAACTCGAGGAAGAACCCGTCGACATCGATGCGTGAGAAGGCGATCTCTGCCACGTAGTCGTAGCTGCCGCTCGCCAGCCAGGTGCTCTTGAAGTTGCCGCGGCAGGTGTGGATGCACACGGTCATGTCGTCGGGCACGTCCCGGATCGCCTCGTTCACCGCCTCGGCGTACATCGCTGTGTCGCTTTTCGGATCGTCGCCCAGCTTGCGGAACTGTGCCTGCACCTTCTCGTCGCCCATCATGGCGATGGTGGTGTCGTCGATCTGCAGGTAGCGGCATCCTGCCTGGTAGAGGTCCCTGATCTCCTCCCGGTAGGCTTGCGTGAGGTCGGCCCAGAAGTTGTCGAGGCTCGGGTAGGCCTTCTTGATCGAGGCGCGGTCGGCGCGGGCGTGCAGCATTGCCGGCGAGGGCATGGTGAACTTCGGGGTGCCCTTCTTGACGTTCGCCTTGAGGAACTTGAAGTGGTCGAGCATGTTGGGGCGCGAGCGGCGGATCCTGCCTTGCACCAGCATGAACGGCGGCTGCTCGTCGGTGCCCTTGAACTTGGCATCACCGTAGGCGTCGCCCTTCGCCAGCTCCACGCCATCGAAGCCGTGCAGGAAGTCGATGTGCCACCAGTCGCGGCGGAATTCGCCGTCGGTGACGGCTTGCAGCCCGATCGACTCCTGCAGCGCGATCGCGTCCTTGATGCAGCGATCCTGCACCGCTTTCAGGGCAGCGGCGTCGATCTCGCCGCGGCGGTTGCTCGCCCTCGCCTCGTGCAGCTCCTGCGGGCGAAGCAGGCTTCCTACATGATCGGCCCTGAACGGAGGTTTCATGGCTATGCCGCTTCTTTGAGTGCCAGCGCCTTGTCGGTCGCTTCCCACGTGAACTCGGGTTCCTCGCGGCCGAAGTGGCCGTAGGCGGCGGTCTTTTCGTAGATCGGCCGCAGCAGGTCCAGCATCTGGATGATGCCGCGCGGGCGCAGGTCGAAGTTGCGCGCCACGAGCTGCGCGATCTTGTCGTCGGAGATCTTGCCGGTGCCCTGCGTCGTGACCATGATGCTGGTGGGCTGCGCCACGCCGATGGCGTAGGACACCTGCAGCAGGCACTTCGAGGCGAGCCCCGCGGCGACGATGTTCTTCGCGACATAGCGTGCGGCGTAGGCCGCCGAGCGGTCGACCTTGGACGGATCCTTGCCCGAGAAGGCGCCGCCGCCGTGCGGCGCCGAGCCGCCATAGGTGTCGACGATGATCTTGCGGCCGGTAAGCCCGCAGTCGCCCTTCGGCCCGCCGATCTCGAAAGCGCCGGTCGGGTTGACCAGGTAGTTCACCTTGCCCTTCACCAGGTTCTTGGGCAGCACCGGCTTGATGACCTGCTCGATCACCGCCTCCTCGATCTGCTTGTGCGTGAGGCCAGGCGCGTGCTGCGTAGACAGCACCACGGTGTCGATGGCATCGGGCTTGCCGTTGGCGTAGCGCAGCGTCACCTGCGACTTGGCGTCCGGGCGCAGCCACGGCAGGCGCCCGTCGCGGCGCACCTCGGACTGGCGCTCGACCAGCCGGTGCGCGAGGTAGATCGCCATCGGCATGAGGCTCGGCGTCTCGTCGCAGGCGTAGCCGAACATCAGGCCCTGGTCGCCGGCGCCCTGGTCGAGGTCGACCGGCCTGTTCACGCCCTGCGCGATGTCGCGCGATTGCTCGCCGTAAGCGACCACCACGGTGCAGGTGCTGGCGTCGAAGCCGATCTCCGGCTGCGTGTAGCCGATGCGCCGGATCGTGTTGCGCGCAATGTGCTGGTAGTCGACGCGGGCGTTGGTGGTGACCTCGCCCGCGAGCACGACGAGGTTGTCCTTCACCAGCGTCTCTGCGGCGACGCGCGAGCGCTTGTCCTGGGCTAGAATCGCGTCGAGCACCGCGTCCGAGATCTGGTCTGCGACCTTGTCGGGGTGGCCCTCGGACACCGATTCAGAAGTAAACAGAAAATCGCTCATTGCGTGCGCCTTCTTATGGGAGGCGGCAAGGATACCAAAATCTTGCAACGGTTCCCCAGCGTCGCCCTCAGGCTGATCGCGAAATTGCCGTTGCCGCTGCTGCACGCGTTGGGAACCGTCCTCGGCTGGATCCTCTATGGGATTTCGCCCACCTACCGTCGCAATCTGCGCGATAACCTGCGGCAGGCGGGCTACGCCGACGCGCGTACGCGCCGCCAGGCCATCGCTTCGGCCGGACGCATGCTCGCCGAGCTGCCGGCGCTGTGGTTCCGGCCCCATGTCCGGGTCGCGGCCCTCGTCCGCGAGGTGGAAGGCGAAGAGCAGGCGCTCGCCGCCCGCGCGGAAGGGCGGCCGCTGCTTTTTCTCACGCCCCACATGGGCTGCTTCGAAGTCACCGCTCAGTATGCGGCGTTGCGCGCGCCCATCACCGTTCTCTACCGACCTCCCAGGATGGCGTGGCTCGATCCGCTGATGCGAGAGGGACGCGGGCGTCCGAACGTACGGCTCGTGCCGGCCGATGTGACCGGGGTGCGCGAGCTGTTCCGCGCGCTGCAGCGCGGCGAGGCGGTGGGCTTCCTTCCCGACCAGGTACCGAGCAAAGGCGAGGGCGAATGGGCCGATTTCTTCGGCCGCCCGGCTTACACCATGACGCTCGCCGCGCGACTCGCCGAGCGCCCGGGCGTGGCATGCTTCCTTGCCTATGCGCGCCGGCTGCCCGCCGGCCGGGGTTATGCCATCGCGGTTCGCCCTCTTCCGGAGAAAATCGAAGGCGAGGCGCCGACAAGGCGGCTAAACCGCGCGCTCGAAATGCTGGTGCGCGAGTGCCCGGGGCAGTATCTGTGGAGCTACAACCGCTACAAGGCGCCCGCCGGTGCCCCACCGCCGCCGTGAGCCGCATCGTCCTGGGCTTGATGTGGCTGCTGCGGTTTCTGCCGTCCCCGGCGATCGCCCGCATCGGCAGCGGCATGGGCGCGCTCATGTTCTGGCTGATCCCCGAGCGGCGCAAGGTGACGCGCATAAACCTGGCGAAGTGCTTTCCTTCAATGAGCGACGCCGAGCGCGAGCGCCTGGCGCGCGCCCATTTCCGCATCTTCGTGCGCGCATTCGTCGAGCGCGGCGTGCTGTGGTGGGCACCGGCCGAGCGGGTGCGCAATCTCGTGAATCTGGAGGAAGTCGAGCACCTGCGCGCGCTGGCCGGCAAGCCGGTGATCGTATTCGCGCCGCACTTCGCGGGCATCGACGCCGGCGGCATGCGGCTGTCGCAGGACTTCCAGATGGTTAGCATGTACTCGCGGCAGAAGGACCGGCGCTTCGACCGCATCCTCTACGAGGGGCGCACGCGCTTCGGCATCCGGCTGGTGTCGCGACAGGACGGCATCCGCAAGGCACTGCGCATCATGCAGGCGGGCGCGCCGTTTTATTACCTTCCCGACCTCGACTTCGGCCCCAGGAGCTCGGTGTTCGTGCCGTTTTTCGGCGTGCCGGCGGCTACCGTGACGGGACTGTCGTATATTGCCCGCATCACGGGAGCGAGCGTCGTACCTTGCGTGACGCGCATGCTTCCCGGCGGTGGCTACGTCGCGCGGCTGTATCGCCCCTGGAGCGACTTTCCGAGCGGCGACGACGCGGCCGACGCCCGCCGCATGAACGCCTTCATCGAGGAGCGCGTGCTCGAGATGCCCGAGCAGTACCACTGGCTGCACAAGCGGTTCAAGACCCGCCCGCCGGGAGAGCCGAGATTCTATTGAGAGTCGCGCTCGTCGGCGCCGGCCACATGGGTCGCTACCACGCCCAGAAGCTCGCCGCGCGCAGCGACTGCCGGCTCGTCGCGGTGGCCGATCCCGACCGCTCGCGCGCCGAGGCCGTCGCAGCGGCGCACGGCTGCGCCGCGTTCCCGGACTTCACGCGCATCTTTGGCATGGCGGACGCAGCGGTGGTGTCGGTGCCCACGGAGCGCCATCGCGAGATCGCCGGCGCCTGCCTGGAGGCGGGCCTGCACGTGCTGGTGGAGAAGCCGATCGCGGCGGACATGCGCGAAGCCGATGAACTGGTTTCTCTGGCAAAAAGAAAAAAATGCGTGCTGCGCGTCGGCCACGTCGAGCGCGGCAATGCGGCCTTCCGCGCACTCGCCGAGCGCATGCAGCGGCCGCTGTTCGTCGACGCCGAGCGCCTCTCGGGGTTCAAGCAGCGCGGCGCCGACGTCGACGTGGTGCTCGACCTCATGATCCATGACATCGACCTGGCGCTGGCGCTCGCCAAAGGCGAGGTGACCGGCATAAGCGCCTGCGGCTTCCGGGTGCTGACCGACGACATCGACATCGCCAACGCGCGCATCGAATTCTCCGACGGCTGCGTAGCGAGCCTTTCCGCGAGCCGCGTGAGCCAGGCGCCGGTAAGGAAGCTGCGCGTGTTCCAGACCGACCTGTATGTCTCGGCCGACCTGCACGCGGGCAAGCTGCGCTACGTGAAGCAGGCCGCCGGGAGCATCGAGGAGGTCGAGGAGAACCACGCCGGCGATGCGCTCGCAGTGCAGGCTGAGCAGTTCGTTTCTTCAATCGTAAAAGGACGACCTGCCGGAGTCGACGGCGAGGCCGGCGCGCGAGCGCTGAAGCTCGCGCTCGAGGTCGGCAGGCTGGTCAGGGAAAGGCTGCAAAGGTTCGCATGAGCGCTCCCATCCCGATGGTGGACCCGGCGGCGGAATACCGCTCGCTGCAGGCGGAGATCGACGCAGCGGTGAGGCGCGTGTTGTCGTCCGGGCGCTACGTGCTCGGACCGGAGGGCGAGGCGCTGGAGCGCGAGCTCGGCGCGTACGTGGGCGTGCCGCATGCCGTCGGCTGCAATTCGGGCACCGACGCCTTGCACCTCGCGCTCGTCGCCGCCGGCATCGCGCCGGGCGACGAAGTGGTGCTGCCGGCGTTCACGTTCTTCGCCACCGCGGAGGCCGTCTCCTATACCGGTGCGACCCCGGTGTTCGCCGACATCGATGCGCGCACGTTCAACCTTTCGGCGGATGCGTTGAGCAAGCGCCTCACGCCGAAAACCCGGGCGGTCATCGTGGTGCACCTCTTCGGCCAGTGTGCCGCCATGGACGAAATCGCGTCGCTCTGCCAGGCGAAGAACCTGGTCCTGGTCGAGGATTGCGCGCAGGCCATCGGCGCGGAATACCAGGGGCGCCGCGCCGGAAGCTGGGGCGATTTCGGCTGCTTCTCCTTCTATCCGACCAAGAACCTCGCGGCGGCCGGCGACGCCGGGCTCATCACCACCCGCAGCGCCGACTACGACAAGCTGCTGCGCATGCTGCGCCACCACGGCAGCCGCCAGACCTACCTGCACGAGCGGGTTGGCTGGAACAGCCGCCTGGATGAGCTTCAGGCGGCGGTGCTGCGAGTCAAGCTGGCGAAGCTCGAGCAGTTCAACGCGGCGCGCCGGCGGGTGGCGCAGAAATACCAGGCGAAGCTCAAGGACACGCCGCTGCAGCTGCCGCTGGAGGATGCGCGCGGCAAGCACGTCTATCACCAGTACACCATTCGCAGCGAGCGGCGCGACACCCTGCGCGAGGCGCTCGCGCAGGGCGGCATCGCCTCCTCGGTCTTCTACCCCATGCCGCTGCACCGTCAGCCCGCGTACGAGCAGTTCCATCGGGCCCTTGCCTTGCCGGCCTCGGAAGCGGCCGCGCGCAGCGTGCTTTCTCTGCCCATCAATCCGCTCCTCGACGACCCGGCCGTGGAGCGCATCTGCGCCCGCCTGCGCGAAGCGCTGCGCTGAGCGCATGAAGCTCGCCTTCACCAAGATGCACGGCGCGGGCAACGATTTCGTGGTGCTCGATGCCACGAAGGATCGCTTTTCACTTTCCAGGGAACAGCTGAGGCTCATTGCGGATCGCCACCTGGGCATCGGCTGCGACCAGGTGCTCGTGGTCGAGAGGCCACGCGCGGCCGACGCCGACTTCCGCTACCGCATCTTCAATGCCGACGGTGGCGAAGTGGAGCAGTGCGGCAACGGCGCCCGCTGCTTCGTCAAGTTCGTCCACGCCAAGGGGCTGAGCGCGAAGCGCGAGATCCGGGTGGAGACGCTCGGTGGACCGATCGTCCCCCGGCTGGAGGACGACGGTGACGTGAGCGTCGACATGGGGCCGCCGACTTTCCAAGGCGAGGAAACGCTCATCGTGAGCGGCGAAAGCGTGCGCGTCGCGCTGGTATCGATGGGCAATCCGCACGCCGTGCAAGTGGTCGAGGATGTCGCGTCGGCGCCGGTCGCGACGCAGGGTCCGCTGCTCGAGCGCCACCCGCGGTTTCCCAATCGCGTGAATGCCGGCTACCTGCAGGTGCTCGATCGGCAGCGCATCGCCCTGCGGGTGTGGGAACGCGGCGCGGGCGAGACGCTCTCGTGCGGCACGGGCGCATGCGCCGCAGCGGTATCGGGCATCCGCCGCGGGCTGCTCGATTCGCCCGTGCGCGTCCAGACGCGCGGCGGAGCGTTGACCATCTCGTGGCGCGGCGGCGACAATGCCGTGTGGATGAAGGGTCCGGCCCAGACGGTGTACGAAGGAACCATAGAAATATAAGAACCACAGCCCGATGACCGCAGACGACGTCGCCCGCTTCCTCCGCACGCACCCGAAGTTCTTCGACCAGCATCCCGAGCTTCTGGAGTCGATCCAGGTGCCGCACCCCTACGGCGGCCGCGCGATTCCGCTCGCCGAGCGCCAGACCGTGGCGTTGCGCGAGAAGCTGAAGCTCCTGGAGGGCAAGCTGGGCGAGGTGATCAAGTTCGCCGAGGAAAACGACGCCATCAGCGAGAAGGTGCACAGGCTGTCCGTCGCTCTCGCCGGCGCGCGCGATTTCCCCGCGCTGGTGCATTCGCTGTACTTCCACCTGCGCGAGGATTTCGCCGTGCCGCACGTCGCGATGCGCGTCTGGGCCAAGGCCGTGCCGGTCGACTTTCCGGAGGCGGAGGCCGTCACCGAGGCGCAGCGGCAGCATGCCGAGGCCATGGCGGCGCCGCAATGCGGGCCGGCGGCGGGCAATGTTTTCGTGCCGTGGTTCGGCGAGGCGGCCGAGCACATCCGCTCCGTGGCGCTGGTGCCGCTCGGCCAGGCCGCCGTCTTCGGCCTGCTCGCGCTCGGCAGCGCGGATCCGCAGCGCTTCTTCCCGGAGATGGGCACCGTGTACCTCCGGCGCATCGGCGAGCTATGCGCAGCGGGCGTGACGGCACGGCTCTGACCCGCGAGTACCTCGATGCCCTGCGGCATCAGCGCCGCCTTTCCACGGCGACGCTGCGCAACTATGGCCATGCGCTTCAGCTCCTCCTTTCATTGGCCGGCGAAACGGAGCTGCAGAAGCTCGAGCCGGCGCAGATTCGCCGCTACGTCGCCCTGATGCATTCGAGGGGCCTTGCGCCGCGCTCGCTTGCGCTGATGCTCTCGGCATGGCGCGGCCTGTTCCATTGGCTCGTGCGGCATCGCGGCTTTCACGCCAACCCGGTGGTCGGGATCCGGGCGCCGCGGGCCGGGCGCCCACTGCCCAAGGCGCTGTCCGTAGAGGCCGCGCAGCGCCTGCTGGACGAGTCGCCGGCGGCGCCGGATCTCGTGCGCGACGCGGCCATGTTCGAGCTGCTCTACTCCTCGGGCCTGCGCCGGGCCGAGCTCGTCGCGCTCAACCTGGACGACGGGCGCCTCGACCTGCGCCAGGCCGAGGTCACCGTCACCGGCAAGGGGGCGCGCACGCGCACGGTGCCGGTGGGCGCGAAAGCCTGCGAAGCGCTGAAGCGCTGGATCGACCTGCGGCCGCAGCTCGCCGCGCCGGGCGAGCGCGCGCTCTTCGTCGGCCGTCGCGGAAAGCGCATCGGGCCCTCCCTGGTCGGCGCGCGGCTGCGCGCCTGGGCCAGGCGGCGCGGGCTTGCCGAGCGCGTGCACCCGCACATGCTGCGCCATTCGTTCGCTACCCACCTGCTGCAGTCGTCGCAGGACCTGCGCGCGGTGCAGGAGCTGCTCGGGCACGCCAGCATCTCGACGACGCAGGTCTACACGCACCTCGATTTCCAGGCGCTCGCCAAGGTCTACGACGCGGCGCACCCGCGCGCAAAGAAACGATGAAAGCGCTGGTCCTCAGGAAGGGCCGCGAGAAATCGCTGCGTCGGCGGCATCCATGGATCTTTTCCGGCGCCATCGAAAAGCTGTCCGGCGAGCCCGCTAGCGGCGAAACCGTCGCACTCCTCGACTCCAGCGGCAAGATACTGGCGAAGGCCGCATACAGCGCGCAGTCGCAGATCCGCGCGCGCGTCTGGACCTTCGGCGACGAGGAAATCGACGCCGCCTTCTTCCGCGATCGGCTGTCGCGCGCTATTGCGCTGCGCGAAGCGTTGCCCGCTCGCCGCCATACCAACGCGCTTCGCCTCGTGCACGGCGAGTCCGACGGACTTCCCGGCCTCGTCGTCGACTGCTATGCCGACGTGCTGGTGGCGCAGTTCCTCGCCGCCGGCGTCGAGCGCTGGCGCGAGCCCATCCTGGACCTGCTTGCCGAGCTGACGGTTTGCGAGGCGATCTTCGAGCGCTCCGACGCCGAGGTGAGGAAGCTCGAAGGCCTTGCGCCGCGGGTCGGCTTTGCGCGCGGAAACCGCAACGCCTCGCGCTGCCCGATCGTCGAGTACGGGCTCAACTTCCGCGTCGACGTGGAGCAGGGGCAGAAGACCGGCTTCTTCCTCGACCAGCGCGAGAACCGGCAGCGCGTGCGCGAGCTCGCCGCGGGCCGGGAGGTGCTGGACGGCTTCTGCTATACGGGGGGCTTCTCCATCTCGGCGCTGGCGGGCGGCGCCGCCCGGGTCACGGCCATCGAAAGCTCGGCTAGGGCGCTCGAGGTGGCGCGCGAGAATCTCGCCGCCAACCCGCTCGACGCCGCGAAACTGCAGTTCGTGGAAGGCGACGTGTTCGGCGAGCTGCGCAAGCTGCGCGACCGCGGCGCGTCGTTCCAGATGGTGGTCCTCGATCCGCCCAAGTTCGCGCCCACCGCGGCGCAGGCGCGCAACGCCGCACGCGCCTACAAGGACATCAACCTGCTCGCGCTCAAGCTTCTCGCGCCCGGCGGGCTGCTCGCCACGTTCTCGTGCTCCGGCGGCGTTTCGCCGGAGCTTTTCCAGTCCATCGTCGCCGGCGCCGCGCTCGATGCCGGCGCGCGCGCGCAGATCATCGAGCGCTTCGGCGCCGCGGCCGACCACCCCGTGGCGCTCGAATTCCCCGAAGGCGAATACCTCAAGGGCCTGCTGCTCGTCAAAACCTAATCAGATCCTATGCAGG
>Ga0247825_10000078_pt1 | contig 51306 bp, 41 predicted proteins | sample 13C_Vanillin_Day_FD_194413 | JGI IMG/M metagenome (GOLD analysis project Ga0247825, IMG submission 194413) | Soil microbial communities from agricultural site in Penn Yan, New York, United States - 13C_Vanillin_Day48 | ecosystem: Environmental > Terrestrial > Soil > Agricultural land | place...
ATCGCACGAATGAGGCTGTTGCGCGAAGGTCAGCAGCAGGACTACCGCGTTCTGTTTCTCGACATCTGGACGACTCGAGCGGGGCGCTGGCAGATGGTCGGCTGGCAGGCGACGCGCACGCCCCCTAACCTCTAGCCTCTAGCCTCTAGCCTCTAGTGGACCGTACTCACTGAAGTACTACCAATTCGGCGCGCTGGGTTGCGATAAGCCCAGCGGATTGGCTTCGGGGCTTTGTTGTAGCGATGGATATATCGACGAATCTTGCGAGCCAGGTCGGCGACGGACGTAAAGATGCCGCGCGCCAGGACGTCGCGCTCGATCTTCGAGAACCACAGCTCGACCTGATTCAGCCACGACGAATAGGTGGGCGTGAAATGCAGCCGCACGTTCGGATGCGCGAGCAAGAAGGTGCGAACGGCTTGTGTCTTATGAGTCGAAAGATTGTCGGCGATGACGTGAATCTCTCGCCGCTTCGGCTGACTGGCCACGATGTCGCCGAGGAAGTCGACAAAGGCGGCGCTGGTGTGCCGCGGCACCGTTTGGCCGAGGACCTCGCCCGACTGCGTATTGAGCGCCGCGAAGAGGGACAACGTGCCGTGCCGGTAGTACTCGAAGCCGTGTCGCTCGGCGCGTCCGGGAGAGAGCGGCAGCACGAGATCGAGGCGGTCGAGCGCCTGAATGGCCGTTTTCTCGTCAACGGCGAAGACCGCCGCGTGGTCAGGCGGATTGACGTACAGGCCGATCACGTCGGCGGCTTTCGGCTCGAAGTCGGGATCGTCCGACTGCATGTAGCGCTCGAAGCGGTGGGGTTGGAGGCCCGCGCGCTGCCAGGCCTTCGCGACGAGGTTGTGATGAATCTTCAGCACGCGTCCCAGCTTCCGGGTACTCCAGTGCGTGCTGCCGTCAGGCGGGGCTTGCCGCGTCTTTTCCAGTACGCGGGCCTCCATCGCGGGCGTCAGCACCGTGGGCGGTTGCCCTCGGTAGCGCGGCTGCAGGCCGTCGACGCGATCAGCGAGGAATCGGCGTCGCCACCGGTTGATATAGTCGCGGAAGCACGGCACCGTCGCTTCGATCGTCGAATACGAGTCCCCGTTCGCGAGCATCAGGATCACCCGCGCGCGGCGCGCATCCTCCGATCGAATTTTGAGACTGCGCACCCGGCGTTCCAGTTCTGTTCGTTCATCGGTCGTCAACGTCAGCGCCATATGGCGCCAGAGAGTACCAGTACTGCTTCAGGCTGTACAAGCCACTAGTGACCAGCTAGGGCTTCGACCCTCGCGCCGCGTCGTCCATCGCCGCGTTCGCCAGGCGGTCGGCGTGTGCGTTGCTCGAGCGGCCGACGTGCTCGAAGGTCACGCGCCCGACTTCGTTCGTCAGAAGGCGGGCTTTCGCGTACAGCGGCTGCAGACCGGGATGCTTGACCTTGAAGCGGCCGAGCATCTGCTGGACCAGGAGCAACGAGTCCGACTTGACATGAAGCCGTTTGCGCCCGTGCGTCAGCGCCCATTCGAGCGCGGCGAGGAGGCCCCGGTACTCGGCGACGTTATTGGTTGCATGGCCGATGGCTCCGCTGAATTCCTCGACGAGCGTCCCATCGGCCAGCTCGAGGCGGACGCCGTAACCGGCGGGACCGGGATTTCCGCGGGCACCGCCATCGATGTACGCGACGAGTTCCTCTGAAGTCACTGAGCGGGCTGAGAGACGTTGTCCGTCGGAGCCGGCGCCGCCACCGGCACGTAGTACAGGATGCGCTGGCAGCTGTCGCACTGAATGATCTGGTCGTTGCGCAAGACGGTATTGAACACCTGCGGCCGCAGGCGGACATGACACAGGGTGCAGATGCCGTCCCTCGCCGCCGCGACGGCCACTCCGTGGCGGCGGCGCGAGACGAGCTCGAAGACGGCAAGGGCGGCCGGAGTCAGATCGCGCACCACGGCGGCGCGATCGGTTGCGAGCGTCTCGAGTGAGGATCTGAGGCTCGTCATCTCCGAGGCGATGGTCTTGCGCTCTCCCTCAACCGCTTTCTGCTCCGCGACGAGCTCCGCTTCAGTGCGCTTGACGACCGACGTGAGATCGTCGGCCTCGACCATCAGCTCGAGAATCCGATCTTCGAGCGTCTTGATCTCGCCCTGCGCAAATCCGATCTCCTTCTGAACCGCGTGGTACTCCTGATTCGTCTTGACGGCCATCGCCGTCTCGCGAAACTTGGAAAGCCGGCCCTGATGGACCGCGACGTCCTTCTCGATGGCCCTTCTCTTGTTCTGGTTCTCCATCAGCCGTTCCTTGGCCGAGGCGACCGCCTGGCGCGCCGATTCGAGCCTGGCATCGAGCCCCTTCTGTCGTTCCGGCTCGTCGGCCAGCCGGCGCGCGGCGTCGTGCTCGGCGGAGACCAGCTTCTGCAGCGCGATGACGCGTTCGAGGTCAGGATGCATCGATCTGAGGCCTCATTCTAGCAATGACTCTCCCGGACCGCGGGCGTGCGGGCGGGCCGTACAACAAAAAGGCCCCGTCGAAACGGGGCCTTCAACCGCTCGGCGCTCCGGCGCCTGCGCCGTTCGCCATCTCCGATCATTCTGCAATCGGCCGTTATGTTCAATTCGAAGTCCTGCAATCTCGCGTATCGAGTGACTGGGCCCACCAGGATTTGAACCTGGAACCCGCCGATTATGAGCCGGCTGCTCTAACCGTTGAGCTATGGGCCCCTACGACGTTCGGCCTTCCAGAAACGCGCGCAGTTTGCGGCTGCGGGACGGGTGTCGCAATTTTCTGAGCGCTTTGGCTTCGATCTGCCGGATCCGCTCGCGGGTGACGGCGAAGCTCTGACCGACCTCCTCGAGGGTGTGTTCGCTCCCGTCCCCGACGCCGAAGCGCATCTTGATGACCTTTTCTTCTCGCGGCGTCAACGTCTTGAGCACCGACTCGGTCTGTTCCTTGAGGTTGAGGTTGATGACCGCTTCGGCCGGCGACACCACCTGTCGGTCCTCGATGAAATCGCCGAGATGCGAATCCTCCTCCTCGCCGATCGGTGTTTCAAGCGAGATCGGCTCCTGCGCGATCTTGAGCACTTTCCGGACCTTCGAGACCGGGATGTCCATCCGCTTGGCGATTTCCTCCGACGTGGGTTCGCGGCCCAGCTCCTGCACGAGCGCGCGGGACGTTCGAATCAGCTTGTTAATCGTCTCGATCATGTGGACCGGGATACGGATCGTGCGCGCCTGATCGGCGATGGCGCGGGTAATCGCCTGGCGGATCCACCACGTCGCGTAGGTCGAGAACTTGTAGCCTCGGCGGTACTCGAACTTGTCGACCGCCTTCATCAATCCGATGTTGCCCTCCTGGATCAGATCGAGGAACTGGAGGCCGCGGTTCGTATACTTCTTGGCGATCGAAACGACGAGGCGGAGGTTGGCTTCGACCAGCTCCTTCTTGGCCTGCTCTGCCTGATACTCACCCCGGAGCACGGTGTCGAGCGTCTGCTTGAGCTCGTCGGGCGACTGCTCGAGCGAGTCCGTCATCGCCTTCAGCTTGAGCTTCAGGTCCTTGAGTTGCGCCAGCACCTTCTTCCGGTCGTCTTCCTTGAGCCGCAGCTTCTTGTTTCTCGGGTTGAGCAGCCGATCGGCCGCTTCGATCTCGCGCTGGACGCCTTTAACCCCCTCGACGGCGTCTTTCATGTCGTCGATGAGCCGTCGCTTGACCGCCTCGGTGAACTCGATACGGCGGATCGCCTGAGACAACTCGATACGAGCGCGCATCGCGGCGAATCGGGCACGGCGATACTTCCGCTTGTCACGCGTGGTCGCGCCTTTCGGCGTCTCCGCCAGCTTCTCTTCCAGTTTTTCGGAGACGGCCCGCGCTTTTCGCACCGCGTCGATCTGTTTCTGGACCTGCCGACGCCGCTCTTCGATGCGTTCGTCGGTGATTTCTTCGTCGTTGAAGATCACCAGCTCGCGGATCGTCCGTTCGCCCGCGTGCAGGTTGTCGCCGAACTCGATGACCCGCTTCGCCACGAGCGGCGTGCGCGAAATCGACTTGATCACGGCCAGCTTGCCGCGTTCGATCCGCCGGGCGATTTCGACCTCGCCCTCGCGCGTGAGCAACGGCACCGTGCCCATTTCGCGCAGGTACATCCGAACCGGGTCGTTGGTCTTGTCGAGGGCGCCAGGGGTGAGATCGAGCTCGATCTCCTCGGCGCCTTCTCCGGTCCGGTCGATGACTTTGTCATCACGCAGGTACTTCTGATCCGAATCGATGACCTCGATACCTGCGCTGCCGAACGTGTTGAAGAGGTCGTCGAGCTCGTCGGAGGAAGTAATTTCGGACGGCAGCAGTTCGTTCACCTCATCGTAGAGAAGGTAGCCCTTCTCCTTGCCGATGTTGATGAGCTGCCGGACCTCGTCGTACTTCTCCTCGAGCGTGAGGTGGCCTACGTCAGGTCCTCGATGCGATGGAGTAGATCCTTTTTCCGCTGCCATAAATTATCAATCTCATTCCCGTGTTGAGTTGCGCCCAGTTCCTGCAATCGGTCGATTTCACGCTGAATTGCGGCGCGTTCCCGGTCGAAACGCAGCCGCTTCATTGCCCTGACACATTCGTCGACGAGGGTCGCGGGGGGGGCTGGTTCGGACGCGATTTTCGTCACCAGCTGAGCATCCACTGTACTTAGACGCTGAATCAACGCCGAAGGTAATCGTTCGGGCGTCTCGGTCTGCAGGCTCCGGGCCAGTTCGAACACCCGCCGGGCGGCCAATGCCCGTAAATCCTCATCCTCAAGGGTTTCCAGGACCTCCAACGCCTCAGCAGGCCGCTGGATCAGCCACCAAATCAGCGCCATTTCCGCCTTCTTGACCTCCCCGAGACTCGGAAGCTCGGTGGCTGCGAGCGTCGTCTGACGTCTGGCCGCGATCTTCCGGAACTCTGCCTGCACGACCTCGGCCGTAATCCGCGCGGTGTGCGCGACCTTGTCCGCAAACTGGTCGCGCATGGCGGGTTCGGGGAGCCAGGCGGCCAGCGCCAGCATCTGGGCCAGAAACGTGCGCTGCGTCTCCGGGTCGCCGAAGTTGAGCCCGGACGCGGCCCGGTCCCGCAAGTATTCGAGGTAGGGCCGCGAGCTGCGCAGCCGCCGTCGGTACTCCTCGGCCCCCTTCCGCCGGATAAAGGTATCAGGATCTTCGCCCCCGTCCAGGATGACGACGTTGACCTCGAACCCCTCTTTCACGAGCAGCTCGCACGACCGTGCCGCGGCGCCCTGCCCCGCCGCGTCCGGGTCGAAGCTCAGCACGACCTTCGACGTGAAACGCCGCAGCAGCTGCGCCTGATGCGTGGTCAGCGCAGTACCGCACGAGGCGACTGCCGGCGCCGCCTCGGTTTGCACCAGCTGCGCGAAGTCGAAGTACCCCTCCACGATGACGGCATACCCGAGCTGCCGGATCGCTGACTTCGTCAGGTTCAACCCATACAGTGTCCGACTCTTCGAGTAGATGGCGGTCTCGGAGGAATTTACGTACTTGGGAACCTGATCGGCGTCCATGGCCCGGCCGCCGAACGCGATCACCGATCCGGTCTCTCGACAGATCGGCACCATGAGCCGGTTGCGGAACCGATCGACGACCTCGCCGTTGTCGCGCTGAGAAACCAGACCGCTTTGATTCACGACCGCCGGAGCGAAACCCTGCTTGAGCAGCCGAGACTTCAATGCGTCCCGCGAGGACGGCGCATAGCCGAGCTCGAGCCGATCGATCGTCCTGGCTTCCACACCTCGTTCGGCAAGCTGCTGGCGGGCGCGCCCGCCAGCTGGGCTCGCGAGCTGCTCGCGGAAATAGCTCGCCGCGATCTCGTGCATCTTCAGCAGCGACTCGCGGACGCCGGTGTCGCGATTGTCGTCGCTGCCCTCATCCGGCGCGGGCAACGCGACGCCGAGTTTCTGCGCCAACATCTTGACGGCGTCGGCAAAGCCCACCTTTTCGTGCAGCTCGAGGAACTTGAAGACGTCGCCGCCTGCGCCGCACCCGAAGCAGTGAAAGAACCCGCGATCGGGATTGACGTGAAACGAGGGCGTCTTCTCCGAGTGGAACGGGCACAATCCCTTGAACGTCGTCCCGGCGCGCCTCAGCGGGACATACTCCTGCACGATCTGGACGATATTCGCCTGCAGCTTGAGGTCGTCGATGAACTGCTGGGGAAACAGGCCCACCTTAGTCCTTCAATTCCACGACCGTCACGCCCCCCCCGCCCTGCTCTGGCGGAGCAACCGCGAACCGCGCAACCAGCGGGTGCTGCTGCAGGAACCCGGCCAGGGCTCGCTTCAGCTGCCCCGTCCCGTAGCCGTGGATGAAGCGCACGGTGCGGTGGTCGGTGAGCAGCGATTCGTCCAGGAAACGCTCTGCGCGCGCGATGGCTTCGTCCACGGTGCAGCCGATGACGTTCAGTTCCGTCAGCATCGTATCGCGTGGCTGGAGCTCGACGTTAACCTTCACCCGCGCTGCCCCCGGCGAGGCGGTCGCGTGAGGCGCTCCCGAGGTCGCCTCGACAAGACTGAGATCGCGCGCGCTTGCGCGCATCCGCTTGCCGCGGACGTCGACTTCGGCCGTCCCGTCGTGCAACGCGGTGACGACGCCTTCGAGACCGAAGCCGCCGACAACAACCCGATCCCCCACTTTCGGCTCCCGTCCGCCCATGGCCGGTTTCGGTGCTGCCCGTTCGACCGGCTCCAGCAGGCGGGTCACCACTTGATCCACAGCGGCGCGGGCGTCGACCCGGGCGGCGCCGGTGTCGCCGGTCGTCACGGTCTGCCGGGCGACGTTCGTTTCACCGGCCTGGCGTGCAATCGCCGTCGTCTTCGCCTTGAGATCCGCGATGACGTCATCTATCTCGCGCCGCGCTTGACGAACCTGCGTCTCGAGCTCCTCGCTCAGCCTCCGGCGGAACGTGTCCTCGCGCTGCCGGAGCGCCTCCTCGCGCTGACGCATCCGCGTACCAGTGGCTTCGATCTCCTCGCGTTCGCGCGCTGCCAACCGGTGCTCGTGCTCCAAGGCGCGCATGTCCCGGTCGACTTTCGCCAGATGCTCCGCGAGCTGCGCTTCCCGGGCGCTCAGGTTCTCTCGGGCGTGGGCGACGACGGCAGGGTTCAGGCCGAGGCGCGCGGCGATCTCCAGCGCGAGGCTGCGGCCAGGGGAACCATAGACCAGTTCATAGGTCGGAGCGAAGCTGTCGGCGTCGAAGCCGAACGCCGCGCTCGTCACCCCCTCGGATGTCGACGCATAGCTCTTGAGCTGATCGTAGTGGCTGGTGGCAATCAGCGTGGCGCCGCGTGCCCGAAAATGGTCGACGATCGCTACCCCCAGGGCGCCGCCTTCGACGGGATCGGTCCCCGACCCGACCTCGTCCAGCAGGACCAGCGCCGGCGTCACGAGCAACTGGTCCATCGAGACGATATTGGCCACGTGAGCGGAGAAGGTGCTGAGGCTCGCCGCGATCGACTGTTCATCGCCGATGTCGGCGAACAGCGTACGAAAAACCGGCAGCCGCGAGCCGTCCGTCGCCGGGATCCTGAGCCCGGACTGCGCCATCAATGCCAGCAGCCCGGCAGTCTTGAGCGCCACGGTCTTGCCGCCGGTGTTGGGGCCTGTGATCAGCAGGACCGTCGCGGGCGGAATCACTTTGATGGTGACCGGCACAGGATGCGTGAGCAGCGGATGCCTGGCCGCGAGCAGCTCGAACGTTCCGTCGTGGGTCAGCGCGGGTTCGATGCCGTCGATCGATTGTGAAAAGCGGGCGCGCGCCTGGATGACATCCACCTCCGTGGCCGCGACGATCGTCCGCCCCAGATCGTCGCCACGTCCACGAAACGCGTCGGTCAAGGCCAGCAGGATTCGCCGGACTTCCTCCTGTTCCTGCTGTTCGAGCGCCACGATATCGTTGTTGATCTCGACCGTGCTCAATGGCTCGAGAAAAAGACTGGCCCCGCTCGTCGACGACCCGTGGACGATGCCTGGAATCGCGCTGCGGTGCTCAGACTTCACGACCAGGACGAAGCGTCCGTTGCGCTCGGTGACGACCTGATCCTGCAGGTGCTTCGCCGTGTCCTTGCCGCGCAGGTAGGATTCGAGCGTGCTGCGAAGCCGAGACCGCTGCTTGCGAAGACGCTCGCGAATGATCCTGAGCTGAGGACTGGCGTGGTCGACGACATCGCCAGACGGATCGATCGTGTCGCGAACAGCCGCGATCTCTCCTTTGAAGGAGGCCGCTCCGCCCATGACCGTCTCGAGGCGCGGAAACGATCCCGTGGCGCGGCGTATGCCGCTCCGGGTCTCATCGACCGAATCCAGAAAAGAAGCCAACGCCAGCAGCTGCGATGCGTCGAGCGCTTGGCCGTCGACCGCGAGCGCGTCGAACATCCGCGGGAGTTCCGCCGTGGCCCGCAGCGGCAGCACGCCGTTGGCCGCGATGAAACGCGCCGTCTCCGTGGTCTCGGCGAGCAGCTTGGCCACCGCGGCCTGATCAATGGAGGGAGCGAGCTGCCGGAGGCGGTCGCTGCCCATCGGCGTCAGCGCGAAGGCCGTGACAGCTTCGACGATCCGGTCGAATTCGAGGGCCCGCAGGGCGCCTGGATGCATAGTTGATTCGGAAGAGACCGGCCGCGCCCGGATGTGCGGGTAACCTCTAATACTATCGCGTGCGGAGGCTAGAGGCTAGAGGATAGATCAGGCAGGCCGAGGTTCGCGTGAAGGGGTTCGACATCGACGTCTGGACGCCAGCGGCTGAGCACGAACGGCAGCCTCTACAAGTGATTGATCAAACTGGCGATGCAGGCGGCGCCGAAGCCGTTGTCGATGTTGACGACCGAGACGCCGGAGGCGCAGCTGTTCAGCATGCCGAGCAGTGCGGCGATGCCGCCGAAGCTCGCGCCGTAACCGATGCTGGTCGGCACGGCGACCACGGGCACACTCACCAACCCGGCAACCACGCTCGGGAGCGCTCCCTCCATGCCGGCGACAACGATTACGACACGCGCCGTCGCGAGACGAGACCGCTCGCCCAGAATCCGATGCAGTCCGGCGACGCCGACGTCGTAGAGGCGGGTCACGTCGTTGCCCATCAGCTCTGCCGTGAGGGCGGCCTCTTCAGCCACCGGCAGGTCCGAGGTGCCCGCCGCGGCGACAACGATCGTGCCCTTGCCTGGCGTCACATCCTGTTGCTGAAACGCGATGATGGCCGCGTCCGGATGATAGATTGCGGCTGGAACTTTCTCTCGCACAGCCTGGAACGCCTCGACGCTGGCTCGCGTCACGAGCAGCGTCGATCCGCGTCCGGCGATGCCGTCGGCGATTGCGGCGATTTGGGCAGGCGTCTTGCCTACGCCGAGGATGACTTCGGGAAAGCCCTGTCGAATGGAGCGGTGATGATCGATCCGAGCGAATCCCAGATCCTCGAACGGCCTGGCGCGGAGCGCTTCGACGAGCCGTCCATGAGCCGTCGCCGTGTCGAGTTCGCCGCGCGCCACCTGTTCCAGCAGATCGTGCAGCTGTTTGTTTGACGTCATTCAGACCCAACAGTAATATTAAGTGATTGTTTTACTAGAACATGACGCTTGCCGAAACCCTGACGCTCGCCGCTTACTTCTTCGTCCTCATCGTTCTCGCTATCTACGGCTGGCATCGGTACTACCTGGTCTATCTGTACATGAAGTACCGCAACAAGGGGCCGGCGTCGGCGCCGCCGCTCGATCCGACGCCTGTGGTGACCATCCAGCTGCCGCTGTACAACGAAATGTACGTCGCGGACCGACTCATCGAGGCCGTGTGCCGGATGGAATATCCCTCGGACCAGCTCGAAATCCAGGTGCTCGACGATTCGACGGACGAGACGCGGACTGTTGCTGAGCTGGCTGTTCGCCGGTTCGCCGCCCAGGGCATCGACATCAAGTACTACCATCGGGCCGACCGTTACGGGTTCAAGGCGGGTGCGCTCGAAGCGGGATTGAAGACGGCGCGGGGGGAGTTCGTCGCGATCTTCGACGCCGACTTCATTCCGTCGCCGGATTTCCTGACGCGGTTGATGCCGCACTTCGCCGATCCGCGCATCGGGATGGTCCAGGCGCGCTGGGGGCACATCAACCAGGACTACTCGCTGCTCACGAAGATTCAGTCGATTCTGCTCGACGGGCATTTCGTCCTCGAGCACGGCGCGCGCAACCGCAGCGGCCGGTTCTTCAACTTCAACGGAACGGCGGGAGCGTGGCGCCGGGCGACGATCGATGACGCCGGCGGCTGGCAGCACGATACGTTGACCGAAGATCTCGACCTCAGTTACCGCGCGCAGCTTCGGGGCTGGCGGTTCGTTTTTCTCTCCGACCTGATTGCGCCCGCCGAGGTGCCGGTTGAGATGAACGCCTTCAAGTCGCAGCAGCACCGTTGGGCGAAGGGTTCGATTCAGACCTGTCGCAAACTGCTGCCGGGGATTCTCACCTCGAAGCTGCCGCTGAGCGTGAAAGCAGAGGCCTTCTTCCACCTGACGGCCAACTTCAACTACCCCCTGATGTGCGTCTTGTCGGTGCTGATGTTCCCGTCGATGGTGATTCGTTACAACATGGGCTGGTACGAGATGCTGCTCATCGACGTGCCGCTGTTTCTCGCCGCGACGTTCTCCGTCTGCAACTTCTACATGGTCTGTCAGCGGGAGATTCACCGGGACTGGCTTGCGCGAATCAAGTATCTCCCCTTCCTGATGTCGATTGGCATCGGGCTGTCGATCAACAATACGCGAGCGGTGATCGAGGTGCTCTTCAACAAGGCCAGCGAGTTCAACCGGACGCCGAAATACCGAATCGAGAAGAACGCCGACGAGTGGGTGGGCAAGAAATACCGTCAGTCGGTCGCGGTGCAGCCGCTCATCGAGCTCGCACTCGGGCTGTACTTCACGGCGACGGTGTTTTACGCGCTCGCCAATCAGATTTACGGCACGGTGCCGTTCCTGGTCCTGTTCCAGATCGGATTTCTGTATACGGGGCTTGTGTCGATCGTTCAACAGTACGCGGGCGACACCGACGTGGTCGCGGCGGGGGCCGCGGGCCTGGAACCGGGGCGTCAGGGTTCATGAAGTCGAAGGTCGCCGTTCTTCGGGTCACCGCCGACACGATCCTGTCCGACATCGACCGCCTCATTGAGTTGGGCGGGGTGTCGAGAGCCCTGGCGCCGGGCACGACGACCATCCTGAAGGACAACATCTCGTGGCACTTTCCGTTCCCGGCGGCCAATACGACGCCGTGGCAACTCGAGGGCACGATCCAGGCGCTCGCGCGCCGCGGCTTCACCGATCAGGTGTGCGTCCAGAACAAGACCGTGGTCACCAACGCCTTCAAGGGCGAGGACCTCAACCACTACGTGCCGATTTTCAAGCGCTACGGCATCCCCGTCCGGTACAACTTCAAGGACGAGGACATGAAGTGGGTTCGTTACACGCCCAAGGCGCGCATGCATGTGCTCGACCGAATCTTTCCGGAGGGGATTCACATCCCCGATTACTTCTTCGGCAGAAACATCGTCCATCTGCCGACTACCAAGTGCCACATCTATACGACCACGACGGGGGCCATGAAGAACGCGTTCGGTGGTCTGCTCAACACGCGCCGCCACTACACGCATTCCTGGATCCACGAGACACTCGTCGATCTGCTCGCGATCCAGCGTGAGATTCATCCAGGTCTCTTTGCGATCATGGACGGCACGACTGCCGGAAACGGTCCGGGTCCACGCACGATGTATCCAGTCGTGAAGAACGTGATGCTGGCGTCGGCCGATCAAGTGGCGATCGATGCGGTTTCAGCCAAGATGATGGGCTTCGACCCGATGTCATTGGAGTACATCCGCGTTGCTCACGAGGACGGTCTGGGCGTCGGTGATCCGCGAGAGGTCGAAATCGTCGGCGACGTCGACGCGGCGGCCGAGAACTGGCACTTCCACGTCGGGAAGAACCTCGTTCGCATCGGGGGCGGTGATCTCATCTGGTTCGGCCCGCTGAAGCGGTTCCAGAAGCTTTTCTTTCACACACCGCTCGTCAACGGGTTCATCCTGGCGAGCGACGTGTACCATGACTTCTACCGCTGGCCGATGATCGATCGTCGTGTGTTCGAACGGTGGTGCGAGACGACCGACTGGGGTCAGCTCTTCCTCCGGTACGCCCAGATGGGGCCTCAGGGTCAGCCGCCGTTCGAGGCGGTGGACCCGTCGCGCATCGCGACACCGTCGGCTTCCACGCGCATTCATTAGCCGCACGATTCGACGGAAGGAGTGCGATATGCACCCTCGGCTCGCGCTCGCAGCGGTCGGCGCCACGGTGGCGGATGCGGTGTACGGATTTGCCGTGTACGGCAATGCCTTGAACAGCCAGTTCAGTGCGTTTCCAGCCGTCTTTCGGCCGGCCGAGGCCGGTCCCGCCTATCTGCCCGGGATGTTCGTCGGCATTCTCGTCGCCATGCTCGCCGTCGCTTACATGTATGCCAAAGGGTATGAAGGCGGAAGTGGCCTGCAGGAAGGGCTGCGTTTCGGTTTCCTGCTCGCGATCGTCAATGCTGGTTATTTCGTCGGGGTCAATTACGCGATCCTCAACATCGGTCCCGGTGTAGCCATCGGGATGGCGCTTGCGGGACTGGGCGAATGGCTCCTGATCGGCGGCGTGATCGGCGCGATCTACAAGCCGGCGGGTTTGCCCCGCCGGGCGGGTGCGTCAGGCGTGTGACGCCGCCGGCGCCAGCAGCCGGGATATGATGGGGCAATGACGACCGCTGCGAAACCAAAGGCGGGGCTCGAGGATACGGTTGCGACCTCCTCGGCGATCTGTTATCTCGATGGCGAGCGGGGCGTGCTCGCGTACAGCGGCTACGACATTCACGATCTCGCCCGTCACGCGACCTTCGAGGAAGTCTGTTATCTGCTCTGGCATCGCCGGTTGCCCACCCGTGCCGAGCTCGGCGATCTCCAGTCGGCGCTGGCCGCGGCGCGACCGCTTCCCGAGTCGATTCTCAAACTGATTCGGACCTTGCCCGCCGGGCAGACGATGGATCTGCTGAGGACGTTGACGTCGGCCCTGGGCCAATACGCTCCGGAGGCGGGCGACGACTCGGTCCAGGCCAACCAGCGAAAGGCCGTCCGGTTGACCGCGCAGATCGGCTCGGTGGTGGCGACGCTCGGGCGAATCAATGCTGGCGGTGGGCCGATTCAGCCGGATCCGGTGCTGGGGCACGCCGCGAACTTCCTGTACATGCTCACCGGCGAGCGACCGAGCGGTCTCGCCACACGGGCCTTCGACGTGGCGCTCATCCTTCACGCTGACCACGAGTTGAACGCGTCGACGTTCGCGGCGCGTGTGGCGGCCGCCACGCTCACCGACATGCATTCGGCGGTCGTCGCCGCCATCGGCACGCTGAAAGGTCCCCTCCACGGCGGGGCCAACACCGACGTGATGCGGATGCTCATCGAGATCGGGCCGGAGGCGCCGCCGGAACGGGTCGATGACGTGATTCGGGCAAAGCTCGCAAGGAAAGAGAAGATTCCAGGGTTCGGCCACCGGGTGTACAAGGCCGTCGAAGATCCGCGCGCCACGCATCTGCGGCAGATGTCCCACGATCTGGGTCGCCGTAGCGGTCACCCGGGGTGGTTCGACATGTCGCAGCGGATCGAGGCGCTCGTGAAGTCAGAGAAGCACCTGCTCCCCAACGTCGATTTCTACTCGGCCTCCGCCTATCACGCGCTCGGCATCGACAGCAGTCTGTTCACGCCGATCTTCGCCGTCAGCCGCATCGCGGGTTGGACGGCTCACGTGCTGGAACAATACGCCAACAACCGTCTCATCCGCCCTCGCGCGGATTACATCGGCCCCGAGTACCCGCAGCGCTACGTGGGCGTGGAGAACAGGTAACGTGCCGGGCGCCGGAAACCCGGTGCCCGGTGCGGTGCCGGGAAGTGCCTCGCACCGCATCCCGGCCGAGACACACGGCACTCGGCTCCGGGCAGTCGTCTGAATGGACCCACGCTTCATCCGGAACTTCTCGATCATCGCCCACATCGACCACGGGAAGTCGACGCTGGCCGATCGTTTTCTCGAGCTGACTGGCGCGCTGCAGGCGCGAGAGATGGAAGCCCAAGTGCTCGACTCCATGGATCTCGAGCGCGAGCGCGGCATCACCATCAAGGCCCACCCGGTTCGGTTGAACTACACGGCCGGCGACGGTCAGCGGTACATCCTCAACCTCATCGACACGCCCGGTCACGTGGACTTCTCGTATGAAGTCACGCGGTCCCTGGCTGCCTGCGAAGGGGCATTGCTGCTCGTGGACGCTTCGCAGGGCGTCGAGGCTCAGACGCTCGCCAACGCGTATCTCGCGGTGGACAACGGTCTCGACATCATCCCGGTCATCAACAAAATCGACCTCCCCGGCGCACAGCCGGAGGAGGCGCGCCGGCAGATCGAGGAGATCATCGGGCTTGACGGATCGGGCGCGATGCTCGCCAGCGCGAAGTCCGGCGCGGGCGTCCCGGAGATCCTGGCGGCGATCGTCAACCGCCTGCCGCCTCCCGGGGGCAATCCAGACGCACCGCTGAAAGCGCTGATCTTCGATTCCTGGTACGACGCCTACCGCGGCGTGGTTGTCGTGGTCCGAATGATTGATGGCACCATCCGCCCAGGAATGAAGATCCGCCTCATGGCGCAAGGCCAGGACTACGAGACGCTCGAGGTGGGCATCTTCACTCCCAAGGCGACCGACATCGGCGAGCTCGGCGTTGGCGAGGTCGGGTTTCTGGTCGCCAACATCAAGAAGATCAGCGATGCCAAGATAGGTGACACCATCACCGACGCTGCACAACCGACGGCCGAGCCGTTTCCGGGCTTCAAAGAGCTGAAGCCGATGGTGTTTGCCGGCTTGTACCCAGTCGAAGGTCATCAGTATCCCGAGCTGCGGGACGCGCTCGAGAAGCTGCGACTGAATGACGCCTCGTTCTTCTATGAGCCCGAGACCTCCGCCGCTCTTGGATTCGGCTTCCGCTGCGGCTTTCTTGGTCTGCTGCACATGGACATCGTCCAGGAACGGCTCGAGCGCGAGTTCAACATGGATCTGGTGACGACCGCGCCAGGCGTCCTCTATCGCGTTACGACGACGGACGGCACGCTCGAGGAAATCGACAGCCCCGCGAAGTTGCCAGATGCCAGCCGCATTGAGCAGATCGAGGAGCCCGTGATCACGGCGATGATTCTCACCCCGGCTGAGTTCGTGGGCGGGATCCTGCAGCTCTGCCAGGACAAGCGAGGCGTACAGAAGGCCCTCGAGTATCTCACCTCGGATCGGGTGCTCATCACCTACGAGCTCCCCTTCAACGAAGTCGTGCTCGACTTCTACGACAAGCTGAAAACGATTTCCCGGGGCTACGCGTCGCTCGATTATCATGTCACGGGGTATTGGCCGTCGCCGCTCGTCAAGCTCGACATCCTCGTCAACGGCGAGCCTGTCGATGCCCTGTCGATCATCGTCCATCGCGACTCGGCCTACGAGCGCGGCCGCGCCCTGGCCTCGAAGATGCGTGAGCTGATTCCGAGGCAGATGTTCGAAGTGGCGATTCAGGCCTCGATTGGCAGCCGCGTGATCGCGCGGGAAACGGTCAAAGCCATGAGGAAGAACGTGCTGGCGAAGTGCTATGGCGGCGATATCACGCGAAAGAGGAAGCTCCTCGAGAAGCAAAAGGAAGGCAAGAGGCGGATGAAGCAGGTCGGTCGTGTCCAGATCCCCCAGGAGGCGTTTCTCGCCGTCCTGAAGATGGGGACGGAGGAGTGATTACCGGGAAGAAGGCCGAGGCCAGGAAACCGGAGCCGGCTGGAAGGCGAATGACTGAACCATTCAAGAAATCGACGCTCCGCGAGTACTTCGAATCGATCATCATCGCGGTGATCCTGGCGTTGTTCATCCGGACGTTCGTGGTGCAGGCATTCAAGATCCCGACGGGTTCGATGGAGAACAATCTGCTCATCGGCGATCACCTGCTGGTCAACAAGTTCGTCTTTGGACCGACCCCCAGCACGGTCGAGCGTGCGCTGCTGCCCGTCGATGCCATCGAGCGCGGCGACGTCGTCGTTTTCAAGTATCCGGAAGATCCGGCCCGGGACTTCATCAAGCGGGTTATCGGGCTACCCGGTGACGTGCTCGAACTTCGGGACAAGAGGGTCCTCATCAACGGGATGCCGCTCGACGAGCCCTACGTGCACTTTCTGGATCCGCCAGGCACCTCCGATGAATTCCGTGAAGTCACTTCGTTCGATGTGCGGGAGCGGTATGGGCCGGTGACTGTGCCGCCGAATCAGTACTTTGTGATGGGCGACAACCGGGACAATTCGCAAGACAGCCGGTACTGGGGTTTTCTGCCTCGCGACCACGTGAAAGGGAAAGCCCTGGTGATTTATTGGTCCTACGATGCCGGTGTGGCGGACTATCATGAAGCGAGCACGACGGAAGCGCTGAAGGGCCTCGGTTCGGTGTTCGTGCATTTCTTCACGCGGACCCGGTGGGACCGCATGCTGCACCAGATCCGTTGATCAAAGCGATTCTCAAACTGGTCATCGTCGTCCTCGTCGCGAACGCCAGCTGGCGCGTCGGGACGGCGTACGTCATGCATTACAAGTTCACCGATTCAGTCGAGCAGACGACGCTCTTTCGTGGGAAGCGCACCGACGAAGTGCTGCGCGATCGCGTTTTCGAGCTGGCCTCCGACTACGATATCCCGGTGACCGACGATGACGTCTCCCTGCGCAGCGAGAATCACCACACGATCGTCGAGGGCTCCTACCGCCGCAGCATAGAACTGCTGCCGGGATTCACGTATCCCTGGCCGTTCAGCTTCTACATCGACACCCTCTCGGGGATCCTCTAGCCTGTGGATCGATCGGCCACGTTCTAGTCTTTTTCGAGCCGGGCTCGCACCGCAGCCGCGGTCGTTCCGCGCACCAGAAGGCGTTTGTGGCGACTCCGCTCGCCCGAGACAATGTGAACCGTGCGACGTGGTAGCGCGAGCCACGACGCGACGAGATCGATCAGGGCCTGGTTCGCGGCGCCGTCGGAGGGAGGGGCGGCGATCCGGACGAAGAGAACGTCCTCGCGATATCCGGCGATGTCGGTCTTCTTGGCGCGAGGTGTGACGCGGACGTCGAGCTGGACGCCGTCGCGTGTGTCGCGGATCGTGAGCCTACTCGTTGGCAGCGGCCGACTGCCGGTTGGCGGCTGATTGTTGATCGACTGGCCGCGGGCGGTGGACGAGGACGCGATCGTCCCTGTCGTGTATTTCCTGTTCGCGAACGAACTCCAGCGCGTTGCGGAGACCCTGGATGGTGGCCTCGATGGTTGTCTCCACATCCTTTCGCTTCAGCTTCAGCCCGTCGATGCCGCGCTGCACGTCCTCGAGCCTGGCCTGGGTTTTGTCGAGGAGGACGGCGCAGCGCCCTTCGGCCTCGCGAACGATACGCTTCGCTTCTTCATCTGCCTGGGCACGGATGTCGTCTGCGAGCTTCTGGGCCGTGAGGAGCGTGGCGTTGAGGTTCTTTTCGTGCTCACGGTGCTCGCGCAGCGCGGCTTCCATCCGTGTGACGTCCTGTCGCAGTCGATCGGTCTCGCGGAGGGCCTGTTCGTAATCGTCGGCCACCGCGGTCAGGAAAGAAGCCACCTCGACCTTGTCAAAGCCGCGCATGACGGTCCGGAATCGTTGCTGTCTGAGGTCGAGGGGACTGACGTTCATACGAGATCGCTCTCCTTGGCTTCCCGGATTATCGGCTCGGCGCACTTGGGACGACAGCGCTGGGTCAAACATAGCCTCGGCTCCCAAAAATGGCGGTTCCCACGCGAATCATGGTCGCCCCTTCCTGGATGGCGACCTCGAAGTCATGGCTCATCCCCATCGACAGCTCGCGGAGCTGCGAGGGCTCGACGCCCCGTCGCGCGAGGTCGTCTCTCAAAGCCCGGACCGCTCGAAAGAAGGGGCGCGCGCCCTCCGGATCGTCGAATGCCGGTGGCAGCAGCATGAGGCCAACGAATCGCACGGCATGAAGGCCACCGCTCGCCTCGAGCAATGCAGGAAGCTCGTCGGCTCGCGCGCCATGTTTGGTGGCTTCCCCCGCCAGATCGACCTGCGCCAGCAGCTCAACGGATCGGGACGCGGTCGAAGCGCCCTGGTCGAGTCGCTGGGCCACATCGATCGTGTCCACCGAATGGACGACGTCGAACCGGGCTCCCGCCCGTCTTGCCTTATTTGACTGCAGGTGCCCGATCAGATGCCAGCGAATCGGGAGGTCGGCCGTCCGGTCCATTTTCTCCAGGGCTTCCTGGACCTTGTTCTCGCCGAAGTCCAGCTGGCCGAGGTCGGCAGCGGCCCTGACGTGATCGGCGCTGAAGGTTTTCGAGACGGCGACGAGCCGAATCGACGCCGGGTCGCGTGCGGCCCGGGCAGCCGCTGTCGCGACACGGTCGCGAACGTCGGCCAGCCGGGCGCGGAGCGCGGCGGCGTCAGGCACGGGCGCTGGTCCTACTTGACCAGCGGTTTCAGTGTGTTGACGTTGTCCTGAGCCTGCTTGGCGTTTGGCCCGCTCGGCGCGAGCTTGAGATACGTCTCGAATTCCTTGACCGCCTCGCCGAAGTTGCCTTCGCCGACGAAGACGTTGCCCAGGAAGAAATGCGCGTCGGCATGATCCGGTTTGGCGGCGAGGGCCGCCTGGAACTGCGTCTTCGCATCCGCCATATTGCCGGCATTGATGAAGATCTTGCCCTGGTTGACCAGCGCTTCGGGGTCGCCGCCACCAGCCGGGGTGGTTGCGGCCATCAGCTCCGCACCCTTCTTGGCGGCGGCTGACGCCTCTTCTGTCTTGCGCTGAGCTGTGAGGACCTGCGCCAGGCCGTTGTAAGCGTCAGCGAAATCGGCCTTCTGTTCGATCGCTTTCTTGTACGAGGCTTCGGCGCTTTCGTATTCCTTCTTGCCGGCCTGCGCGACGCCGATGTTGTAGTAGCAGTCCGGACACGTCGGGTTGGTTTTGATCGCCTCGTTGAACTTGGCAATGGCCTCGTCGAAGTTGCCGGCGGCGCTGGCCGCGACGCCTTCGTTGAAGACCTTGCTCAAGCCTTCGCCGGCGGTCATGCCGAGCACGAAGTTCGCCGGAACCTTTCCGCCACGGACGTTGATATTGCCCTTCGCCGTACCGACGCCTTCCTTCGTGACGGTGACGATGTACGCCCCTGCGATGAGTCCCACCTGGGTGTACTCGCCGTTCTTGTTGGTCTTGGCTTCGTACTTCCGACCGCTGCTGGGCTGCTCAATAACGACCGTCGCACCTTCGACTGGCTGAGCCTTCACATCGGTGACCCTTCCCACCACCATGTTCTGCGCCGAGACCGGGAGTGCCAGGCCCAGCGCGACCAGCGTCGCCAGAACGATCACATGAAGGTGGCGGCCATAATTTCGGCAGACCATGGAATTCCTCCTGGACAGTGAATACGAAAGCAGGCTGCCAACAGTTTACCCTTTTTCTATTCTGCCGGTTTTGCCCGAAAAAACGCCCCGACCGCCGCCAGATCATGGACCAGGGGCGCCGGTGGCATGGACGCGATGAACCTTCGTCCGTATCCCTTCGTCCGCAGTCGTGGATCAAGCACCGCCAGAATCCCGCGGTCGCGCCGATGGCGGATGAGCCGACCCAAGCCCTGCTGCAAAGCGAGGATGGCCAGCGGTACCTGATAGTCGCCGAAGGGATCGCCGCCGCGTTCGCGGATGGCCTCGATCCGAGCGGCCGTTACCGGTTCGGCTGGCGAGGCGAACGGGAGCTTGTCGATGATGACGCAGCTGAGCGCGTCACCGACCACATCGACGCCCTGCCAGAAGCTGGAGGTCGCGAACAGAACGGCGTGCGGTGTCTCGCGAAACGTCTTCAGCAGCTGGGTCCGCGGCGCCGATCCTTGCGAGAAAATCGGATAATCGAGGGCCATTTCGGCAATCGCGAGCACGTCCCGCATGGTCGCGTAACTCGTGAAGAGCACGAACGCGCGCCCCTCCGTTCTCTTGAGAATCTCGACGACCTCCCGTCCGGCAGCGACGGCGAAGCCCGGGGACCGCGGATCAGGCATCCGGGCCGGCAAGTACATGAGCGCCTGCCGCTCGAAGTCGAATTCGGACGGGAGGCGAATCTCCTCGGCTGTGCGGATCCCCAGCCGCTGGCGGATGTAGTCGAAGGTCCCCTCGACGGTCAGTGTCGCGGACGTCAAGACCGTGACACGCATCCGCTCGAGCAGCAGCTCCCGGATGACGGCTGAAACGTCCACCGGCGACGCGCGCAGAAAGATGCCGCGCCCCCGGAATTCGACGAAATAGACGTAGTCGGAATCGCCCGCGCGCAGCAGCAGGCGGATGTCGTCTCGCACTTCGCCAACCCGGCGCGCCAGCGTCGTGACAGCCTCGTCCCGGTCGAGGTCCCCGTCGACGTCAGACGCCTTGCCGTCCGACGCGGCAGCGTCAGGTGACCCCTGCCTGACGGCGCTCAAAGCCTGTTCCATGAGATCGAGCGCGCCCGTCAACGTCGCAGCGGCCTCGCTCGCCGCTGCCAGCGACGAAGCCGACGCCCGCACGCGATCCTCTCCACGAACGCGGCTGACGTTGCGATGGGCGAAGGCGAGCTCAGTGAAAAAGCCTTTCGCAGCGTCGCGCAGGCCGCCGATGGCGTTCGCGAGTCTCCAGCCGGCGTCAGGCAGCCTCTCGATGTCGTGCGCGAGCTCTTCGAGTCGATAGTTGCTGACGCTGTAGCCGAAGTACTGGGTGGCGACGTCCTCCAGCTGGTGAGCTTCGTCAACGATGGCGTTGGCGCACGCCGGGATGACCTCGCCAAACGCGTTCTGTCGGACAGCCGCGTCGGCGCACAGCAGATGATGGTTGACGATCACGACATCGGAAGCGGCGGCCCGCTGTCGCATGCGCGTTACGAAACAGTCGTCGTAGCGGGGGCATTCGGTCCCGAGGCACGCCTCCGCGGTCGCAGAAACGTCGTTCCAGACCGTCATGTCCTCGGGAAGATCGATGAGCTCGGCGCGATCGCCGGTCTCGGTGGTGGTGGCCCAGTCCCGGATGATCGGCAGGAAGACGTTCGCCACGGCGTCTCCCGTTGTCTGCGAGAAGCGGCCGTCCTCGCTGGCTTTCGCCGTCAGCTCATCGAGCCGGTGCAGGCAGAGATAATTCGCTCGGCCTTTCATGTAGGTTGCGGTGAACGGAATGCCGAGCGTGTCCCGCAGGGCGGGAAGGTCCTTGAAGTAGATCTGTTCCTGAAGGTTCTTGGTGCCGGTTGAAACGAGCACGCGCTGGCGGCTGAGAATCGCCGGGATGAGATACGCCAGCGTCTTGCCCGTTCCCGTGCCGGCTTCCGCGAGCAGCACTCCGCCCTCTTCAATGCGGCTGGCGACCGCGAGGGCCATCTCCAACTGCCCGATCCGGGCTTCGAAGTCCGGGATGGCGCGGGCGAGCGCACCAGCGGGCTCGAAAACGGCCCGGACCGACTCCCTCAGGCCGGTGCAGGTTCTTATGCCTGCTGTTCCGGATACAGGGGGAACTTCCGGCACAGGGCTTCAACTTCCGTCCGGATCATTGCGAGCGCGCGATCGTCGTCCGGAGTCCTGAGGCCTCGCGCGATGAGGTCACCGATGATGTCCATCTCTGCTTCGCGCATGCCACGGGTTGTCACCGCCGGCGTGCCGATGCGGATGCCGCTCGCCACCATCGGAGGGTTCTGGTCAAAGGGGATAGCGTTCTTGTTGACCGTGATGCCCGCCTTTCCGAGCGCCGTTTCGGCGGCTTTGCCGGTGATGCCTTTGGAGAAGACGTCCACGAGCATCAGATGATTGTCGGTGCCGCCCGAGACCAGCCGGAACCCCGCACCGGAGAGCGCGCCGGCAAGACGCCCGGCGTTGACCGTGATCTGCCGCTGGTACTCCGTGAATGCCGGCTCGCCTGCCTCCTTGAGGCACACTGCCTTGGCCGCGATGACGTGCATCAAGGGACCACCCTGAACTCCCGGAAAGACCGACTTGTCGAGTTCCTTTGCGTGCTCGTCGCGGCACAACACCATGCCTGCGCGCGGCCCCCTGAGCGTCTTGTGCGTGGTGGTGGTGACGAAGTCGGAGTGGGGCACAGGGCTCGGGTGGATGCCGGCGGCCACCAAGCCTGCGATGTGGGCCATGTCCGTCATGACCGCGGCTCCGACGCGGTCCGCTGTGGCGCGGATGCGGGCGAATTCGATGACGCGGGGATACGCGCTCGCGCCGACGACAATCATCTTCGGCTTGCGCTCGTCGGCGAGACGATCCAGCTCGTCGTAGTCGATCCGCTCGTCCGACTTCCGGACGCCGTACGGGACGATGGTATAGAGCTTTCCCGAAAAGTTGAGCGGGTGGCCGTGCGTGAGGTGGCCTCCGTGCGCGAGGTTCATCCCCAGCACCGTGTCACCTGGCTTGAGCACGGCGAAGTACACGGCCATGTTCGCCTGCGCACCGGAGTGGGGCTGCACGTTGGCGTGGTCGGCCCCGAAGAGCGCTTTCGCGCGGGCGATGGCCGCCCGTTCGACGACGTCGACGAACTCACACCCGCCGTAATACCGCTTCCCTGGGTACCCCTCGGCGTACTTGTTCGTGAGCACGGATCCGGCCGCCTCGAGCACCGCGCGACTGACGAAATTCTCGGATGCGATCAGCTCGAGGCCGCCGTTCTGGCGCTCGCGTTCGTTCACGATGGCTCGGGCAATCTCGGGATCGGCTTCGGCGAGCGTGCGCAACATCGGGATGGACGTCTCGGTGGTCATACTGGTCCTCCGCCGGCGTGCTCGACGCCCGGCCTACGCGCGCTCGGCGGCTGCAATCTGATCGAGTCGCCGCTGATGGCGGCCGCCTTCGAAGGCCGTGTCGAGCCAGATCCGGAGAATCTCGTCGGCAAGCCCGAAGGCGACGATGCGGCCACCCATGGACAGCACGTTGGCATCGTTGTGCTGGCGCGACAGGCGAGCCGTATATAAATCGTTGCAGAGCGCGGCGCGGACGCCGCGCACTTTGTTGGCGGCGATCTGCTCACCCTGGCCGCTGCCACCCAACACGATGCCTCGGTCCGCGCGCCCTTCGACGACAGCTCGCGCGACCCCGACGCAGATCGGCGGGTAATCGACCGCTGCGTCGCTGTGTGTCCCGTGATCGTCGACGACGTGTCCGATTCGCTGCAGCGTCCGCTTGAGATGCTCTTTCAGCAAGAACCCGGCGTGATCGGCGCCGATGGCGATGCGCACGACGGGCGATTGTACTATGGGTTCAAGGTCGAGCCGTGAACCCTTCTGTCATGCTGCTCCCACGAGGCGAACGTCGAGTCGCCGCCGGTCATCCGTGGATCTACCGCGCCGATCTGGCGGAGGTTCACGCGGGTGGCGGCGACATCGTCGTCGTTCGTGGCAGGCGGGGGCGCCCGGTGGGGCAGGCGATGTACAGCAGCGCCTCGCAAATCGCGTTGCGGATGCTGTCGTATGGTGATGAGCCTGCCGACACCAGGCTCATTCGCGGCCGATTGGCGTCCGCCATTGCCTTTCGCGACTCCCTCGCCATCGACGCCACGGCGTTCCGTCTCGTCCACGGCGAAGCGGACCTGCTTCCCTCGCTGATCGTCGACCGCTACGGCGACTACCTTTCGGTGCAGGCGCTGTCGCAGGGCATGGATCGCCTGTTGCCGACCGTCGTCGCGGCGCTCGGCGACATGCTGCACCCGCGCGGCATCGTGGCACGCAACGATTCCCGGACCCGCCGGCTGGAGGGCCTCGAGCAGCGGGTGGAGATCCTCTCGGGGGAAGTGCCGGAGAGGGTCGGCGTCACCGAATGCGGCGTCGAATACGAGGTCGATCTGCGCAAGGGACAGAAGACGGGGTTGTTTCTCGATCAGCGGGAGAACCGGACGGCTGCGGCCGCTTACGCGCGGGGACGCCTGCTCGACTGCTTCAGCTATCACGGCGGCTTTGCCATTACGCTCGGCCGCCGGTGCGCGACGACAATCGCTCTCGACGTGTCCGAGGAGGCCATCGAGCAGCTGCGCGTGAACGCCGCACGGAACGGCGTGGCCGTCGACGCGCGTGTCGGCAACGTCTTCGACGAGCTTCGCGGCCTCGAGCGGCTCGGCGAACGGTTCGACACGATCGTGCTCGACCCGCCCGCGTTCGCGAAGAACCGGGCGGCCATCCCCCGGGCGACCGCTGGCTATAAGGAGATCAATCTCCGCGCGCTGAAGCTCCTCAATCCGGGCGGGATTCTCGTGACCTGCAGCTGTTCATACAATCTCGGCGAAGCGGCTTTTGCCGAGCTGGTTTACGAAGCAGCGGTCGACGCAGGTGTTCACGTGACGGTGGTCGAGAAGCGAATGCAGGGCCGAGATCACCCGGTGCTGCTCGGCGTCCCTGAGACCTACTATTTGAAGTGTTTCATCCTTCGACGACTGACCTGACTCGAGGGACTGGATTCACGGTATAGTCGCTTCATAACCTAACCGCCAGGGGTATCCCACGGTTCGGCTCGGCCGGACTCGTGAGGGGATTGAGAGCAGACCCTTGGAACCTGATCCGGTTGAAACCGGCGAAGGGAGCGCGGCGATGTCAGCGTTCAACGAAGCTTTTCCCAACTCCACGAAAACCTACATCGAGGGCCCGACCGGGGTCCACGTGCCGATGCGCGAGATTCAGTTGAGCGGCGGGGAACCGCCGCTGCGCGTGTACGACACCAGCGGCCCTCAGAATCACGACGTCAAAGCGGGGCTGCCGAAGCTGCGGGCCCCGTGGGTCGGCTGCCGCCGTAGCGAACCCTGCGTGACCCAGCTGCACTACGCTCGCAAGGGTGAGGTCACCCCCGAGATGGAGTTCGTCGCGATTCGCGAAGGACTTCCTGCTGAGTTCGTCCGGGAGGAAGTCGCCAGGGGGCGGGCGATCATTCCGGCCAACATCCACCACCTCGAGCTCGAGCCGATGATCATCGGTCGCAACTTCCTGGTGAAGATCAACGCGAACATCGGTAACTCGGCCGTCTCCTCCTCGATCGAAGAGGAAGTCGAGAAGCTTCGCTGGGCCACCTTGTGGGGGGCCGACACGGTCATGGATCTGTCCACCGGCCGCAGCATCCACGAGACGCGCGAGTGGATCATCCGGAACGCGGCGGTGCCGATCGGCACGGTCCCCATTTATCAGGCGCTCGAGAAAGTGGGTGGCCGACCCGAGGAGCTCACCTGGGACATCTATCGCGAGACGCTCATCGAGCAGTGCGAGCAGGGTGTGGACTATTTCACGGTTCACGCCGGCGTGCTGCTGCGGTACATCCCCCTGACGGCGCGCCGCGTGACCGGGATCGTGTCGCGAGGCGGATCCATCATGGCGAAGTGGTGCCTCGCGCATCATCAGGAGAATTTCACGTACACGCATTTCCGCGACATCTGCGAGATCATGCGCGCGTACGACGTGTCTTTCTCGCTCGGAGACGGTCTCCGCCCGGGATCGATCGCCGACGCCAACGACGAGGCGCAGTTCGCGGAGCTGAAGACGCAGGGCCAGCTGACGCGGATCGCCTGGGAGCACGACGTGCAGGTCATGAACGAAGGGCCCGGCCACGTCCCGATGCATCTCATCAAAGAGAACATGACGAACCAGCTGGAATGGTGCGACGAGGCCCCCTTCTACACATTGGGGCCGCTCACCACGGATATCGCCCCGGGGTACGACCACATCACGTCGGCTATCGGCGCCGCGATGATCGGTTGGTACGGCACGGCGATGCTCTGTTACGTCACTCCCAAAGAACATCTGGGCCTGCCGAACAAGGATGACGTGAAGGCGGGCGTCATCGCGTACAAGATTGCCGCCCACGCGGCCGATCTCGCGAAGGGCCATCCGCGTGCGCGGGCCTGGGACGATGCGCTGTCGAAAGCGAGGTTCGAGTTCCGATGGCAGGACCAGTTCAACCTCTCGCTCGATCCGGTCACCGCTCGCGCCTTCCACGACGAAACGCTTCCTGCCGAGGGGGCGAAGGTCGCCCATTTCTGTTCGATGTGCGGTCCAAGATTCTGCTCGATGGAGCTCACCCAACAGGTGCGTGAAGAAGCCAGGCGCGGGATGGAGGAGAAATCGGTGGAGTTCCGACGGCACAACGAGCTGTACGTGAAGAGCTGACGAATCTGCAGTCAGGCCGGGATATCTGAGGACGCATTCATGGACCTGAGTGTCAATCCGCTGCAGCTCGACCGTGAAAATAGCGCGGAGGGACGGCGGTGTTCGACCGCTGGCCGCGCGGGCCTCAGCCCGCGAAGCAGGCTGCTGATAGCGTCGGCGTGCTGCGGCTTGATAGGTGTCGGGCTATCGATGGCTGAAGTGGATGGGCAAGCCGTTCCCGAGCTGTCACCGGCGAGCGTGGCATTGGGACGACTGCTCTTTTGGGATCCCATCCTGTCCGGAAACCGGGACGTCGCGTGCGCTACCTGCCACCATCCGGACTTTGCGTACGCCGACGGTCGAGATCTCTCGCTCGGGACGAGCGCTGTCGGCCTCGGACCCGAGCGCCGGGACGTATCGAACGGGCGCATCCCGCTCGTGAAGCGTAATTCTCCGACGGTCCTCAATACCGCCTTCAATGGCCTGGACCGCCAAGGGCGACGCCGCCGGCCCTCCGGCCAGACTCCTGAAACGCTCGATCCGGCGAACGCACCGATGCTCTGGGACAATCGAATCCGAAGCCTCGAGGCCCAGGCCCTCGAGCCGATCAAGTCCAGAGAAGAAATGCGGGGTGATGCGTACCCCGAGGCTGTGGCGGTGGAGACCGTGCTCGCGCGTCTCCGAGCAAACCAGGACTACGTCCGGCTTTTTGAAGCGGCGTTCGGAGCCGGCACGTCGATCGACGCCACCCGGCTTGGCCAGGCCATCGCGGCCTTCGAACGGAGCCTCGTCGCCATGAACAGTCCCTACGACCGGTTTCTAGCCGGCGAAGGGGACGCCCTGACGGCCCAGCAACGCCGCGGTCTGGAAGCCTTCGATCGGGCAGGATGCGATCGGTGTCACGAGGGCACGATGTTTTCCGACTTCGAGCTGCACGCCGAGGGCGTGCGCGAGAATCCCAGGCTTCCGGAACCGGACGCCGGTACGCGGCGTTATCGCTTCCGGACGCCTTCGTTGCGCAACGTGGCACTGACCGCTCCTTACATGCACAACGGCATGCTGGCGACGCTCGAAGACGTGCTCCGCTTCTATGACCGGGGGCGGTCTGAGAACCCCGCCGTGACCGCCGGGCGTGGTCGCATCAGCAGCGACGGGGCAGCGCGGCTGGCGGGACAATTCGTTCGCGTGGCTGACATGACCGACAGCGAGATGAGCGACATCATCGCCTTCCTCGAGTCATTGACGGACACCGGTTTCGATAAGACGATTCCTTCGCAGGTCCCGAGCGGCTTGGCTCCCGGCGGCCTGATTCACGCACGCTAGCGGCGCGGCGGGCCGACGGTCCTTCGTGAATTCATTTTCCCGGAGCAGGGACGATCTGGATGACGGTGGGAAAACGGGCCGGCTGTGCGCCCGGTTTCGGATTGGGATATCCCTGCGACAAGTCTGATTGAAAGTCCTTGATCGTGACCCCCGGAGGGAATGCCATGGTGTCGTTGTCGAACCGGCCGATGTCGAACTGGTGGGTGGCCGGGACTTCGAAGACAACGTCGCCCCGTTGCTTGAGGAGCGTCCGGTAATAGGTCACGAGGACAGTGAACTCCGCGGACGAGCCAAACAGGTAAAAGCGCTGGTTGCGGCCGGCATTGTACGACCCGATGAACTGGGCGCCCGGGTAGAGCGCGACGCCCAGCGTGGCCTCGGTGGGCGTATCGACAGTTTCAGCCTCCCGACGAGGCGGCTGCGGTTGGGCTGGCGGCACCTGCGTCGGGGGCGTTCCGGGCCGCGGAAACGGCTGCGGCACCGGCTGGCCCTGAAGAGCGGTGAAAAGGAGAGCCACGGCGAGCGAGGCGGCCACCATGACAAAAATTATACCGGGAACCCGCCGCCTGGATCGCGCGTCGTAGAATGTAGGTATGTCCAGCGTGATAAAGACCGCATTACTGCTTGGCGCGTTGAGCGCGTTGCTGCTGTTGATCGGCCAGATGCTTGGCGGCTCGCAAGGCCTCGTCATCGGCTTCCTCTTCGCCGTGGTAATGAACTTCGGGTCGTATTGGTTTTCGGACAAGATCGTCCTCAAGATGTACGGAGCGCGGGAGGTTGGCCCGGACCATCCTCTCCACAAGATCGTGAGTCGGCTCGCCAGTCGGGCCGGCCTGCCGCAGCCGCGCGTGTATGTGATCCCCCAGGCTTCTCCGAATGCGTTCGCCACGGGACGAAACCCGAAGCACGCGGCCGTTGCCGCCACGGAAGGGATTCTTCGCATCCTGAGCGAGTCGGAGCTCGAAGGCGTCATTGCGCACGAGCTCGCGCACGTGAAACACCGCGACATTCTGATCAGTTCGGTCGCCGCCACGATTGCCGCCGCCATCATGATGGTGTCGCGCTTTGCCATGTTCTTCGGTGGGGGGCGCGACGACGACCGGGGGTCGAATCCCATTGCGCTGCTGGCCACGATCATCCTGGCGCCGGTCGCGGCGATGCTCATTCAGGCGGCCATCTCCCGCTCGCGCGAGTTCGGAGCCGACGCCGGCGGGGCGGCCATCGCCGGGACCCCGCACGGTCTCGTCAACGCGCTTCGGAAGATCGAGTCGGCTGCGCGCGCCGTCCCGCTTGACGCCAACCCAGCCACAGCGCACATGTTCATCGTGAAGCCGTTCTCGGGGGCAGGTCTGTTCGCGCTGTTTAGCACCCATCCCCCGACCGAAGCGCGAATTCAGGCTCTGCTCAGCCCCCGATAGTAGACGGTCCCTCTGCCAGGGGACTTCGTCCTCCACTTTCCGTGTGTGGCTTCCGGGCCACGTTGCACGGTCCTGCAACCCAAGGGCGAGGACAACTCGTTGGTCGCCAGCCGCTTGCACGGGTGCCGAGGCGTTGTGCACTTGACGCTAATACTGGCGTGCATTTTGCTCGATACCACAGTAGAGGACGGAGGTCACCCGTGCACGTAGAAGATCTCGACATCGCGCCGGGCAAAATCGGGGAAACCGCGCAGCGGGTCATCGACCGAGCCATCGAGGAGGCGCGCCGACGCGAACATGCCCTGCTGACGAACGAACACCTGTTCCTGGCGTTCGTGCAGGTCGAGTGGGACATGTTCTCCGGCATCATGAGGGACCTCGAGCTCAACCCCCACACGATTCTGCAAGCCATCGAAGAGCACCTCCAGGTGACGCCATCCTTCGCGGGACGGGAGCTCCGGGTCTCGCCGTCGACCAAGCTGGTTTTCAAGCTGGCACTCCACCACGGGTCGCGCGCGGGCCGGCAGACCATCGAATCGGTGGACGTATTTTCGGGGGTGTTCGAGGAGATGCAGGGGGTGCCCGTCTCGATTCTGCGACGGCACGGCGTCGAACCGAGCGTCTTGATGGCGCGCCTCGACGCGCGAGTGCGCGACATGGAGCTGCGCGAGGAGCGCTTGAAGAAGCGATTCGAACTGCCGCCATTCCTCAAACACTTCGCGACAAATCTCAATCTGCTGGCCCGCCAGGACAAGCTGCCGCCCGTGTACGGCCGCGACAAGGAGATCCAGCAGGTCCTCGAGATTCTCTGCCACCGCGAGCGCGCCAATTCGGTGATGCTCATCGGCGAGCCGGGCGTCGGCAAGACGGCGATCGTCGAGGGTCTCGCCCACCGTATCGAGTTCGATCCCGACACGGTGCCGGTCCGCCTGCGCGATTGCCAGGTGGTCAACCTGCAGATGAACTCGATGGTGGCGGGCACGATGCTGCGGGGGATGTTCGAGGATCGGATTCAGAACGTGATCCGCGAGCTGAAGGAGCGGACGAACCTCATCCTGTTCGTGGACGAAGCTCACACCATGGTCGGCGCCGGGTCGGCGCTGGGCGCGCCCTCGGACGCGGCCAACGTGCTCAAGTCGGCGCTCTCGCGCGGAGAGATTCGGATGGTTGCCGCCACGACGCTGAGCGAATACAAGGAGTACATCCAGGAGGACGAGGCGTTCGCGCGGCGCTTCCGAGCCGTTCAGGTCGCGGAGCCCTCACTCGAGGAGACGCGTCGGATTCTCTACAATCTGCGGCCTCGCCTCGAGCGAAATTATTCCGTCCGCGTCCTGGACGAAGCGCTCGACGCGGCGCTCGAGATGGCGCCGCGGTATCAGCGTCATCTGCACCTGCCCGACAAAGTCATCGGCTGGCTCGACACGGCGGCCGTGCGGGCGGAAGTCGACAAGCGATGGGAAGTGAGCAGGAAGGACGTGATGTCGGTCATCTCCCACGCCGCCCGGATTCCGGAAGACATGGTCTACCGGGACGTCACCGATCGGTTCAGGGACATCGAAGCGGCGCTTCAGCAGCGCGTGGTTGGCCAGAGCGATGCCGTCCGGGCCGTGGCGCGGCGCCTGGTGCTGAACAAGGGCCCACTCAAGGACGGATTCGATCGCCCGGACGGGGTCCTGCTGTTTCTGGGACCGACGGGTGTCGGCAAGACCGAACTGGCAAAGGCGGTCGCCGCCTTCCTCTTTGGCGACGAGAAGAAGATGGTCCGCGTGGACATGTCGGAATATCAGGAAGGCAGCGCGGCCGTCGACAAGTTGATTGGCATGCCACGGGGAATCGTGGGCAGCGAGCGCGGCGGCATCTTGACCAATCAGTTGAAGGACAATCCGTGCACCGTCGTCCTGCTCGATGAGGTCGAGAAGGCAAGCCCCGCGCTGCTCAATCTCTTCCTCCAGGCCTTTGACGAGGGGTGGTTGACCGACGGCCGCGGCAAACGCGTGTACCTGAGTGACGCCGTCGTCATCATGACCTCGAACCTCGGGTCAGAGCATTTCCGCCGCCTGACGAGCCCGCTCGGGTTCCTTTCGCAGAGCGTCGGGCTCGAACAGGTTCGGCGGGAGATCCTGCGGGAACTGGCGCGACGCTTTTCCCCGGAGTTCCGGAATCGCATCGACGAGGTCGTGCTCTTTTCGCCGCTGGCGCAGAACGAGGTCCGCGAGATCGCGCGGCACTATCTCGGCGAGATGACGCTGACGCTCGCCAAGGCCGGAAAGACCGTGTCCATCGAAGCCGCCGCGCTCGAGCTCATCGTGGCGAAGGGTTACAACATCGGCTTCGGCGCGCGGTTCCTCAAGCGCACGATCGACGAACAGATCAAGCTGCCGATCAGCACGCGCTGGAAGGAAGGCTCTCACTTCGTAGTCAAGGCACGCGAAGGCGAGATCGTGGTCGAATCTTCCCAGCTGATATCGGCTGCCGAGGTGATGGACATGGGGGACGTGGCCTGACGGTTCAGAACACAAACCCTACCTGTTCGGGTTCGATGGGCTCTTGGGAGATGGCGTCGGATTCCTCTTCAACTGCGACGTGCTCGGTTCCCTTGCCACGCCCGTTCAAGCCATACCGAGACTGCAGCACCTGCACCATGCCTTGGACTTCTTTCCGGTACGAATCCGGCGGGTATTTTTTCGCGTAGAGCTTCCCGAACCGCGGTGACATCGCGGGAAAGTCGCGCGCGATGAACTTCAGGAAATGATCGCGCGTGCCGTCCTGCAGGTACATGACGTTGCAGCCGACAAAGCGCGCGCCGTGGTCGGCAATTGCCTTGACGGTTCGTTCGAGCTTCGAACGGGAAGAAGAAAACCCCGGGACGATCGGGGCCATCAGGACACCGGCGTTGAGTCCGGCGTCCACCAGTTCGCGGACGGCTCGAAGTCGCTGAAGCGGGTGCGCGGTGCCGGGCTCGAGCGTTCGCCAGGCGCCTTCGTCGACGGTCGGCACGCTCATGCAGATCGTACACCGCGCCACGGAAGCATGTGCCGAGAGCACATCGATGTCGCGCACGACCATCGGCCCCTTCGTGACGATGCCCACCGGCGTCCGACCGCGCGTCAACGCCTGTATCGACCGGCGGGTGAGCTTGTAATGGCCTTCGATCGGCTGATACGGATCGGTCGCCGTACCGAGAGCCACCTGTTCGCGCGCCCATGACGGCCGATCGAGTTCGCGCGTCAAGACCTCTACGAGGTTGTGCTTCACCAGAATCGTCGACGCAAACTCGTCGTCGCTGTCCATCTCGAACTGCGTGTGGTACCGGCGGGCAAAACAGTAATGACAGCCGTGCGTACAGCCTCGGTACGGGTTGAGCGTCCACTTGAAGGGCATCAGCTCCACCCGGTTCAGCGCCGACCGGCAGGTAATCTCCTGGTAGCGAGCGGCGTCGGCACGGACCTCGGCCCCGGTCAGTGCAGACGTGCCACCCTGTCTGACGATATGAGCGACGTCGCGGGAGGTTGGCCTGGCGGGCCCAAGGTCGAAGAGCAACGGAAATGAAGGCATTCCAGTCTGACCTTCGTCAAATATTCGCCCAATCATAGCCTCAAGCGACCTTCGTGCGCCAGTAATCCAGAACATCGGCGAGCGTGGTCTCCAGCGGGACGGTCGGCGCCCAACCCAATTCCCGCTGAAGCCGGCGAGGGTCCCCGCGCACCACCGCGACGTCGTTGGGTCGGAAGCGGGCGGGATCGACGCGCACCTGGACGGGTACGCGGGCCCTCGCGACGAGCATCGTCAACACCTCCCCGATAGTCAGGGCATGGCCTGAGCAGACGTTGTAGGGCCGCGCGGGCACTCCCCGCGTGGCGATGAGCTCGTACGCGCGCACCGTATCCCTCACGTCCGTCAAGTCGCGCTCGGCGTCCAGATTGCCGACGAGAATCTCGGGCCGTGTCAGACCGGCCTCGATCATCGCGATCTGGCGCGCGAAACCCGAGGTCGAGAACGCCGGATCTTGTCGGGGCCCGACGTGGTTGAAGGCCCGGGCAATCAGGACCTGTACATCCGCACCGTTCGCATGACGGCCGACGAGTTCCTGCGCGAGCTTGCTGAGCCCGTAAGGGCTGCTCGGCCCGAGTGGGTGGTCCTCGTTCATCGCGTCGTTGGCTGGACGATACACGAGCGCAGAGCCAGGTATCAGGACCCGCGTCGTCGCGTTCGCGCGACAGAGGGCATCGAGAAGATTGTGGGTCCCGCGAACGTTGACGGCAAAAGCCGCCTCGCTCTGTGCCCATGACCGCCCGACGTGAGCCGCTCCGGCGCAGTGGTACACAAGTCCGGGCTTGAGGCGCGCGATGGCGTCCATCACGGCCGGCTGATCCATCATGTCGACTGCCTCCCATCTCACTGCCAATCCGTCTGCGGGCGCCGTGCGTCCGGGACGATGCCAAGCGACGACTTCGCACCGCGAAGCCCCGGGAGAATCAGGGGAAGGCGAATTCGTGAGCAGGTCGAGCAAATGGCCGCCGACGAAGCCCGCGGCCCCGGTGACGAGGACCGGAGCCGACATCACGTCGCCTTCGGGCTGCGCCACGGTCTGACTTCATCCGCCAGGCGCTCGTGGGCCATCATCACCGTGGAATGCCGCCGAGGGCTCCATTGAACGGCGAGAAATTGCCGAGTCCAGCCAACGTGAACGACATGAAGAAACGTCGATCGGACGGAGTCGACGAGAAGGTGTTGAAGTTGACCGTCTGGTACTCGAAAGCGACGCCGCAGCATTGCGCGTTGTAGAACCCCGTCAGCCGCTGCTGAATCATCTTCGAGCGCAGCACGTCGTAGTTGAAGGAATAAATACTTCCGTACTTGTTGTTACGCGTGCGGACGGTCGACGATGCGCTGACTGTGTTATCGAGTGTCGCTGGGTTGTCGAAGCCGGAAAGCCCCGGGATATATCCCCGCTTGCTCCAGCTCGCAGTCGACTGGAGCTGCGTGCTCCAGTTGTACGTTCCCGTGACCGTCATCGTTCTCAGCTCGCGGTACCGGCTGTCGATTTCGACGCGCGCCGTCGCGTTGAAATCGAGGGTGGGCTGGGCACGAACCGTCAGCGAAATCGGCGAAAAATTGTTGTCGGTGACTCCTGTGTTGTTGATCGAGTTCTGGGGATCAGCCCGTGCGGCCTCGGCCTGCGAGTAGTAGACCTGCCGCAGATCGACCGTGACGATCTCGCGAGCCTGGCCGGGCTGACCCGCGGCCGCCGCCCGTCGTTTCGCGTAGAAGCGATTGGTGATGCCATACGTAAACTGCGTATTGCCGCCCACCGTATGGTCGGTTCCGTCGAGTTTGATGATTTGTCCCTGGTTCTCGATGGCCGACGTGCGCATCGCGTTGAAGTACGGCTCGACGGAGTGCTTGAACCGTTCGGCGTACCCGTTCTGGGGCGTGTCCCAGATTCTGTTGAACACGGGACCGGTTACCTGTGACTGAACCGTGAAGAACTGTCGATTCAGGTTGTCGCTGCTGATGATCGGCTGCCCCGTGATCGGGTCGCGCACCGGCTGATTGTCGGCCGGGTTGACGGCGGCGTAACTGCGCGAGTAATAGGTGTCTCGCCAGTTCAGCGTCGAATTCACCGTGAACCATTGAAGGCGGGTGAAGGGAAAGCGCACCTGCGGCGAGAAGTCCAGACGCGTCAAGCTTTGATCGAACGACGTGCCGCTGCTCCGGAAATCGCTGAGGATGTGAGCGACTTCGCCGCCGGACGAGAAGTAGAGCGCCGTATCCCCGATCGGGCGTTCGTTCCTGAGGACGTTGATGCGCGGCCAGCTGCCGGTCAGCTGCGAAGACGTCTGGCTCGAGAAGTACTCAATCTGGTCGACTCTGCCGGTCAGCATGTACGACCGCCAGGACCCGACGACGTTCCCGCCGAAGCTGCGGCGGCTGCGCGAGGCGTCGGCGATATTCGTGTTGAAGTTCTGGTTGGTGGCGATGCTGGAGAAGTAATCGACGCGCCCGGTTGACCGGAACCGTCCCGGCAGCGGTTGGCTCACGACGCCGTTGATGTCGTAGCTTCGTTGGGTGGGGATGGTCTGCGCAGCCTCGTCTGACGGTTGCTGGTCGAGCACGTAGGCCCGCATCGTGCCGTCGGAGCCGCCGCCGAAGTTGTACCGGTACTCGGTGCCGACGCCCTGGCCCGCCTTCGAAAACCAGTCGTGCATCACCGTCGCATCCTGGCTGCGATCGATGGCCCAGAAGAAAGCGTTGTGAAATGAGTGTCCCCGATAAGTGGAGGATCCATAGGTCGGCAGAAGGAACCCGGTCGCGCGATCTTCCCGCTTGGTCGGGTAGTACAGCGCCGGCAAGTACAGCAACGGCACGCCTTTGACCGTCATGACGACGTTGGTGAGCAGCGTGTAATGGTCCAGGTTCAGCACGATGGTATCGGCATTGAAATTCCAGCGCGGGGTGGGCTGCACGCAGGTCGTGAAACCACCGTTCTTGATCCGGTATTTTCGGGGACCGATCTTCTCGACGGTTTCTCCGATGAAGAGCACGACGGTGTCTTGTCCGGCGATCGGAGGAGGCGCCACCGTCCCAGGTCTGGCGGATGGCGGCTGCGGCTGGACGGTTGCGAACCCGCTGGCGTTGTAGAAAGTCCCCAGCCGGGTGTTCGTGTCGAACTCGGCCCGGTCCGCGGCGATCTGGTTACTCCCCTGACGGAACACGACGTTGCCCGTGGCGACCGCCCGATGCTCCTCGACGTAGTACCACACGTCGTCCGCGTACAGCTTGGTGTCGCGGAGCTGCATCTCGACCTTGCCGATGTAGTGGTGCTCTCTTTCGCTGATCACATCGTGGCGGTCGGCAACGGTCGTGTCGGTGTCGGCGCCCGGCTGTTGTGCCACCGCACGCGCCGGCAAGACGAGCAGCCAGGTCAGGAAGCCGATCGTGACAACTGATCCCCGCATTCAGGTCCCGTTTTCGAAGGGTATCATGAGCTCTGGCGTCGCCTTCATCACGTCGCCGAGCAGGAAAATCGAGCCGGCGACGATGATTCGTGGCGAGGCGCGCCAGGCGAGCTCGAGCGCCTCGACGGGAGACGAGGCCGCAGCCACCGTCAGACGCGGCTCGATTCGTCGCGCAATCCGACTGAGCTCCTCGGGGTCGGACGAGCGGCGATTCGACGCGCGTGTCACCACCAGAAGACCGACAACGGGGATGAGCTCCCGCAGCATGCCTTCGACATCCTTGTCCCGCATTCCCGCGAACACGAGCGGCAATCGATCGGCGCCGCTTTCCCGCAGGTAGGACGCGAGACTCGCGGCCCCGGCCGGGTTGTGCGCGGCATCGAACAGAACCTCGCGGCCATCCGGCAGACGGCGCACGTCGAGTCGTCCCGGCCACGCGGGCCGGGCGAGTGCCGACACAATCGCGTCGGGAGGGACGCCGCAGCCCCGCGCGTCGAGCAGCTCGAGCACGCGAACCGCGACGACGGCGTTGCCGATCTGATGGGCGCCTCTCAACCCGATGGCCACGTCGCCATAATCACGCCGCGGCGTTCGGAGGGCGACTGTGTCCGCGTGCGGGCGCCGGACGACTTCGACTCCTTCTGACGCCCGAATGAGGGGCGCGGCCCGCGCGGCGGCGATCGCCGCGATGCTGGCGGAAGCTTCCGCGTCCATGTCGCCGATCACCATGGCGACTCCCGGTTTGACGATTCCCGCTTTTTCCGACGCAATCGCCGCCAGTGTCGAGCCGAGGTATTGCTGGTGATCGAGGGCGATGGAGGTGATGGCGGTCACGAACGGCTCGATGACGTTGGTGGCGTCCAGGCGCCCGCCCAGGCCGACTTCAAGAACCGCGATCTCGACGGCCGCCCGTCGGAATAGCTCGAACGCCACGGCGGTGGTGACCTCGAAGAACGTCGGGTGAGCCTTCAGCGCGCCTTTCGCGATCAGCCGTTCGACGACATCGCGGACATCGGCGACGGCGGCCACCATGCGCTCGGTAGACACCGGCCTCCCGTCAATGACAAAGCGCTCGGTCAGATCCACAAGGTGGGGCGAGGTGTATCTGGCCGATCGATGCCCGGCCGCGCGCAGCCCCGCATCGATCATCGCCGTCACCGATCCTTTGCCGTTCGTTCCGGCGACGTGCACCGAGCGAAACGTCCGCTCGGGATGACCGAGCTCGGCGACGATCGTGAACATCGAATCGAGCCCGAACTTGATGCCGAACTGTCCGAGGCCGAAGAGATAGGAAAGCGGGTCGCTCACCGAGGAGTCTGCAGGGGCGGCTCGGCGACCGAGTCGCCAGCCGGCACCGTCACGGAGACCGGCCGGCGGCAGGCCGCGCCCATGAACCGGAACGCGGTCGAGATGGTCGATCGCATCTCACGCCGATCGATGACGAGATCGAGCATGCCTTTGTCGAGGAGGAACTCGCTGCGCTGGAACCCTTCGGGCAGCTTCTGCCGGATGGTCTGCTCGATGACCCGCGGGCCGGCGAAGCCGATGAGCGCCTTGGGCTCGGCGATGTTCAGATCGCCCAGCATCGCAAAACTCGCCGTGACGCCGCCGGTCGTCGGGTCGGTGAGGACCGACACGTAGGGCAGCCGCGCCCGATCGAGACGCGCCAGCGCCCCGCAGATTTTCGCCATCTGCATCAGCGACAGCGCGCCCTCCATCATCCGGGCGCCCCCCGAACAACAGACGATGACGACAGGACAGCGCAGATCGACCGCCCGTTCAATCGCCCGCGCGATCTTCTCGCCGACCACGACACCCATGCTGCCGCCGATGAACTCGTACTCCATCGCTGCGATGACCGTCGGTGCGCCTTCCATCGTGCCCGTCGCCGTGATCACCGCGTCCTTGAGTCCGGTCGCTTCGTAGCCCGCTTTGAGGCGCGCTTTGTAGGGCTTCGTGTCGGTGAAGCTGAGAGGGTCGGTGGAGACCAGCCCGCGGTCGTGCTCGACCCAGGCGTCGTCGAACAGCATGCGCAGTCGGTCCGCGGCGCTCATGCGGAAATGGTGGGCGCACTTCGGGCAGACGTACAGGTTGGTGGCAAGATCCTTGTTGTAGAGGATTTGGGCACAGCCGGGGCACTTGACCATCAACCCTTCGGGAACCCGACTGGATTTTTCCCCCTGCGAGACGATTTTCTTGCGTGTCTTCTTGAACCACGCCATGGAGTGTCAGCTTATCAGGTTCACTTCGTCCTCGGCACGTAGTACCTCGTGCCGGAACCCATGCTACGGATCTGTTTGATCAGATGATCGACGGCCTCATCGCTTCCGTCCGAGTCAAACTCCGAGGTTTCGACGACGAGCAGCGGCGTCGCCGCGTAATGGAAGAAGAAGTGATGGTAGGCCTCGTTCAGTTCGCGCAGATAGTCATCGTCGGGCTGGAGCGCGACCGATTCGGGGTCGCGCTTCCGCGTGTGCACGCGCCGGAGCAGCACGTCGGTCGGCGCCTGAAGGAACACGACGAGATCGGGAGTCGGGACATCGCGCACGAGCAGGTCGTAGAGCCTCTGGTAGATGAACAGCTCGTTGTCGTCGAGATTGAGGTACGCAAAGATCTTGTCCTTGTCGAACAGGTAATCCGCGATCGTGATCTGACTGAAGAGGTCGGTCTGACGGAGCGTGGTCTGCTGCCGATGGCGGTTCAACAGATAGAACAGCTGCGCTTGCAACGCCGCTCCAGGCCGGTCGGCGTAGAAGTCGGCGAGGAAGGGATTCTCCGGTTCCTCCAAGACAATGGTGGCATCGAGACGCGCGCCGAGCCGTTCGGCCAGTGCGGTTTTGCCGGCGCCGATCGGTCCTTCGATGGCGATGTGGCGGAACTGCAACGGTGCACGATGATATCATCGCGTGAGACCGCCTGAGATGCTGCGCAGGACGATCCTCATCACATTCGCGCTGGCCGCAGGCGCATGCGCGAGCGCGCCCCTGGTGCCGCCGCCCCCGCCATCGATCACGTTCGAACAGAAGATGGCGGCGATCCTTCGCCTGGAAGATCGGCGGATGCTCCGTGATCCGGCTCCGCCGGTCGTGCCGCCACCGCCGCCGCCCAGCGGACAACGCGCGCCCGTCGTCGTGCCGCCCCCGCCGCCACCTGATCTGATCAGTCTGCTGAGCGACGGCGAAGCGCGCATCAGACGCCGCGCCGCGCTCGCGGTCGGGCGTGTCGGACTTCGCGACGGCGTCGAACCGCTGGTGTCGACGCTGGCCGATGCGGATCCAGAGGTGCGGCACATGGCGGCCTTCGGGCTCGGATTGATCGGTGAGCGAAACGCGGTTGCGCCGCTCGTGGCGGCGCTCGACGACGTCTCGCCCATCGTGCAGGGTGGCGCGGCAGAAGCGCTTGGTCTCATCGGTGATACGAGCGCGGCCGATCCGATTGGCCGGCTGGCTTCACGAATCGTGGAGTCTGGCGCTCTTGCCGAGCCCCCCGCCGCCGACGTCGACGCGCGACGGGACGTGCCTGCGTCAGCGTTCAGGCTGGCCCTGTACGCGCTCGTGCGGTTGAAAGCGTACGAGCCGCTGGCGGCCGCCGTCCTCGATTCGACCGGCCAGCCCCGCGTGCGCTGGTGGCCGGTCGCCTATGCGTTGCAGCGCATCGAAGACAGACGGGCGCTCGGCGCTCTCTTGACGCTCGCCAGGGAGCCCGAGCCCTACACTCGCGCCTTCGCCGCGAAGGGGTTGGGGGGGGTGAAGGATGCCGCCGCGGTTCCCACCTTGATCGATCTACTCGGCAGCAGGGAAATGGCCGTGGTCGTCGAAAGCGTTCGCGCGCTCGGAGGCATCGGAGACGCCGCCAGCGCCGCCGCTCCGGTCCTGCTGAAGATGCTTCAGACGAAGGAAACGCCGACTCACGTGAGGCTCGAGGCAGTGGAAGCGCTCGGCGCCATGAAGGCGGACGGTGTGTACGACTTCATGCTGGACTCCCTCGCCGATCCGAACCCCTCAGTTCGCGCGGCAGCCCTGCGCGGGGCCGCCAGGCTCGACCCGCAGCAGTTCCTCGCGGTGCTCTCAGGACTCGATCCGGATCCTGTCTGGAGCGTCCGGGCCGCGATCGCATCGGCCCTGGCCACTCTGCCGGCGGACACTGCGGTGCCGGCGTTGATGCCCATGCTCGACGATAAGGATCAGCGTGTCGTTCCGGCCGTCCTTCAGGCTCTCATCGCTGTTCGCGCGCCGATGGTGACCGAGGTTCTTCTGCGCCACCTGATGGCGGACGACGTCGCGGTTCGTGTAGCTGCGGCTGCCGGACTCGGGGAGCTCAAGCCGCCCCAGGCCGAGCAGGCGCTGGCCGAGGCCTACCAGTTCGGCCAACGGGACTCCTCGTTTTCGGCGCGCGCGGCGGCGCTTGGGGCGCTTGCCCAGTACGGTGCCGCCCCGGCCACGCCGGTGCTGCGAGCGGCGTTGTCCGACAAAGACTGGGCAGTCCGACGGCGCGCGGCGGCCTTGCTGAAGGAGTTCGATCCGGCCTCGGCCGCCGATATCGATCAGCAGATCCGTCCCGCGCCCACCAACGTGCCGGCTGCGATGTACGAGAACGGCACGCTGGTCAATCCACCGGTTTCTACGGCCGTGTTCCTCGACACCGACAGAGGCACGATCGAGATCGAACTGGCGGTCCTCGACGCTCCGCTGACCGTCGAGAATTTCGTGCGACTGGCGCGGATGGCGCATTTCGACGGCCTGAGCGTCCACCGGGTGGTTCCAGATTTCGTGATTCAAAGCGGCGATCCGCGCGGCGACGGCGAAGGCGGGCCAGGTTACACGATCCGCGACGAGGTCAGCGAGCGCTCATATTTGAGGGGCACCGTCGGCATGGCGCTCGACGCGTGGGGCGATACAGGCGGCAGTCAGTTCTTCATCACACATTCGCCGCAACCACACCTCGATGCGCGATACACCGTCTTCGGTCGCGTGATCGCCGGCATGGATGTGGTCGATCAGATAGAGCAGGGTGATGTGATCCGCCGCGTCCGGGTGTGGGACGGCGTCACGACGTCGCAGATCATCAGGTGAGCGTTCGGAGAAAAGGGCGCGTACGTGGAAAAGGGGGCCCCAACAGGGCGCCCCCTTTTTGACGGGCGAGGTCAGCTTACCGTTTCTTGCCGGCCTTCTTCTTCCCGCCCTTGGCTTTCTTTGCCATTGTCTGTTATCCCCCCCTTCATGTGGGTTTACTAGCGCGAGTGCTCACGGCATGCTTCCGGGGCACAGCCCCGGACTTCACTCCGGGTCTCGCCCGGACGCTCGGTGGCTGCCGCCTGGCACGCTCACCCGATACCGGCCCTCGTCGCGTCGGGGCACCTTCCGACTTTGTTGAGCTTGGCGGAAGGGTGAGATCAACGATTTGACCTCACTAGGGATGGCCTGAGTTCGCCATCCTCATACCAGATGTAGATTATGGACGAGAACTGCGGAGTGTCAAGCACAATGTGCACGAAAAGTCAAAAAAAGTTGCGACGTCGAGGACATCGTCACGCGTCATCGCGATGATCGTCGTGCGATCGCGGCGCGCGACTCGCGTCGTGCGCGCTCGTCGGGATCGATCGGTTGGTCACAGGCATCTCGACGCGGTGCGGCGGCTCGATCCCGCGTCAATGCGCTTCAACGTGAGAATGCGCGCCCGAGTCGTCCCCTTCGCGGGCGCGTCCGACGAGCATCACGTGCTCGTTCGCAGGAGCTGCTTCTCCGCATGGCGCTCGAGCGCGAGCGCGATGAGCCGATCGAGGAGCTTCGGGTAGGACAACCCCGTGGCTTGCCACATCTTCGAATACATGCTGATCGTGGTGAACCCCGGAATCGTGTTCAATTCGTTGAGATACAACGTGCCGCTGTCGCCGGCCAGCAGAAAATCGACGCGAGCCATGCCGGCGCAGTCCACGGCCTTGAACGCCGCCACCGCCAGTGTGCGGACCCGTTGGGACTCGGCCTCGCTGAGGGGGGCGGGGATGAGCAGCGTCGAGGCGTCCCCGTCCGTGTACTTCGCGGTGTAATCGTAGAACTCCCTGGAGGGAACGATTTCCCCAGGCACCGATGCTTCAGGATCGTCGTTGCCCAGCACCGCGCATTCGATTTCCCGGGCTTGCGGAACGGCTGCCTCGACGACGATCTTGCGATCGTATTCGGCGGCGAGCTGGATGGCGGTGCGCAATTCTGCAGCGTGCTTGGCCTTCGAGATGCCGACGCTCGATCCCAGATTGGCCGGTTTGACGAACAGCGGGAAGCCGAGTCGCGCGACGATCGCCTGCATGACGGCGCGTTCGTCACGCTGCCAGTCTCGTTTCAAGACCACTTCGTAGTCGCACACCGGCAACCCACGCGCCGCGAACACCAGTTTCATCGTCGCCTTGTCCATGCCGACCGCCGACGCGAGCACGCCGGCCCCGACGTAGGGCACATTCGCGAGCTCCAGCAGGCCCTGGACGGTGCCGTCCTCTCCGTACGGCCCATGCAGGACTGGAAAGATCACATCCAATGCGAGGCCCGACACGCCCTTCTGACGTTGATCGACGGTGATGAGGGTGTCGCCGCCGGGCCGCGCGACGACGAGCGCCTCAGGAGTGGTCTCGGCCGAATCGGTGGCGCGAGCCTGGATCACGTCGGCAGCCGACAGCAAGGCTGGAGCCCGAGGCGGAAGCGACCATCGACCATCCTTGTCGATTCGAATAGCGATCGGTTCGTAGCGATCCGGGTCGAGGTTTGCGAACACCGAGGCCGCCGAGGCGAGCGACACTTCGTGCTCGCCCGAGCGGCCCCCGTAAATGACGCCAACGCGAAGTCGTTTCATGGACACAGCGGCCTGAATCTCCTGAGATTGTAGACTGTTCCTTCCCAATGGCCCCGTTCGTCTTTCGCGTGAGCCACACCGATGGCGGTGCCCGACGCGGCGTGATGACGACCGCGCACGGCGACGTTCCGACTCCCGCCTTCATGCCGGTCGGGACGCAGGGTGCGGTCAAAGGCGTCACGCACAGGGATCTTCTCGACCTCGGCGCCGATATTCTTTTGAGCAACACCTACCATCTGTATTTGCGGCCGGGCGCCGACCTGATCGCGCGGCGCGGCGGCCTCCACGCGTTCATCGGCTGGAGTCGGCCCATCCTGACCGACAGCGGCGGCTACCAGGTGTTCAGCCTCGCGGCGCGGCGAACGATCGATGAGGAAGGTGTGCGCTTTCGCTCGCATCTCGACGGATCTTCCCATCTGTTGACGCCCGAGAAGGCTGTCGAGGTGCAGGCGCAGCTTGGTTCCGACGTGGCGATGGTGCTCGACGAGTGTCTCGCGCACCCCGCCGAGACGGCGGTGGTCCGGGAGTCGATGGAGCGCACGCTCCGTTGGGCGCGCCGTGCGCGAGACCGCTTTCTCAGGCTTTCCGACGAAGGGGAGGCGACTTCGTTTCCCGGGGTGATGAACCCGGGCCAGGCTCAGTTTGGCATCGTCCAGGGAGGCGTGTCGCCCGAACTGCGCGAGGAAAGCGCCTGCGAGACCACGCAGATCGGCTTCGAGGGATACGCGATTGGCGGACTGAGCGTCGGCGAGCCGACAGACGTCATGTACGACATCGTGGGCCGCACGACGCCGTCGCTGCCTGCGGGCCAGCCGCGCTATCTGATGGGCGCGGGAACTCCCCAGGATCTCGTGGAATCGGTGGCCAGGGGGATCGATCTGTTCGACTGCGTGCTTCCGACCAGAAATGCCCGGAACGGCCAGCTGTTCACCAGCGAGGGTCCTATCAATATTAAGAATGCGCGGTACGCCGAGGACGATCGGCCCGCGGATCCCTCATGCACCTGCTACACCTGTCGAACCTTTTCCAGGGCCTATCTCCGGCACCTCTTTCTCGCTGGCGAGATCAACGCGTCCACCCTTAACACGTTGCATAACCTACACTTTTACCTTGACACGCTCGCAAGGATTAGGGAGGCTATAGCGTTTAGGCGGTTCGAAAGTTTCAGGGTAGCGTTCCACCAGAGCTTGTCCCGCCGGCTCCTCGATTCATGATGACGACCGACGTCGGTACTGTGTTCGCGCTGGCCGCGCCGCCGGAGGGCGGAAGCCTCTGGCTGCAGTTCATTCCGTTTGCGCTGGTCCTGGCGATCTTCTACTTCATCATTCTCCTGCCGATGAAGCGCAAGCAGCAGAAGATTCAGCAGTTCCTCGACGGTTTGAAGGTTGGTGACCGCGTCATCACGACAGGCGGGATTCACGGGCAGATCACTCGCCTGGGGGACGTCACCGTGCAGGTTCAGATCGCGGATAAAGTACGCGTGGAAGTGGCCCGCGCCGCCATCGGTGGCTACCAGGGACAGGAGCCGGTTGTCGAGCCACTCGCCGCCGCTGACAAGAGCTGAGCACGTGCCGGGAGCCTCCCGGAGGAAACATGAAGAATCTACGCTGGAAAATCATCACGGTCGCCGCGGTGCTCATCGTGTTTTCCGCGGTGGGCGTCTACCCGATCGTCGCCGCCCAGTTCGGCGTGCAATCGCCGGCATTCCTGATGAACCAGCAACTCAAGCTGGGGCTGGATCTGAAGGGCGGCGTGCACCTGGTTCTCCGCGTCCAGACCGACGACGCGCTGCGCCTGGCCACCGAGCAGGAGATGGAACGGTTCCGCGCCGAGCTCGTGACGCGGAACATCCCGGTCACGAACATATCGTCGCCAGATCCGACGCGGTTCGTGGTGGACGGCGTGCAGCCGGCCCAGGACGCCGCGTTCAGACAGGCGGCGGCTGACGTGCAGGTCAGCTTCGATCGGAGCGCGGGAGCCAATGGCACCTACACGTTCACGATGAAGCCCAACGTGCAGGTGACGCTGCGCGACGAATCGGTGGTTCAGGCGCGCGAGACCATCGAACGCCGGGTCAACGAGCTCGGCGTGACCGAACCGAGCATCGCGCAGCAGGGCGCGGCCGGCGATCAGATTCTCGTCCAGCTGCCCGGCGTCACCGACGTCAATCGCGCGAAGGAGATCATCCAGTCGACCGGGTTGCTCGAACTGAAAATCGTGGAGCAGGGGCCTTCGGCGTCGCGCGAGTCGCTCCTGGTCAACGGACAGGAGCCCCCCGGCATGGAGGTGATCCCCGGAGTGAGCGGGGTTCCGGGCGACACGTCGGGGGCGGTCTATTACCTCGTGCGGCGGGCTGCTGCCGTCAGCGGGAAGGATCTGCGAAACGCGCGACCGACGATCGACGAGAACAACCAGCCGGCGGTCAGCTTCACGCTCAACAACGAAGGGGGGCGCCGGTTCGGGGACGTGACGGGCCAGAACATCGGCCGCCAGCTCGCGATCGTGCTCGATGGTCGTGTCCAGTCCGCCCCCCGCATCGAGGGTCGGATCACGACCGAGGGTCGGATCACCGGCAGCTTCACGCAGGAAGAGGTGCAGAATCTGTCGTTGATTCTGCGTTCCGGAGCCCTGCCCGCGTCACTGACGTATCTGGAGGAGCGGACCATAGGTCCCACCCTGGGCGCCGATTCGATTCGCTCCGGCATCCTCGCGTCGCTCGTCGGGCTTTTGCTGATCGTCGCGTTCATGCTGGTTTACTACAAGCTCTCTGGCGTGAACGCGATCGTCGCCCTGGTGTTCAATCTCGTCATCCTGCTGGGACTCATGGCCTACGTTGGCGCCGTGATGACGCTCCCGGGCATCGCCGGCTTCGTGCTGACCATGGGGATGGGTGTGGACTCCAACGTCCTGATTTTTGAGCGCATCAAGGAAGAACTCGAGGCCGGTCGTGGGGTGCGGGCCTCGATCGACGCGGGGTTCAGCCGCGTCTTCCTGACGCTCGTGGACACGCACCTGGCCGCTCTCATTTCGGCGGCGTTCCTCTTCCAGTTTGGCACCGGTCCGATCCGCGGGTTTGCCGTCACGCTGTCGGTGGGCCTCCTGGCGAACATCTTCACGTCCACGTTCGTGTCGAAGACGCTGTTCGAGATGGCCCTGGCGCGACGCCATCAAGTGGCCACGCTGAGTATTTGAGCCATGCACATCTTCAAGAACACACACTACGATTTTCTCCGCTGGCGCTGGCACGCCATCGCCCTGTCGCTCGCGATTGTCATTGCGGGCGGGGTCACGATCGCGACCAGGGGCCTTGCCAAGGGTGTCGAGTTCGCCGGCGGAACGGTCGTCATCGAACAGTTCGAGCAGCCGGTCACGGTCGAGCAGGTGCGGGACGCCGTGACCCGGTACTACCCGGGTGGCGGCGAGATCGCGATCGTGCAGGCGTACGGCGACCCTTCGCTGCGCATGATGATGATTCGCGTGGCCCAGGTCGGTGCCGAAGCGGGAGCCTCGCTTGGGGACACGGCGCAGCACGTCGAGGATGCCCTGAAGCAGGGAAACGTCGGCCCCTTTCAACGGCAGGGCGCGGAGATTGTCAGCGCCACGGTCGGCCGTGAGCTCACGACCAAAGGCATCTGGGCCACCGTGCTTTCGCTGGTGGGGATTCTGGCCTACATCTCGTTCCGATTTCAGTTCAGCTTCGCGATCGGCGCGGTCGTCGCCACCATACACGACCTGGCCGTCACGCTGTCGTTTCTCGCGTTTTTCGGCTACGACATGACGCTGAACGTCATCGCGGCGCTGCTGACGATCGCTGGCTATTCGACCAACGACACCATCGTGATCTTCGATCGCGTCCGGGAGAACCAGCGCGGGATGCGGCGGGAACGTATTGATTCCATCATCAACATCGCCATCAACCAGACGCTCGGGCGGACGGTCATCACGGCGGGCACGGCGTTGCTCTCGGCGCTCGCGCTGTTCTTCTTTGGCGGCGACGTGCTGCACGGCTTTGCTTTCACGCTGGTTGTCGGTCTTCTGGCTGGCACGTACTCGACGGTGTTCATCGCGGCGGCGATCGTCAGCTTCTGGCGAAGCGCCACCCCGGGCCGGGCGGCCACGCGGGCCCCGGCGACGTCTTCGCAGCAGCCGCCGCGCCGGTCGAAGCCGCAGCGGAAGGCAAAGGCTTCGTAAGGCTCGAGGCTTCAGGCCGACAGCTCGAGGCACGACTCGAGTCTCTCGCCCTGACCCTTCAGCCATCCTATGTCCACCATTCTGCAGGCGGCCCTTCTCGGGGCGGTCCAGGGGCTCACGGAGTTTCTGCCGGTCTCCTCGACCGCCCACCTCTTATTGGGCGAGCGGCTGCTCGGTTACCAGGACGCGGGCGGTGTGTTCGTGGTGATGATCCAGCTGGGATCGATCCTGGCCATCATGACGTTGTACCGTGTCAAGATCCTCGACATCCTCCGCGGGCTGACGTCGCGGCCGGACGCGCAGCACTTCGCGCTGGCCATCGTGGTGGCCACGGTGCCTGCGCTGCTGGCCGGGGCGCTGTTGTCCGATTTCGTCACGAGCGTGCTCTACCGTCGGCCGGCTGTCTGGGCGGCGGCGTTCCTCGTCGGCGGCTTCGTCATGCTCGCGGTCGAACGCGCGGGTCCGAGGCCGGTGGTCGAGGACGCCGAGCGGACGCCGTGGCTGCGAGCGCTGGGCGTCGGGTTGTGTCAGATGCTTGCGCTCATCCCCGGCGTCTCACGCTCGGGTGCAACGATCGTTGGCGGAATGGCCATGGGCCTGGATCGACCGGCTGCCGCCGAGTTTTCGTTCTTTCTCGCGATGCCGACGCTGGCGGCGGCCTTCGGGCACGAGCTGCTCGAAGTCCGGCAGCAGATTTCTCCGGATCGCGGGCTGGAAATCGTCATCGGCCTGGTGGCGGCCTTCGTCGCCTCCCTCGTCGTGATCAAGCCGTTTCTGCTGTTCGTCCGACGCGCGGGGTTCGCGCCGTTCGCGTGGTACCGCATCGGCGTCGGCCTCGCAATCTTCGCGGCGATGGCCGCGGGGTGGTTGTAGCCGGTGTCGTGGCTGCGCCGCAACTTCATCGCGGGCTTTTTCGTGACGGTGCCGCTTTTCATCAGCGTCGCCGCGTTCATCTGGCTCTTCAACGTTGTCGACGGACTGACGGCGCCGTTTTACGACCGGTTGCTCGAGCAACGCTTTCCCGGCCTCCGCATCCCGGGGCTGGGGATTGCGACCACGGTCGTGGTCATTATCCTGGTGGGCGCGTTCGCGACGAACGTGATCGGCAGGCGGGTGTTGCAGCGCACCGAAGGGTGGCTGCTGCGCCTGCCCGTGTTCCGGACGATCTACGCGCCGGTCAAGCAGATCATCGTCGCCTTTTCTCCGGACAACGAATCGGGGTTCAAGCGCGTCGTCATGATTGACGACCCGAGGCGTGGGTACGTGCTGGGATTCCTCACGCGGGAATTCACCATTGATCGAGGCCGCGGTCCCGAACCGCTGTTGGCGGTGTACGTCCCGACCAACCATCTATACCTGGGAGATGTGCTGATATACGAGCGTGAACGGGCCACTTTTCCGGATATCTCCGTCGAAGAGGGGATCAAGATCTTTTTGACAGGCGGCATGGCGATTCCGCCCCGCCTGAAGTTATGATGCGAGCCTTTGTGCGAGGTGTGATGACCGTGTTCGCAGATATGCGTCTTGGACGTGCGCTCGTCGCGATGGTGCTGTTGGCGGCCCTGGCCGCGCTGGCCGACGTGTCTCAACCCCTTCTGGCGCAGGGGGCCGAACCGCCGCAGATCGCGGTACAGGAGGGCGGAGGAGGCGAGGCAAACCTGGTGCTGCCCGACCTGTCCACGGTCGATTTCATGGGCGTCAACGGCCGGACGCTGCTGATGGGCGGGCTCGTCGTCAGCGCGCTCGGCCTGTTGTTCGGGCTGACGGTGTTCACGCAGCTGCGAAGCCTGCCGGTCCACCCGTCGATGCTCGAGGTATCGGAGCTCATCTACGAGACGTGCAAGACGTACCTGATCACGCAAGGGAAGTTTATCCTGCTGCTCGAAGTCTTCATCGGCGTGATCATGGTGTTCTATTACGGCGTCCTGCAGAATTTCGAAGCGATCAAGGTCATCACCATTCTCATCTTCAGCCTGATCGGCATCGGCGGCAGCTATGGGGTGGCCTGGTTCGGCATCCGCGTGAACACGTTCGCCAACTCGCGGGCGGCATTCGCCAGCCTTCGAGGGAAGCCGTTTCCGATTTACGCGATCCCGCTCAAGGCCGGCATGAGCATCGGCATGCTGCTCATCAGCGTCGAGCTGTTCCTGATGCTCTGCATCCTGTTGTTCATCCCGGCGGATTACGCCGGCTCCTGCTTCATCGGGTTTGCCGTCGGCGAATCGCTTGGAGCCGCCGCGCTGCGCATCGCGGGTGGCATCTTCACCAAGATCGCCGATATCGGTTCCGACCTGATGAAGATCGTCTTCAACATCAAGGAAGACGACGCGCGGAACCCCGGGGTCATTGCGGACTGCACGGGAGACAACGCCGGGGACTCGGTCGGTCCGAGCGCCGACGGGTTCGAGACCTACGGTGTCACCGGGGTCGCGCTCATCTCCTTCATTCTGCTCGCCGTCCCCGAGGCGCGCGTGCAGGTGCAGCTGCTCGTCTGGATTTTTGCCATGCGCATCGCGATGATTGTCGCGAGCGGGATCTCGTATTTCATCAACGAGTCGATGGCGAGGGCGCGCTACGCCAACGTCGATCAGATGAATTTCGAGGCGCCGCTGACGTCCCTCGTGTGGCTGACCTCCGTCGTATCGGTCGTCATCACCTACGTCGTGTCGTATGCGCTGGTGCCGGACCTGGGCGACGGCACGCTCTGGTGGAAGCTCTCGACCGTGATCACCTGCGGCACGCTCGCCGGCGCCATCATCCCGGAGTTCGTGAAGGTCTTCACCTCGACCGAGTCGACGCACGTCAGGGAGGTGGTCACCTCATCGCGCGAGGGAGGCGCGTCGCTCAACATCCTGTCAGGGTTCGTCGCCGGCAACTTCAGCGCGTACTGGCTCGGCCTCAGCATCGTGACGCTGATGACCATCGCGTATTACGTGAGCCTGACCGGCCTCGGCTCGTTGATGGTCGCGCCCGCCGTCTTCGCGTTCGGTCTGGTCGCGTTCGGGTTCCTCGGCATGGGTCCGGTCACCATTGCCGTCGATTCCTACGGCCCGGTCACCGACAACGCGCAGTCGGTCTTCGAGCTCTCCGTCATCGAGGGCATCCCCGGGATCAAGGAGTCGATCAAGCGGGAGCACGGGTTCGACGTCCGGTTCGATCGGGCCAAGGACCTCCTCGAGGAGAACGACGGCGCCGGGAACACCTTCAAGGCCACCGCCAAGCCGGTTCTCATCGGCACGGCCGTCGTGGGGGCGACGACGATGATTTTCTCGATCATCGTGCTGCTCACCGGCGGGCTGACGCGGGACATCGAGAAGCTGTCGCTGATGCACCCGCCGTTCCTGCTCGGGCTCATTACGGGTGGGGCCGTGATCTACTGGTTCACGGGCGCCTCGGCGCAGGCCGTGACGACGGGCGCCTATCGCGCGGTGGAGTTCATCAAGGCGAATATCCGCCTCGAAGGCGTGGAGAAAGCGTCGGTGGCTGACAGCAAGCGGGTGGTGGAAATCTGCACGCAGTATGCCCAGCGGGGGATGTTCAACATCTTTCTGACGGTGTTCTTCTCGACCCTGGCGTTCGCGTTCTACGAACCGTTCTTCTTCATCGGCTATCTGGTGTCCATCGCGAACTTCGGGTTGTATCAGGCGATCTTCATGGCGAACGCCGGCGGGGCGTGGGACAACGCGAAGAAGATCGTTGAAGTCGAGCTGAAGGCGAAAGGGACGCCGCTGCATGCGGCGACGGTCGTTGGGGATACGGTCGGCGATCCGTTCAAGGATACGTCGTCGGTGGCGATGAATCCAATCATCAAGTTCACCACGCTGTTCGGCTTGCTCGCGGTCGAGCTCGCGGTTCAGCTGACGGCGGAAACCGGGCCGTTCGTGAGCCTGACCCTGTCGGCCGTGTTCTTCGTGCTGTCGTTGGTATTCGTCTGGCGGTCGTTCTACAGGATGCGGATCGGCTCGCCGGCGTAAAATCGCCGCGCCGGGAGGGCCCTCTCAGCCATTTCGCCGAATCCGGTGTCTAAGTCTGCAGTGACAAAAGCGGGCACTCGCGACCGTTCGAAGCGCCCTCTTCGCCGGAACTCTTCGCCGGAACTCTTCGTTGACACGTCGTTTTGGTCGTAGCTATAATCTGCGCCCTTGGCCTGCCGGCTCGGAGTGGGCCTGAGGGTCTTGGCTTCCAGAGAAACCGCTTAGGAGGGCTCCCCCGTGCCAGGTGATCTGTTTGGTGAAGTTACCAACCCAACCATGAAGCTGGGTGCCAAGAAGTGGTGGTACATGCCGGTCTCGATCATCGTGCATACGGTGCTCCTGGCCGCGATCGTGATCATCCCGCTGATGGCGGTGGGTGCAGTCCCGACG